>Ga0183095_10483_pt1 | contig 120490 bp, 111 predicted proteins | sample BioMet4_FD_130346 | JGI IMG/M metagenome (GOLD analysis project Ga0183095, IMG submission 130346) | Microbial communities from bioreactor (seeded with sewage sludge) at LBNL, California, USA - Biofuel metagenome 4 (v2) (version 3) | ecosystem: Engineered > Bioreactor > Anaerobic > Unclassified ...
CTGATAGCTGTATTCCACCGAGCGGGTGGGTGGCAATATCATGTCCGCATCCTCCCGCCGGAAAGCCATCAGTCCGACCCGGTCCCGTTTGACATAGCTTTCGCGGAGCATGGAGAGTATAGCACCCTTCACGGTGGCCATCCGACGCCGTACCCCGAGCGATCCGCTGGCATCGACCAGGAACAGCAGGGTCACGCCGCTACGGCGCTCCCGGACTTTCTCGCGCAGGTCGCGCTCTTCGACAGCGATGGCCAGTCTGGAATTGTGCCGGATCCGTTGATAGGGTGCAGCGGCCCGGATGGTGGCATCGAAGGCGACGTCGTGTGTCCGGCCATACGGAATGCGGGCCCGGGCGTAGCGACCGGTGCCGTCGTCGCTGCGAGCCATGGTGCGACGGCCCTGACGGGTCCGGGTCCGCGCTGGCAGCCGCTCGTTATTGCCGAGATAGTCAATGACACGGAACTGCCGACCGATCTCAAACATGAGCTCTTCCAGATTTGGGGTCTCCTGTTGCGGGGGCTGTGGAGGCGTCTGCTGGTCCTGGTCAGGAGGCTGTTCGGGTGGCTGTTCTTCTGACATTTGCTGGTTCTGATTCGGCGGTTGGTCATCTGGCGTCTGCTGGTCCTGGTCAGGAGGCTGTTCGGGCAGTTGCGGGGGCTGCGGGGGCGGAGGCTGACTGTAGTTCCGACGGTGGGGTAGGCAGAGCACCGCTGCTTCTTCGAGATCCTTCTTGGTGACTTCGTCACGGCCATTCAGGGCGGCGAGGGCCTTTGCGCAGTTAATCAGGGCCAGGTCGCCGCGCAGTCCATCGGCGCCGACCTTGACGCAAAGTTCGGCGGTGACCTCCACCAATTCATCGGAGACGGTCACCAGAGGTAGGATTTGCCGGGCGCGGTCCACCCGTTCCCGGAGTTGCTCCTCTTCTGGTGCGTAGCGGGTGGCGAAGTCCTGCGGAGCCACGGCAAAGTCTGCGTTCCGCCGGAGGATTTCCCGCCGCTGGCTCTTGTCCTCGGTCCCGCCGACGCAGGCGCAGAGCGCGAAGCGGTCGAGGACGTGAGCACTGAGGTCGCTGTCAGCAGGATTCATTGTGGCGATTAGCGTGGTGTGACAGGGATAGGTGGCGGAGATCGGCCCCCGCTCCACGGTGACCTGCCCGGTGAGGACGGAATCCAAGATTCCGGCCAATAAGCTGCGGTCCATCAGGTTCACGTCGTCGATGTAGAGCAGGTTGCCGTTTGCGCGTGCCAGCAGGCCCGGCTCCAGATGTGTCTCTCCAGTCTTCAGAGCCGTCTCGAGGTCCAGTCCGCCGTAGAGCTGCTCATCGGTGATGTTGAGAGGGCAGTTGACCAGCCGCCGGTCGGTGAGTCCGGCCGTTGCCCTGGCGGCCGTGGTTTTTGCCGTACCTTCCGGCCCGCGGATAAGCACCGTACGGATCAACGGACTCACCAATGCGCATTCCAGAGCACGCTTGGTATCATCCAGGCCGAGGACGGCCGCGAACGGCAGACTCAGAGGCTCTGCAGACATTTCTCGAGCTCCTCGTGGTCGAGGCCCGCCTCTTCGAACGGCCGCCGCTTCAGGCGGTGAGCTAGGACCAGCTCGGCAGTGGCACGGATGTCGTCCGCCGTCACGTCAGTGCGGCCTTCCAGCGCTGCATTGGCTTTAGCTGCCTTCAGCAGCGTGATGTCAGCCCGGTGGCCGTCCACGCCGAAGTGGATCATGACTGAGACGACCATGTCGACTACGCTGTCGCCGGCAGATATCTGCGGCATGAGCGTCTGGGCCCGGACGATCTTCTCCCGCAGTGTCTGCAAGTCGCATTGGCTGGCGCAGAGGTAGCCTTCGGGATCGTTGTCGAAGGCGACACGGCGTTTGACGACCTCTGCCCGTTTCTTTACGTCCCGCTCGCCTTTGATGTCAACGGACAGGCCGAACCGGTCTAGCAATTGTGGCCGGAGGTCTCCCTCCTCAGGGTTCATCGTGCCGACCAGCACGAACTTGGCAGGGTGCGAGAAGGATACGCCCTCGCGCTCAACGTAATTGACGCCCATGGCTGCAGAGTCCAGCAGCAGGTCTACCAGATGGTCGTCGAGCAGATTCACCTCATCCACATAGAGGATGTTGCCGTTGGCGGCCGCCAGCACGCCAGGTTCGAACTTGCGTTCGCCGGTCTTGAGTACGTGTTCCAGATCGAGGGTGCCGGATACGCGGTCTTCTGTGGCGGAGAGCGGGAGCTCGATTACCCGTATCGGTACAGCGGTTGCTTCCAACTGCTCGTTTTTGGCCAGCCGCTCGCGGCAGTAGGGACAGTACCGCTCCTCCTTGCCGTAAGCGCAGTGGAAAGGGCAGCCCTTAACCACCTGCCTGGTAGGGAGTATCTGTGTCAGGGAGCGGACGGTCGTTGATTTCGCTGTGCCTTTTTCACCTTTAATCAGAACTCCGCCGATGCTTGGATCGATTACGTTGAGTAGCAACGCCCGCTTCATATTCTCCTGGCCGACGATGCTTGTGAAAGGAAAGAGGACCGGTTCATTTGTCATGCACATTCACCAACCAATATCACGGCGATGGATGAATAATCCAATAAATATAAGTTTGGACATTCATTCCTGAGTACCAAATTGGCAGCTGTATGCCAGCGGTCCGGAGGCAGCAACGTTGATGTCAGAGAAAAAGCGGCAGATGGTCTTTTATGTAGTCGCAGCGGGCATTATGATTCTGTTCACGGCCCTGTTAGCGGCCTGCTTACTGACTATGAGCGGTGACACTCTGATCCTATGGAGCTCTTTCCTGTCCTCAACGCTCACGTTGGTCGTGATTGTCTTCGCTTGTCTCGTACTGCGGCAGACTCCCGCTGAGCAGTATCGTGAACGCTATGGCGACGGCACCAATGATCGGGACAGGCCGAAGCCTTGATCTGTACTCACCAGCCCTTGAACTTCGGTACTTCGTGTTCATTATAGATATGTAATAGCTGAATCACCAGCAGCATGGTGAGGAAGGCGAAAAGTGCCGATAAGTAGCATCCAGCGCGACGTCGGCGTTGAAGGCGACAGGATTAAGCGAAGAAGCAGAGTTGATTGTGGCGGAATGACCCTCAGTTGCGACGCCGGTCATGTGAATCTGGCTCGGTATGCTGATCAGGTGCATTTTTAGGCCGATGGCGAACACAACCGTAATTGCCATGACGGTGACCGGTTGCAAACAGTAAGGCCGTCAGCAGCACGCCTGGACCGAATAGTTAGATCAGTGATTGCATATCATCTCTTTTGGCTAGCCAATGAAGGCGACATTGCTGATCACGGAGGTGCACCGTAGGCGAACAGTGTCAGGCTGACGTGATCGGCTGAGTGCCGATCTTGATCTGCATGGCGGACTCGATGTAAGTGCCTATGACAATGAGTTCTCAGACGCCCATTACGAAGCTGAGAGATATGCTGCATAGCATCAGCAGAGTGAACGGGTCTGGGATTCGTTATTTCGGACAGGCTTCCATCCATCCGAGTGCGAACGCGCTTTGCCCTGTTAATGCAGAACTGAACCGCCGGCGTTATTATCCCGGAAATGTATCGCCGGAGTATGAGTAGATATCCGGAGTTGACCGTGGCGCTGACCGCTGCAGTGCGTAGCGCGGCCGCAGAACAGGATGTCGGCATCGCTTGCTCCGGCGGGTTGGACTCGGGACTGGTGGCCGCGCTTGCAAAGCAGTGCGCCCGCTCGGTCACGCTCTACACATGTGGGACCGCCCGTGCCTTCGACGTAGTGGCGGCCCGTGACCTCGCCGAGCGGCTGAGACTGCCGTGGGTACACGTCCCGCTCTCCAATGGGAATGTCGAGAGCAGCATCCGGGAACTGATCGCATCATCTGGCACTGGAGATCCCTTTACGATCTCGTATGAGCTACCGCTGTTCGGTGTCTGCCGGGCAGCCAAAGAGCCCATTATACTCTCCGGTCAGGGAGCTGACGAGTATTTCATGGGCTGTGCCAAGTTCGTCGGTTGCAGTGACTCCGACTATGCCGTTCTTGTTCGGGAAGGCGTGGATCGGCTGCTTCGGGTCTCCGTGCCCTGTGAGCGGCGGATCGCCAACCATTACAGCCGGAAAATGTGCTATCCGTACTTGGATCCGGCAGTCACTGCGGCCGTCGGAGCACTTGATCCGACCCTACTGCGGCCGGCCGACCTAGATTCGCGGAAGGCAGTACTGAAGGAGACGGCCGTAGATCTCGGCTACCCGTTCCTGGCAGAGCGGCGGAAGAAGGCCTCGCAGTATGGTTCCGGCGCTACCGATCTGATTCGGGCCGCAGCCCGGGAGCGGGGGATGATGTTCAACGAGTACATAGCAACGCTTTACGATGACGTGATGCAGAACGATCCGCACCGTGAGCGCGGCGCAGTCATCAATGCTCGTATTGACCCAGTGGTCAAAGCTGAGGCGGAGCGGCTGCTGGCGACATAGGGAATCGCGCCGTCCGCGGCCATTGAGCAGTTCTATCGTCAGATCATCGCTGATGGCGGCATCCGGACACCGAAGGGCTGATCCGTCTGTTCAGCGGTCGGTGAGCTCCTCAATTCTCCCCTCAGTCTCCAGATAAAGTTGCTTGAGCTTCTCCTTGGTTGTTTCGTCAGCGTTCCACAGGCCCCGTTCTATAGTCTCTTGCAGCCGGTTGATTATGTTCATCATGGCGTAAGGGTTGACATCCCTCATCCAGTTCTGTGTCGCCTGGTCGAACAGGAACTTGTCCGCCAGACCTTGGAACTGCCAGTCATCAACGATATCGGAGGTGGCGTCCCAAGCCATGGTATACTCGGTGATGCTGGCCATCTCGGCGGCGCCGCGGTAGCCATGTTCCTTCAGGCCGGCGATGAATTTAGGGTTGAGGATCTTGCTCCGGAACACGTATTTTAGTTCCTCTCCAGTGGCCCTAAGCTTGACTTTGTTGGGGTCTGAGCCATCGCCCATCACCGAGATGGCATCTTTCCGGCCGTAGGCGCGGACGAAGGCATTCATGCCGCCCAGGTACTCGTAGACATCGTCGCAGTCCAGCAGATCGATTTCCCGATCCGGCATATTCTTAACGGTGACGCCGACCTTGCCGAACCGCTTCACGAACTCGGCTTTCATCTTTTGTCCGTAATTGCCTTTTGCATAGCCATTGCTGCACCAGTCGATGTACAGGTCGGCAAGGTCATTCACCGATTTCCAGGTGCTGTTCTCGATCATCTTGTTCACGCCGGTGCCGTAGGCTCCAGGTGGAGCGCCGAATATCCGCACGGCATTCCGTTGCCTGGCCTCGTCGGGAGTCAGTCCAGCGGCGATGCCATCGACGATATCCTGCCGCAGATTGGCCGCCAGCGTGTTATCCTCATCCTTCTCATCGAGGTCGGCGATCATCTTCACGGCGTCGTCGATCAGATCGATGAGGTTGGGAAAGGTGTCCCGGAACAGGCCGGTGATGTGGACGGTGACGTCCAGCCGCGGCCGCTTCAGTTCGGTCAGCGGTACGACCTCGAGGTCGCGGACCTGGCCGGCACTGGTCCAGACCGGCCGTACGCCCAGCAGCCAGAGGATGTAGGCAACGTCATCACCACCCGTCTTCATGGTATCGGTCGCCCAGATGACGAAGCCGATCTCCCGTGGGTACGAACCCTTCTCCTGCACGTAACGGTCGACCATCTGGTCGGCCATCCGTCTCCCGATCTCCCAGGCCGAGCGGCTGGGCACGGCATCGGGGTCGAGACTGTAGTAGTTGCGTCCCATCGGCAGGATGTCCGCGTTGCCGCGGGTGGGAGCGCCGGAAGGACCTGGCAGGACGTATTCGCCATTGCAGCCGGCCAACAGATTCTGCAGTTCATCTCCCATGCGACGGATGTTCGGGGCGACCTTGCCGCAGGCGTAGCGCACGGCCTGCTCCAGTGCGGGCGAGACCCGGCCCTGCCGCCGGAGAACCTCAGCCAGGCAGGCCTCCTCTTCATAGTCCAGCTCCCGCATCCGTACCAGCAGGTCCTGTAGCTCGCCGTCGATGCGGTCGACGGTCGAGCTGTTGAGTGTGCCGTCCGGGCCGCTGCCGGCCGGATTGTCCAGCGCCTGCTGGAGGTCGACGTTCTCGTTGGCCGCGAAGCTGTCGCGTAGCGACGGGATTTCTCCGTTGGTCAGCCGTGTAAGCGAGTAGAGCATCTCATCCATGTGGTTGCCCTGCGGCACCCGGCCGAGTACGTGGAGGTCGGCGCGGATGAGTGCATCCTTCACCTGACTGAGGTAGTCGTGCAGCTTCACGATGTACGGTTCGAAGCCGGCTGTGCCCGGGTCCTCTGTGATCCCCAGGTCACTCAGCAGATTGTGCTTCTTGGCGGCGTCGTAGACCTGGCCGACCAGCACCGCAAGCCGATCCGGGCCGGCGGTGGTGTGCAGCCGGAAGTAGTCCTGCAGGGGCGTCTCTACCTCGGCTAGCTCCTCATAGGTACCGGCCCGGGCCATGGCCGGGCACATATGGCCGATGACCACGGACTCGGTCCGCCGCTTGGTCTGGATGCCCTCGCCCGGGTCGTCGATGATGTATGGATAGAGGTTCGGAAGGCCGTCAAGTACCACGTCGGGATCGCACTTCGCTGAAAGACCAACGTTTTTGCCGGGAAGCCATTCCAGGGTGCCGTGGGTGCCGATGTGCATAAGCAAGTCTGCGTGCCAGGTCTCTTTGATCCAGCGGTAAAAAGCGAGATATTGGTGCTGTGCGAAGAGTGTCGGGTCGTGGATGTTCTGTTCCATCTTTTCGGCCCAGCCACGCAGCGGCTGGTAGCCGATGAAGACGTTGCCCTTGACCAGGCCGGGAATGACGAGGTCCTGGCCGTCCACGCAAATGGTGCCTGGAGGCTCGCCCCAGTCTTTCTTCGTCATCTTCTGATCGAATGCAGGGATAGCTGCGAACTGGGCCGTGTATGCGGAGACCGGGACCAGCGCCGCGGCCTTTTGCCGCAGGGTTTGCGGCGAGGTGTTGTCGAGGTCGTTTGTCACGCCAGCCAGGATCTCGTCGATGAGCGCCTTGCCGTCGGCTGGGACGCCGTCGATGCGGTAGCCCTGTGCCGCCATCAGCTTCAGTATCTGCGCTACGCTCTCTACGCCGTCGAGACCGGCCGCGCTGCCGATGTTGCCGGAGTTCGGCCTGGACTGATATAGCAGGATGGCTATGCGCCGTTCCGCCGGCTGTTTATGACGTAGGCCAGCCCAACCTTTCGTCAGACGGCAGAGGTGGTCGATGCGGTCGGGGATCGGTACCGCCCGCTTCACGCTGCCCTTCGGAGTGTAGGAGATTGGTACGGTAATGATGTTGCCGTCGATTTCTGGGTAGGCGACGTTGGAGACAATATCGTGCTTGCCCAGGCCGATCTTGTCCTGTTCGAAGTCATGGTAGTCGCCGTTGATTCCAATAGCATGCAGCGTCGGCACGTTCAGCATATTGCGGTAGTAGTTCTCCTCGTCCCGGGTGCCGACACCCTGGCAGGTCCGGGAGTTGGTAAGCTGGGAGAATGAGGTGCAGAGAATCAGCGCATCTATCAGCACCTTTCCGTCTTTGGTGAAGTACTGCTTCATCACCGTCTTGGTACCTGAAACGCCCTCTGCGGTGAAGGAGACCGAGGAGAAGAACACTGGAATGGTGTTCAGGCCGTACTCCTCCAGCCGATGGACGAGCGCGTCGATGTGTTCAAGGTTGTCATACAGCCAGTTGCTGCTGTTGAGAAGGATGCCGACGGTCAGTTTCTGCGGGTTCAGCCGTTGCATGTAGTCCACCTGAGCAGTGTTCCGCGGACAGTCTGGATGATATATGCCGTCGGTACGCTGAGCGACTGGGGCCGGAGCCGGGACGGTCGTGAGCCCGCGGAGCACCGCCGCGTAACAGAACAGTCCGAAGTCGTTCTCTGTGCCTCTGGCCGCGGCATAGTCACGTAGTTTCAGGTATTCTTCGTCCGTGCCCCGGAAGAAGTCCCTGTGCATCATCATGACTTCGAAGTTGCCAGAGTAGATCATGACTAGTCCTGGGCACTTCCGCAGGGTCTCAGCATAGCGGTCGAAGCGGGAGAAACGATCAACATCCGCCATGCAGCGGAGGTACACGAAATCCGCGACGGCAGTCCGGCGGACCAGTTCCTGATATGCCAATACGTCGTCCTCTGCCTGCTCGAAGTTCAATGCATAAAAGTCGACAGGGAGGTTCCTTTCATCCCGGAGCTGGTCGGCGGCTGTATGCATGGCACGGACATCCGTGCTCTGGATGGAGAGGTATACGATGCGCATCGTCATAAATATTGGATGTACCATCCAATATAATAAAATATCAAACTCTAATATCGTCGGCATGGTTCGGATTGCATGCTTGGGGATCGGGAGCCGGGACGGGCATATCATGAGCACCGCCGCGGCTCAGCTGCACGCCGAAGGACTGGTCTTCGACCTGCTGTGCACGGACGGTAACGACCTCGACACGGACGTGCTGCAGTTCGGCTCATTCCTGAAAGAACTGAAACAGACTGATTTTCTGATCGTGCGGGCACACGGCGATGTTACCTACTTTAAGCGTTTCGATGAACTGAAACAGGGCATCCAGAAGATGCGGGGAAATACGCTGCTGGTCTGCTCTGAGCCGGAGGTGACAGATGAGTTCAGGCCGCTGTTCCGGGGCACGAATGAGGATTTTCGTGCGTTACGCCGGTTGGCCGAGATCGGCGGAGATGCCAATCAGCGGGCCATCCTGCTGTGGATTCTCAAGAGCTGCGGCGTCTATGCGGGGGAGGTTCCCGCGCCGGAGAAGCCGATGACTGAGGGCGTCTATCGGCCGGGACAGCCGGCGCTGCCGCTGATGGAAGGACTCCGGGGGGTCGGTAGCGGCAATCGGCCGACCGTGCTGGTTCTCTTCCACCAGAAGTTCTGGCTGACACATAATACCGAAGCAATCGATGAGCTTCTGCGGGACGTTGAGATTTTGGGTGCCCGTGCGGTCGCCGTCTTTCTGGTCGCGAATGAGAATCCGCTAATCGGTTCAATCGGCATCCGGCGGGTCATCGACGAGCACCTGGTGCGGGACGGCCGTCCAATCATAGATGCCGTCATAAACACTCTGGGCTTCGCACAGACCCTGCTGGCCAAGCCAGGAGACGGCACGCAGGTGGCAGATGATAATTTCTTCATCAGATTGGATGTTCCCATCCTCCAGGCGGTCATGCTTTACGGCACCGCGCAGAACTGGCGGGAGAGTGTATTCGGTCTTTCCCCTGCGGACATCGCCATGAGCGTGGTAAATCCGGAATACGACGGACAGATCGACACCGTGCCTTTCGCAGGACAGGAGCCGCAGCCGGACGGCTCCTACAAGCTAACCGCACTGCCCGACCGCTGCAGGATGATTGCCGACACCGCGGTCCGCTGGGCACGGCTCCGCCGTCTTCCGGAGCCGCAGAAGAAGGTCGCCGTGCTCGTCTATATGTACCCGCCGCGGCAGGACCTGGCCGGCGGCGGTTACGGGCTGGACACGTTGCAGAGCGTAGCAGACCTGCTGGCTTGGATGCAGCGGGCCGGTTATCTGCTCGACTGGGTGCCGAAGGACGGGAAGGAGCTCGTCACCCGGTTGCTGGCCGGTGTTACCAACGATAACGATTACATGTCAGACGACCAGCTTGCGGCAGCGGCCGTCGACACGGTGGCACCGGAGCAGTACGAGGTCTGGTTCCGGAAGATTGCTCAGTCGGCACAAGAGCGTTTCATCAAAGCCTGGGGCGATCCGCCTGGCGAGCAGCATGTGCTGCGGGGCCGGCTTCTTTTGCCCGGCATCATGGACGGGAACATCTTCGTCGGTTTCCAGCCTGACCGCGGTAAGTGTGACGTCAAGGCCTATCATGATGCCTGGACGGCGCCGCCGCACCAATATCTGGCCTTCTACCGTTGGCTGCGGGACGTCTGGTGTGCGGATGCGGTCGTTCATATCGGGACCCACGGCACCCTGGAATGGCTTCCCGGCAAGAGCGCCGGTCTCTCAGGCGAGTGCGATCCAGATATTGTGCTGGGAAACATGCCCAACGTGAACCCGTATATCATCGATAATCCCGGCGAGGGGATGCAGGCCAAGCGCCGCAGTTATGCGGTCATAACCACGCATATGATCCCGGCGATGACGCGGGCCGGTGGCTATGAGCAACTGGATGAATTGGAGTCTGCCGTGCAGGCATATCTGAAGGCGGAGGAGTACGACCAGCAGGACAAGTTGCCATCGATTCTCGAGAAGATCAGGGAGCTATGCGTCAAAGCCTCGGTGCTCTCGGATCTGGGCCTGGCGTCGGATTGCTCCACTGAAGCACTGGCGGCACAGATCGACCATCTCTATGACTATTTGCTGGAAATAAAGGATGCGCTCATCAAAGATGGACTCCACATTCTTGGCCAGGTGCCGGTGGGTGAACGGATGGTCGAGACACTGTACACGCTAGTGCGCTACCGCAACGGCGACGTGCCGTCCCTCCGGGAGACACTGGCAGCCGCAGTCGGTTTGGATATGGAGGATTTGTTGCAGGATTCGTCCGGCCGGCTCTAGGACGGCCGGCTGAAGGGAGAGGCGGTGGACGCCGTCGACACACAAACGTTCGCAGTGCTGGGGGCACTGGCGGCGGTAGACTTTGACCCGGTGCGCGGACTGGCGGCCGCGCAGACACTCTGTCCAGCGGGCGGTGCAGATCTCTGCACTGTTGTATCATTCGTCTGCGGGCCGCTGATTGCGGCAGTCTGTCGCATGACCGATGAGTTGGCGAACGTTTTGGTGGCGCTTGACGGACGTTATGTCCCGCCGGGTCCATCTGGCTGTCCGGGTCGTGGCCGGGCCCAAATCCTTCCAACTGGGCGGAACTTCTACTCCATCGACCCTGACGGCATCCCCTGGCAGTCCAGTTGGGAGATCGGGACGAAGATGGCCGAGCAGATGGTTCGGCGGTACGTCGATGAGCATGGGGCCTATCCGCAGAGCATCGGCATCGTGATCTGGGCCACTGACACCATGAAGACCGGCGGCGACGATATCGCATATGTACTTCGGTTAATGGGCCTGCGGCCGGTCTGGACCGGTTACGGTGGGCGGGTCAAGACGTTGGAGGTCATCCCGCTGACCGAACTGAATCGGCCGCGGCTGGATGTCACTCTGCGCGTCAGTGGTCTCTTCCGGGACACCTTTCCGAATCTGATGTACCTTATCGACGAAGGCGTGCAGACTATTGCCGCTCTGGATGAGCGGGAAGATGACAACTATCTGGCTAAGCATCTTCGGGCTGATCTGCTAGAACAGTTGGCGCAGGGCATCCCAGCGGATGAAGCCCGGCGGCTTGCCAGCATCCGTATCTTCGGCGATGCGCCCGGACAGTACGGCTGCGGAGTGAGCGACCTAGTGCAGAACTCGCAGTGGAAGGAGGTTGGAGATCTAGGAAACACCTACGTCGAGCACGGCTGCTTTGCCTATGGGAAGGGTCTGAGCGGACAGGCCCATCCCGAGTTGTTCACAAAGCGGCTGAGCGCAATGGATGTGACAGTAAAGAATCACAACACCCGTGCCGTGGATATGCTCGACATGGATGATGACTTCGACTGTCTGGGCGGTTTCAATGCGGCGGTAAAGACCGTTCGCGGGCAAGATGCAGAATCGTTCATGGGCGATTCCTCAGATATGCAGAACCTGAAGCTGCGGACGGCGGCCGAAGAATGTCAGTTCATCTTCCGCAGCAAGATTGACAACCCGAAATGGCTGAACGGTCTAAAGCAGCACGGATTTGCGGGAGCGAAGGAGCTCTCCAAGCTCTTCGATTATACTATGGGCTGGTCTGCAACCTCGAATATCGTAAAGGATTGGATGTACAAAGATCTGGCCGAGCGTTTCGTCCTAGATCGGGAAACGCGGGAGTGGATCAAGGACGAGAACCCACATGCTATGATGGCGATGCTCGGCCGTCTCCAGGAGGCCATCGAGCGCGGGCTCTGGGATGCGGACGACGAGATAAAGCAGAAGCTGAAAGATGTCTATCTGGAGTTCGAGGAGCGGATCGAGGAGGTCACCGATCGGTGACCTTCTGTGTGCACTCACCCCTTCAACTCTTCCAGCGCCCGGTCGACCGACCGGCCGTGGGTGACGATCTCGGCGACGGCCTTGGTGATGCCGCGCACGTTCTGGTGCTGGAAGATGTTCCTGCCGATCGAGACGCCATGGCCGCCGGCCGCCAGCGAGTCGTGTACCATGTTGAGGATGTCGAGGTCGGAGTCCATTTTGGGTCCGCCGGCGATGACAACTGGTACCTCGGCGCCCTCGACGACACGGCTGAAACTGGATACGTCGCCGGTGTAATTCACCTTGACGATGTCTGCGCCCAATTCCGTTGCGGCGCGGGCCGCGTGGGCGATGAGTTCGGGGTCGAAAGCATTCTTGATGCTCGGCCCGCGAGGGTAGGCCATAATGAGCAGCGGGACGCCCCACTCGTTGCACTCGCGCGAGACCAGGCCTGCGTCGGAGAGCATGTGCGGCTCGCTGTCAGCGCCGAAGTTGATCTGCATCGAAACCGCGTCGGCACCCATCTTTAGCGCTTCCTCGACGGTCGCTACCAGCACCTTGTCGTTGGAGGAGGTGCCGATGTCTGTCGAGGCTGACAGGTGCAGGATCAGGCCGATGTCGTGTCCGTTGTTCCGATGGCCGACCGGGACCAGGCCTTTTTGTTCGATGACAGCTGTTGCACCACCAGCCGCAACGTCATTGACCGTCTTCTTCATGTCTATAAGTCCTTTGATCGGGCCCATGGTGATGCCGTGATCCATTGGGACGATGACGGCATTTCCGCTCTTGCGGTCCATTATCCGTTCCATTCTGATGCTCTTGCCTGACATTTCAAATTACCGTGTTATTAATTAGCACACTACATATATTTGAAATATCGGTTAATAATGCATAAAAACAACATTCGTTAAAAAATAGAAATAGGTTTGGAAATGGTTTAACGGTTTTTTCAGACTTTGCGGTTCTTAATCAGGTAGAGGTTGATGAGGAAGAACGCAGCACCGAAGGCAATCAGTACTCCGAGAGCCCAAAACGGGAACGCATAGATGTCGAGTGTAGAAGCACGGATGCAGACGCTCGCCTCAGTGAGCGGCAGAGCATATAGTATGGCTTGGAAGATTGTCGGAAGGCCTGCAACCGAGAAGAAGGTGCCGCAGAGGAAGGTCATCGGAGTTATAACTAGGCTGCTGAAAGTCGCCATCGACTGGTGCGACTTTGCCAGAAGTGCTGCGGTTTCGCCGAGCAGCGAGAACGTGAAACAGGCAACAAGCAGACTGATTACGAACAGCGGAGTCAGGTGCATGTAGTCTGGTGCTAGCGCGTAGCCGATGAGAAACATAAGTGCACAGCTGAGCAAGCCCTTCAGCACGCCAAGGAGGGCTTTGCCTGTAATGATGGCGCAGTTGCCGAGTGGGCACATCATCATTTCATCAAAGCTCCGGTAGTAGAGCCGCTGGACGTTCATACGAGTCGAGGTCGAGGAGAACGACGAGGAGAGAGAAGACAGTGCGATTATGCCGGGTATGACGAAGTCCAGGTATGGTACCTCATGGCCGTCAATTATAACGCTTCCTGCTTGCAGACCGTAGCCAAAAGCGATCAGGTATAGGATCGGGGTCATCACGCAGGACAGCAGGATGCTGCCGATATTGTGCCGCATGAACCGTAGGTCGGCCCACGCGACATAATATGTCTCATTCAGGAATGACACTCACATCCCTCCTTTTTTCTTCATATTCATGCCCATCGGCTTGTCAGCCCCGCCACCCAAGAACCCATTATCGCCCATTGTGTTGCCGGTGAGCTCGACGAAGCTGTCTTCCAGGTTTGTGTTGCGGACGGTGACGGTATAAGTGTCGTCCAATGTCTGGGCAAAGGCGTGTGCCGTCTCCCGACTTGGGAAATAGCGGTAGATGGTCTTGTGGTCTGTCCCGTAGTACTCGACAGTAGCGGAGCCGATTTTCTGGGCCAGTTCGGCCGGGGTTCCGTTTGCAATGATTTTACCGTGGTTGATGACGCCTACCCGGCTGCAGAGTGACTCGGCCTCTTCGATATAGTGGGTGGTGAGGAAGATGGTCATGCCATCGCTGTTGAGCTTGCGGAGAAGATCCCATAGACCGCGACGGGCCTGGATGTCTAGTCCGACGGTCGGCTCATCCAGGAACAGCAGCTGGGGCTTGTGGACGAGTGCACAGACGATCGAGACCCGTTTCTTCCAGCCGCCCGAAAGGTCATCCACCTTGTAGTTGTAATACTCGCCGAGACCGATGTAGTTGGATAGGTCGTCAATGCGCTTCTGACGTTCGGCCTTCGGAATCTGTTGGTACATGGCATGTGACATCATATTCTCCCAGACAGTGAGGTCCTTGTCCAGCGAGATGTTCTGTTGGATGACGCCTATTGAGGCTTTCGCCTCCTTCGGCTGTTGAACTATGTCATGGCCGTTTATGACGACCTTACCTGCGTCGAAGCCAGTTAAAGTGCTCAGAACCCGTACGGCAGTTGTCTTGCCAGCTCCATTCGGCCCCAGGAAAGCGTACATTTCGCCCCGGTGGACCCGCATATCGATTCCGTCCAGGGCGGTCTTGCCGCCGTAACGCTTGACCAGTCCTTCAACGATGATGATGTCGTCGTCCATGAAATCACCCAATATCTGGATGGTTAATCCAACTTATGGTTATATACATTTGGCAACTGTCATTCTTCAAAAATCAAATAGTCTGCCCTCAGCTATTTATACGGAATAATCCATGAGCGGAACATCTTGGATAATATATCCAACAAAGGAGACGGAAAATGCAACTGAAGATTGACAATGTCGAATTTGCGTATTCCAGTGTGCCGGTGCTGAATAATATCTCTCTCGATCTGGAAGGTCCTAAGTTCGTTTCGATCCTCGGACCGAACGGTGTCGGTAAGTCGACGCTGATTCACTGCATCAACAAGATTCTCTCACCCAGCTCAGGGACGGTCCTCATCGACGGTAAGGATGTCAAGGGAATCAGTATCAAAGAGATGGCCAAGCGTGTTGGCTATGTGCCGTATTCCGCCAGCGACACCTTTCCGCTGACCGTCGTGGATACCGTCCTCATGGGTCGGCATCCGCACAGCAAATGGGGCTCGCTGGACAGCGACCTGGATATCGTCTATGACACTCTGAAGATGCTGGGCATCTCACACCTGGCCATGCGTCCTTTTAACGAGCTCTCGGCTGGCCAGCACCAGAAGGTCATGCTGGCCCGGGGGCTGGTTCAGGAGCCGAAGATTCTCCTCCTGGACGAGCCGACATCGAATCTCGACGTGCGTCACCAACTAGACGTCACCAAGATGCTGAAACGTCTCTCAGACGAGAAGCAGATTCTTATCATCATGATCAGTCACGATATTAATATCGCAGCCAAGTTCGCCGATGAGATCATCTTGATGCATCAGGGCCGGATTTACGATGCCGGCCAGCCTCGGGAAGTCATAACCGAGGAGAATCTCCGGGCAGTCTACGGGGTTACTTCGCGCGTCATCGATGACGGGGAACGGCCTCACGTTATTCTGGAGGATGCTCTGCCGATGGACAGTGAAGATGAGCCTGCTTCACCGGTCATGGCCGCAGCTCGCCGGGAGCACGCTAAGGGTACGACGGAGAAGGCCGAAGGCCAGACCAGCGAAGCCTGAACAAAACTATTTTACGATATAGGTTGGGAGACGCGATGAAAGGAAAACTATACGGGATCGGGGTCGGTCCGGGTCAGCCTGGGCTGATGACTCTGGAAGCGCAGAGGTTATTGCAGAACGTGCAGGTCGTGGCCTACCCGGTGAAGGCCAAAGGCGAGGACGGCACTGCGTTGGAGATCGTCCGCCAGTGTGTCGATCTGCAGGGCAAGAGGATCATCGAGTTGCTATTCGACATGAATCCTGATGATGAGGTCCGGAAGAAATGCAGAGCGGTCAACATCGACCAGATCTGTGCATTGTTGGATACAGGTCAGAATGTTGCAATGATTACGCTCGGTGATGTCGCCGTCTACAGCACCTATATGTACCTCGATTTGGAGGTGCGGACCCGCGGCTATGACACTGCGGTCGTGCCTGGCATCCCATCCTTTTGCAGCGGCGCAGCGGCCGCCCGGCTACCGCTGATGATCGGTGAGGAGAGTCTGGCCGTTGTCTCAGCAGCAAAGCACAGTGACGCTGCCGCGAAGGCGCTGGACGACTTCAACAACGTGGTGGTTATGAAGGCCTACACCCATATCGACCAGATCGCGGCGATGTTGCAGGCTCGGGGTATACCGCTGGCTGCAGCTACGGTCATGAGCAACGTCGGAATGGCGGACGAGTATATCGGGCCGCTGGACCCAGCCCGCAAGTACGGCTATTTCACAACAGTACTGATCAAGAAGGGGGAGAAGCAATGACAACCAAGATTCATTTTATCGGCGCGGGTCCCGGAGATCCCGAACTCATCACAATCAAAGGCAAGCGTTACATCGACGAGGCGGACATCATCATCTACGCTGGCTCGCTGGTCAACCCTGCAGTGCTGGCAGGGCATAAAGCCGGCGCACAGATTTACAACAGTGCCGAAATAGATCTCGAGGAGGTTCTGTCAGTAATGGTTCCGGCAGCAAAAGCGAACAAGCAGGTCGTGCGGGTGCATACGGGTGATCCTTCGATCTATGGCGCCATCCGCGAACAGATGGATCGGCTGGACAAGGAGGGCATTACCTATGACGTGGTTCCAGGTGTCAGCTCGTTCTGTGCTTCGGCCGCGGCGATCAACAAGGAGTTCACTCTGCCAGGCATCAGCCAGACGGTTATCCTGACCCGCATGGAAGGGCGCACGCCCATGCCGCCGAAGGAGAAGCTGATCGACCTAGCGAAGCACCATGCCTCGATGTGCATCTTCCTTAGCGTCGGTTTCATGGACGAGCTCTGTAAGACCCTGATCGAGGCCGGCTACGCGCCGACGACGCCGGTCGCGGTAGTCTACAAGGCCAGCTGGCCGGACCAGAAGATTGTTACCGGTGACCTGACCACCATGTCGGGGATCGTGAAGAAAGAGCAGATCAGCAAGACCGCTATGACAATGGTCGGCGGCTTTTTGGGCGACAAATATGAGTTATCCAAGCTCTATGATCCGCATTTCACGACGATGTACCGTCAGGGGAAGGATTGACATGGTCGGCCGCGTGACCGTGGTCGGGTTCGGTCCGGGTGATCGGGGCGACATGACAGAGCGGGCCATCGAGGCCATTCAGAGGGCGGATGTGGTTACCGGATACACGACCTACGTGCGTCTGCTGGAGGAGCATTTCCCCGATAAGGCCTACAAGGCTACTGGAATGATGAAGGAGGTCGACCGTTGCCGGATGGCCATCGAGGACGCCATGTCCGGGAAGGATGTGGCGATGGTCAGTAGCGGCGACTCGGGCATCTACGGCATGGCCGGCATAATATATCAGCTGGCTGACGACATGCATGCAGGCATCGCCATTGACGTCGTTCCGGGCGTGACGGCGGCCAGCGCCGCCGCCGCAGTGCTGGGCGCACCGCTCATGCACGATATTGCAATCATCAGTCTTTCGGACCTCATGACTCCGATCGAGAAGATCATGAAACGCGTGGACTGTGCTGGACAGGGTGACTTCATAGTCTGTCTCTATAATCCTAAGAGCAAGGGGCGCCCGGACTATCTGGCTCAGGCCGCGGATATCCTGCTGCGGTACCGGAACCCGACCACGCCGGTCGGCATCGTCCGCGATGCCGGCCGCAAGGACCAGAGCAAGGCCCTCACGACACTGGGACAGCTGAAAGATGCCGCGGTGGATATGTTCTGCATCGTCGTCATCGGTAACTCCCAGACGTATGTGAAGGGAGGTCTGATGATCACGCCGCGGGGCTATCCCGTCAAAGGCGAGTGAAACCGTTTCTGCAGTCAGTCAAGATATAGGTTGTGTGAAAATGGCTTTTGAAATTACGGATCCGAGAGAGATTGAGAAGAAGAGCATGGAGACTATCACAAGGGAGCTCAACGGCCGTACCTGGCCGGAGCCCGAGTTCTCTATCGTCAAGCGTTGCATCCATACTTCGGCGGACTTCGACTACGCTGATAACCTGGTCTTCTCGCCGCGGGCGGCATCGATTGGCGTCGAGGCGTTACGGAAGGGCGCCGATATCGTGACCGACACAAAGATGGCGGCAGCCGGCATCAACAAGAACCAATTATCCGCACACGGAGGCCAGGTGCACTGCTATATCAGCGATCCCGATGTCATCGAAGAGGCCAAGCGCCGGGGCTGCACCCGGTCAACGGTCTGTATGGAACGGGCTGCGCAGATAAGCAAACCGGTAGTCGTCGTCATCGGCAACGCGCCAACTGCGCTGGTGGAGCTGGATAAGCTCATCCGGGCAGAAAAGATCAAGCCGGCGCTCATCGTCGGCGTGCCAGTCGGCTTTGTCAATGTCGTCGAGGCAAAGGACCTAATCATGACCGATCCGTTCCCGTACATCGTTGCGAAGGGCCGCAAGGGTGGCAGCAACATCGGTGCGGCCATCATAAACGCGATGCTCTACACCATGGGCCGCTGAATCCTTTCAGGGGCAGACGCTACGGCAGATATCATCGAGGCCAAGGGTCTCACCGTGAAATACGGAGACTTCACGGCGGTCGATCACATCGATGTCAGCGTGCGCCAGGGCGAGATCTTCGGCTTCCTTGGTCCCAACGGGGCCGGTAAGACCACCACAGTCAAGGTTCTCACAACTATCACACATCCGACGAGCGGTGAGGTCCGCATCGGTGGGCTCGACCAGCGGGACCACCTGGAGGCGGTGCGGGCGGAGATCGGGCTGGTCCAGCAGCATATTGCGCTCGACAAGGATATCTCGGTGCGGGAGAACATAATCTGTCACGCGCTGTTGCACAAGGTCCCGCGGCACGAGATCCAGTCGAGGATGGTTAGATTCAGCGATGCCATGGGCCTGACACCATACCTCGATCAGGTCATAAACGATCTCTCGGGCGGCTGGAAACGGAAGACTGCCATTCCATGTGCGCTTATGCACCAGCCGTCCATCCTCTTTCTGGACGAGCCTACAGCCGGGTTAGATACCCAGTCTCGGCATATGCTCTGGGATATGTTGCGGACGTTGAATCGGCAGGGCGTGACTATCTTTCTGACTACGCATTACATGGACGAGGCGGAGTCGCTCTGCGACCGGGTCAGTGTCATCAGCAGGGGGAAGATTGTCGACAGCGGCACGCCGCGGGAGCTCTGCGACCGGCTCGGTCGGACGGCAGTAGAGTATGACAGTCCCGACGGCCGCCAGTACCGTTACTTCCGCGACTGGAACGAAGGCAAGTCCTTTTACGCTTCGCTCAACAGCGAGAGCGCGGTTATCCGGGGGACGCACCTCGAGGATGTGTTCCTTGAGGAGACGGGACGCGAGAGCTGTCAGGCCATCGAAAAGGCGCTACGCGTATGAGCCTTACGAAGCTGCTCAGCGATGCTGGTCGTGTCGCGATGGCCGATATGTATTACCTGAGGCGGAATATTTGGGTGCTGTTAGCCACCTCGCTGGTGACGCCACTGCTCTACCTCGTAGCGTTCGGTTACGGTCTCGGCCGCGGCGTGGTCATGGAAGGTGTCTCATACATGGCCTTCATGATTCCGGGAGTGGTCGCGCTGACCACTCTCACAGCATGTTTCACCTCGATTGCGAACAAAATCATGGTTCAGCGCCGGTTCTACGAAAGCTTCGACGAGATGAAGCTCTGTCCGATTTCCAAGTCATCCATCATCCTTGGGAAGACCATATTGGGTGTACTGAAAGGTGCACTCTGCTGCATTCTTCTGCTAGTCATGGGTCAATTTCTGACTGACGACCTGCACATCACAGTCGGGTTGCTCGTTTGCATGCTGTTGTCCTGTTTCGTCTATTCGCTGTTAGGTGTGACAGCCGGGTTGCTCGTGGACAACCTGCCGAAGATGAACCTGTTCAACAGTTTTGTTATTCTGCCGATGACTTTCCTCTGCGGCACGATGTTTTCAATCGAGGCGTTGCCTGAGGCGGCGCGCTGGGTCATTGAGGCTTTGCCGCTGACGCACACGACTGCCTGCATCAGAGCGACGGCGCTTGACTGGTTGTTCCCTTGGACCTCGCTCGTCGTCACGTTCGCTTATGGCGTAATGTTCTTTGTCATCTCATGGTTTATCTTAGACAGGCAGAAGGAATGAGTCACAGATTCATATACTGTCTTGTCAAAAGACCTCTCAATGCTGTATGCTGGCATATATTATTATTGCATTAATTGGATTATAAATCCAATAATATAAATATAAAAAATCGATCAATCTATTGGAATAATAATCCAAGTGATTTCATGAACAACAAACTTATCGCAGTCATTGTGGTCGTGATCCTGGTTGTCTCTGGTGCGGTTGCCGCCATCGTATACACTCAGAACCACAGTAGCAGCAAGCAGACCATCTATGACATAGACGGCGGTCTTGAAGTCTACGGCAATGCTGATGGTGACTACAAGATCGACAACGCCGACGTGCAGATTATCAAGGATATTATCGCTGGTACCAAGACCCTTGTGTCCTATCCGTACGCCGATGCCAATTATGACGGCACAGTCGACAGCGATGATGTAACGCTTGTCGAGAAAATAATCAATAAGGAGAGTTGTACGGTCTGGCATGTCAACACCTGCAGCACCGGCAACTATGTCGTGAGTACTCAGTGGCCGATAACCTCGGCCATTTCAACCGGTTCTTCGAATATGCTCCTCCTGCTGACAATGGCCGGCGTGAAGGATGACATCCACGGCATAACCTACACCTCTAGTTCGGTACCTGACGCAACGCTCTTCCCAACCTTCAGCAAGATGACCAGTCTCGGTTCTTCATCCACAGCGATAAGTATCGACGCAGCAAGTGACACTATCAAGCAGTATAATGTCACTGCGCTCATATCAGACTACACTGCCTCGACCATCAGCAACGAGTCAGAGTTCGAGGCTGCCGGCATTGACGTCATTCGGGTCGATCCCGCTTATGTAGATGTCGATGCCTACAGCAGCCAGTTGCTGCTCATAGGTTTCCTGTTCCAGACTGAGACGCAGTGTCTAGAGATCGCCCAGTGGGAGACAGCTGTTATGAAACAGATCGATGAGAAGCTTGCCACTGTCACTGCCAAGGTCTCGGCCATCACTACCAACGGTTCTACGGCTAAGGGAGCATGGGTTTCGGGCGGTATCTCCGATTACAAGGACGTAATCACGACTGCCGGCGCGACCTATGCAATCCCGGATGCCGTCGTCAAAGGCATCAGCGGCTATGCTTCCGGCGCCTATTTCTCGTCTTCCGACACCTGGCTGTACAACTATGAGTTCGACTACATCGTCTCGATTCGCACCGGCGGCTGGTACAGCGGGATGGATAGCAGCACCATGGTGCAGAAATACAACTCCACGATGGAATATCTGACAAACACTGAGGCCTACGAGAACGGCAATGCTTATGTCATCGTCGGCGACGGGCCGATCATCATCCGGATTGCCTATGCAGCCACCGTACTCTACCCGAGTCTCTTCACCGAGGACTGGGCGAACCAGCTCAACCAGGAGTTCTTTGAGAAGTTCTACGACGAAGCAAGTGGCTCGACAGTTGACTTCACCAACCTGTACTTCGTGATTTCGAAGGCGATGGTAGACAAGGCCTCCTCTGCTTGAACGGCGTAAAACCTCTGACGGGCTGGGCTGTCCGGCTCGTCCCACTTACTTCCTGTGATAATAATGAAGGGCGACCACGGACCAGATTCCGGTACAGCACTGAAGAGTGATTACAAAAGCTACACCGGCCGGAAAGTCATCTTCATTACCATCTGTGCGGTCGCTGCGGTTCTGTTGCTGGGCCTCTCGATCTACATCGGTGGTTCCGATCTCAGTCTCGGTCGCATCTACGAGTTATTATGGCATCATCTCTGCGGTTGGACATATCAGAAGGGGACAGATGATTTTCTAGACGATTTTGTCGTCTGGAATGTACGGCTGCCACGGGCGATCTTTGCCCTGGTGGCCGGGGCCGGACTCGCAGTCGGCGGTGTGGTCATGCAGAGTGTCATGAAGAATCCCCTGGCAGATCCATATACAACTGGCATATCGTCAGGTGCCTGCCTCGGTGTGGCAGTCGCCGTCATCCTCGGACTCTCATTCACTAACGCCGGTATCGGTAGCGCCGGCTTGGTCCTCAATGCCTTCCTGTTCGCAGTCATCCCGATGATCCTCATCATTATCATCGCTCCGCGCGCCGGCTCTTCGACGGCCACGCTCATCTTGGCTGGTGTCGCGATATCCTATCTATTCAACGCCCTGACCACGTTACTCATGATGTCCACTGATGCCGAAACGCTGAGTCTCGTCTACCGCTGGCAGGTCGGTTCGCTCACGAATGTCAAATGGAGCAGTGTCCCGCTGATGTTCTTTATCAACATAGGCGGCATCTTGACCGTTAGTTTCCTGGCCGCGCGGCTCAACATTCTGGTCCTGGGTGATGACAGCGCCAAGAGCCTGGGACTCAATGCAGACGCAATGCGGGTGCTCTGTCTTTTCATCCTGTCGCTGATGGTCGCGTCGGTTGTCAGCTATGCAGGGATCATCGGTTTTATAGGGCTGGTCTCGCCGCATATCGTCCGGATGCTCATCGACGCTGATAATCGCTTTGTCATTCCTGCATCGGCCGCCTTTGGCGCTGTGTTCTTGCTGGGGGCAGACATAATCGCTCGTTGGCTGTCGCCGACAGATGCAGTGCCTGTGGGGGTCGTGCTGGCGTTTATCGGCGCGCCAATCTTCCTATATCTCATCATTCGGCAGAAGAAGGCGATCTGGTGAAATCGGTGTTCCAGTCGGACTATATGCGGCAGAACCGCCGCAAGATAATTTTCACGCTCGTTCTGATTGCGATAACTGCACTGATTGCGGTCTATTCTATATGCGTCACCCAATACCCGATCTCCTTCAGTGAGGCTTGGCAGATCGTCTGTAACAATCTTGATCACGTCATTCCAACAGAATATGCCGACCGGCTCAAGAGCTACATAGTCTGGGATGGCCTTGTTCCGCGGGCAATCGTTGGAATCCTTGTCGGTGCCATTTTGGGCATCAGCGGGGCGGTAATGCAGTCCACCATTCGCAATCCGCTGGCCGACCCGTATACCACCGGTATTTCCTCTGGAGCGCTTCTCGGCGTCACACTGTTCGTGCTCTTCGGTGTCACTATTGTTCCGGATGCCGGACGCGATGCAGGTATGTTCGCCAGTGCATTTGTCTTTGCGCTCGTCCCCTGTGCCATCATCGTGCTCTTCTCGGTCTTCCGGAAGGTGACGCCGACCGCGATGATTCTCATCGGCATCGCGGTGATGTACATCTTCAATGCGGTCACGACGTTGCTTCGCTACACCTGCTCGTACGAAGACTCGGCAACAATATATTCATGGGCAGTCGGGACCCTCGGAAAGGCTGGATGGAGCGCGGTGCCGTTCCTGTTGTCTGTCTTCCTTGTGCTCTTGGCGACGGTGATGGCGCTAGCCGGTAGCATCAACGTGTTGGCTTCCGACGACCAGGCAGCAGTTGCGTTAGGAGTCAATCCGCAGCGTCTGCGGATCGGCTGTCTGATCATTGTTTCACTGGCGACGACCGCGGCGGTCTGCTACACCGGTACGATCGGCTTTGTAGGTCTGATCGCGCCGCACATCGCCCGGATTTTCGTCGGTTCAAATAACCGTTATCTCATTCCATCGTCGGCAGCGGTGGGTGCGTTCATCCTGATAGCGGCTGACTGCTTGGCCCGCGTCGTCGGCACCACCGGGGTGCCCGTCGGCGTGGTCACCGCCCTGGTCGGCGGACCGCTCTTCCTGCTGATCCTGCTTCGCCAGAAGAAGAGCTCATGGTGATGGCTTCGGCAGCCGGTCGCCGAGATTCTGCTCGAACAGCATGGTCGGCACCAGCGGCTTGGCCATCCCGCTGAGCGCGGTCCGCTCCGCCCAGTAGCGGCCGGAGACCGGATACCGGTCGGTGGTCTCCAGATGGAAGTACGTCTTGTTGTCGTACTGGTAGGAGACGCCGTGCCCCCCGCGGTAGCATACGGCCGGGAACATGTGGTCCTTAGTGCAGACCAGGATGATGTCCAGTCCCAGGTTCGCCGCAATCCCAGCGAATAAAATCGCCATGCAGTCGCAGTCGCCCTGGCCCCGGTCCAGACTGTTCACGGGCAGCGCCCACATGTCTTCCAGATTGTATTGGTCTTTGTCCGCGACGTACTTCATGTTCTGCTGGACGAAGGAAAGCGCCACTGCGGTCTTTGTGCGGTCGTCCCGTCCGGCCAGTTGCTTCCCGAGCTGGGCGGCGAGATCCTGGAGCACAGGGTCGTTGATTGTCGGGTAGTAGGCCAGGAAGCTGAGACTCAGGATCTGCGGCCAGCGGCCGTAGTACGGACTCTTTGTCAGGTCTGCGAGCACCTGATACGTTGAGGCGCCGTATGTGCATATGAACATGCGTTCGCCGGCCGCTGCCGCGGCAAGTCGATCATTCTGCCTGTGCAGCCAGTTTGCCAATGAGCTCCCCTTCCTTCTCAACCCAGAACTCCTTATCGCAGACCAGAACCAGCCGCTTCTTTGCCCGCGAGACAGCGGTGTTGATGACCTTCCGGCCTATCGACTCGGGGTCGACGGTGCTGGTGAACCGCAATGGCACAGGCCGGTCCTGAAGGCGATCGTCGGCCACGCTCAGGATGACAGTGTCCCATTCCCGACCCTGGGAGCGGTGAACGGTGAGGATGTTTTCCTTCAGCTCCGTATAGAGCCGGTTGAGTAGTTTGACCTGGTCGGTGTAAGGTGTGACGATTACGAATGTGTCTGGCTCCAGCGGATGCGCTTTCAGGTATATGCCGATGGCCTCAGCTTCTGCCAGGTTGTCCCGGTTCGCTTCCCGTTTCGTGTTGTGGCAGTCTAGACATTCAATCTGCAGGGCGGCACTGCCGGCTCCGCGAATGCCATTCCGGTAGACGCATTCATCAAGAACACGGGCCAGGTTGTCGCCGAAGCGGTGTGAGAGCGTGAGGTCGACCTTCCGGGTAATTTCCAGCTGCGGCTCTTCACCGTGTAGAAATGCGGCGGCGGCTTCAGCGATATCGCGGGAGAGGTAGGCTTCAGCGAACAGGACCATCTGTGCCCACATGAAGACATAGCGGCAGTAGCTGTTGCTTTTGATGCTGGCAGTGAGCATCTCATTGGAAGCTTCGCAGACCGGCGGCAGTTGCATATGATCGCCCAGCATAGTCACAGGAGCACCGAAGGAGAAGAACGGCAGACATTGGATAACGTTGCAGTAGCCAGCTTCGTCGATAAAGATGTGATTCACTGGCAGGACGGTCATTCCTTCGAGCGGCTCTGTGCCCGGCGGTGCGAAGCGTTTCATGAACGACTGGGGCGTGGCTGCGACGATATGAGCGGTCTCGGCCCTGGCTGTTGGTTCGAGGGTCCGGAGTGCCACGAGTTCCTGCTTCAGGGCAACGGTCTGCGCCGACAGGTCCTCGTCTGTCTGCTCTTGATATTCGTCGATCTCCTTCGCTGGCCGTGGTCTGTTGTAGAGTTGTGCGGCTATCGCCGGAGCTGCCTGACGGATATTGTATTCGTCGATATTTCCAGCGACGTCGGCAAGACGTGGGTTTTGGTCGACTATGCATTTTATCTCGTCAAGGTAGGTCATGACCTGTTCCATGATCCGTCTCTTCGCGAGGTAATCCGCACAGTCATACTCCTGGCCGAAGAGCGAATCGATCTCATCGAATTCAGCTTTCAGGCGGTCGCAGTCCCGTTCGAACAGCACCTGCTGCAGAATCTGCAGCGAGGCTTCCTTGGCTCTGACCTGCCGCGTGATGCCGCTCTGCTCGCAGATGTCCGGATAGTCGTGGACGAACTCGGCGGTCGCGGTGCCGGCCCGGAAAATGTCGTGCTTGAGGTCGACCAACTTTCCTTTCGGGTCTATCTGCGCGAGGCTGCGCAACAGACCGCGAAGCACCTGCTCGAGCGAGTTGTTTGTAGGGGCGACGACCAGGACTTTGCCGCCCCGCCGGAGGTATGCAAGAATGGCGTTTGTCAAAACATACTGAGTCTTACCGGTACCGGGAGCTCCCCAGACATAGGAGAGCCTGGAGTTGAGTACGATGCTTACGGCCAACTGCTGTTGATCGGTCGGCTGCTGGACCATCGGCGACATACATTCGGAAGGCTCGAAATGAGGATCACATGGTGGAAGAGCTAAACGGTCGCCGTAACTTTCAAAATAAGACTGCGTTAGTTTGACCAGCCATTTCATATCGCTGATCACATAGATTTTCAGCGGTTCTGCGAGGAGGAACAGGTTCCAGAGGCGGTCGGACGGGTAGATGACAGCGCTCTGCGTTCTTTCGTCAACTTGATTGAAGGTCACATCCTCATGATCGAACGTTTTGCCGTTGATCTCCAGGCCCAGACCGCTGTCGTCGCTGACAATCTTCCCAGCAGTATGCAGAAGAATGTATCCGTCTTTCAGCTTCCAGCGGACGACCTCAGTCTTGGCCACGCCCATGATCCGCGTCTGCCCGTCATCATCAGGGATATATTGAGAATCCTCTAGGTACTGATAGAAATCCCTGCAGGATTCCAGACAGGCTTTCTTGAGCGATTTTGTGTCCATGTTCGTGCTCTTAGCCGACATCGGATGGGGCGCCATAGTCTTGCGCGCACATAAGTCTGACGATGTTATTGGTCAGTGACGGACAGACACTACCGTTGCAGGGATGCCGAGTTCGTTCAGTCTGGCGATTGCTTCGCGGTTGTTTTTCTGGGCAGCCGCCATGTACATAGCGACAGCAGAGACGGAATTCTCGTCTTCGGTCATCCGGCCGAGACGATAGAGCGCCCGTGAGTATTTGGCGTCGGCCGCAAGACGGAGGAACTTCATGCCCCCCTGTTTGTCGGTCGGCATACCGCCAAGGCCGTCGAGGAACATCTCGGCTAGGTGATACTGTGCCCGGGGGCTGCCGGACTGGCGGAACCACCGCTCGGCCTCGTTCCGATCGGGGACCGTGCCGTTGCCTAGCATATAGCATTCGCCGAGGTTTGTCATGCCTCTCGTGCATCCGCCTTCTGCAGATCTGAGATACCAGTGGAAGGCTTCGTGTGAGTCCTGCGGGACTCCGTGTCCGAAGGCGTAGAGTGCGCCGAGGTTGCATTGTGCACGGGCGTTCCCTGCATCGGCGGCCTGCCGATACCATTCAGCGCCCTTGACCCTGTCCTGTTCGCAGTTGAGACCGATCATGTAACAGTATCCAGCGTTGCGCATGCCGCTGCTGTTGCCTAGTTGCGCAGCGTTGAGGAACAGGGTCAGAGAGAGTTTCTTCTTGTCTTCCGAACTGTCCGCATATATGTCGCCGAGCAGGACCATGGAAGCCGTGCAGCCGGCCTTGCAGTTCTCCGCGAGCAGCTCTTTTGCCAACTGGCTCTGCGGATCCTGCTTCCAGATACGGTAAGCTTTGGCAAAGCGGTCCCGAATGTTAGGGTCATGGTGATTCGACTTGGATGTAACATCCAACATGAAGGAGCAATCACAAATCTGATATAAAAATGCAGGTTCAGGATGGGGTGTGGCGATCCATCTCGGCGTTGAGCAGCGCATCGGCCCGGGGAATAAGCAGTTCCGAACGGCGGACGTTAGTGAACCTCGCGTGCGGAATCTGTGCGACCAGTGACTTTGCGTCGCTATAGAGGTCCTTCACGGCCAGGGATTTTACCTGATACTGGCCGGTCATCTGGCGGATGACGAGCTGTGAGTCCATGACGAACTCGACATCATCGGCATGCAACTCGAGGGCCTTGGCGATCCCGGCGAGCAGACCGCGGTATTCTGCGTAGTTGTTGGTGTGCACGCCGAGGAACTCGGCGTGCTCGTAGATTATCTCGCCATCCCGGGTGACGACTACCGCGAAGGCGGATGGGCCAGGGTTACCCCGCGAACCACCGTCGGAGAAGATGCGGTACATCAGTAGGTGAGCTCCCGTGCGATCTTGTTCTGGCTGTCGACGAGGATGACTTTTGCCTTGATCGGTGCGTCGGTCAGTTCGTAGCCCATGATGATGACCTTGTCACCGACGACCGCCAACCGGGCTGCGGCGCCATTGAGCGCGATGATGCCCGTGCCGCGCTCACCGGGGAGAGTATAGGTCTCGAAGCGCGCACCTGTCTCAATGACAACTACGGTTACTTTCTCGCCGACCCAGATGCCGGCCCGGTCCAACAGGTCCGCATCGACTGTGATGCTGCCCTCGTAATCTAGCCGCGTCTCGGTGACGGTGGCCCGGTGGATCTTGCCTCTAAGCATCCAACGCATATTCTGTTAGTACTACCCATCATTTAATAGGGTTTCGGTCTAACGACATACTTTTGTACGACGGTTGATGGACTATTCGATGAAATACGAAAATTACACCAACCGTTGAAATAGTATGAATATTATTATCCACGGTAACACGAGGATTTGAAATGAAAAAACAGACACTATTTCAGACATTGGCGCTTGTGCTTACTGCAGCCTTTATCGTAACAGCCATCCCCCTCGTTTCTTCCGAGACGGATGCCGATTCCTCAGATTCTTCATTCACAATAACCGACACCACCGGTGAGACTTTCAATTTCTCTGGTCCAGTTGATAAAGTGGTGGTCTTTGGTTATGCTGCAACTCTTACTGTGCTTGACAGTGGGGCCGGTGCTAAATTGGTAGCCACGGATAAATATGGGATGCAGAATATTACGGACAATGAAGAATACAGCGATTTGAATGTGGAAACTATTCCGACTCTTTCTTCTACTAACACAGATGCACTCTACACATGGTTCCTTCAGGCAGTGCAAGACGGTAAATTTTCACTCACCGACTGTATCATTCTTACGACCTACACCTCATCGGTAGCTGAAGGCGGGCTTCGCGACCGGTTGGAAGCAGCTGGTTTTACTCATGTGGTTTTCTATGGCTCAATGAAGGAATATTCAGATCTCATTCAGTGTGTCGACGACATATGCAGTATTGTCGGTGCAAGCCATGATCTCGCCAAGCAAATGCAGTTGGTGTCAGATACGGTCTCTTCGAAAGTAGCCAGTGATGTTACTGAGAAGAGGGATGCGATATTCATCTGGTATTCTGCAGCAAACGGCTGGGGTGCTGGCAACACTGGTTCGCTGGCAGTTTCGATGATGAATGTCGCAGGGGCAAATAACATCGCATATGACTCGACCAGCAGTTCATCGATCATTTATGACGAATCACGGATTCAGCAGTTGCTGGGCAGCCATACGGATACGGTAATCTTCCTTGATGGCGGCTACATACGTGACTATGGGGGCTCGGTGGATGCATTCGTGAATGATGTGCTGGGTGGCAACACTTCGTACACCATATTGGTAGTTGAGAAAACCTGGAACAATTATGATCCTGAGTCCGCAGATGGCATCTGGGAAATGGCTTCGGCCCTATATCCATCATTATTCACAGGCAGTGCGCCGACCTACAGCGGGAGTGGAAACAGCGACAACAGCTACATTTATGCGGCAGTTGCTGGTGTTGTAATCATTATTGCAGCCGCAGGTCTGCTGTATTTGTACAAAGCGAAGCACTGATGCTGTGATAGGTTATTCAATGGGGTTGCTGTTCCCGTGGCATCCATGAGAGCGAAAAGAGCATCCAAGATCGTGGCGACTGTGCTGTTGTTGCTGATCTTGCTGGTGCTGGTATGCCTATTGGAATTGTCATGGGCCAGCCGGTCCCTGACCGTGAGGGAAGTCATAGACGTCCTGCTCGGTCATGGGACCTGGGCAAACAACCTGATTGTAAAGGCAAATGCCACCCGCATCGCGATCGGGTTCTTCGTCGGTGCCGGACTGGCAATTGCCGGCGGGGTTATGCAAGCCATGTTCCGTAATCCGATGGCCTCGCCATACATTCTCGGCCTTTCATCTGGGGCCTCGTTGGGCGCGGCCATCGGCATTCTATTCACCATTCCATTTATACCAACAATTATTGCGATGCCGTTTTTAGCATTCGTGTTTTGCTTTGCCACGATGTTCCTGGTATACAGCTTAGCGCGGACCGGCGGTGTTACACATACAGAAACATTGTTGCTCACCGGCATAGCCATCAGTGCAATGATGTCGGCGCTTGTTTCGTTCCTGACCTTCATTTCCGGAGACAAACTAGAAGGCATAGTTTTCTGGACGATGGGTAGCCTTTCCAATGTCAGTTGGGAGGACATCATGTTCGTTGCCCCGGCGATTGTCGTTGGTTCGATGGCCATGATGATGTTTGCCAAAGAGCTGAATGCCATGATGATTGGAGATGCCCATGCGATGGATCTGGGTGTAGATGTTTCCAGAGTTCGGTTGATTCTGCTGCTTGCTTCCTCGTTGGTTACTGCCGCAGCAGTGTCATTCGTTGGAGTCATAGGTTTCGTAGGCTTGATCATCCCACACATCTTCCGGATTATTCTCGGTCCAGATAACCGGACTCTGTTGCCGGTGAGTGCTCTCGGTGGAGCGGTTTTTCTTATCGGTTGCGACTATCTGGCACACACGGTTGCAAGCGGGTACGGAGTACTTCCTATCGGTGTGCTTACGGCGCTGGTCGGAGCACCTTACTTCATCTATCTGCTAAAGCGGAGGAAGAGTGAGATCGGATGGTCATGACTTATGATGTGCATGACCTTCGTTTCCGTTATCGGGAGAAGCCGGTGCTAGAGGGGCTGGATTTCGAAGTGCATTCAGGAGAAATTCTCGGTATTCTTGGTCCTAATGGATGTGGAAAGACTACGCTTCTGAAGCATCTCAACCGCAATCTTGTTCCCGGCGGCGGGTGTGTTCTGCTTGACGGGAGTGATCTGTTGAGGATGAAGAAACGGGACATTGCAAAGAAAGTAGCGGCGGTGCCGCAGGGCAATGAAATAAAATTTGCCTTCACTGTGCGGGATATTGTTGCAATGGGCCGGATGCCATTTCAAAAGGAGTTGGCGGGATCGAGCACTCAAGACGAGGGGATAATCGACACTGCTTTGATGCGGACGGGGTTGCAGGATTTTGGAGGTCGGTACATCAATGAGATGAGCGGTGGTGAGAGACAGCGGGTTATCATTGCCAGAGCGTTGGCACAGACGCCTAAAATACTTTTGATGGATGAACCGACACTGCATCTAGACATTAGCACCCAATTCGAGACGTTGGATCTTATTTACCGTCTTTCACAGGAGGATGGTTTGACTGTCATTCTTGTCTCTCACGATTTGCCTATGGTGGTTCGCTATTGTGATCGCATTATGCTGATTCATGATCACAAAATACTCTGCTGTGGTACGCCCGAGGAAACATTGACGCCGGAGAACATGCGGCTGGTCTTTGGAGTGGATGCCGAACTGGGCACTGACAGCAAGACTGGGCGGCGGACAGTATTCCTGCATGGCGCCGCTGGACAATGAACATATAATTCAGAGGGTATCTGGCTTTATCATGACCGCCATTTTCGCCCAGGATCTGACAAAGAGGTATGGCGATCTGTTGGCGGTCGATCGTCTTAATCTTTCCATCGATAACGAGATTTACGGTCTTCTGGGTCCGAACGGCTCCGGCAAGACCACCACCGTCAGTATGCTCGCCACACTGCTAGCACCTACGGCCGGCACAGCTGCTGTCTGTGGGCATGACGTCATGCAGGAGAAGCAGGCGGTCCGTGATGCGATAAGCTACGTTCCCCAACACATGGCTGTGGATATCCGGCTGACCGGCCGCGAGAACGTCGACATGTTCGCCAGCCTCTACGGCATCCGCGACCGCGCCGAGCGGAAGCAGCGGGTAGACGATGCTCTGGCCATGATGAACCTGACTGAGCGGGCGGATGATCAGGTCCGGACATACTCTGGCGGCATGTACCGTCGCTGCGAGCTCGCCCAGGCGCTTGTCCATGATCCGCAGGTGATGATTCTTGACGAGCCGACCGTCGGGCTCGATGTCTCTTCCCGGAGGTCGGTCTGGGAGCATATCGTCCGGCTCAAGCGGGCCGGCATGACCATCCTCGTCACCACCCACCAGATGGACGAAGCCGAGCGCTACTGCACTCGGGTAGGAATCTTCAAGAAGGGCGTGCTGACCGACGAGGGCGCGCCGCAGGCCCTGACTGCCCAGTACCGTACGGTCGTGGTCATTCGGACCGAGGACGGAGCGCCCAGCCGGGTCCCGGATGGAGCGCAGTTCGTTCAGTGTGAGAACGGTGAAGCGATTTTTACGGCGGATGACGGCGCGGCAGTCCTGCCGCAGATTCTTGCGGCCTATGCTACTGAGGGGAAGCGTGTCTTTTCCTCGCTCGTCCGCCAGCCGACACTGGAGGACGTGTATCTGATGACGATCGGACCGGTGAGCACCGACGACGGGGCCTTCGACCGCAACAATTTCCGTCATGTGATGAACAGGAGTAGGTGAGGCCGTGTACAGATTCATCTATTATGTCCAGCGGGATCTGCGTCGGTGGGGGCGGGCGCCTCTCAATATGTTTGCCACCATGGTCATGCCAGCTGCGTGGCTGCTGTTCATGGGTCTGGTCATGCCGGTCGCGTATGACGGCAACTACTTGGACTTCGTTACTCCCGGTATCCTGGTAATGACCGTGCTTACTTCCGGCCTGGCCGCCGGCTCGTCGATGATGTTTGATAAGGAGCTGGGGTACCTCAACAAGTTTCTGGCCCTGCCGGCGCCGCGCGAAAGCATCCTGATCGGTAAGATCGTCTTCGTGACTATCCGCGGTCTTCTGCAGGCGACGGTTATCATGTTCATTGCCCTGCTCATAGGCGCATCGGTCCAGTCCGTCTGGTACTACGTCGGCACCTGTGTGATCCTGGCGTTGTTCAGCGTCGTCATAGCCTGCATCGGTGCCACAGCATCGCTATCGCTGCACGATTATGACACCTATGCGGCGTTCCAGTCAATGGTCTCCATGCCGCTGTACTTCTTCTCGACCTCGTTGGTGCCGTTCAGCAGCATGCCGGAATGGATGAAGTGCATTGCTGAGTGCAATCCGCTGACCTACGCCAACGATGCGATTCGGGCGCTCGGCACCGGTGACTCGCCATGGCTGGCGCTGGCGGTTCTGGGCGTGCTCGCGACGGTCATGCTGCTGATCTGCGGCTGGAAGTTCCGCCGGGCAACGCTTAACTGAAGAAAAGACCCCAGTCATTTCAATGAAGTTGAAGAATGGCGTCCTGGCTGGAATTCGGATCCAGGTCGAGGCCTCGACAGGGCCTCATGATAGGCCACTACACTACCAGGACAACGAACTCTCGTATTGAGCAGTGATATTTAATGGTTGCTTTTCACGGACCAGTATCTTTTAACAGGCTTCGTTCCATCAATCTAAGTTTTACTCGTGTCCATCTCTATATCGATGATGATTATCAACGATTGGATGTATCAACCATTTAATAGAATGACGGCATTGGCAATTCCATTTGATGGATGTATATGTCAATATTTCATCCCTCAATAAGGTGTAATTATGTCAAGCATGACGAAAACTCAGAATACCGTTGCGGCGATAGCCGTAGTCGCGGTCATCATCATCGCCGGCGTGGGAATCTACTTCTTTGCCGGCAGCCATAATGACAGTTCTGCTGAGAAACTCAGTTCGTCGTTGTTGGTATACGGTAATGCGAATGAGGATCTGGTCATGGACAGCAGTGACACGGCCATCATCCAAGACATCATAGACGGCAAGAAGTCCTTTGCTGATTACCCGATGGCCGATGCTAACCAGGATGGCAATGTCACTGCTGATGACCTTACGGTCGTCAAGGCCCTTATCGCCGGCACCTCGACCACCGCTTATGTGCAATGTCTCGACCTCTCCGGCAATTCTACAGTTGTTGCCGTCGCCTATCCGATGAAGAACGTCGTACCTTTCGGTACCAATATCGTCGAGCCGTTCCTCTATGTCGGCGGCGGTGCCTACACAGCGGGCTACTTTGTCAGTAGCTACAAAAACCTGGAAGCCAGCATGAGCGGAGCCATCAATCTGGGCGGCTCGGCTCGGACTATAAGCGACGTGGCTTGGAAGAATTTCATGCAGCTTGACTCCAGTCTTGAGAGCAGCGGAGGCATCGGTGCGCTGTTGGTCGATTACAGTGCCAAATCTCAGATCACTGACAGCTATGTTTCCGACCTCAAAGATGCGGGTATTCCGGTAATTACTTACGCTTCGGCGGATCAGGTGCAAGAAATTGCGACTGCGCTGACCCTCGGCTTCCTGTGTGGTAAGACCACCGAGAAACTCGGTCTCAGCTATGCAGAACTGAGTCTGAAGGTTTATAACGAGATTCAGAGCAAGGTCTATCAGAAGACAGACGAGAACAAGGTATCTGTAATCAACCTGACTATGTACATCTATGTCTGCCAAAATGACTCTACTTTCAACCAGAGTCCGCAGTATGTCGGTGCGTTATGTTACTACAATATCAACTCTGCGTTCAAGACTGCATATGCCGGCAGCAACTCTGTCAAGATGGAGGCCACTGATGCTCTGGCCAACTACGATGACGCCGACTATCTAATAAATAATCGCTCGCTTGATGTCGGTCAGACCGACATCGATGCCGCGATGGTCGAAATCTGGGACAAGTACATCTCCTACTTCCAGAACCTGGACGACTACAAGAACCTGGTCTACATCAACAATTTGCTGCCGGGCGCCTGTAAGCTGGCTTATCTGGCTGCGGCACTGTATCCAGATCAGTTCTCCGACAGCTGGGCTGACAGTGTCATGCAGAGTTTCATCGATGGCGGCTATGCCCCGCTGGAAGGCCAGACCCTCAGCACGATTTTCACCAGTTTCGACTACGACGATTATGTCGCGGCGAAGGCTTGAGTAAACTGGGGGGCCTTTAGGCCCTCCACCTCATTTTCAATTCATGACGACCGAGACATTGCCCTGTTCCAAGGAAGATTTGGTGCAGAAGTACCACCGCCAGATCGTACGCAAATGCATCCTGATAGCGGCAGTAATCGTCGGCATCGTGCTGACTGTGGGATTACTCTCGGTTTCGACCTACGATTCCATTTCGCTGACCGAAGCCTACCAGGTCATCTGGGGGCATATCACTGGCGTTTCGTATGAACCCCGCTCCAACCTCTGGTGGGCGGATCGCTATATCTGGAACCGGGCTCTGCCGCGGGCGGTCGTAGCCATCCTGGCCGGAGCTTCCCTGGCGGCCTGCGGGGCTCTGATGCAGTCCATATTGGCTAACCCGTTGGCGGATCCATACAGCACCGGCATCTCTTCTGGGGCTTGTTTCGGAGCCGTCGCCGCCATTATCGTCGGTGTTTCATATGCAGATTTGGCAGGCGAGGCCGGCATCGTAACCAACGCTTTCATCGGAGCATTGATTCCAGCGCTCATGATCGTCTTGCTGGCCGAGCGCATCCATATGACGCCTGCCACGATGATCCTGATCGGCACGGCCATCTCGTACTTCTTTAATTCACTGGTGACCTTCATGATGGTCACGACGGATGCAGACACACTCAAATCGGCGTACCTTTGGCAGATCGGCTCCTTCGACGGGCTCACCTGGAGCTCTGTTCCGGTCATGCTGGCCGTGACCGTTGTTGGATGCACCGCGGTGCTGTGGCTTTCTGCCAAGCTTAACGTCGCATCGCTGGGAGACAATACGGCTATCAGTCTCGGGTTGGATATCAGGAAGTTCCGGATCATGTGTCTAATCCTCATGTCCTTCATGACCGCCGCGGTCATCGCCTTCACGGGCATCATCGGATTCGTAGGTATCATAGCACCGCATCTGGTCCGTATCTTCACCGGAGCGGATAATCGGTTTGTGGTCCCGACTTCGATGGGTGTCGGAGCGCTGCTTCTGTCGATCGCCGACTACATTGCGCTGTCGTTCGCCGACCTGCCGGTCGGTGTCATCATGGCGCTCATCGGCAGTCCGATATTCTTCATCCTCATAATCTGGCAGCGCAAGAGCACGGGGGCAATATATTGAGTGATGGCGGCGACGTCTTTCTGGCAGACTATCTGCGTAGCAGCCGGAAGAAGGTCGTTTTCATCATAGTGATGACGATCGCGGCCGTGGGCGCAGTCCTGCTGACCCTCGGTTTCGGTGTCTACACAATTTCGATTCCGGATGCCATCAGCGTCTTCTGGAATCATGTGACCGGTCAGGTCAGTTGGGTTAAGGCGGACCATTATGTCTGGGATGTCCGCTTTCCACGGGCGCTGGGCGCACTGGTCGTCGGAGCGGGACTTGCCTTTGCGGGGGCCATCATGCAGAACGACATGCGCAATCCGTTGGCCGAGCCTTATACCATGGGCATCGCCTCGGGTGCTTTTCTCGGCGCCGTGCTTAGTCTGGTCCTCGGCTTCTCGCTAATCCCGGGCCTCAGTGGCGACTGGGCCACGGTCATAAACGCTTTCGTCTTCTCGGTCATTCCGACAGTCGTCATCATGATCGTCTCCCAGTTCCGGAAGATGACCCCGACAGCGATGATCCTGGTCGGCATCGCCCTGCTGTTCCTGTTCAGCTCCATCAGCCAGGTACTGATGGTTACCGCGCCGGCGGAGACGCTGGCGGATGCATACAACTGGCGTGTGGGAACTCTGTCCAAAGTGACTTGGGATAACCTGCCCATCATGGCGGCCATTGTGGCGGCCATCTGTATTCCGCTGTACTTCCTGTCTTCGAAGCTCGACGTCATGTATCTGGGTGACCGCGCGGCCAGCACTCTCGGCGTCAATGCCAACCGGCTTCGGCTTATCACGATGCTCCTGGTCTCGCTGATGACCGGCGCGGTAGTCAGTTTCACCGGTACCATCGGCTTCATCGGCCTGGTTGGGCCGCACGTGGCACGGATCCTCGTCGGTTCAAAAAACCGTTATCTGCTGCCGGCATCGGCGGCTTTCGGTGCAGCCTTTCTTATTCTGGCCGACACATTAGCGAAGGTCTGCGGACCGAGCGGCCTACCGGTGGGCGTCATCAGCGCGATGGTCGGCGGTCCGCTCTTCATCTACATTCTGGTCCGTCAAAAGAAGAGCGCCTGGGCCTGAGCCTGGCGTTTACCAGGAACGGGCGTAAAGGTCTTTCATATCTGCGACGGAAATGCTCCGCCGCGTGTTGGCGGGACTGCCGCTGGCCTTGGCATCGCGGGCCATCTTCTCGATTGCTGCGAAGTATTTTCCCCGTTCCACGCCGCAAGCGGCCAATGACGGTGTTTCGCAGACTTGGCAGAGACTTTTGACGGCAGTTACGAAATGCCGTGCAGCCCGCTCATCATCGTCTGTCGTCGTCGCAGCGCCAACGACCCGACCTAGAGTCGCGAAACGTTCGATTGCGCCGTCTGCAGCGAAATCCAGGCACTCTGGTAGGATCAAGGCGTTGGCAAGTCCGTGAGGAAGTCCGAACATCGTGCCCAGCGGCCGACTCATGCCATGCACCAGAGTAACTGAGGCGTTGCCGAAGCTCAGGCCGGCCCAGTGGGCGGCCCGGGCCAGTTCAGTGCGGGCAGCGCGGTCGTTGCCGTCCCGGTAGGCCCGGGGCAGATTCGCGAAAATCTTCGGTACGGCAGCGAGCGCATACATATCAGTCTCTGCGAAAGCCTGGCGGGAGGTGTAGGATTCTATCGCATGCGTCAGGGCATCGAGGCCGGTGTAGGCAGTTGGCGCCGGAGGCAGCGATATGGTCAGCATGGGGTCGACAACAGCTATTGCCGGTACCAGAGAAGGACCCCGCACGACCCGTTTGACAGCGGCTGCAGTGTCAGTAATGACAGCTATCGGGGTTGCCTCGGAACCGCTTCCGGCGGTGGTTGGGATTAACGCCAGCGACGGAAGACGCGAGGTGATCGGAGCCGCTGTCCAATCGGCGAACGGCCGGTCGTCAGTCACTGCCACTCCGATAGCCTTTGCGGCATCCAACTGGCTGCCGCCGCCGAGCCCTATGAGGCAGTCGCAACCCTGGGCCCGGTAGGCTGCCGAGCCAGCCGCGATCATAGCATCCGTCGGCTCGCCGCTGACGCCAGCGAAGACGACGCTACGCGTGTTTTCGGCGCGGAGCTTTGTCTGCAGCCGGGCGGCCGTTCGCGAATGGATGGCCGAACCGCCGGCAATGATCAGCGCATTCGTCCCTAGTTGCCCTAGTTCGGGCAGGGCTGCGGCCAGCGCTCCCTCTCCGACATATGAGATTCCCGGACACTGTATCCTGTCAGCCATATGATTCACGGCAAGGGGCAGGTTATCATCTGATGTAAATCTTCCCTGCCAGTGGCTGTGTTTTTGCACAATGTCTTAAAGAATGGAAGCACCATTCAACCCCGATTATATGCCAGCAGCGACCGTGGGAGAATACATGGTCCGGGATGTGCAGTATGTAACTCCGGACATGACGATCAAACAGGTGAAGCAGCAGGTCATAAACTCGAACTTCCACGGGTTTCCGATTGTGGAGAATGGCTACCTGCTCGGCTATGTCACGGCGAAGGAGCTCCTGCGCTTCATGGATTATCCGGATGCGAAATTGCGTACTGTCATGAGCCGGGGAACGCTCTGCGTCATTCCGTCGATGTCTATCGACGATGCCACTCGCGTGCTGTTCCGCTACGGATTGCGCAATCTGCCGGTGGTGGATGAGGATAAGAAGCTCGTTGGAATCATCTCGAATATCGATATCGTCCGGTCCCAGATTGAGAAGTCTCGGCCAGGCAAGGTCATGACTGTTAAGAAGTTCATGGAGGAGCAGAACGGCATTCGTCTGCGGGTGTCGAACCAGGAAATCCCGATCGACCAGATGATCCCGACTCAGAAGGAGGTCTACATGGACGAGTTGGTGGGTCGCCAGTATGAGATCAAGCGGGGCCTGAATGAACCTCTGATCGTCATCAAGCGGTCGAACGGCTACCTGGTCGTGGACGGGCACCATCGGGTTATGGCGGCCAAGAGACTGGGCATGAAGACTTTCAAGGCCATCGTGCTGGAGCCCAACAACATGGACGTCAAGCTCGGGCTGGAGAAGACCGCCGAGCGCTGGGGTCTGCACACGCTGGATGACGTGAAAGTCATCGAGGGCTCGAAGCACCCGTTCATGCAGATCACGACGATGCTGATGCCGCAGGAGCAGGCGGCCACCATCAACCAGCGGCTGATGGACAGCCTGAAGGAAGGTCAGACAGCGCCAGACGGGACGATGCCGGTGCCGCGGCCGCCGGTGCGTCATACCGCCCACCCGACCGTGAAACGGTCGGCCGGGAAAGAGACGTCCGCGAAGAAGTCCGCAGCGCACCAGGTCGCGAAGGCACCGGCCAAGAAGCCGGCGAAGAAGGTTGCCTGATTCGCACCTGCAGTTTACCAAGCGGATTTGCTCTGTTTGATAAGCAGATAAAGGAACAGCGGACTGCCGATAAGCGCTGTGATGGTGCCGACAGGCAGACTGGTCGCTCTGACCGATTTGGCGATGCAGTTGGAGATCAGCAGTAGTATCGCGCCGAAAGTCGCTGAAGCCAGTACCAGATATTTATTGTCGGAGCCAAGGGGGATCCGGGCGACGTGTGGTGCTATCAGGCCGACAAAGCCAATGGTTCCGGTGAAGCCGACCAGGACTGTCGTGACCAATGAGATCGTGCCGAACGCGAGGAGTCTGTTCCGTTTGGGGCTGACGCCGAGCGTGACGGCGTCCTGATCGCACATCACGAATACATTGAGCCTTTTGGCGAGGAGCTGGAATATAATGAGGCCGAACAGTGAGCCCATCACCATGAATCAGGCATTATTCCAGGTCGCCTTGCCTAGCGTGCCAATGTTCCAGATATAGATATCTCCGAGGGGTTCTTCGGTTGTGGTGACCTTAAATAGAGTCGTGGCCGCCGTGAAGAGGTACATTACGGCGATGCCGATGAGGATCATGACAGAGGAATGTTTTTTTAACGATGAAACAAGAGTGATAACTAGGCAGACCCGAAAGAAGCACCCGAGGCGATAACGGTTGACGGGTTGGCCAGCAGGTTCTCAAGTGAGTTCTGCATCTATATGCCGCAACGTCAAATCCAGCGCGGCCGCAGTTTGTCTGCAAAGCGAATGAAACTGATTGGATGGTGAGAAAAAAGCGGACCGGGTTACCCCGATCCGGAAGAGGTTTATCAGTTCTGCTTCTGGCAGTCCTTGCAGCACTGGCTCTGGGCCCGGGCGGCCTTGAGCAGCACCCGCTGCTCGGCTGAAGCGATGATCCGTTTGGTGCGGACGAATGTGTCGGGATTCAAAGAAATGCAGTCGATGCCCTGCTCTACCAGGAACTCGCAGAAGTCCGGGTAGACAGACGGGGCCTGGCCGCAGATGCTGACGGTCTTACCGTACTTGTGGGCGGTCCTGATGAGCTGGCTGATTGCGGCCTTCACACCGGGATTGCGCTCGTCGAAATAGCCCATCTTGCCAAGGATGTCCGAGTCGCGGTCGCAGCCCATGGTGAGCTGCGTCAGGTCGTTAGAGCCGATCGAGAAAGCGTCGCAGTATTGGCAGAATTCATCCGCCATGAAGATGTTGACCGGGATCTCGGCCATGAAGTACAGCTTGAAATCCAGGCCCCGTTTCAGACCTACGGACTCCATCATGGCGGTGATCTTCTGGACCTCGTCGATGGTACGAACGAACGGCAGCATAACGTTGACGTTCTTCAGGCCAAGCTCGTCGCGGACTTTTTTGATGGCCTTCAGTTCACAGATGAACGCCTCGTGGTAGCTGTCGGATATGTACCGAGAGCAGCCGCGCCAGCCGATCATAGGGTTATCTTCGTTGGGCTCGAAGTCCACGCCGCCCTTCATATCGCGGTACTCGTTAGTCTTGAAATCTGAGGTGCGTACGACGATCGTGCGGGGGTAGAAGGCCCGAGCGACCTTGGAGATGCCATCAGCCAGCTTGTCTATGAGTTCTTGGGAGCGGCCCTCTTCGATGACTGCGCAGGGGTGTTCGCCGACGTAGTTAGTGAATAGGAATTCGCTGCGGAGCAGACCGACGCCGTCGCACTGTAACTTGGCGACTTCTTCGGCCTTGGCGGGCATGCTCATATTGACCATGACCTTGGTGCCGGTGATCGGGCTGACGTCCGCTACTGCAACAGTGGCAGTCGCAGCGGAGTCACCGGCGGCTGGGGCTTCGGTCTTCTTCTTGACGGTGCCGCGGTAGACGCTGCCAGTCGAGCCATCAACGGTGACGATTTCTCCGTTCTTCAGGGTCGTCGTGGCCTCCCCGGTGCCGACGACACAGGGCGTGCCGAGTTCCCGGGAGATGATGGCTGCATGGCAGGTCATACCGCCCTCGTCGGTGACGATGGCGACCGACCGGCTCATGGCCGGGACCATGTCAGGCATAGTCATCTTGGTGACCAGAACGTCTCCGTCTTTGATCACGTCGAGACTCATGCTCTGATCGTAGATGCAGACACGTCCGCTTGCCATGCCTGGGCTGGCACCCAAGCCGCTGAGCACGACTTCGCTGCCCTCTGCCGCGGCCTCTGCCTGGCTTATGGTCTCCTGCTTGGAAGAGCCGATGGCGGTTATGGGGCGAGCTTGGACTAGGTAACTCCTGCCGTCTTCGACGCACCATTCCATATCCATCGGTTTGTTGTAATGGATCTCGACCTGACGGCCGATCTCGGCGATCTCCAGCACACGAGAGTCGGGGATCTTCTGAGCCTTCTGTTTGTCGGTCGGGATGTCCTGTTTCAGAACGCCGCCGTCCGGACCGCGGACGTACTTCCACTTCTGGGTGGAGATGTGGCGGTTGGTGATCGACATGCCGGTCTTCTCGATCTGATAAGTATCTGGGGTAACTTCACCGCCGACGATTGCCTCGCCGAGACCATATCCGGCCTCGACGATGATGTTCTTTGCGCCGTTATGAGGGTCGACCGTGAACATTATACCGGAGAATTCGGAGTTGATCATCTTCTGCACGACGACGGCCAGTTTGACATCCATGTGGGAGTAGCCCTGCTTCTCGCGGTAGGCAATGGCCCGGGCGGTGAAGAGCGAAGACCAGCACATGCGGACCCTGTCGTAGAGGTCCTTCTCATTGCCGACATTCAGGTAAGTTTCCTGCTGGCCGGCGAAGCTGGCATCTGGGAGATCTTCCGCAGTCGCACTGGACCGAACAGCTACAAAGCCTTTCTTGCCGCCCAGAAGGATATCATAGTTGTCCTTGATCTCCCGTTTCAGGTCAGCAGGGATTTCATAGGTGTTGAAGAGGTCCCGGATGGTCTTGGAAGCTGCTGTTAGTGTATCATCCGACTTGGGGTCGATTTTGGCCAATGCAGCTTTGATGCGAGGAGTGATCTTGCTCTTAGTCATGAAGTAGTCGTAAGAAACTGTCGTCAGCACGAAGGCCGGCGGTACGGGGAAACCGGAAGAGGTGAGCTCGCCAAGATTGGCACCTTTGCCGCCGACGATTGGCACGTCCGTGACCCGCAGTTCATTTACATCGATGATTCTCTTGGTCTTGTTGTCCTTATCCATCGCAATCCCTTTCGTTTCAGGAATATGTTTACGCGCGGGGCAGACCCGTGTTACACTTCTGTATATGCCCTCCTTTTAATTATACTTCTTCCACGCAGTAGAAAAAGAATGCAGTATGTGAGCGGGCGGGTACACGGTAAGAGACGAACTGACTGTTGTGCAATATGTTGTATTCGATATTCGTAATAATAATACGATAAAACTGTACATGATTGTGTTTTTCTGTCTTTTTACCTGAATTCTTCTGCCAAACCTATTGCTTTTCGTAACGTTTCGTATACAAGAGTTTAAATGTGATGCATCAATCTTCCTGTCGGTTGTTCATGATGGACACTGAAATCATTTGGCACGGGAGAGGCGGGCAGGGTGTCGTTACCGCTAACGAAATCCTCGCCGAGGCTGCCATCTATTCCGGAAAGTATGTTAAAGCATTCCCGGAGTTCGGTCCAGAGCGGATGGGCGCGCCCATCCGGGCGTTTGCCCGTATCTCGGACGAACCTGTCCGGGTTCACACTCAGGTCTACGAGCCAGACATCGTTATCGTCATCGATCCAACCCTGATAGGGAAGGTCGACGTGGCGAAGGGTCTCAAGAAGGGCGGATTCATTCTTGTCAACTACGAGGGTACCCCGGCCGAGTTGCAGAAGGCCATCGGGACCACCGCCGAGTGCCATACGGTCAAAGCTTCCAAGATCGCCCTCGAAGAGATCGGCAAGCCTCTGGTTAACACGGCCATGCTGGGTGCTCTTGTGAAGATAAGGCCGATCATCTCCTACAGCGACATGGAGGATCATATCACAGACAAGTTTACCGGCAAGCTGCCGGACAAGATGATCGTGAAGAACCTTTCCGCGCTTAAGCGGGCTTATGAGGAGGTGCAGTGAATGGTTAACCTAGTAGGATACAAGGACCTGGTCGTCGGCGACCGCGTCATCGAACCTGGCAGCTCCGAAAAATTCCATACCGGAGACTGGCGCTCAGTGGTTCCCACCATCGACTCCAGCATCTGCATCGACTGCCTGACATGCTGGATTTACTGCCCGGACGACTGTATCCTGGTACAGGACGACAAAGTCGTCGGCATAAAGACGACTCACTGCAAGGGCTGCGGCATCTGCTCCAAGGTCTGCCCCAAGCACGCCATCACCATGAAGGAGGACTTCTCATGACCAGTAAGGTCGGCAAGGATATCGCCATCAACGGTGACAGCGCCGTCGCCCTTGCTTGGAAGCAGATCGATCCAGACGTCTGCGCGGCTTATCCGATTACTCCGCAGACCATAATTGTCGAGCGCTTCTCGGAGTACGTTGCCAACGGCGAGGCCACCACCGAGTTCGTGGACGTCGAATCCGAGCACAGTGCTCTTACGCTGTGTACCACTGCCTGCTCTGCAGGCGCCAGGACCTTCACGGCCACTGCCTCCCAGGGTCTGGCCTACATGTGGGAGATGCTCCCCATCACCGCTGCCATGCGCGTGCCGATCATCATGGCTGTTGCGAACCGGACCGTCAGCGGTCCGATCAATATCAACAATGATCACGGCGATGTCATGTCTGCCAGGGACACTGGTTGGCTGTCCATCTTCGCCGAGAACGTTCAGGAGGCGTACGATATGTCGGTCATCGCTCCCAAGATCGCCGAGCATCCCGAGGTCCAGCTTCCGTGTCTGGTCAACCTCGATGGCTTCATCTTGACTCATGCGATCGAGCGTATGACCCCGCTGGAGTCCCAGGAGGTCAAGAAGTTCGTCGGTCCGTTCAAGCCGCAATACCCCCTGCTGGACACCGACCATCCGGTCACCCACAATCTGATGGATGGTCCGCTGTACTATTTCCCACATAAGTACCAGACCGTGCTGGCTATGAAAAAGGCCCATGACGTCGCCGAAGATGTCTTCGCGGAGTACGCGAAGATCTCCGGCCGCCAGTACCACCAGCTCGAGAAGTACATGTGCGACGATGCAGAGATTGTGGCCATCGTGCTCGGCTCCTCGTTCGGCACCATGAAGGAGGCCGTCGACCGGTTGCGGGACGAAGGCATGAGCGTCGGTGTTGCGATGCCGCGTGTCTTCCGTCCCTGGCCGGCGAAGGAGATCGCCGCTCTGATGAAAGGCAAGAAGGCAGTCATCGTGATGGACCGCCACCTCAGCATCGGCGCCTACGGTCCGATGTTCCCCGAGGTCTGCGCGGCTGGGACCTGCAACAAAGAGATGCCGGCGATGTACAACTTCATATACGGACTGGGCGGAGCCGATACCATGGTGTCTGACTTCATGAGCGTCTTCAAGATCGTGAGCGAAGGCAAGGCGGACAAGGTCAACTTCGTGGGGGTGAAGGCATGAGCAACATGTCTCTCAAGGAGCTTCACGACAACATCCCGATCCGGCTGGTTAGCGGCCATCGGCTCTGCGCGGGCTGCGCGGAGTCGATCATCGCGCGGCAGATTCTGATGGGAACAGAAAAGGACGTCATCGTCTCCTGCTCCACCGGTTGCTTCGAGGTCTCCACGACCATCTTCCCGTACACCTCTTGGAACGTCCCGTACATCCACACGGCCTTCGGAAATGGCGCCGCAGGCTGCGCGGGCGTCGTGACAGCGTACGACTCGCTGAAGCGGCAGGGCAAGCTGAAAAAGGACATACGGTTCGTCAACTTTGCCGGTGACGGCGCTACTTACGATATCGGTCTCCAGGCGCTATCTGGCGCCATGGAGCGCGGCACCAACATGATGTTCGTCTGTTTTAACAACGAAGCTTATATGAACACCGGTATCCAGCGGTCATCGGCGACCGAGCGCGGCGCGTCTACGACTACCTCTTGGTCTGGAACCGAAGCCTACGGCAAGAAGGAGTACCCCAAGGACATGACCGAGGTAATGGCTGCCCACGGTATCCCGTTCGTCGCCCAGACTGCTCCGCACGCTTGGCGGGACATGATCACCAAATCGCAGAAGGCCTTCGAATGCGGTGGTCCGTCGTTCATCAATGCGCTGTCTCCCTGCCCCCGTGGCTGGCGTTTCGCAACTTCCGACACCATTGCCATCTCTAAGCTGGCAGTCGATACCTGCGTTTGGCCACTCTACGAAGTCGAGTACGGCACCGAATACCATCTCTCTCCGGAGAGCCAGCGGATTGCAGAGGGTGCGGTCGAGAAGAAACCCGTCACTGAGTGGTTTGCGTCTCAGGGCCGTTTCAAGCATCTCAGCGAAGAACGCTGGGCTCCGATTGTCGACGAGATCCAGACTGAGACCGATCGGCGCTGGAAGGCTCTCCTGAAGCGCTGCGGTCTTTGATCAAACCTCTGGGGGGCTTCGGCCCCCTTCTTTTCTAAAACTTGATTCACGCTCGGACCGCAGTTCTGGTGTTCAGATCGGCCAGAACACAGCGGCAATCGCACCGCCCAGTAGCGCGCCGCAGAGTGCTGTTACAGAGTTGTTGACGTACTTGGAGATGTAGCCGTGGTTCTCCAGAGTCGCGCCCAGGATGCTGTCTAGCAGATTTCCAGCCATGCCCGCGAGGCCGGCAACGACAAACGGCATCTTGACATTGTGAGCGATGAGCACCCAGGCGACGAAAGCGAAGGCCAGTGCTGCGACGAGCGAGCTTAGAAGGCCGGCCCGCGAGACACCACCGTTGGTGCCGACAGTCGTTGGCTTCAGAGTAGTGATCATCCAGACATGCGGATCGGCTACGCCGATCTCGCTGGCTACGGTATCCGCGGTAGAGACTGCGATGGCTGAGATGAAGGCGACGATCAGGGCAACCTCGTAACGGGCTGGTGCAAAGAAGAACAGAGCGGCCACCAGAGCCGGGGCGACGCTCACGCCGGCGATGTTTTTCCAGGACCGTTCACCCCGTTTTCCCTCCTGCACGCCCTCAGCCTTTTTCTCGCGGAAGTCTACCTTGGTGGCGGCGAAGCTGGCAGCCGGCATTGCTAAGAAGGCGAGTTCCCACCAGAAGCCTCCTGTTACCCCGATGAAAGCGGCGAATGCGAAGGCTGCGAGAGCTCCTTTCGCCGTGAGAAAATGGAAGGCATATGCTAGGGCTGTCAGAATCAATGGCAATATGACTGCCAGAATCGTCCACCAAAGCGCATCCACAAAATCATCTATCAAGTGACAGTATTAAAACCGTCCGCCGAGCTCAGCGGAGCTTCTCAAGCAGTGCCGTAGCATAAGAGATGCAGACGGCCCGGTCACTTAGCGGCATATACATCACCTTGCCGGAGGGATAGAGCGTGACCTCCATCCCGTTCCAATCATAGACCATGACCAATTCGTCGCACTCTTTGATAGTGCAGCCCTCAGCCTTTAGTAGGGCAGCAGCCTTAGAGAGATCAAGGTCTAGCGGCTCGGCGGAGATGGCCATCAGCGCCTTGCCGCCACACAGCCGTGCAGTGGTAAACCTCATCAGAGCGACCTCAGAAGTGCCGTAGCCTTCAGATGAAAGTCCTCTACACTCGACATGTTGTCCAACATGTAATCAGCCAGAGCAATTACTTCGCCAAGGCCCCAGGCCAATTCGCGGCTGTCACGGGCTTCGAACTCGGTCTGGTTCCGCGGTGCATCCTCGCGGGCACGGCGAACCAGCCGGTCGAAGCGCACGGCCGGAGACGCATGGATGGCTATGATCTCGGTATTTCCGCCCAGGGCGCGGAACGAGCGGACCTCATCCATGCTGCGGCAACCGTCAATCAAGAAGATGTCATCGGTTGCCTTCGACATCGCACGACGGGCCCAGATGTCCTTACCCTCAGTCTCCCTTTGGACGTTAGCGTACTGGCCGAGGCTGAGACCTTGTGCCTCGGCACCGGAGACGACATAGCAGTCCCGTACAAGATCACCCATACGGACGAAGGCCAGTCCTTCCTCACGCGCAGCAGTGAGGAACTCCTCTTTGCCGGCACCGGGCATACCGGCTACAATGATCAGGCGCATAGTTTCAAATCAGATTGTCGGAGATTTTCAGGAGTACGCGGTCGCAGTAGACACAGCGTAGTTTCGGCGGGTTACGGCCCTCCACGAAGAACTCGGGAGCCACTGGTTCGCCTTTGTTGGTAATGCAGTTCGGGTTGCTGCATTTCACCAGGCCGACCACGCGCTCGCCCAGTTTGACCTGGTACTTCTCTGCGACATAGTAGTCGCGGATGATGGAGATTGTCGCGTCGGGAGCGATGAGAGCGATCTTGTCGACCGTCTTAGGGTCTAGTTCACGGTCTTCGAGCTTCACGACGTCCTTCCATTTGCTGCCAGTCTTTGTCGTGGGAACATGCATACCGATACTGATGGCGGAATCGATATTGCTCTCGTTCACGCCTAAAATCTTCAGAACGTTCAGTGCCTGGCCGTTGGCGATGTGGTCAATCACGGTGCCGTTGCGGATTGGCGGAATTTTGATGTCAGCAATCTGTGTGGGGTTAGTCATCGATGTTGCCTCCTAGGATGGCACAGAGAATAGCCATTCTTACCGGCACGCCATTGAAAGCCTGCTGAAAGTACCTTGCATGTGGGGTTTTGTCCACTTCGGTTGCGATTTCATTTACCCTCGGGAGAGGGTGCATAACAATCATATCGCTCTTGGCGCTCCGCAACAGATTGTTGTCGATGCGGTAAGTACCGGCGACCTTCTGGTATTCGGCCGGGTCAGGGAACCGCTCTTTCTGGATACGGGTAACATACAGGACGTCCGTGTCGTCGATGACATCTTCGAGGTTCGATGTACGTTTGGGACTGCAGCCTTTGGCGCGGAGCCGGTCGACGATGTCCTGCGGCATCTGCAGGCTCTCTGGCGCGACCAGTGTGAGCTTCACACCGAACATGGTAAGCGCCTCGGCTAGCGTGTGAACGGTGCGGCCGTACTTCAGGTCCCCGACCATCGTGACGTTGAGGCCGTTGAGGGAGCCTTTTGCCTCGCGCATGGTGAACAGGTCGAGCAGCATCTGGGTCGGGTGAGAGCCGGCACCGTCACCGGCGTTTATCACCGGGTTCTCAGAGACATCGGCAGCTAACCGCGCGGCACCCTCATAAGGGTGCCGGAGTACGATGACGTCGCAGTATGCATCGACCATGCGGATGGTGTCAGCGAGTGTCTCTCCCTTGGCGATGGAGGTCATCGACATCTCGGAGACGTCGATCACATCGCAGCCGAGCCGGTATGCCGCGCTCTCGAACGAGAGTTTGGTTCTGGTCGACGGCTCGAAGAAGAGGTTCCCGAGGATTTTGCCGTCGAGCGCCCGTTTGACCTTCTCGCCCCTGGCATATGGTACCATCTTTTTCGAGAGGTCCAGGATATACTCGATCTGTTCGCGGTTGAGATCGCGGATCGAGACAAGGTCCTTGTCGTAAAAGTCCATGATTCTATAATGAGACGCTCGGCATTTAACGGTTCCTCTATCTACAACTGTGAGTACGGCACCTGTTCCAGCGAGACTTATATACCAACGGTCATTCGCTCCTTCTATGCTGGATGTAGTTAGCAGGTCGCAACGGGGCAGAGTATGCGAGTACCGGCGGGAGAACGGGAGCCTCCGCACTCCGGCAGTTCTCCGTTGCGGGTCTGCGGATGTGTGCGGGATTACTCTCGGTCCGACAGGTCGGACTCTCCATCTTCTCGGTGCCGAGGTCGGAGTAGATGCATCGTTGCTCACCTCAGCCTCTTCGGGAATTATATGCCAGCCACGCACGAAGGATGGAATTGCCGTTCTCCGGCTGCCGTTGACTGGGGATGAGGTACTCTCGGCTGAGACTGAATCAGTCGTCATTCCCAATGGCTATGAGTTGCGGAACGACTTCCGTCGTCTAGTGGATCAGCTGATGAAAGCCCGCACCGTGGCCGGCTATGGTCGTCTGCTCTGTGTCCTAGGTCTTGCCAATCCATCAAACCTGGCACTGCTTGCCTATATGGGGGTCGACGTTGTCGATGACTCCTTCTGCCGGGCCGCCGGTATCAACGGCATCGCCCTCATTCCCGAAGGGCAGATTATCACCGGTGCTGACGAGCAGGCCGCCAACGCAGCCGAACTGGAACGGGAGGTCGCCAAGGTCGCTGTCTTCATCGGTGCCGAGCGGCTCCGGGAGCTTGTTGATCAAAGGGCTCCGGCCTCGCCGTATCTTGTCGCTGCGCTACGGATTTTCGACGACGTCGGCTATGCCTACCAAGAGGAAGAGTGCTCCACCGTCGGTTGTAGGTTCGCCTGTAATACGACCCAGGCGCTCCACCGCCCGGACATTCGCCGGTATCAGGAGATGATGTCCCAGCGTTACCGCCGTCCGGCAAACAAGCGTATCCTGCTGCTTCTGCCCTGCTCGGCGAAGAAGCCCTATCACACCTCGAAGACCCACAAGTTGCTGGCATCTGCGATCCATACGGCCCCGCACGACACCCTTGTGCACGAAGTCATCATCACCTCTCCGCTGGGTATCGTACCTCGGGAGCTTGACGCTTTCTATCCGGCGAATTCATACGACATCCCGGTCACCGGTCAGTGGAAGCCGGAGGAGAAGGAGACCATCCGGCGGATGCTTAAAGAGCTGCTGGATAAGGGCGGATATGAGAAGATTATATGTCATCTCGGCGAGGATGCCGAGCTGGTTCGCGGTCTGGGTGAGATGGCTGAGACGGTTGTGGGCGATCCGGTTTCCCCGGCTTCTCTCGATAATCTCGACAAGGCTCTGCGGGAGGCTGCGGCCGGCATGACGCCGGTCGACTACGGTATCGACCGCAGCGAGACCGTGCGTTCGGTGCTTTCCTTCCAGTTCGGACAGGATGTCGCGGATGCCATAATGGACATCCACACCTACGCCATCGGCAAGTACCCCTACTGGAAGATTATTCGGGAGGATCCAGTCGACAGAACGAAGAAGACTCAGCTTGCCATGATGTCGGCGGAGCGCGGCATGTTCTCACTTACTAACGAGGGTGCCGTCATCCTTGCGGCCATGGGTAGGAATATCGTTGAAATGACAGATTTCGCGCTCAAGGGCAGTCTCTTTGCCATCGGTGTGGTGAAGGCGGACCATTCCCTTCGCATCGGCGACGAGGCTGTAGTCGTCCTGCATGGGCAGGTGACTGGTGTCGGTGTAGCGATGATGTGCGGTGCTGAGATGGAGCAGCTCAAGCGTGGCGTCGCTATCAAGATTCGTCATACCCAGTAATCTACTTTCGGTAGATTCGGGTACTTTCGACGATCCCCCCCAAACCGCTTAAAATAGTCGATGTGCGTTATAGAGAGTTGAGGACGAAGAGAGTGCATCCCCCGATGCTTCCTCGTACTCACGGTTGCCGCATCCAACCCATCCCATTCTGGTTGCGGCGGCCCTTCCCTTTCTTCTTCTCAGACAAGACCTATGTCCGACATCGAAAGCACGATGATAGCGATGCCGCAGGCTGCTGCGAGGTAGACGCCGAGTCCGGCCGTGCCGTATATGCTGCTGAGTGCGACACAGAAAATGACTACCAGGCCAGTGTTGAGGGCGCCGACCGTGAAAGCGGCGGCCTTGGTACGACGGCCGGTTAAGAAGATCATGGTGCCCGCGAGACCGATGAGCGCGCAGAAAAGCGGCACTGTGCAAAAGACGATGCTGCTGCCGCCTAGGGCCGGCTGATGCAGGAGCAGGTCGAAGCCGGAATAGGAGACATGGCGGCCAACGATCCACGGCAGAAAGAAGGCGAGGACAATGAAGACAGAAACGACTGTACCAGAGTAACCGATAAGCCGATAGCGGGCGGCTGCGGCGGTGTTCTCAGTCCGGGGGCTTTCGGCAGTCGGCTGCTTCTCCTGCAGTGCGCCGCGCAGACCGTGGCTGATGTGGCATCCGCATTCCTTGCATACGGTCGCATTATCTGGTAGCAGGCAGCCGCATTTCGGACAGAACAACGTATCACCCGTTCCGTCTTATTCGTTTATCTGGTATTTGAGTCCAAGCCTCATGAACCAGAGACTGACAGCCACACCAATAACGCATGTGATGATGCCGCCTAGCGCCTCACCGATGGAGGTGATTGACCAGCAGGTCGTTGTTACAATGGTGGCTAGCGAGCCCAGAGTCAGACCCAGGGTGGCGAAGGTCGTCGACCGTTTATGCTTCTGGAAGCAGATGTTCATTACTTTTGCGAATCCGAGGGCGCCGACAATGAATCCTGCCAGCATTGGCAAGATTAAGATCAAATCTGCATGGGCGATGGCGGCGTAAAACGGCGCGAGCATGCCTATGGCTACCAATACGGTCGAGTGGCTGATTCCCGGTGCAATGGCCGAGACGGCGCAAATGATGCCCACTAGAAACATGATGATGACTGAGGCCGTGTCATGGGTAAGCGGGTAGTCTCCGCCGCCGCTGTACAGACTGACCAATGCCATGCCGCCCATGATGAGTAGGCCGCATATGAGGGCCGCCCAGTTTAACTTGGTAAGTGGGCCGTTCTCCTTCGGCTTGGTCATATAGTAGACGGTCGGCACCTGGCCGGCGATTAGGCCGACGAAGAGAAATAGCGCCTCAACCCGATAGGCATCCATGAGATCGGTGAGGAACCTCGCTGATATGATCACGCCGACCAGCAGACCGAAGGCTATGATCGCGATGAACCAGAAGTCACTCCGGAGCCGGGTCCGGACCTCGGCCACATCCCGGACCATGCGCTCATATACGCCGAAGCAGACGGCAATGACCGCTCCGCTGATTCCCGGCAGCATTGAAGCAATGCCGACGAGGATGCCTATGAGGAACTGTTTGACCTGTCTGATATGCGGGTCCATTAGTGAGGGGATGAAAGCTTGGTTAATAAAGAGATGGGGCCGGCCGCTTCGATGCGGCCGGTATCATCACTGATGCCATACCTCGGCGGCCTTGTCCTCGGCTTTGAGGTCATCGAGCAGGAAGAACTTGCCGCGCAGAGCCTTGGCAAGGTCCTTCGGAGTGTCGCACTTCGTAAATCCGAGGCCTGTATCGATGACAATCCAGTCTGCGCCAGGTATGTTGAGGTTCTCGGCAATGCCGAGAGCTTCCTTCACCGGGTCCTTGTTCGAGTCCAGTGCTACGGTCGCCTTGCCATCGGTGAGCAGCACGATATGAATCTGCTCATCTGGATGTTTCAGCATATACGGAACGATATAATCGTTCAGTTTGATGAAGGCCTCGCTTAGCGGGGTGCCCTGACCGACAGCCAGCTTATCGATGATGTCGGACAGCTGGTCGACGGCGCGGGTGGGTGGCAGCGCGAGGTCAATATGCTCTTCATTGAAGGTCATCAGACCGACACGGTCGCGTTTCACATAGTGAGTCTTCAGCATGGAGATGATGGCGGCCTTGACAGCGGTCATCCGGTTGCGGATGATCAGCGAGCCGCTGTTATCCAGCAGGAAAAGGAATGTGCTTGTGACATGCTTCTCACGGACCTTCTCGCGCAGATCCTGCTTCTCCAGTCTCACACCTGTCTCGCCGGGAGTCCGCCGTTTAATCTGATAGGGAGCCGCAGCGCGAACGGTAGCGTCGAAGGCGATGTCTGGATTCTTGCTAGAGCTCAGCCGGGCCTTGATGTACTGGCCGCGGCGGTCCTTGCTGATGCGGTACTGGCGCTTAGCCACTTCGTCGCCGGCATAGAATTCGCCGCCCTCAGACTCCACCAGGTCGATAACATCGAAAGTCTGACCGACCTTCGAGACGACATCGTCTAGTTTCAGCTCCTGAGTTCCCGGCGGGGCGAGGTCCATCGGCACAACACTGTCAGGCGACACCTGGGCGTCAGTGGCTGGCACCAACTGGGGCTTCGACTGCTTGGCCTTCTCATCCTTGTCATGATTGATGAAATAATGGAACTCATTCTCGCCGCTGCCCAGTGCGCTGTACAGCTTCTTCTCGTGGTGCTTGTTCTTGACGACCCGGCGGTGGTCGAGGCAGAGCATGGCGGCCCGGACTGCATCGTCGGTGCTGACGGCTTTCCGACCTTCCAGTGCAGCGATGGCTTTTGCGGTTTCAGCTGTGGCGATGGCGCCCCGACAGCCTTTAACCTCGAGCTTCTTGCACAGGCGGGCTATCTCCTTCAGGCGGACCTGGGCAATCTTAACCTGCGGCAGAAGTACCTTGGCCTTCGCGACCTTCACGGCGTATTCGGTGTCGTTCTTCAGAAAGTTCTCGCCCTCGGGGAAATCTCCCTCCTCGAATGACAGGTTCCGCCGGATGATCTCTTCCCGTCCTTCGACGTTCTCGGGACAGCGCATCGTCACGCAGAGATCGAAGCAGTCCATGACGTGTGGATCTATGTACTTCCGGGATGAGTTAACCGAGGCGATGACGGTGGTTTGGCAGCGATAGGTGGCGGAGATATTCTCCCGCTCGACGCGCACGTTGCCGTCTAGGACGGCATCCATCAGCGCGGTGAGGGTGCGTGGGTCGAAGAGGTCGGCGTCGTCCAGGTACAGAAAGTTCCTATCCGCCCGGTGCAGTAGGCTGTCGCCCAGCTCTACGGCGCCGGTCTCAATGGCGGCTTCCAGGTCTATCGATCCGAAGAGCTGCTCATCAGTGACGTTCAGCGGGACGTTGACGATTGTCCGGCCAGGATCGATATTACATACCGAACGGGCGAGAACGGTTTTGGCCGTTCCGGAGGATCCCCGGATGAGCAGACCTTTGAGGTGCGGGTTAACGCATGCACAGAGGACAGCGGTTTTCGCTGAACCGTTGCCGTAGATGCCAGTGAACGGATACCTGCTTGGCTTCACAGCTTCGACAGACATGTCCGTACCTCGGCATCGTCGAAGACGGTCTTTTCGAAGGCCTTCCGCTTGATCCGGTGGGCCAGCACGAGGGAGGCGATCTCTGTCATGTCGGTCTTGGTGATATTGGTCCGGCCGTCTAGAGCGGCGTTAGCACGGGCAGCACGGATGAGCGTGATATCGGCGCGATGACCTTCCATGTTGAAGCGCATGGATAGGGTGGCGGCCATGCGGACCGCGTCGTCGTCGACGGCGACCTGCGGGAGCAGCTCACGAGCTAGGACGATCTGCTTTGTCAAAGCATCCAACTCGCTTTGGCAGTCAGCGACGTAGGCCTCCGGATCGGCGTCGAAGGTAATCCGGCGCTTGACGACCTCCATACGGGTATTAATCTCATCCTCGCTCTCGACCTCGACCGAGAGACCGAAGCGGTCTAGCAACTGGGGACGGAGGTTGCCCTCTTCTGGGTTCATAGTGCCGACCAGCACGAACTTGGCGGGATGGGAGAACGAAACGCCTTCACGCTCGACGTAATTGACGCCCATAGCCGCTGAGTCCAGCAACAGGTCGACGATGTGGTCGTCCAGCAGGTTGATCTCATCCACATATAGGATGTTGCCGTTTGCCTGGGCAAGGACGCCAGGCTCGAATTTCTTCTTGCCGGTCTTGAGCACATGCTCCAGGTCAAGGGTGCCGGATACACGGTCCTCTGTAGCGGATAGCGGGAGCTCGACGACTTTCATCGGAGCCATTACGGTCTCAAGTTTCTCGCCGTTGGCGATACGCTCCAGGCAGTCAGCGCAGAACCGCTTTGGGAAACGGGGGTCACAGTGGTAGGCGCAGCCCTTGACTACCGGCCGGGCCGGAAGGAATTGTTCCATGGAGCGGACGGCTGTCGACTTTGCGGTGCCTTTCTCGCCTTTGATCAGGACGCCGCCGATGCCGGGGTCGACGACGTTGAGCAGTAGCGCCCGCTTCATCTTCTCCTGCTTGACGATCCGTGTGAACGGGAATAGAATCTTCTCATCAGACATGATAACTCAGCTCTCTTCTACTGACTGCCTGTGCGCCCGGCAGGTGTTACGGCGGTCTGCGCAGACTTTCGACGCCCGATACGCACGCCAGTATTTACTACATATGTTAACACATTTACAGAAAAAGTTGTCTGGAATGACTGTTTCTGAGACGAATTACTGTCAAATATAGCACATTATTCTCCATGTCAGTAAACAGTATCCTTAAAAAACGGGAGAGAGATAGCAAATATGATCCAGGGGGAATCACCATCAATCACAAATCATTCTTGACAATTCTGGCGGTCTTGGTGGCCGCATTTATGATCGTGCCGGCTATGTTGCCGGCTGTCGACGCTGAGGTCATTTCGGCCCCGGCCGCCGACGAGACGGCGAGCGACGGGCTTCTCGGCAGTCTGCCGTTCGGGATGAACTCCGACAGCGCGCTTGCTCTGACGGCCGGCGCGTTGAGTACGGCGGTCCTTGCGGCTGCCGATCAATCGACTGACACGGTAACTGCGAAAAACATTTCGACTATCGTTATCTATAAATCGGGAGAAACGTGCAATCTCTCCGGCGATTACAGTTTCACAGACGGCGGTAAGATTGTCATTCAGAGCGGCGCCATGCTGGTCATCGACATGAGCGGTTTCTCAGTTTCGACGACTGCGACTGCGGTTTCTGAGATTATCGATCTCGAGGCCGGCGCAACTGTCTCGTTGAACAGTTTCAAGTCGTTTACGGTGTCTGAAGCTACGGCCATCAAGTTTGCTGGCGCCTTTACGACGGCCACTTCGTTGATAGAGCCGAGCCTGACCACCGATTTGATTGCGACCATCGATGTTACGATGGCTGCCGGATCTATTCTAACAATCGGCACTACGACTGTCTCCTCACCCGATAAGGCCAGTGGCATCCAAGCCGAGATAGATATTCCTGCCGGGTTGGCCTTGAATATCCTCGCCGTCATAAGTGCGGTTGATCCGTCGACTCCGGGCGAATGGTTAACGGCTCTGAAGCAGATCGGCGCATATGTCGTCACTAGTACATGGGGGACGGCAACTGTCAAACTGACGGAGTCGCTAAATCTAAACATTGTCGATAGCAGTGATACCGCCAAGCTGACCAGCGTAGGCACTTCTATGCTTACCCTGAATTCGCTGGATGTCGCGGATACATTCTGCAAACTGAACTACAGCGAGAATACAGTACTGTCCAGCACAGACGGCGACACCATCTCTACAGTCGATACCGCTGACCTGTCGTTCACTGCGACCGGGCTTGCCGTTGCTATTGCGAAGATCGCGGACTACGACGACATTAACTCCTCAAATGTAGAGTTCTATGCCAGCGGCACCGTCTCCTCGGAGATTACTGCCAATCTCAGCACCTCCACCGATACCGGCAGTCTAGAGCTGAAAGATGCAAAGCTCACAGCGACGGTCACGGCACTCGGCGGCACCAGTCTCACTACTGACAAGGATGCGCTGACGGCAAAGGTCACCGGGTCTGTCGGCAGTTTCGTGCTGATGCAGAAAGATGATGAAGGTACGGCCGTCAGTTCGGTATTCGTCAGCAATGCGAAGATCAGCGCTTCTGTCAGCCTTACACAGTGGCCGAGTGTTAGCGCAGTCTATACCCTGCTTGCCGGCGGCGATGCCGGTGTGCTGTCGGATTTCATCGCCGATGGCCTGACCTGCGATGCTTCGATCGATCTGGGTCAGATCACCGTGAAGAGTGAGAACATTAACGTCCAGATCGACAAGGCGACCCTTGGCGTCACAGCCAAGACGTATGACAAGACCCTGACTGCCAGCTTCTCGCTGGCTGTTGCGGGGAACGTCAAGATCGATACCGCCTCTGTGACATCGATTGCGGTGAACGGTCTAACAGTCAGCGCCGATTTCAGTGTGGACACCAGTAAGATCAGCGATAGTGTTGTCCAGACCTTCGGAACGGCGGCCATCAAACTGAACCTAGGTTCAGCCACTTACTCCAATGTTTACAGCAGCAACAGCACGCAGTTCAGCATGAACAATCTGTCTGTCAATGCAACTGCAGCTCTGACCGGCACCTCGAATCTGAGCGATGCGACTGCCGATGTCGGCATTACTGTCAAACTCGGGTCGTTCAGCGGCGGGACTGAAAAATGGGAAGATGTCGTTGCGAAAGGCTCAGTCAGTGATGTGGGCGCCGAGGTAGAGCTCAGCGATGTGCCAATCACCGATCTTGCGAGCGTTGTCAGTGGTATCTTCAAGAATCAGGACTTCTCCGACTGCGCCAAGTATGTCGATCTGACGAAGACCACCGCCAGCGTGAACTCCCTCAGCACCTACAGCAACGGTCTGACATTCAGCTACAGCAATCTCAAGGTAACCGTCCTGAGCGACGGAACTCTGCAGCTGACGATCGGCGAGGTCAAGACCAGTGGCGACACCACCTATCGCGATGTGAAGACCTTCTCGATGGACCTCAAGAATGTCGTGCTCAAGAATAACGACGACTCCCGTACCATCGGCAGCGGCAGTGCCACTTACACGGACATGGAAGGCTGCAAGGCTACAGTTTCCTTCGACCAGGCAGTCTTCGCCAAGGCGGAGGTTGCCGGTGAGACCGACATGGCACTGACGTCCGGCACGCTTATCCTTACCGGGAGCGGCTATCCGGCCTGGTCAGACATGGTCGGATGTATCAGCCTGTCTAATCTGATTTCGATCAATGCTTCCTACCCCGGTGATCTGCTGGTCGCCGGCGGTACTGTGAAGGCGTCCGACGATCCGGTGTATTTCTATAACATTTATGTCGGCAATGGAAACGTCACCGGCACATACGCCATTGCCGACAGCTTCATCGGCACCTTTAGTGACGCCGCTTACAGTCTTTCCTTCGGAGGCTGCAATGGCTGCTATGGCGTAGCGGTGATTGCGGCCGACAAGGTGACGGTCACGGTACTTCCCGAACCTGGCTACAGCACGCTCAGTGCTTACGTCGATGGTGCGAAGTACACCCTTAACAGCGACAGCACGGTTGCCACTGTCACGGACATGACAGGTTACGTCGAGATCAATGCGACACCGAAGGAGTATGCCGTCACCCTTGACGGCACGGTCCTCGCGACCAAGTATAAGTGCGGCGAAGCCGTGGAGCTGTTGCCTGCGGAACAGACCGGCTTGACTCTCATTAAGCTCGTAGATGCCAACGGTAAGGTTTACGGTAGCGTCAGCGGCCTGGTCTGCTATATTGACAAGATGCCGGCCCAGAACCTCGTCCTGACTTCGGTCTGGGTTTCAACGGTCACGCCGTCATTCACCGAGACCAACAAGCTGGATGTTGATGCCTTCACATTTACGGTGCCTGCGGTCCCCTCCGGCGCGGCTGCCATCGCTTTTACTCTGGCGAACGGCGTCAAGGTTTCGATCGATGCCAACTGTCTGACCGAAGGTGAAACTGTCGTGATTACTTTCGATGTGTGGACTCAGGGTCTTCCTAGCGGAGCTGTGGGCTATCAGTGCACTGCTATGCAGGACGGAAGCAATCTGCCGGTCACCTTCACGGTGCCGACCAACAGCATCAGTAATCCGGTCCTCTATCACATGGATGATTACGGACGGGCGACTCAGGTTAATGCGACTGTGACCGATGGCGGTCTGCAGAAGACTACAGACAGCTTCTCAATATACTATGTCGCCTCCGGCCCCTCCTCGGGCAGCAACACTATGCTCATCATTGCGGTGGTTATCGTCGTGATCCTCGCGGCGGCGGGTGCGGCATACTACTTCCTTAAGGTACGCAAGACCGATGCCTGAAACCTTTTAAGGCCGCCCTCCGGGGCGGCCTGCACGTTATATCTGGTAGCATTTTGAAATTCTAGACTGATTGGAATACAGTTGCGAGTAAATGTGTGTAGTAGATACGAGAAAGACATGTGAGAATGAGCAAGAAGGAGACCACTTTGTCTTTTATCCTCATGTTATCGAGTCGCAGGAGTCGATTGATAAAAGGAAATGGTTTAATCGGTGGATTCCGAAATTAGATTCATTCAAGAGAGTATAACACCAGATTGTTTTCTGTGATTGGCGCACCTGACCATCTCATCCGGGTACCGGAAGGGCACCCCAACCTTGCCGTGGTTCACTGCGGCGAGGCGCTGACGCATTGCCGCAGCCACGGCGCCTACAGCAGCCGGTCCAGGAGCTGCTGCGAGGCCTTGTTCTGTGCGTGCCAATTCCTCAAATAATGCTTACTGCCATCCTGTTCCGCCATCATCATTCCTCATTTTGACGGCGGCCCTTCCTGCCCTACTCAGGCCGTTCTACCGGCAGGGGCGGAATCGCTTCCTTGAAGCATCCTGGCGAGTCACGTCGCGAGTCGCTCTGACTTTAGGTTACATTATAAGTCAACTTTACTGACTTATAATATACATCTAAAGTTAAAAGCTAAAACGATTGCGCATGAATCCGGATCCAGCAGGACGGCTGCAGCATGGCTACAGCTCTCAATCAGAAATTACCGAATACATTGGCAGATATATATTGTATAAAAAGAAAAAAATTGAAATTGTCTAACAAATGCAGTAATGAATATAATGAAGTTTTGTTTATATTTAGAAATATAAACTTTTATACTCTTGATAAGAATTAGTCGATTATTGTTGTATTGTAACAAAAAATTTCACACGAGAAATAATCTGGCTCCTCATAAGAATTAGTATTAATAATACTAAAATGATAATAAAACATGGAAAAAAGGACGATTGCTTTAGCTGTTTTAGCAATGGCAGCACTCGTCGGAGTGATTGCAATTGCAGTTAGTTATCCAGTGACAGATGCAGACGATTGCGTTTGTAAAACAGACTCAGGTACGGAAGCAACTGTTCTGATTCTAGGGGATCAGAATCAGGTGAATACAGTAAGTGATGCAATACCATACGGTGATATAAAAATCATCGTTTCAGATGATTATAGTTTTGCATACGATGTCGATTGGGTAATAATAACCGATTCTTGGGTAAATTCAAACAAATCAGATTCTTTAGAAATTGTGAAAAAGATTGTTGATTCCGGTGTAGCAGTTTCCGTGTATGATTGCAAATTTGATTGGGATAAAACCGGTCTTAAAATCTCTTATTCGGATGACGCTATAATAAACTCTGTTTGCAATTACGAAAACAAGGTCAAATGTTTGAGTGTAGCATATTTCGATACAAATGAGGCGATGAAACAAACTGCAGATTGGTTGATTGAGATTGTGAATTTAAAAAACTCAAAACTGAATTATGTTGAATCGGAATCATATGGTACTGAGATCGAATCGTTTTGCAATTACAACAACAGCGGTTATGGAACAACGGCTGTGAGAACACTCTACTACAAACTCAATGAAACCAATCAAAATTATGACTACTATTCTGGACATTTCTTGGCATCTATGTCTCCGGATGGCGGTTCATTTAATTCCGGTCTAGATGTGTCATCTACAATTAGTTCTGGGACATTGTTGAGATACGGGCCTCATACGACTCAAGGAACCACCACTGCAGGGGTTAATGTTGGACTTACTGCAGGAACGGACGGCGTGAGTTACACAGTCGGACCGAGTTGGACATATTCGATTCCAGATGTAGTGATTTCAGATTATACGGCTATGGCACTTAATAAGCTTGACATCAGACATAATGTAGATGAAACAAAGCTTATTGGGCACACTACATTTGATGGGGAGCCTGGTAAAGTCGTCAAATTGTTGTCAGACACAAGGTATTCTGGAACAGACACTTACAAATCTCAATTCTGTCATTATGTCCTTGGACACTATGTTCAATATAATGATGTTAGTGTCCATGTCAATGTATTGATATAAATGAATGTGTAAGTATTTCATAATTATTTACTGGTACAGAAAAGTAATTTGACATTACAAGGAGCTCGAGGTTCATTGTTATCTCGAGCTCCTTCGAGAATCAAATAGTCAATTGGCAGTTGAATTAGGAATTAACATCAAAAATGATACTAGTTTTTTTATCTGATTAAGAATCGTTTGTAGTATTTCGAAGGCCTTGCTTTTCTCTAGATTCAGTACGATAAGTCTTCATTTGTTCGGGTTTAGTGAGACATTTTTCTTTGCCGAGAATGAGGTCAGATTTTTAAAGGAATGATAAGTGCCATTAGCATAAAATTCAAGTTCATCGATGACTACTGCGTGATTGTTGTTATTGAAAATAGTTAATGACATGCTGTCATTGTGGCTTGAGTATTTGTTAATGACCGGTTGTAATAGTGGAATAAGTGGTGTAGTCGCCGGACAGCATCATCGATTCGGGTCAACGCTCTCATTGGGGTGCCCAATCAGATTATCCCTCTAAAGGGTTCGGATCCGGTTTCATCATCTTTGTCTAAATTAATGAGTTTTCAGAGGCAATGGTTTGACAGCCATCTCCTTTGATGTCGCGGAAGCAACAGCGACAACTATCTCGATCATGCCCAGCTACGGGCTTCCGGGGGTTCATGTCCCAAGGATGCAAGATTCGTCTCGTTAAAATCTATTCGACATACATCTTCAGCACGCACACAGCGTACGCGCACGTATCGGTATCGACGGAATGATTTTCAGGTGAGTTTTGGCAACGCTGGACGAAGTAAGGTTGGCAATTTTTTGTTGAATTTTGCTTTCCTTTTGCTTTGTTCCCCACGACCCAGGGCCCCAACCAAGAATGACCGCCATCAGCGGGGCTATGTCGAGGCAAGATGGGGAGCGAAGCGAGTCGTCCAGTCGTGACATAGACCTCTCGATGCGTGCGCGCGCTGTGTATGCTGAAGATGTGTGTTGAAAAAAGATGATTAAATGACCGGGAAAAGAAAATCACACTGAAAACAATCCTCCTTAAGGTCAGGTAGCACTGGGATTGGAGGGCCCTCAGATCTGCAGATAATCTTTGCATAATGTATGAGAGATTCGAGAAGATTATGGCTTTCGATGAAAGCTATGGGCCCATCCTCAATCGCAGGTACTGTCGCGAATATTTCGCAATGTTAGGGTTTCTCAAGAAAAACAATCAATACGACACCTACAAGTGGGATATCGAGCTGGTGAAACAACAGATTGGTCTGTTGCTCAATCCGAATGATCCTCGCGGGTATGACTATGATTCTAGTTCTCCGGAATGTCCTCCGGTTTCTGGATCTGCAAAAGAGGAGGTCGCGGCTCAATGACTAATCAAACATCATTGCTGCACGACGCAGCAGATGACTTGCACATGTGTGCACCGACCAGCGGGATTGATGACGATGTCGCGCGGATTTGACACAGGCGATTGTCCTGATCAGTCTGGCTGTCAACAAGGCGCGGAAGGTGTTGGATTCGAACCCCCTTGGATTGAGCTTTCGGAAAAGAGATGCTGGCTTGGAGAATTGGTGCAGTTGCCGGGATTCGAACCCGGGTGACAAGCTTGGAAGGCTTGAATCCTAACCAGCTAGATTACAACTGCTTGACTGGAACGAATCGGCTGAACCTATATAATCATTATCTGCAGCGATTTTAGAGTGTTTCAGCACCAGGCTGGGCGACTTTTATTAAGCTGCCTGTCCATGGCGGCTCATATGTCGGATAGGCCGGTCTTCCGCGATCCATTCGAAGCGGGACTGTGGCGTGAGCTCTCCGGGTTGTCGCAGGTGGCCGATACAGCGAAGATCCTGGTGCGGTTGCTGGCTGCGGTACAGTCGCACGGCGGTCCGCTAGCCTCGGCCGTGCTGACAGAACTCATTCGGCAGGTAGCGGCCTCCGAGACTGAAGGATGGGGAAGTGCGATCTCTAAACTGGTGGCACTTCGGCGGCCGCAGGACAGCGGACCGCTCCTGGCAGCCTCCGAGGCGTTCATCCGCAAAGGGCAGCTCGACGCTGCTGCGCCTTATGTCAAGAGTGCCGGAGACGGTCTCAACGTTCCGGCAGCCTGCAAGGCGGCAGCCATCCTTCTCTTGGCGGACGGCGATTGCGCCGGAGCGCTCAAGAATCTTCGCCGGGCCCGGCTCAGCGCGCCCTGCGATGAGAGCATCTATACGTTATCGGCCAAGGCCGATACCGCGGTCGACTGGAGCTGTCTTCTGGCATGTGAGCTGCTGGCGGCTGGCGGTGATCCGCCGGAGGTCAAGGACGGAGGGACTAAGGAGTACGCGCTCTACCGCATCTACCAGGAGTGGTACCGTGGCAGCCGCGAAGAGGCTACAAAGCGTCTGATCGCGGCGGCCGGCTATCAGGAGAAGGATCCCGATTATTGTCTCGCCTCGGCGCGGATGTCGGTAGACGAGCGGGATTGGCATTCAGCCGGGATGATGTATGATGCAGCCTGCCTGGCTGTGCCGGACGACGTGCGGGCGGCCTGCGAGAGCGGTCGGGCCTGTCTTGCAGCCGGTAACGCCGATATGGCGCTTGTCCGCTACCGGCGGGCAGAAGCTTACGATCCGGGCTCTCTGACAGTCATGCACGGACTCGCTGAATCATACGCGGCGCTGGGCCGTAAGGGCGAGGCTTCGCAGGTGATTCTGGAGATACTTGATTCAGAGCTCGCTGGCTACCGGGACTACATCGATGGTGCCGCAGAGCTCATGGCTGAAGGTTTCGTGCAGGAGGCTGTCTCAGCAATCGATGCGGTCCTCCTAACCTATCCCCGGGACGCGGCGGCCGGTATCCTCCGCTCCCGCAGTGAGTTGCTCAAGGGTAATCTCCGCACCGCCCTGGATCAGGCGGAGGACACGGTCAAGACCAATAAAGGCGATGCCGGATGTCTCGCTCAGCGCTCGGCGGTCTATCTGGCGATGGGTCGGGGTCGGAAGGCGCTGCGGGATGCCAAGAAGGCAGTGGAGGCCGATCGGACCAGCATTCCGGCGCTGACTGCGCTGATGTGTGCTCGGCAGGATGCCGGTGACATCGATGGCACGATTGCAGCCTGCCGCAAGGTCTTGGAGCTTGAGCCGCAGAATGAGACTGCGCAGGATCTCCTTTCCAAAGCGGAGTTCGCTCAATCGGGCGACCGGGCCCCATATGATGCCCTGGCCAAAGTTGCCGTAACCACCGGAGCCGAGAGTTTCATTCATATCGTCTCTTCGCTGATTGCGCAGAAACGTTACACTGAAGCTGAGAGGCTCTGTACCGATAATGAAGCCCGTTTCGGCGGCCTTACTGTCGTTAGGCGGCTTCGGGGGAATGCCGAGTACGGGAACGGCGAGTATCTGAAGGCTTCAGTCTCCTTTGCAGCCGCTGCTGCGCTAGAGCCTGACAGCGCTGTGCTGTGGTACTCTAAAGGCATGGCTGACGAAGCGTTCAACGATCTTGACTCAGCCGAGGAGGCCTACGGCGAGGCGGTTCTGCTGGATATGAAGGAGCCCCGCTATTGGGTCTCCCGTGCCTGCATTCAAGAGCGCAAGGGGAATCTGCGGGGTGCAGTGGAGTCGCTGAACCGGGCGATTGAGCTGGATCCAGGTTCCGCCTACCCGCTGGTCCGCAAGGCACAGATCCTTGCCCGCTACGGCCATTATGCGGAAGCGGTTTCGTTCATGGATCTGGCCGCCGCGACCGATCCCCGTGCTCGGGGCATAAAGCAGGTGCGGATGGACATCTGTCTGATTGCCGGGCGCTATACTGAAGCGGTAGAGCTCGGTCGGGAGCTTCTGCGCATCGATCCTGGCGACGATGAGACTGCGAGCCGCGCCATCCGGGCCTGCTTACGCCTGGGCAACATGCAGGAGGCCAGGGAGCTGACCGAGCAGGTGCTCGACATTCATCCCAACGCCCCCGTCGTGATGGTTGCTGCTCGCGATTTTTACGAAGCCGCAGGAGACAGTGCCAAGGTCATCGAGATCTGCCGGCAAATTCTCGATACCTTGCCGGAGGACCGGATTACTCGGCAAATCCTGGCGGAGGCTCTGTCTGCTGCCGGCAAGGAGGACGAGGCAGAGACGCTCCTTGCCGGGCTGGGCGACGAGACGCCGGATGAGACGGCAGATCCGGCCGTCGGCGGTTTGCAGGATCCAGGTGCACTTTTCGACATTGCACAGTCGCTGGAGAGCACCGGAGATCTGGTTGGGGCCGGCCGGATGGCCGATCGGGCGATGGCTGCCGATCCGGGCAACGTGAGCTACATGCTCTTTCGTACAGAGCTCTACAGGAAGACCGGAGATCTGCGGATTGCCGAAGCCTTCCTTTCCCAGTGTCTGTTGCGGGCACCGGAGAGTACTGCGCTACTTGAGGCGGACGGGGACCTGCGGCGGGAGGCCGGCGATCTGAAAGGGGCGGCGGAGACTTATTCCAAGGCCATCGAACTGGGTTTGCGGGCTGCGCCGATCTATCTCAAACGGGGTATGGTCCAGGAGGAGCTCGGTTTGTTGGCGGCATCGGTGAACAGTTATTCGACAGCAGTCATGCTTAATCCGCACGATGCCGATGCCTGCCGCCGGTTGGCGCTCGCTCAGGTGCGGGTGAAGAACATGGACGGTGCTGTCCGCACCATGGAGACCTCTTTCGCCAGCGATCCTTCGGCCGATTCCTGTGCGGTGCTAGCTAAGATCCATCAGGCTCGGCGTGACCGGGAAGGCGTGAAAGATGCATATGCTCGTTTCCTCCGTTGCGACCGGGCCTCGGATACGAGCCTGCAGATGATGGCGACTGCGCTGGGTAGTGTGGGGCTACGGAGCGAAGCGGCCTTCCTGCGTTCACGGCTCTCGGCTGGTGCTGCGATGCCCGATGAAGTCCCGCCTGTCATCAAGCGGACGGCTGAAACGTTGCTCCGTCGGGCCTACCGTCAGAAGCTGCCGACTCATGATCCAGATCTTATCGAGGAGCTTGGGCTGAAAGACGAGTTATCGGCTGATGTCCAGGCGTATCTCAACGACCTGCCGGAGTATGGCGAGGTGGTGCCAGGCACCAATGAGTTCAATCATCTGGAGGAGCTCTCCTGCAATGCCGTGGTCCGGGGTGACCTTTCTGATTTGGGAAAGGAAGGCATCACGGTGCAGTGTGCCTACGTTGCCGGCGGCGCAGCAGATGCAGATGAGGCGAAGCTGCTTACTGCCTATGTGCGGAGTGCACTCACAGCCCGGCTCCCGAAGGAGATTCCGGATGTTGTCCGGGCGGCCGCGGCCAAGCATAGCAAGGATGATCGGCTTATAGACATCATGCGCAAAGACGGCGTGGGCGTGTTCCGGGCACGGATGATCAAAGCCTGCGCTCAGTAATCTTCCATTTCCGACTTCATGAATTCACGCATGAGGCAGGTGGCATAGTTGCCCTTGGGCAGGCTGAAGGCGACGTTATAGCTGCCGTCCGTACCGCACTGGCACTTCAAATCACGTACCGGGCAGAGAATCTCCCGCCGGCTGCCTTCAGATGTGCAGTGCGGCAACGCCGGGATGACGAAGTCCTCCGGTTGCAGGTGCGCAGCGGTGATGACCTGCCGTTCGATCTCGCCCATTTCGCCTTCGGCGAGCTGGGTCTGGCTGCCGAAGAGCGCCGCGGTGACATAGGCCCGGCCTAATTTGATCTGCCGCTCGACAAGGTCGAGATTCCGCTCGGTGGCCAGAATCTGCTGGTCGTGGGCCGGATTGCGGTCGGCATCCAGGGGTACAACGATGTCACCGACTGTCGGGCGGTTCAGGGGCAGACCCCGGTGGATGCGCTCGCTGAGCATCAGGTTGAACAGATACGACTGATAAGCGTGGACGAACATCATCTGGAGGTTCTTCGGCAGGGCGTTGATGGCTCCGGCCCAATCATCTGGCACATCTATGAGATGAGAGACCAGGGCCTTCTCGAAGCTCAGTTCGTCAGGCATCAGTTTGAATAGTTCCTTCCAATCGCTGCGGGTACGCAGTTCCTGCCGGGCGGTCGCCGCGGCTAGGCTCTCGGAGCGGGAGGGGTAGGACAGATAACAGCGGACGGCGCCCTCGATATCGCCGCGGACTATGAACTCACCCACCTTGTGGGTGATCGGACGGACGACGCCAAACCGTTGGACCCCGAAATAGTTGGGGAACCCTCCGCAGGCGGCGATTTCCTGCTGTACCGTCGCGACGATCCCGGGGACGGCAGTGACCGGCTGGGCGCACCGGGTCACGTGGATCTCAAAAGTGTTGCCGACCAGATCGCCGATGGCCATACCACGCTTGGCGGGGTAGGGATCGGTTATGGTCATGTCCTTCAGTTTGACCTTCTGCAGGTCGCCGACCGGAACTTCGAAGGACATGAGCTGGGTAGTGATGGCACGCTTGTCCTTGGTTCCTGCGAATCCGATGCGTTCGCGCGAGACGCCGAGTTCGCGGGAGAGCAGCCGCACCATACGGTTGGTCTCCCAGTTGCGGACGGTGATGGTCGCGATGGTAAAGCGGCCGCCCTCGGTACGATCGGGCCTGGAGGAGATTTCCCGGACGATGAAGTCCTCAGGCTGTTCTTTCAGACGGCCGCCGGTGCCCGTGGCATCGCTGATATAATAGAGCATGCCGACGTCCGCTTCGGCCGTCCTGCATTCCCGGAAGGGCATGGGTTCACTCGGTGAGCCCGGAGAAGTACTTGCCGACGGCTTCACAGGCCCGCTGGACTGCTTCGGTCGGCGTTCCGCTGGTAACTTCGACGTAGAGGACAGGGTCGGTCAGGTCGGGGTGGTCGACGATGTACCTTACGACGGCGACCTTCTTGTCCTGGTTGAGCTCCTGGATTATGGGCTCGACAATGGTAGTGCTGGCGTCCTTAAGGCCGAGCTTCAGGCTTTTCTCGGTCTTTTCCACCGCATAGACTTGCATGGTCTGCGCCATCGCACCTTATATTTTAAAGGTTTGTGCGTTTAACTCACTCGTCGCTGTCGCCGTCGGTCTGTTCCTGCTCTTCGACGCTGTCCACATCCCGCTCCTCCTGGAGCTGGTAGAACTCCAGAATCTCGGCAGCGGTGGTGCATTGTTCCGGGGTCTTGTCATCCCGGACACGGCCGGTGAAGCGCGGGAACCGCAGCCCCAGGCCCGCACCCTCTTTGACAGTGCCTGCCGCGATGGTGTGGATCGGGCTGATACTGATGTCGGCGGCGGTGACCTCAAGGACCAGGCCAGGTATGAACCAGACATCGGGAATCATTTCTGCGTCCACGGCAGACGGCTTCTTCTCGCTGCGGTAGCGCTCGAGCATGCCCGGGAGTGCCGTGAGAAATGCATCGTCGAAGCCGGTGCCGAGTTTGCACGCAGTGCCGAAACGGCCGGTGTCAGGGTCGTAGGCTGCCATCAGCAGTGCGCCGTAGACGCCCGCCCGTTTGCCCATGCCGTAGAAGGCGCCGACGACCGTCAGGTCGAAGGAATCTACCAGAGCCTTCGTGTAGTCCTTCTTGTACTTGATCCATAGGAATCCGCGTGAGCCGGCACGGTAGACTGAGTCGTCTCCCAGTGATTTCGCCATCACGCCTTCGCACTTGGCCCCGATAGCCTGATCGAAAAACTTCTGGGCATCGACGGTGTTGTCGACGACGGTGCGAACGGTATATCCCAGATGGTCGTAGCGCTCGTCGGGGGCGGCAATGGCAAAGGCCTGTTCGAGCAGTGCCCGCCGCTCGGTGTACGGGCGCATGGTGTAGTCCGTCCCGTCAGCGTAGAGCAGATCGAACATGAAGATCTTGACCGGTACATCCTCTACTGCCTGGGACATGCCGTGCTTCTTACGCCGGTGGGTGACGTTCTGGAAAGGCAGGAGGGTTCCGTCCGCAGGTTGATAGGCGACGCATTCGCCCTCGATTATGGCGTTCCGGCCCTTCAGTTGCCGCTGCAGCGCGGCGGCGATGTCCGGGAAGTTCGAGGTGAGGTCCTCAAGCCGCCGGGAGAAGAGTTTGATGTCCTGCTTCGTAATGTGTGCCTGCACCCGGATGCCGTCGTACTTGTATTCGAGGGCGCAACGGCCGCCCATGCGGGCGAGAATGTCGTCTAGTGAGCGGAGCCGCTCGGCAAGCATGACCTTGATCGGGCTTCCAACGGCGACTGGCAGAGCGCGGATCGCCGGCATTCCACCTGCGGCGATGGTCTCGGCCACCAAGCCCATGTCGCAGGTGATGTTGAAAGCCCGCTCGATCTCCGGCCGGTCTTCTTTCGTCGCGAAGGCGCCTGCGAGCGCGTCGAGGACGGTCATGGTGCCAGCGCCGAGACGCATGCGGCCGGTGACGATCCGGCAGAGGTAACGGGCTTCGAGCGGACCCGAATCGTGGAGCATCCGGGCCAGGAGCTTCATCTTCTTGTCCTGTGAGTCCCGGCCGCTGGCGGACTCAATGGCCGACAGTCCGGAGATGACAGTCGTAAGGGTTAGGGGCTCGGAGAACAGGGTCATCTGCTTCTTCTTGGCGATGAGCTGCTCGGCGACCGCACCCGGGTCACCTTCTTTCACCCACAGCGCCTCGGTTTCGGCCTCTGAGCGGCCGGAGACCGCGGCAACGGCTTTCAGCGCGAGCTTGTCGGCTAATCCGAGCTCACGTGGGTCGAACTCCGGGTGAAGCCGGCCGACCGAGAGGTAGATGACCAACCGCAGCTCCTCGGGAGCGACGGTCCGGAAGAACCTGGCGAGGATGTCCGTCATCTCGAGGCGGCTGCTGGTCGCCTCCAGCCGGTCGAACGTATCCGCCAGTGCGCTGAACTGCATAGTGACTCCAATCCCTCCCGCTGATTTATAATCTTCAGAAGTCGCCGATACCGGTTTGCCCCGGCTTCTGTGGTCTCTGCCGCTTCAGATCGCTGCTGAGTACCGCAAGACGCTCCCGCATCATGTCTTCCTTCCGCTGGCTGGCGCTCTCGGTGACCTCGTCCATGGTGCCTTTGGCGATAAGGACATAGACCTCACCGTCGTTCTTACGTCCGGTCCGCCCCCGCCGCTGGATTGTGCGGATCTCTGACGGCACTGGCTCGTAAAAGATAACGGCATTGGTGCTGCTGATGTCCAGGCCTTCTTCGCCTACAGAAGTGGAGACCACCACATTATACTTCCCCTGCCGGAAGTCATCGATGAGCCCGACCTGCTCCCGCTGCTTCAGTCCGCCGTTGGCCTGGCCGATCAGTTTGCAGACACGGGCTCCGGTAACACTAGCGAGTTTCTCGGCTAGCATGTCGCACGACTCCCGGTACTGGGTGAAGACGATGACCCGGGGGCTGGCGCCAGAACTTAGGACCTGGCTGACCAGGCTCATCACCTTTGAAATCTTCGGGTGTTCGACCTTGGAGGTAGCGACGATGTCCCAGACCTCCTTGTAGCGCTCTTGAGCGACCAGTTCGCGGTCGGCCTTGGAGCCGTCCTTGCTGACGCCGGCCTCGTTGATCTTCGTCAGAAAGGCCCGTAGCGGGCTCATGCCCTGCGTCTCGGCGAGGTCGCGGGCGTGCAGGAGCTTGATGCAGATCGACTGGTCGGTGAGCCCCCGGAAGACGGTCATCGTCTTCTCGCCGCGGCCCAGCCGTGCCTGGAGGTTCTGGCCGATGACCAGCATATGCCGAGTCGAGACCGGCCAATTTGGCTGTGTCAGACCCAGCGCGGCAAGCTCCATGAAATAGTGGTCGAGGAGCTCCCGCAGGAGAGCGGTGATGTCTGTCAGGTCCTTGGGCATATTCACCTCGATGCGGTTGATGTAGGTATCGTGCACATATGGTGCCACGTCTGGATCGTCATCGTTGCGGACGTCGATGCGGGTTAGAGCCAGGTTCCGGCAGACCTCCTCTATCTTCCGGAGATCGCTGCCAGGCGAAGCGGTCATGCCCATAGCGAGGGCATGGCTGGGACGGTAACGGGCCACATCGACATAAGCGTAGTTTCCGGTACCCCGATGTGCTTCATCATAGATTATTAGGCCGTAGTCTTTCAGATTGTAAACACCGTTATCCAAATCATTGGCAACGGCCTGCGGAGTGGTGACAACGAGACTGCATTCCCGCATCGTGTCCGCCCGCTTGTTCGGTTCCATCAGGCCGTTCATCACGCCGACTTTGGTTGTGCTCAAATTCTCGGAGAAGTACTGCCGATGCTGCTCCACCAGCGGTTTGGTGGGCGCCAGGAGCAGTACTTTTAGTCCACGCTGCAGAACATGGGCGGAGACCAGCAGGGCCACTGCGGTTTTGCCGAGCCCGGTTGGCAGGATGACCATTGTATTCTCCCGGAGACATCCCTGCGCAAGCGAAGCCTGATACCGGCGGTCCTCGAGCCGACCGGGTACGATACCTGGCGCGGATACATATTCCATCCTTCCATACTATAGCTGGCACGGTTAAATAATTAGGGGCTGTGTCGTCGAAAGCTACCGAAAAACAAAAAAATAAAAGGTTAGTGGGCTGACAGAGCGGCCCATATGAATTTAGTGACAGCCGCCCCCGCAGGAGGCGCAGCCGTTGAAGTTGGGGTTGCGGATTGACAGGCCGGTCCCAAAGTTGGGGTCGTCAACGAACTCGATCACACATTCTTTCAGGGCCTCCTCGGTCTCGCTGTCGTAAAACATGTCGAAGCTCGAGGCGGTCTTGTCGATCTTCTCGCCCTCGCCGGCCTTCTCTTGGAAGGACATGCCGAACTGTGCTCCGGAGCAGGCATAGCCGGACAGGAAGACCTTGATGCCCCAGCCGACCTTCTGGTTTTTCTCGAGGAGCTCATCGATGAACTTCTCAGCCTCAGGTGTGATTGTCACCATAATTTCCCCATCTGCACCATAGTATAAAAAGTATATCGCATTTTTTAAGCACCCCTAATCTGTCTGGTGACTCACTGCTGTCCTTTTGTGTCGACGTTGTACTCCTTGGCATACTCGCGGAACGCGTATGACTGGCATTTTGTCATAGCCATATATGACGAAATCTCCATCACCTCAAGGACCTCATCCCGGCTGGCGCCTGCTTCTATCGCATGCACGAGCTGATTATGCATGCAGTGCTCACCGCTCAGGGCCACGGCCGCGGATAGAGCAATAAGATACCGGGTCTTGCGGTCAAGTGCGCCCTCGCCCTCCAGCACTGCCCGACTCAGTCCATTGTTCGGCAGGAACATATCAGGACGTTCGGCTAGCACGGTGTTCACCAGCGGGACGAATCCATAACGTTTCTCAATTTCGGCCAGTAACCGAGTCGTCTGTTGTTCCGCCTGTTCATTTTTCTGCATGCTTTCGGCATAACCGCTCGTAGTAAAAAGGGTGTGCCGTTCCGCTGCTCGATTAACTGTAGTGTCGTCTTTTTAACTGTCCGGGTGCCGACCGCCTTCTGGCGGCAAGGCCGCAGGTGAAACTGGTGGAATCAGATGATATGCTCAGAGAGACGTTCGCGAAGGTGGGCGCCGGCTACGGGTTCGAAACGGTGAACGCGCAATATGTCGCATTTAAGGATTTCAAGGTGAGGTGGCAACGCTCTTACAAGTGGGCGGACTTTCAGGTATCGGACTACCTGGCGGATGCATCTGCGAACGTGATCGAGGGGCTTGCACGCTCGCTGTTCCGTCGCATTGTTGGTGAGGATGAAGACGGGTACTCTCAGGAGCTCTGCGACTGGGTGACTTCGCCGCAGTTCTACGAGATCAAGCAACAGGTATTCCTGCGGCGCAGCCGCAACCTTGTTCGTTCGCCGGTAGGCGAATATAAGAGCCTGCGGGCGGCGTACGATCGGCTGATAGGTATGGGCCTGGTCCAGGAGGATCCTACAGTCTGCCTAACCTGGACCAAGGAGACCAACGTGCGGAAGGTAGGGCACTGCTCGGTTCTGATGCGGGTGGTTTCTGTATCGCGGGCATTGGACGCCGACCAGGTGCCGGATTTCCTGCTCGACTACTGTCTCTACCACGAGCTCTGCCACCTGTTGCTGGGCTTCGATCCGACCGGGGTGCGGCACGGGCAGGAGTTCGCGGATCTGGAGGCCAAGTATCCGCGGCAACGCGAGGCCGAGGACTGGCTGCGCAAACTGTGTATGTATCTGTGAAAGAGTCTTCGCGCCGAGAGGAGAAGTGTCTCCCGGCGCTAACACGCCCTCTCATCGTCCGATGATGACACCGGCCTCGGGGCACTGACTTACGTCGGGAGTATGTGTCGGACCCTGCGTTGGCTTCCGGTCATGGTCGCGACGACGCGTCGCTACTACCGCAAGAGCCCAAACAGTGTTTGGGACAGGGCCGCTGTATGCCGCTCCGTACGCGTGACGTTCACGGATCGCGTCCACCGGTCAGAACGGTAGTTGCCGAATGTTCAGGCTCTATTTAAAACGGATTCCGATTGCTGGCGCCTACAGGGGGGCCCTCGGCAGTTGTCGATGATGGAAAGCGAAGTATTCGTGAATTTATTTATCAAATCAAGGTCATCAACTGCATTATTCGTATCAGAACAGGTGTTTTTCATACGAATATCGTAAAATCAATGCTTATCTATCAGATTAGCTTTATTAAAGAGGAGAATATACGCCATTCTCATGTTGGAATTCCTCAACCCCAACGCGGTTGCAATCATCGGGGCTTCGAACGACGAGACCAAACTCGGTGGCATGCTAATAAAGAACATGATCAACGCCGGGTTCAAAGGCAAGCTCTACCCGATCAACCCCAAGGGCGGTATGATCCAGGGCTTTCAGGCCTATGCCAGCGTTCTCGATGTCCATCAGCCGATCGACCTTGCTGTCATTGCGGTCAAGAATGCCTTCGTCATCGGTGCCATCGAAGATTGCGGCAAGGTGGGGATTCACGCGGCTAGCATCCTGTCTGCAGGCTTCAAGGAGGACAGCCCCGCCGGAGCCGACATGGAGAAGGAGCTGCAGGTGACCGCGAAGCGGCTTGGTGTTCGGCTTCTCGGGCCGAACTGCTTCGGCAACATGAATGTTCGGAACGGCATCAACTACACCTTCTCACACCTGCTCCCTCACGCGGGTAACATCTCGATCATGTCGCAGTCCGGTGCAGTCGGCTCGTCAATACTCGACTGGTCGTGCACCAGCGGTCTCGGCCTGGCGAACTTCATCACCTTCGGCAATAAGTGTGATCTAGATGAGAGCGACTTCATCAGGTATCTCTCTGAAGATTCCAACACCAAGGTCATCGGCATGTACACGGAGGGCTTCACCAACGGTGAACGCTTCGTGCAGGCCATTGAGAGTATGCCTGTCAAGAAGCCGATCGTTATTTTCAAGTCTGGCCGCACTGCGGCTGGCTCCAAGGCGGCCTCGTCGCACACCGGATCTATCGCCGGTTCCGATGCTGTCAACAATGTCATCTTCAAGAAACTCAACATCCATCGGGCTTTGGACCTGGATGAGCTCTTCGACTCGTTAATGGTCTTCTCGACCTGCAGTCCCATGCGCAAGGACGGTCTCGGTATCATCACGAATGCCGGCGGTCTGGGAGTCATGTCCGCCGATGCGGCGTTCAGTGCCCCGCACGTGGAGGCAGCCAAGCTGACCCCCGAGACCATCGATGCCATCAAGGCTGGCCTTCCGAAGGTCGCCGGCATCACCAATCCGATTGACATCCGCGGCGATGCGGCCCCGGGTGACTTCAAGATCGCCATCGAAGCGGTCATCAAGGATCCCTCCGTGGGCGGCGTGGTCGTCATGGGCTCACCGCTGGACACTGCGGACCTGGTCAGCGTGGCTAAGTTGCTGGTCCAGATGCGGGACGATATTCCGTATCCGACTACTGTCTGCTTCGCCGGCGGCCAGAAGTGTAGCGAGGCGGACCGTATACTCAAGGACGGCAAGTTCCCGTCCTACCCGACCCCTGATCGGGCTGTCCGGGCGTTGGACATCCTCCGTGCCTATACCATAAACAGCGAGAAGCACCGCGACGTGTTGCGCGTCCCGAAGGTCGACGGTCGTGCCGATGTCAAGAAGATCATCGACGCTGCCTATGCAGAGGGCCGGAATTCTCTGACTGAGAGCGAGGGTAAGCGTATCTTCCAGGCGTATGGCATTCCAGTTCCGCGTCAGGCGGTCGTCACCGATGTCACCGATGCGGCTGCGGCCTGCAACGGAGTCGGCTATCCGGCGGTCATGAAAATCGTCTCTCCCGACATCCAGCACAAGACTGATGTCGGCGGAGTGGTCGTCGGCGTGAAGACGCCAGAGGAAGCCCGCCAGGCCTTCATGAAGATCATGGAGTCCTGCCATGCGAAGAAGCCCGAGGCGCGGCTGGACGGCGTGATGATCGAGCAGATGGTCTCCGGTCAGGAAGTCATCCTGTCTATGATGCGCGACCCGCAGTTCGGGCCGGTCATCTCCTTCGGCCTGGGCGGCATCTACGTCGAGATCCTGCGGGAGATCGCGCAGGTGCACGTGCCGATGACCGAACAGCAGCTCGACGACATGATCACCTCCACCAAGGCCTATAAGCTTCTGTCCGGCGCCCGCAACACGCCGCCGTCAGACATCGAGGCAATCAAGGGTGTCATCCGCCGGCTGGTCCTCATAGCCGAGGAGAATCCCGAGATTACCGAGCTGGAGGTCAACCCAGTCATCGTCGGGCAGAAGGGCATGGGCTGCTGGGCGGTCGACTCGCTCTGCAGTCTGAAGCACTGAAACTGTTTCGGCCGCCGGCCCGCTTCAGGCGGGCCGGCCGGCGTTTCCTTTTTTAACCAGGCGGGCGTATCGTTCTCGATGACATCTGAACTCATCTTCGTCGGTCTCGGTCTCAGCGGCATCGACGGCATGACCATCAAGGCCCTCAACGCGTTGAAGAGGTGCGACAGGATCTATGCCGAGTTCTACACTTCCACACTCATCGGAGCCTCCGTCGAGACGTTGGAGCAGGAGATCGGGAAGAAGATTACCGTCGTCTACCGTCAGCAGGTCGAGGAGGGCGATGAGATTATCGAGTCTGCCAAGACCATGCGGGTGGCCTTCATGTGTCCTGGCGACACCATGCTGGCAACCACTCATGTCGATCTGCGTCTGCAGGCTGTGCAGGAGGGCATTCCCGTGCGGATGTTCAACGGTGTCTCCATCTTCGGCGCCTGTCCCACTGCGCTCGGACTCCAGCCCTACAAGTTTGGACGGACCGTGACCCTCCCGTTCCTGGAGCGGGGCTACCAGCCCAAATCGCCGTACGACCACATCATGGAGAACAAGCAGCGCGGCCTGCACACGATGATCCTGCTGGACATCCGCGCCGATGAGCTCCGCTACATGACCGCCCAGGAGGCCATTGACTGGCTGCTGAAGGGCGAGGAGAAGTGGGGCGAGGGGCTCATCACCGACAAGACGCTGCTGTGCGTCGTGTCGCACGCCGGTGCCCCCGATGAGAAGGTCACCGCCGGCTATCCGCAGGATTTGCTGAAGAAGGACCTGGGCTCGCCGCTGATGACCTTGGTCCTGCCGGGCGAGCTGCACTTCATGGAAGCTTACGCACTGGTGGAGTTCGCCGGCGCGCCGAAAGAGATCATCAAGGACGATGAATGATGGTCCGCTGCATCCGCGTCCCGAAGGCGCAGGGCGAGCCGGCCCGGCAGGCGCTCATCGCTAGCGGTCAGCTGGACCTCGCCTTCCGCATCCGCGCCGACGGTGACGACCTGCTGATACCGGTGACCGGCGACGGCGACGGCTATCCAGTCGAGGAGGACGAACTGGCCGGTCAGATGCATGAAGAAGGGGACTACCGTTTGTTGGTGACCGACGTGCCGGACGACCTGCGGACGCTCCTGCCCAGTTCCTTCGACGTGATTGGCGACATCGGCATCCTGAAGCTGGATGATCAGCTGCTGCCGTATCGGGCGGCGGTCGGGCTGGCGCTGATGAAGGCCGCCCCCAACCTGCGGGCGGTCTTCCTGGACGGCGGCGTCAAGGGCGAGTTCCGCATCCGCGATCTGACGAAGATCGTCGGTGCGGGGACCTCTGAGACAATCCACAAGGAGTCGGGCACCCGCATGCTGACCGACCCTGCGCAGGTGTACTTCAATTCGCGGTTGGCCAACGAGCGGGCGCGGATCGCCACGCTGGTGCGGCCGGGCGAGATCATCATCGATATGTTCGCCGGCGTGGCGCCGTTCGGCACGGTCATTGGCAAGCATGCACAGCCGCAGGTCATCTACTCGATCGACCTCAACCCGGCCTGCGAGCGGTTCATGCGCGAGAACATGCGGCTGAACCACCTGGACTGCATTGTGCCGCTGACCGGTGACGCGACGGTCGTGGTGAAGGACCTGCCGGCGGCAGACCGCATCATCATGAACCTGCCGCAGCTGGCCGACCGCTTCCTGGACGTCGCGTTGGGCAAGCTCAAGCCGACCGGGGTCATCCACATGCACAAGATCCTGGAGCGGGAGGAGCTGACGGACTTCCAGGCGGGCCTCGTCGCCCGCATGGCAGCGGCTGGCTACGGGATCCGTATCGCGAAGGTCACGGAGCTGAAATCGTATTCGCCGACCAGCAGTGTCTACGTCTTCGATATCTGCTTCGTCAGTGCTTGAGCGGGCCTAGCGTGACGCCGGTCTGGCCCTGATAGTTTCCGCTGCGTTTGGCGTAGCTCTTCTCGGATGGGGAGGTGAGCTCCTCGAGGACCATCTGACAGAACCGCTCGCCGATGGGAATCACTACTGAATCGTCGGTAGCGTTGTATGCGCCAAGCGTCAACGTGCCTTCGAAGCCGGCATCCACCTTACCGAAGGCGCCAATGATGCCCTTGCGGATCCAGCTGGTCCGCAGCCAGAGTTGAGTGCAGATGTCATCGTCCATGCGCACCCGCTCGATGGTAGATACGTAGAACATGGTCCGCGGGGGAATTGTGACGTTGCCTTCCCGCTTCACGACCGGATCCCCGCGCAAGGAAATCTCGGCGATGCGCAAATCATATCCGTTGGGCGTGAGACTCTTCTCACTATAGTCGCTGATGCCGATCCGGCCGCTCTGGAGGCCGGCGAGTATGTCCCTGTCGGAAAGCACTGACATATTCCCGCCATCCCATTCCTGATAGAAAACTTCAGCGGAACCGCTGGCGGTCGGCGATGACGTTGAGAACGCCGTCTAGCAGGCGTAGCGTGCCACCCAGGCCGAGAACGGGCGCAGGGGTCACATGGACCAGTCTCTCGTCGGGAGCCTCGACGTTAACGCTACCGAGTGCGACGCCGCGGGACCGTGCAGAGGCGCCAAGGCTACCGCTGGCGATCATCACGTCGGCGTTAGTGTGTTGCGGATCGTCTCCGACTGGGATATGCCGTTCTGCGAAGTAGGCGCGGAGTGCTGTTTCCCAGGGTCCGCCGCCCGGACAGGCGGCCGCGACGGGGATCATGCCCAGATACTCGTAGAGGAAGCGGGCGGCAGCATAGGCGGTAGAGCCGTCAGCTTCCACGGAGAACGTGCGGCCCCGCGGCTGGAGTTGGTAGGCCGCGAGCACTGCGACGCTCCGAGCAGCCTGCCGGCGGCCCTCTTGAATCCGGGCCAGCCCTGGAGAGGGGTCCGCTCCTGCCGCGGTACAGACTGTCCGAAGCCAGGTCTCGAGCGCGTCGAAGCCCAGTGGCGCACCCGCCGGGGAGATGACGTATGGAATGCCGCAGCGCCGTTCGTATTCCTTTGCCAGGCGTTCGCCGTACTCGGCATGGACGACTACGTTGAGCGTCGCTTCCGCCGAATGCCTGATCTCCTCTGTGCTCCAGCCGGCACCGATGATCCCCCGGACCGAAATGCCGCATAGTCCGAGCAGTCCTTGCAGGTCGGTCAGCGAGTCTTGCCAGTCCAGGTGTAGGATGCTCAGGCCGACCAGGTTGATGCCATGCCGCTGCGCAACAGGGACCGGCGTCGGCGGAATAGAATCAAGGACGGCCAGTACTGCATTCTGGAAGCCTTCGCCGCAGCCGCCGGAGTATGGCGCATGGTCCAGCCGGATCGTGGGAATCGGCCCTCCGATGGCTGTCAGATCCTCGCCTACAAGCGAGGCGCCAGGGGAGTTGACGACGGCGATCAGCCCGGGCCGCTGGGCGGCGACCTGGGCGTAGAGATCCTGCAGCCGGTCCCGGCCACCGGTTACAAACTTCCCGCTGTCCAGGTAGGTGCACGGAATCCGCGGCTGAGTGAAGAAGTAGCGGCTGGTGAAGGTCAGTACATTACGGGCGGCCGGCGCGGCTTGACCTGGCCGGTATTGGTAGGCAGACTCGGCTACCGAGGCAGGATAGTATTTGCAACCAGTCGGACCGTGGATGATAGTGAACCCGTCGGTGATGCCCTCGAAGGCCATCAGAGCACCTAGGAAACCGTCCGGGCGCTCATAGTTCAGCGGCATCTTGCCTCCAGCCCTCTTCCTGGGGTGCGAGCATTCCCCGTAGCCAGTCCTCGGCCAGAAGCCGGCCTGCATATGGTGCGGCCGGCGGCGCCGTGGGCAACCGTGACTGATAGATCCGCGAATCGACCTGTGCGCGGATCGGCGTAATCAGTATATCCGGATGCAGCGCGTCGATCTCAGCCAGCATCGCCGGGGTCCGGTCTGCGCCGATGACCTCGAATCCGGCGGGAAGGGCGAAGGATGAGAGGTCGCTCGTGTACTCAGGCCGATCCAGGAGGTAAGCTTTACGCACCTGCAGACCGGCCGCAGCAGCAGTCTCAGTGATCCAATCCACTTCGCGGCTGATCGTGATGATACAGCAGGTCCGGCCGGCAAGCCGCGACCGGGCCTCGGTCATCAATTCGGCGTAGTGCCGCTGCACTTCGGTCATTAGCGCATCGGCGGCCGTGCTGCGGTCGAACTGCGCCGCTGTCTCCCGCAGCCAGTCTGCAGTGCCGGCGATACCGGCGCGGACATGCTCGGTCAGCGTCGGCACGCCGTATTCATCTTTCAGGAACTGGCAAAGCTTGCGTGTGAAGATGTCGCCGTTCAACATCAGGTTGGCGCTGGCCTGTGGTACGCGGCGGAAGGCCGCGAGGTCACCTGCGCCCGGCAGAACGCAATTGACCGTGACGCCAATCTTCGTCAGTAGCGCTGTGACCTCCAAGACCTCGCTCTGGCAGCTGCTGGACATCGTCTTGGTGCCGACGAGGTTTACGCAGGCCGGCCGTGTTGGACCGCGCTCGGCAAAGGTGCGTACGAGACCGACACCTGCGTCTATGACTCCCTGCATAAAGTCACCGGCAGCATTTCCATCCTCATCCAATACGGCTACCCGGATCCCGGGATGATCCCTCATGGCCGTCGTGGCTACGGCGCGAACGTCATCGCCGATGATACCTGGCGGGCAGGCAGTGATGATAGCAAAGTTCCGCCGGCCGCGGGCGATTTCCTCTTCCAGCCGGGCTGTCAACGGTCTTGCTCCGCCAAAAATCAAATCCTGCTCCCGCATATCCGTGCAGACGGTGTCGGGGTCGGCATAGGCTGGCATGACCTCGTAGCCCCGCTGGACAGCGCCGCGGTTGCAGTTCCCGTCGAGCTGAATGGTAAACTGGGCGCAGCTCCGTGGTGCATGGAGCAGGGTCGTCAGGCCGGCCACCGAGGTGCAGACCGAAGCGGCACCGGAGAAGGCGCATCCGTTCAGCGGCTCGTCGAAGACCGAGTTCCGCGAGGAATACGGTGTGCGGGCCTGAGCAGCCGCGGCCTCTGCGGCAGCTAACCGGATGACTGGGACATTTGTGACCTGCCGGCCTAGGATTAGATGCTCCAGTTCCGTCTCTGACAGGAAGTGCGCGGTGTGCCGCGTGCCGGTCAGCACCTGTTCCGCCAGTGTCCGGAAGGATGCGGTGAGCGGCGAGTCGGGGTAGAGTTCAACGACAGTCTTGCCGGCTTGCTCCGCGCTCATAAACAAATTTGACCGTGCGAAGCGGGCGATTATCGGGATGCCGACTGCCTGGCTGAATGCCTCCACCCGTTCCTCTTCTTCGGGGTCGCCCCTGCTGTTGAAGATGATCCCGCCGATACGGTCTGGATTATAGTTGGCTACACCGCGTATAATGTTGTTGGCGGCGTAGATAGCCATGTACTCGCCGGAGGTGACTATATACACGGTGTCAGCGTAGTTGTCGCGTAGCGGCACGGCGAAGCCGCCGCAGACGACATCGCCCAGCACGTCATAGAGTGTCAGATCCAGCGGCACCGCGCCGATGCCAAGCTGGTCGAGCAGTTCGAAGGCGGAGATAATGCCGCGGCCAGCGCAGCCGACACCCGGTTCCGGGCCGCCGGCCTCGACACAGAGACAGCCCCTGTAGCCGGCTGTGACCACGTCTCCAAGTTTCCGCTCGTTCGGCTGTGTCGTCTTCAGATATTCGAGCACGGTGTTCTGGACTCTGCCGCCAATAAGAGCGCGGGTGGAATCGTGCTTGGGGTCGCATCCAATCTGCATGACCTTCACACCACGTTCGCTGAGCGCCGCGGTAAGGTTCGCCGAAACGGTGGACTTGCCGATGCCTCCCTTGCCGTAGACTGCGATTTTTCTGCTCATCTTTTTCCTTGATAATAGTCAGTCATCGTCATCGCTCTAAAAGGTGTTTATCTTTACAGCTGTGTCTTGCCGATGTACCGTTTCGGCAGTACGAAGATTTCACCATCACGGTCGAAGCCGACCGAGGCGTTGACCTCATAGACGTCGGAGATGAGAGCTTCGGTGATGACCTTTTTCGGGTCTCCGATGGCTACCAGTGAGCCTTTCTTCATGATGACGCAGAGGTCGCAGTAGCGGGCCATCAGCGAGATGTCGTGCTCGGCGACCAGGACGGTCATGTCCTGCTTGACCATCGCCCGCAGGTACTCCATCACGTCAAGTTTGTACTTCATGTCCAGATGGGACGTCGGTTCATCCACGAGCATCAGCCGGGGGTTCTGGACATATGCCTTGGCGATCAGCACGCGCTGCCGTTCGCCCGAGGACAGCATGTTCAACGGCCGGTCCTGCAACTGATAGACACCGAATTTCTTCAGTGTGTCCTCGACAAGCGATTCGTCCTCGTGGGTCTCCCACCAGACGTTCTGAAGATACGGATAGCGACCGAGCATCACTGTCTCGAAGACGGTCAGGCCGAACGAGGCTTTCATCTCGGCCGGGACGTTGGCGACCAGCTTAGCCACTTCGGCCGGGGTCTTACGAAGTACCGTCTCGCCGTCGATCAGCACATCCCCGCCCGTCGGGTCGTGCATGCGGTTGATGCATTTCATCATCGTGGTCTTGCCGCAGCCATTGGGGCCGATGAGGCCGACTAGCAGGCCGGAAGGTAGCGAATATGAGACGTCACGGACGGCGTGGTAGCCGTCCTCGTACACCTTGTCCAGGTGTTTCAGTTCTAGCAGCGGTTTGTCATCCTTCATACATCTTCCCCCTACTGACCAGCAGGTAAGCGAATACCGGTACGCCGATGATTGTTGTTATTGCACCGACCGGGAGTTCGTATCCTGGCAAAAGCATCCGGGCGGCCAGGTCGGCCGCCAGCAGAAGGGCTGCACCGAGCAGCATCGAAAGTGGCATGACCAGCCGGTGGTCGCCGCCCAGCGTCATCCGGCACAGGTGTGGGACCACTAGGCCGACGAAGCCGATGATGCCGCAGAATGCCACGCATAGCGATGAGATTAGCGACGCGAGGATAAGCATCAGCCGGTCGAACCGGCGGACGTTCAGACCGAGCTGGCGTGCCTGGTCCTCACCCAGGAGGACAAGGTTCAGCTCCTTGGCCCAGCGCAGGCTCAGTAACGATAGCGCCAGCACTGGCACAAGAATCACCCAGACCTGGTTCCAGGTGATGTTCGAGAAGGAGCCGAACAGCCATTGAAGTGCGCTTGTGACCGCGGTACCGGCAAAGACCAGCATTACGGTCTGGGTTGCCGAGAAGAGCAGTCCGATGACGACACCAGACAGCACGTAGCTGTTGGTGGTGCCGCCAGCCCGTTCTGCGACAAGCATGGTACAGGCGAATGCAAGCAGACCGCCGACAAGGGCGGTGAAAGCCGTCAGGTAGATTGAGTGTGCCGCGAAGAGGCCGAAGAACGTGAATTCGAAGGCAATGACAGCGACAGCAGCGGTGCCTGCACCGGCGGAGACGCCCATTATATACGGGTCGACCAGCGGGTTGCGGATGATCGCTTGGTATATGGCACCGGCGACCGACAGGCCGACGCCGACAGCCATCGCGGCAAGAGCCCGAGGTAGCCGCGAGCTGTAGACAAGAAGCTCGTTCTCATTCAGATTCTGCCCGTGCTTGCTGATGGCCGAGACCAGAGCTCCGAGTGCATCTGGTACGGAAATAATTTTGGTGGGGCCGAGGCAAAGTGCCGTGAGTAGCATGAGAACAACGGCAGCCGTACCGAAGGCTAAGCTGAAGGCTAGGCGATGGCGTTTGATGCTGATGCGGTCTCTGATTGGGCCGTCGTGGAGGCGGGCAAGCCGTCCTTCAGCCTTCATACATCCGTCCCCTCCTGATCAATAGGTAGATGAACACTGGTACACCAATCACGGTGGTGATGGCTCCGACCGGTAGCTCATAGCCGCCCATCAGCACTCTGGACAGCAGGTCTGCGACCAGCATTAGGCAGCCGCCGAAGGCGATGGAGGCAGGTAGCACCAGCCGGTGGTCTCCTCCTAACAGCATCCGGCAGAAATGAGGAATCACAAGACCGACGAAGCCGATTATGCCGCAGAAGGCGACGCAGATTGATGTCAGCACCGAAGCTAGCAGGAGCATCAGGCAGTTGAAGCGGCGGACGTTGAGACCCATCTCCCGGGCCTGGTCATCACCTAGCAGGACGAGGTTGAGTTCCCGAGCCCAGACCAGTGGAACCAGTGAGATTGCGATTGTCGGTACAAGCACCGGCCAGACCTCTTCCCAGGTGATGCTGGAGAACGAGCCGTACAGCCAGGTGAGGGCACTGGCCACGTGCTGACCAGCTAAGACCATCATGAGTGTCTGGACGGCAGAAAACACCAGGCCCACCACGATGCCGGCCAGGACATAGTTAGTCGAGGAACCGCCGGATTTCTCAGCCAGCAGCATGGTGCAGCCAAAGGCTAGCAGACCGCCGATCATCGCTGCGGTAGCGGTCAGGAAGACGCTGCCGCTCGTGAAGATCCCGAACAGAGTGAAACCGAAGGAGATGACGGCGATAGCGAGTGTGCCAGCACCCGAAGACACACCGAGGATGTAAGGGTCGACCAGCGGGTTGCGGATGATTGCCTGGTATACGCAGCCGGCTACGGCCAACCCTATTCCGACGCCGAAGGCAGCAAGTACCCGGGGAAGCCTAGAGTTGTAGATGAGCATCTCGTTGTAGGTCAACCCTTGTCCACCTTTCTGGATCGATGATATCAGCGCTGCCCACATCTCGCCGGGCGACAGTGTCGTTTCTGCACCGTAACAGAGCGAGACCGCGGCGACGGTAAGCGTGAGTACGAAGCCGACTGCCAGCATCGCGCCCAGCCGATGCTTGTTCTTGGTGTTGTGCGTATACTCTTCACCATGGAAGAAACGGTGGAAGCCAGCACGCAGACGGTCGAATGGATGCTCCCAATGGAGAGCGAAGCGGAGCACACACCAGAAGGCCGCGACCAATGCGAAGAGGATTATCAAGGCGAGGGCCATTTTTTCCCAGAGTGCCATCTGACGGGTATCGGATGGTGCGGCGTATGGATGGAATCCGCCGCTGACTGCGAAGATGCCCGAATCGGTGGCGCAGAGGAATCCGCCGTCGAGGACTGTCACCGGGGCCATGCTGTAGGAATTGTACGATGATTCGAGTGTCCCGATGATCTTACCGTTCAGGTCATATTCATAGAGTCCGCTCTTGGTGCTGTAGCAGCTCACGAACAGGTAACTGTCGTTGACTAGGATGCAGGCGGACTTGGCACGGGTGAGGCTGGAGCCGCCGTTCAGCAGAATATAATTGCCGTCTGTGTCCAGCCGGTAGATGCCGTTGGTAGAGGTAAAATAGACGCCGATAAAGTTCTGGCCGGTGTACGGTGTAAGGTAGTTCGAGACGGCGCCGAAGTCGCCCCGGCAGTCATTGACGAGCGTGAGCTGTTTCCCGTCGAATGTGTAGACTGCTACGCCGAATATCATTGCGCTCATGCCGCGACCGTCACTGTAGGAAACGAAGACCGTCCAACCGTCACCAGTCCGGACGAAGCAGGGTACTGACACTTGGCCAGCTAGCAGGCTGGTGCCGCTGTCGGGATCGGTCCAGGCGGTCTGATAGACGGCCGTTTTATCTACTAGGGTGCCTGTGCTTTTTGTAAGGACATATAGGCAGCCGTCGTACATGCCGGCGCCGACATAGTCTCCGCTGACGGTCGGAGCATTAAAGTAGCCGTGACCGCCCGTCTGATAGGACCAGATGAGGCTCAGATCAAGGTCGAAGCAGTAGATCATGCCGTTGCTGCTACAGACGTAAATCGCACCGCCGTCGCAGACCATGGATGCCGGCCCGTCGGCATAGGTGTAGCCAGTGACAATGGCCCCGGTGCTGTCAGGAATCGCAGTCGTGCTGCCGTAGGTCTCGCCGTTGAACGTTGTCACGTTGGTGTTGTCGTCGCCCGGACCGATCCGCCAGTCGAATTTGTAGATCTGGCCGTTCGAGGATTGGACATAGATGAAATTGCCGACGATAAGCGGGGTGCTCGTCTCATAGTATGTGCTATTGTACCAGAAGGCCCAGACCTGTTCGCCGGTGGTGATGTCAAAGCATCCGACGACGGCGCTTCCAAGGGAGGAGCCCATCGCGTAGCTGAACTTGACGAAGGCGTAATCTCCGGCACTTAGGATTCCGGAATAGGAACCGGCCACGCCGTCGATGCCGTCCAATTTCCAAGCGGTCGTGCCGCTTGTGCTTGAGAGCGTGGCGGTTTGGCTGTCGGAGTTGGTCGCGTCGCCTGCTATGCAGGTCCAGGCAGTAGGATTGTCAGGTGTCTCTACGGGAACGGTGCCGGTCGGGTAGAAGCCAACCGCCAAGCTGCCGGAGGTGAAGAGCTGGTTGAGGTCGCTTACGGCTACCCAGACCTTAGTATCCTGGCTCCAAGAATAGACGGCCCATTGAGCGGTCACTGTGATGCCTGTGGTCCCGGTGCTGGTGAATGAACCGCCGGTGCTGGATCCGCCGACAGTGGCTGCAGCCGTGCCATCGATTGTAACCGTTATGCTGGTGACGGTGCAGCTGTGGCCGGCGGCCGTCAGCGTGGCGACGACAGTTTCCCCTATTGTGGCGCCGATACTCAGATCTAACCAGGTGGTGGCGCCGTTGCCCTCGTCGAAAAGGAGTTGGTCGCCGCCCGTGTCCGCAGCTGTCTCGGTGACGGAGACTGTGATGGCGGAGGTGGTGATGAGGAGTGCGACCAGCAGAAATGCGCCAATCTTGAGTTTCACACTGGTACTCATGTGTTGTACCCCAGATCTTTGGTTATAGTCAGATAATCGACGTAGTCGTCCCCCAGATATTTCGGGATGACGAGTCCGTCGTCGAAGGCATCGGGGTGGAGGATGCGGGCGGTCAGTTCCATGAGCTGCGCGAAGCGAGGGCCACTCCGTTCTGCCAGCGTTCCGGCTTCGTCGGCCAGAAGGTAGATCTCTCCAGATTGGTAGGCTGCGGTGCTCTTCCATTCGGAGGAGAGGTTGGCCAGAAGCGTAGCATAGTCCTCGGCCGTTGCGGAATATTGAGTGGAGTAGATGATAATGACTGTCGGGTTGTATTTCGCGATGTATTCGGAGTTGATGTGCACCCAGCCGTTCATCGTATGGAAGAGGTTGACACCGTTGATGCTGATCAGTATGTCGTCGGCGTAGGTGTTTCCGCCAGCAACGTAAGGTGAGGCGTCGCCGGAGAGGGTGATCATGGTCCCGCTCGCGGTAGTTCCGGAGATTTTTGCCTCAATCTGAGTTACGGCGTCTTTCAAATCGCAGATGACGTTCTCAGCCCTAAGCTGATAATGCATTGCGACGCCGACGATGAAAAGGTTGTCGAGGATGGTGTTGATGTCCTCGCTGCTGTAGAGGAGCACGGCATTGATGTCCGAGGTGCGCATTGATGAGGCCATCTGTTGCTGGCTGTACTGTGAGCCATCGCAGATGACGAGGTCGGGTGTGACCTTCATGATAGCCTCATAGCTGGGGTCTGTGTAGGTGCCCACAGTGGCAATCTGTCCGCTAGCCTTGCCTTCGACGACCGAGGTTGGGTAGTCGCTGTAGGAGTCGGCGCCGACCATTGAGGTCACACCGTTCATGGCACCGACAATTTCAGTGGCTACCGGGGACAGCGTTACGATCCGGTTGGCCTGGGCATAGCCATAGATGCATATGCCGGAGGCATCGACGGCGACTGTAGGTTTGCCGTCAGCGGCACAGTAGGCCCAGACGGTCACTGTGTAGTCGGACGCTTTAATGCTGTAATCGCTGATTTTAGTGAAGGCGGTCGTACCTTTGGCGACCGTCCATAGTCCCCAGGTCGTTGTTTCGTTATTGCTGATGCCGTTGACCTCGGTGAGGATTCCGTCGGCGATTGTGAATGTGTACGAATTCTCGGTGCAAGCATAAGTTAGCAGTGCGCTTGCAGTTGAATATTGGTTGTAGTCGGCGTCGGTCCACGTCGTGTTATAACTTCCGAAGTCGATTACGACACCCTCTGTCTGAGATTCATAGGCGTTGGAGCCTACGCCATTGAGTGCTAGTGTCGTGAAGGCACCGAAAAGGATGATGACAGCGGTAAGAATGACCTTGGTTTGCCGAAGATGTGCATTGGTCCGCCGATGGATTGATCCCTTGCTGGATGGGGCAGGTGTAATTTTCTCTTCTGCAGTTTCATCATTCTCGAGCAAAAAGTCAGCCTCTCTTTTCGGCCAGATTGTCAGGATAATTGAAACAATTTGCCTGGGCAAAAGCCCAGGCTGATTTTATTCAGGCCTTAAAAGGTCCGCTTGTCATCCAGTCATTCGCGGTGTCAGGACCGACAGCGGAATAGTCGGAAGCATAGACCGACAGGAAGTAGATCGTAGAGTTGAACTCGCTGAACTTAAGAGTGGTTTCACTGCCGAAACCGGAGATGGACTTCCAGCCATTAGAATAGGACATCACGCCGTAACTGTAATTAGGGTATTGGATGCTGCCCTGTGCGGCATCGCTGCTGCAGTTTGAATAGAGGTACTGAGCGGCATACCATCCAGTTCCGACATCATCAATCGAGGCAACATATCCCCAGGAAGAAACCGTGTATGTCAGACCTGCATTGTTCATCGCTTTATCAAAGCCGGCGGTGGCATCTGTCGCGTCAGCATTGTACCAGCCGTTTTTGGCGTTGTCTGCACCAAAGTACAGGTAATAGTAGTATGTATCATTGTCATCTGTATTGGTGTTATTGTGGTGGAAGGCTGCATAGCCAACTCCGACACCGACCAATAGGCCGACGACGAGCGCGACGACCGCAAAAGTGACTATTTTTTTATCTGTCATATAATGATCTCCAATTGGAATATCAATCCAATGACATAGAAATCTAATGGTCGATATAAATTAATTTTGTAGAGTACACAATCACATTGAGTCATGAAAGAGACGTGTCATCTTTGATTGGATATTATGTTCATATGTGCATTAATATGCATTAAAATCGTAGTCGAGGCAAATCTATTACGCGAATTCAAGATTTTAATCAATAGAAAAAGGCGATCGAGACAGCACATGACAGTTTGTAGGCGAACCCGTCCTATCGAAGGACCCAACGGTCTATCAGATGGATGTGAATGGACGCTATATCAACATGGATTTGTATCAATAACTATGGTTGTGACCTCTATCCATCGGTTAGGTTAATATGGCAACTAACGTATGCTCGCTCCGATAACATGACCTTTCAACCGAGGAAGGAGCTTGCTGATCTGCCGAAGACTGTGCACGGCGGGCAGGCCTGGCGGCTCTCCGGGGTGGAGGATTACAGCCAGAATCTCAACCCTCTCGGTCCGCCGCCGGAGTTGCTGGAGGAGGTCCAGAAGGCCTTCGCCGGCGTTGGTCATTACCCTGACGACAATAGTGTTCGGGCGAAGGAAGCTGTGAGCGGCTACTTCAATTTACATACTGAGAATGTACAGATGGGCGCTGGTTCATCGGAGATCATCCGCAACTTCCCGAATGCTTTCTGCTCACCCGGAGATCGGGTTCTTATGTGCCGCCCGACATTCGCCGAGTATGCGCAGCAGTGCCGGCTGGCTGGTGCGGCTATTGAATACCTCGACCTGGTCGAGTCTGAAGATTTCCACGTCAATTTCGGTCGGCTCTCCCGGATGCTTCAGGAGTTTAGTTACAGAGCTGTGTACTTGTGTAACCCGAATAACCCCACCGGTCGTGTCGAGCCGCGTGACAAGATCCTCGCCTTTGTGCGCGAATGTGCTGATCGGAACGTTCTGGTCTTTCTCGATGAGACACTCCTCGACCTTGTCGCCAATGCCGACAGCATCTCATGTGCCAGCTTTGTGAATCAATACCCTAATCTTGTGGTCGCAGGTTCCCTCACGAAGTCCTTCGCGATCCCTGGGCTCCGCATTGGCTACGGCCTGGCGGCACCAGAACTCATCGCCGAGATGGAGAAGGTCCGTCTGCCGTGGAATCTGGGGCATCTTGAGCAGCACCTTGCCGCCTACCTTGTTGGTTACCGCATGGACTACGTGGTGGAAGCCGCCAAAATCCTGGAGAAAGAGAACAAGGTCATGCAGTCAGAACTCGATGACATCGGGTTCCCGGTGGGACACGTGAGCGATTCATTCTTCTACTTCTCATCAACCGCCCGGCTCAAGATAACCGGTGCCGATCTTCAGCGCCTGATGCTGAAAGAGGGAATCATGATCCGTGATTGCTCCTCGTTCGGACCACAGTTCGAACGGTACATCCGCTTCTGCGTCAAGGACCGGGACCGGAATAATGCCTTTATCGCTGCCGCAGAGAAAGTCCTGCAGTCCATGACAGGTCGTTGAGGAACTATGGAACTGTGGTTCGATGCTCTGCTGATTGCAATATGTGCCCTGCTCATCGACTGCTATGTCGGGGATGTTTCAAACCGTTATCATCCGTTGCGGTGGATGGGAAACCTCCTCGATGTCATTGACGAGCATATTAAGAATCGTAAGACTAACTGGGACGTCCTCTGGGGTTTCCTATCGTACGTGCTGGTGCTGGTAGTCTTCGGCGGTCTCGCCATGACCATCTGCATGGCTGTCCGCTATGGGCTGGCCGGCGTGGGCGTGTTCACGGTGGGCAGCGTAAGCGGCAGTATCGGCGAGTTGATCTGGATTTTGGTCGTGGCGCTGTTATTCAAAGTCACCTTCGCTCTGTTTGCCTTCCGGCGCTTTTGCGCTCCGGTGGCAGACGACCTGCGTCGGGATGACCGCGATGCGGCCGCTGATAAGGTGCAGATGATGGTCAACCGTAAGACTCGTGGGATGGATACGCCGCACCTGACCTCCTCGTGCTGTGAGACCATCTCCGAAAATCTGGTGGATAGCGACATCTCGCCGCTTTTCTACTTCGGGCCGTTCGGTCTTTTCGGTGCCATTGCCTTCCGTTGCTCCAATCTGATGGACGCCATGTGGGGCCATCGGGATGAGCATTTCAACGTAATTGGCCACTTCCCGGCGCGGCTGGATGATGTGCTGGGTCTGATACCGGCACGGCTGTCTCCGCTCTTCGTCGCACTTGCGGCCTGGATGGGCGGGCTGAAGCCTAAGCGGAATCCAATCCGTGCCGCCTGTCAAGAGCACCGGAAGACGCCAAGTCCTAACAGTGGCTGGCCGATGACCGCCTGCGCAGCAGCGCTCGGCATTTCTTTCCACAAGCAGGATGTCTACATTATGGGCGAGGGGCCGCTGCCGTCAATCGACGATATCGCAAGGAATTACCACCTTGTAGAACTTACGACAATTCTGTTCATGTTCATATGGACTATTCCGGTTGCGATGTTCTGCGGTATCCACGTCCAGATTTATCTGGAAGATGTCCTCCACCGCTTCTTCAGCGGATTGCTGGGGGCGATTTGAATGCAGTATGTTAAGTCGGCGGAGGTCTTCTCCGAGGGTCAGTACGAAGCAACGGCGGTCATCCGTCTCACCGAGCGGATGGAGGTGCTGAGCAGTGCCCCGCTCAACGGCGGCCACAACGTCACTGATGCGCTGTTCATCATGCAAGTGCCGCACGACTTCCACGACCCAGATTATATTCGTCTGCTGGAGTCCCGGCGGGCCAAGTACGGTCTCCCCAAGGATGCAGTCGGCTTCATGACGGCGGCCGAGGTGAAGTACGTCTTCTCCACTGCTGAGGCGACCTATGGAGATGTCGCCGTCTACGTGGCGGCCACGGCCGGCGTAACCAACTGCGTTGAGGCGGGTGCCGAGCTCGATCACTGGGCGGAGCGGGAGGCCCGCTCGCAGGCAATTTACAAGCGGTTGATTGCTGGTACCATCAACGTCATTGCAGTAGTTCCGCGGCCGCTTACTACGGCGGCCAAGGTAAACCTGCTCATGCCGCTGGTTGAGGCCAAGGCGCTCGCGATGCGGGATCTCGGCTATCATGAGACCGGCACAACCTCCGACGCAGCAGCTGTTGTTTCGCCAGTTGGCGAGCTGCGGGAGCGGTTCGCAGGCACAGGCGTGCCGATGGGCATCGCCGTGGCCCGGGGTGTGCGGGAAGTCGTCGCTGCGTGCATCCGCAAGCGGGGCGAGGCGCCAGAGGTCGGCGATGCCCTCGCTCAGCTGGTCGGCGCCGGCATAACAGCCGACGGATTCTGGGAATGCGCCTCGGCGTTGGGCCTGGAAGACTCGTTGCGGGCATGTTTCGCATCGTAGCTGGCTGCAGTCGCTGCCAATCCCGACATCTGCTCTCTGGTGCAGGGCGTTCTGGCCATGGAGGATCTCGCGGTGCATCACGGCTTCTACGGTCAGGAAGGCGAGCCAGAGGTATTAGCGGACGGGACATTCGCCACGCTGATCGCCGGGCGCATCGCAGAGGAGCGCGGTAGCGAATCGGCGGTGGATCTGCTGCGGATGCGTCCGCTGAAAGATTTAAAATTGCCGCCGGCGGTCGAGAACGCAGCATACGGACTGGCCGCCGGTGTCGTTGCCAGCATCACCGGAGTGATCGATGAGTGACGTATCGCCGGCGGCACCGGCTCCTGACGCTGATCAGCCAAAGCATTCGGGTATGCAGTTCCGGGCGGTCCCGGGTGCGCTCAAAGGTATGCTATCATTTTTCACTATCGTCCGGTTGAATGTCGGCGAGAAGGAGTTCGATGCCATGGAGCGGGATTTCTGTCTGGCACCGATTTTGGGCTGTCTGATCGGTGGCGTAACAGCCTTCGTCTGCCTGTTGCTTACCTGGGCTAGCCTGGGTGGGGCTATTACTGCCGCAGCAGCGCTGGCAACAGTCTTCCTCTTCTCTAAATTCCTGCACTTCGACGGGCTGACGGACTTTGGCGACGGCATGATCGTCTCCTCCGGGAAACAGGAGGATCATGTCCGTGCCCTGAAGGATACTCTTATCGGTGCCGGAGGTTTCGGTGTGGCGCTGACTGTGACGCTCCTAAGCTTCGCCTGCTATTCATGGCTGGCAGCGCCCTGTCTCACCCTGGCCTTCGTGGTTTGGCCGGTGGAAATCCTAACCAAGAACGCAATGGTTGCCGCAGCGGCCTGTGGTCGTCCTGGCAACGGTATGGCCTCCCGTCAGGTCCGGTGGACCACTGAGAGATCACTGGCAGTTTCGACCGGTTTGAGCGTGCTTCTGTTACTTATGATCGCGGCGGTCATCCTGTTGCTCGCGCCGTGGTTCCCGGCAGCCGCTAACGTGACCGCACCGGAATGGGATCTGATGCTCCTTCTGATGCTGGTCGGACTAATCGTCTCAGTCTTAGTCGGCGTGCTGATGGCGCGTACTGCCAATCGGGTCTTTGGTTTCGTGAACGGTGACATTCTGGGTGCAACCAATGAAGTTTCCAGGGCCGTTCTACTGCTGATAACGGCCATCCTGGTGGGCGTGATTCAGTGACCATGGAAGCGCTCATCAATGCCGGCGGTAAGGGCACGCGGATGGGCGCCTGCGGGATTGAAAAGCCGATGCAGGTCATCGGTGGCAAGCCGGTGGTGCAACGTGTGGTGGAGGCCATCGGCGCCTCGGCAGGCATCAGTCGTGTGATAGTGTCGGTGAGCGAGCATACGCTCGAGACCGAGCGTTTCCTTCGGGATCTGGGCGTGGAGACTGTGCGCACGTCCGGTGAGGATTTCATGGACGATTTGCACGAGGCCTTCCGCTGTTTGAACGGAAAGTATGTTTTCATCAGTCCTTCGGATATGCCGCTGCTCACGACGGCAGCCGTGGACCGCACCATCGCAGCCTTCGACCCAGAGAGAATGGAGTCGATGATCGTGCTTGTAGATGCCGACGTGGTGCTGGGTATGGGTGTGACCCCATCCTTCACTCGGGAGATTAATGGCAAGGAGTGGGTGCTGTCTGGTCTGTCGGTAATGGATCGTGCGCGCACGCTGGCCGGCGAATATCTGCAGGAGAGCTGTCTGCAGACCGACTGGAACGAGGTTGCCGTAAATGTGAATACGCCGACCGAGTTAGCGCTCGCCCGGCTATTGTTCTGAATTTTCACTCGCGGTCAGCGGTTTCCAGTACCGGTTTCTCGGCTTTGCGGGACCGCCGCTTGGTCGTGGGTGATTTCTTCACGGCCGGCTTCTTGGGTTTGGATTCCGCAGTCGTCGTTGCCGGGACCCGGACTGCCCTGGTCTTCTTGCGGTCGGAGACTACCACGGTTATAACCTTACCGATACGGCCATCTTTGTCGACCGGTTTGGCTGGTGCCGCGATCATGCCAGTGGAGTCTTCTGTTGCCGGAGCGGCACTAGGCTCGCTCCGACGATGCTTGCGGGTCGGACAGTCGACGTTAATGCACTCGCGGATGGTGCCCATCTGGACTAATGGCGCACCGCATTCCGGGCAGGATTCGTTAGTGGGGGTTATGGTGCCCCGCGGCCGCAACGGATAAGTCTGGGTGCAATTCGGCCATTCAGAGCAGCCGGCGAAACGCCGCCCGGCCTTCGAGAACATGATCCGAATTATGCCTTTCTGGCAGGTCGGACATGATCCTAGGTCGCTCTTGTCGGTGTTGCTCTTGCACTTGGGATCGATGCATTGCAGGGATGGCGGCATGCCCTTGCGGATGACCTTGATCTCGGCCAGTCCGCAGACCGGGCATACAGAGTCAGTCATCTGGATCAGGGCGCCCTTCGGAAGGGGATAAGCACGGGTACACTCCGGGTATCCGTTGCAACCGATGAAATTCCCATTCTTTGACTTCTTTATTGTCATGCTGTTGCCGCAGCTGGGACAGAGACCAACGAACTGTTGCTTCTTAAGAGCGGCTTTGATCTCGTCGCCGATCTGTACGCTTTCTGACTGGATTTTCTCAGCCACATCGTAAAGCATATCCTGAGACTCTTGAACGACGTTATCGAGCGTGCGTTCGCCGCTGGCGATACTGAGCATGTCGCGCTCAAGTTTGGCGGTCATCTCGGGTTCAGTGATGCCGCCGCCATGTTTTTCCAGCGACTTAGTGAGCGCAATGCCGCTCGCAGTCGGAATCAGGTAGTTTCCCTGTACATAGTTCCGGGAGAACAGCTTTCCGATAATGTCGTGGCGGGTCGATTTGGTGCCCAACTGCAGACGGTCCATTTCCTGGATGAGCGAACCTTGATTATACCGATACGGCGGTTTGGTCTGGGACTCATCCTCGGTGATGTTGCGGACATCGATCTTCTCGCCGGTTTTAAGCATCGGGACGCGGCTCTCAGCAGCCTTGAGATACTTACCATAGTATTTCTTCCAGCCTGCTTCTTTCTGGATGTAGCCCTGGGCCTGGAATTCCTCGCCGCCGACATCCAGCTTGACCTCGGTGACTTCAGCAACCGCGTTAGGTGCAACGGTGGCCATGAACCGGCGGACGATGAGTTCGTAGAGCTTCCATTTATCTCCTTTCATTTTCGCGGACGAAGCACCCGCGGTGGGATAAATCGGAGGATGGTCGGTCGTACGCCGCTTGCCTCTGGACGGCATAATTTTCTCTTGTTTCAGCAGTTCTTCGGCCTCTGTCGCGAAATCAGAGTCCTTCAGCCGTTCGAGCACATTGCGGAGACCAAGACTCTTCGGATATTCTGTGTTTTCAGTACGGGGATAGGATATGTAGCCGCCTGTGTAGAGGTCCTCGGCGAGTTTCATGGCAGCGGACGGCGGAATACCGATTTTGTTTGCCTCGACCTGCATCATGGTGGTGTCGAACGGTGGGGGCCGGTATTCGTCCTTAAGGCCTTGCACGTAGGATGATACTGTTGCCTCTTTGACATCCTTGATCCTGGCAAAGATGGTGTCGGCCTCGTTGTGGTCCCAGAATTGTCCTTTAATGTGCTGTCCGCGGAAGGCCAGCATGCCGAAGCGGCCGTTAAGTTCCCAATAGGGAACTGGAACGAAGCTCTCGATTTTCTCGTTTCTATCTACCAGAAGTTTCAGAGTCGGACTCTGGACCCGACCCACGGACATAAAGTTCTTGCCAACCTGGCCGGCGGAGAGGGAAATTAGCCTTGTGAGCACCGCGCCCCAGGACAGATCGACGACCTGCCGAGCCTCGGCGGCGTTCGAGAGTTTTTCATCTGGATCAACAAGGTTGCTGAAGGCGTTCTCCACCTCACCCTTTGTTAGGGCGCTGAAACGTGCCCGTCTGACGCGAGTGAGACTGATGCCGGCGGCCTTGACAGTCTCCATTCCTATCAGTTCTCCTTCCCGATCGTAGTCGGTCGCGATGATAATTTCTTCAGCACCGGCCGCTAGTTCCTGGATTTTGGTAAGGATTGATTTTACGCGAACGGTCTTGACCTGCGGGGCCCGGACCAGTTCCACAGGTGAACTGGCACTCCAGTCGCTGTATTCCTCAGGATAGTCGAGTTCCATGATATGGCCGCGGAGACTGACTACGCTGTAGTCGTCCGAGCCCACCGAGAAGGTCAATGAGGTGACGCCGCCAGCTGAAGCGGAATGAGATTTTCCATCGGAGAGAATCGTGGCAATCCGCCGGGCGGCATTAGCCTTCTCGGTGATTATCAGTTTCTTCATTGGATGCTCGCGACTGTTTCGTTCTTATTTAATAATTATTAAGAAAAAAAGAGTTGCAGTTCATTCGTTTAGAAGGCCTGATAACTCCATCTGTCGTATGTTTTATATTGGATGGATGTATAATCCATAACATGATAGAAGCAGACCGTGCCTTAGCGAAAATCAAGAGCATGAGAGGTGTGCTGGGCGCATATATTCTCGATGCTGGGGCACAGGCGAAAATGGTGGATTCAGAAGCGCAGATACATTGCGTAGAGGGTATGGTCTATGAAAACCGTGCTCTGAATGCCGCTCGGCAAAAGAATCTGCAGATCTGTGTGTTCACACAAGGATTTATCGAGGAGCCTCGGGAGATTCTGATCGAACTTGTAGATGGAGCCGGGCATATCCTTGGGCATGATGTCCCTCCAGCGCTGGCACACTACAATTTTCCAGGTGCAGTCTGGATTTCGGATGACTTTGTGGTTTATCCGGAGCCGATTCCGGCAGAGGAGCCTAAACTGGTTCTGTTGCCTCATCGGGTGAATTTTCTCGGTCCCGCCGAAGGTGTGCAGGGTCCAATCGCTTTCTAGCCTGCAAGGTCGACCGATCTGTTGCTTAAGGAATTGTTCGGTGTGCCTCAGGCGGCGGGTGTGACTTCTACTATTATAGCCGCGGATTTTTCCGCGGCAAGTGTTTTAAACATACCTACCGGTTGCTGAAACATGGATGCAATGGAGCGGGTGCTTGCCAAGCTGAGATCTATCGACCGGGTTGTTGTTGCCTGTCCCATTGATGAGAAGGCAGCGCAGGAGTACTTCGATCGGGATGAAGATGCCAACGAAAATGCTTCGATGCCAATTGACAACGAAGGGTTGCGTGAATCGCGTACCAGGCAGTTGCACATCTGTATCGCCTATCATGGCGACATGCCGGTGATTGATCAGCATATGCTCGAGATGCGGAATGCGGAGGGTCAGGTGCTCGGTTTCGATGTTCCTGTGAAGGATCGGGCACAATATGAAAGACGGGATGACATAGTGTGGCTCTCCGACGATTTCCTACTTTTGCCGAATGTCGGGATGGGATCGGATGTAAAAATGGTCATGCTGGCACAGCATCTCGTTGAGGTTGGTCCGGCAGATGGCGCCGCCGACCTTGTGATGATTGTGCCAACTACTCCAGTGGACGTTGTCATGCGTCAGAAGTATGGGATTGACCAAGACGTTCAGCGTATCGCGACCAGTATTGTCTCGTTCAATCCGGCCTGATCAGTTTCTGACTCCAACGTAGTGCACGTGTCCCGTAGCCTGTGAGGCCATCGTGAGTTTGCAGCGAAGGACGCCTTTGAGTGTGCCGAAATCATTAGCGAGCTGTTTAAGCATTCCGAGTTCGCCTTCGACCACCACGACCTCCATGCAACGGTCGTGATCCAGATGGATGTGCACCGTGGTGCTGATGGTCTGTAGAGCAGAGTGCTGGATTTCGGTGATTTTCTCGCTCAGGCCGGTGGTGTCGTGGTCGTATACCATGGTAATTACGCCGCAGACATACTCTTTGTCATTTTTCCACTCGGTCTCAGCCAGGGAATCCCGCACGAGGTCACGTATAGCTTCTGAGCGGCTCACATAGCCTTTTTTAGCTATGACCTTGTCGAATTCAGTCAGGAGTTCCGGTTCCAGAGAAACGCCGATGCGCGTTACGCCTTCCATGAAACCACATACACAGTCATGCCGTTAATAATCTTGCACTAACTGCATACGACCCACATAATGTTAGTACGAAAGGGGGATATTCACAGCATACGCATGGCTTTTAGAGAAGTTCGCCGATAAGTATCATATGTCAGCACTCTCTCAGCAGACAGCCGTGCTTCTGAACCGTGCCGTCGAACGGTGTACGGCAGGCAAGGATCTGGCGATTGCTTTCTCCGGCGGGCTCGATTCTGGCCTAGTCGCTGCACTCGCCAAGCGTTACGCATCCGCGGTGACATTATACACAGTGGGTGCCGAAAATTCTCCCGATGTGCAGGCTGCCCGTGCTGTCGCACCGTTGCTGGGCTTAGAGCTTACCGTAATCCCGCTGGTTGATGCCGACTTGGTCGGTCTTCTGCAGGAAGAGATTCGTGTCACGGGAACTACTAACCCCCTGGTGCTTGCATTCGAGATTCCGCTCTTCTGCTTGCTCAGAGACAGTCGCCAGACTGATGTTGTCGGCGGACAGGGGGCTGACGAAATCTTCGCCGGCTATGCTAAATACCAGGGACTGAGCGCGGTGCCGCTGCGGGAGGCGATGGCCAAAGACCTGCAACGGCTTTATGCCGAGACCAAACCTCATGAAGCGAAGGTTGCTGCGCACTTCAATCGGACAATTGCCTATCCATATTTGGATCGGGACATGGTAGCTTTTATACGCAACGCGCCAGCCGAAGCGGTTCATCCGATGGACGAGGATCTGCCAAAGAAGATTCTGCGGGATGCGGCAGCCGACCTGGGCTACGGCTTTTTGGCTGAACGGCCGAAGAAGGCTGCCCAATATGGATCTGGAGCGATGGATGCACTTCACCGGGTCTGCAAAGCCCGGGGGACGACATACAACGAGCTGGTGGCAGCTCTGGCCAAACGTACGTGAGTGCAGGCGTTATGTTCATAGAGGAGGGGGAAGATGAGGGCAGGTGTGAACGACAGCGGGGAATGCGGAGCGCAATTAGCGTGGCTCTACGGTTTGGAGGTCCACGGCATAAAGCTCGGTTTGACTAACATCACTGAACTGCTCCGGCGGCTTGGGAATCCGGAACTTACCTTTCGGAGTCTGCATGTGGCTGGCAGTGATGGCAAGGGGTCTACCTGTGCCATCTTGGATGCGGTCCTGCGGAAAGCTGGTTTTAATACTGGTCTTTACACCTCGCCGCATGTCCTGCGTTTCAACGAGCGGATCGCTGTAGGCGGAGTTCCGATCACGGACGCTGAGCTCGCTGTGCTGGTGGATCGGGTCCGTTTCATTGTTGAGACTATGCAGCAGGATGGTTTCAACTGCACCTTCTTTGAGGTCACGACTGCCATCGCGTTCTGCTATTTCCGTGACAGGCAAGTGGAGTATGCGGTGCTAGAAGTCGGTATGGGCGGTCGTTTCGATGCCACTAATGTCGTCGTCCCTGTTGTCAGCATCATTAACAACATCAGTCTGGAGCATACAGAATATCTTGGCCACACCATCCGCAAGATTGCTTTTGAGAAAGCCGGAATCATTAAGCCCGAAGTGCCCTGCGTTACTATCAATCCAGAACCTGCCTTCAGTACTATTGCTGCGGTTGCCGAGACCCGCGATGCGCCACTCACGCGGGTGTTGGCTGAGGACATCTCTGTAATCCGTAATGACCCGGCGGGGCCTACCTTCTCATATCAAGGCGAAGAGTATACAGTGTGCATCCCAGGTCGTAATGAGGCTAAGAACGGGGCGCTTGCTCTGACTGCCCTTCGGCAGTTGCCGGAATATGCCGACCGTATTGCACCCTGTGTCCGCAAAGGGATGGCCGCGGTGCGGTGGCCCTGTCGGTTGGAGCGGTTGGCTGGCACCGACCTATTGGTGGATGTCACCCATACTGAGGCTGGCTGTAAGGGCTTGGCTTCCGATGTGAGCGAGCTCTACGGGCATGTCGTTCTGGTTTTCGGCGTGTTGAAGGACAAGGATGTCGATGGTCTTTGTCGCGACCTGGCAGGCGTGGTTTCGCATGTTATCGTTACGGCTCCGGTAACCGTGCGGGCTCGGCCAGTGGCAGAGACCGCTTCAACGATGGCGAAGTACTTCCCCGGTCTGGAAACACGGGATACTGTGGGTGCCGCCATACAGCGGGCGAGAGAAGTAAAAGCCCCGGATGAGCTAATTCTCGTCACCGGCTCGTTCTACATGGCAGAGGGGGCGCTCAGATGGCTGGGCCGGACGTTCCTTTGATTCTCGACCGGCTCGCAGCGGTCTACGGAGAAGGTGCCTATCCCGGTCGCTCCTCCGATGGTCTGAATGCCAACTGGCCCAGCGACGCGTTCCATGTGCTAATCGCCACTATCCTCTCCCAGCGGACAAAGGACGACAACACCAGGAAGGCCGCTGATGCGTTGTTCGGAAGATTCGACTCGGTGGTAGCACTGGCTAACGCGGACCCGACCGAAGTGGCTGGACTGATCCGGCCGGCGGGGTTCCCAGCCCAGAAGTCCAAGGCTATCGTTCGCTGCTGTCAGGATTTACGGGACCGCTTCGGCGGACAAGTGCCGTCGGCCACTGCAGACCTGGTGACGCTGCCTATGGTCGGGCGCAAGACCGCGGCCTGTGTCCGCTCCTATGCGATGGGGTTGCCATCGGTCTGCGTGGATACGCACGTACAACGCATCGCCAACCTGATGGGTCTGGTCGACACGCCGGATCCGGCGGCAACTGAGCAGGCACTCATGGCGATTACACCGGAGGATCGCTGGTCGGACATCAATCGCTTTCTGGTGCGCCACGGCCAGCTGACATGTCTGCCCCGCCACCCGCACTGCGAGCGGTGTGCGGTGCGGGATCTCTGTGCTGTCGGCCGGGAGTCCGGAGAATGACCGTTCCGGAGGATTACTGTTTTAATCAGCACGCGGATACGTGTCCAATGCACGAGGCAACAGTGATCGCCAATGTCGTCGATGCGGTGCTCGAAGAGCTCAAGAAGTACGACGTGAAGAGTGTCCATGCGGTTACCCTGACAGTCGGGGACCTCACTCAGCTCGGGACCGAGCAGATGGAGTTCGCCTATGAAGTGATCACCAAAGGAACGATTCTTGATGGATCAGTGCTGGTGATCGAGCCCGAGCATATCACGTTGTCCTGTAAGCAGTGCGGCTACGAAGGGCCAGCGAATACCATTGATTTCGGGGATTCTACGGAGCACAACATTCCAGTGCTCTCATGTCCCCGTTGCGGAGGGCCGGTCGAAATTCTGAAGGGACAGGCTTGTTGTGTGAAAAACATGGATATAGACTGTGGTGACGAGTGATGTTCAAGTATAGGGACGAGGAGACCGCGAAGAAGATCGTCGCGGCTATCAAGGACATGGGGATGGAGAGCCGGTTCATGCATATCTGCGGGACCCACCAGGACACAATCGTCCGGTTTGGGCTCCAGCCGTTGCTGTCCGACGCGGGAATCACGGTCCAGCAAGGTCCCGGCTGCCCGGTATGTGTGACTACCAGCAAGGAGATCGCCGACGCGATCACCCTGGCACGTCACGGTGTGACGGTCACTGCCTTCGGTGACCTCATGCGTGTGCCGACGACCATTGGCTCACTCTTCGATGCCAAGGCCGACGGTGCAGACGTGCGTATCGTCTATTCTATCGAGGATGCGGTGAAGATGGCGCGCACACAGACAAAGCCTCTGGTTTTCGTTGGCGTGGGTTTCGAGACCACCGCTCCGTCCACTGCGGTGCCGCTCCAGAAGGGTGACCTTCCGGCAAACTTCAGCATTTACAGTTGCCACCGGATCTGTCCGCCGGTCATCGAGACTATCTTCCAATTGGGCGAGAACCGCATCGACGGTTTTATAATGCCGGGGCATGTCGCTGTCATAACTGGTCTGGACATATTCTACCCGTTCCTCGAGAAGTATCACGTTCCCCAGGTAGTCTGCGGCTTCGAGCCGCTGGACATCTTGATGACCTGCTATATGCTTACCAAGCAACGCTATGAGGGCAAGCCTGCTGTCGAGAATGAATATACTCGGCTCGTCCGCGAACATGGCAATCCGATCGCAAAGAAGCTCATCACTGATACCTTCGAGCCGGTAAACGGTGCATGGCGGGGTTTCCCGGTCATCCCGAAGTCTGTGCTGGCGCTCAAGCCCGAGTTCGCCGCCCACGATGCCACCAAGGTACATGCCGATATCCTGTCCAGGACGCCGTTCGTCGAGGGCGAGGCTAAAGGTTGCCGCTGCGGCGAGGTGTTGCGCGGGCTCATCAGTTCGGAGCAGTGTCCAATGTTCGGTAAGGCCTGTACTCCCGCCTCGCCGCGGGGCCCCTGCATGGTCTCGGCCGAAGGCAACTGTAGCATCTGCTATAGGTTCCGCGGGAAGGTGTGAGCGATGCAGCCTAAGGCTTTCCCCAAGGCGCCTACACTCGTGCTTGTCATCACTAATGACTCTGCTGTTTTCCTCAAGAATGGGGTCGCAAGCGCCTATGAGATGTTCGGCGGCCGCGTCCAGGAGGTCAAGCGTCTGGTTGCCCGCCTTGATTTGGCCAAGAAGAAGGATAGTAGCAAGCTCTGTGAGGTCTCCTTCGGCATGGTGACAAGCCGCTTCGGCTATGTTCCGGCCAACTATACTGTAATGGCCTATCCGAATGAAGAGGTCATGGCGACGCCGGAGGACTACGAGCGTGTTCAGGAGCAGAAGGACTATCTTGGTGTCATCAGCTACACATCGAAGCTCTTCGACCGGATTGTGGTCTGCGTGCCCGCGGCGATGTTCGCACTGATGCTGGACCATGATACGCTGCCTCAGGGCAGGGTCATCGCGGTCACCAGTCCACTCTTCAAGGATGCCTGCACCGAACGCGACTGGCTGTTTCTGGAGAGGAATGGCCCGAGGGTCGGTTCAGCGAATGCCGACGCGATTGTGGAGCAAATATACGAACTCTCCGAGCGAGTACCAATCCATAGAAACGGACAGGATGATCAGGCAAGTTGAGGAAATGGTCCCATCTTGAAAATCATTCAGTCATGACGTTTTTTTCGGGCTCACAATTTTCGTATAAGGATTGCTCAGATTGGATGCTCTGGAATGCTCTTATTCGTAAATGGCGGAAGTTGTCAACAATCCGCTCAGCCCCCGATGGCATTATGGCTTTCGTTTACCATTTTTTTCTCAAATTCAAACATCCCCTCACCTGCATCACCCCTAAAATCGGTGTTGCAAGATGGATCTGGATGGTAACAATTGTAGAATTCCACGATGTGAAAATGGCATTTGTTCACATAAAAATGAATATTCCTCCGATCAAAATACGGCGTGCAGGTCCGCCACACTTTAGTCTGAGGAAAGAGCGCCTCGATCTTGATCCAGATTTCGTAGCCGATGCCTCTGTCCTGTACTCCGTTAACAAAGAGTAGGTCTAAATGGTTTTCCTGAGTTGTCTCGTCGATGGTGACGTCTACTCCGCCGACAATATTGCTGCCGTCAAAGGCCATGTAAGCGTGTGCACCTTTTTCACGCAGGGAAGATAGGATGTCCGCATCGGGGATGACAGTTTCTTTGCATTTGCCGAAATATTCCTCATAGCCTTTTTTAAAGGCTTTCTGGTTAAGCTGAATGAAGAGCGGCCAATCCTTCTTTTCCAATGGCTTCAATTCAAAACTCATAGGGTTCACATCTTTTCGGCGAGTCATTTCTAGCAGTAAGCATCATACCACCTGTACTTATGATTTTTTTTATCTGTTATAACGTTATCAGTCATGTAAGGGTTTTTATTTTACTTCCTTTATGATTCTGGCTCAAAGCATTTGGCGGTGTCGGGCACTTGAGGGTGGGATTCCGTTCGAATACATATGAAAACTGTTGTCAGAGATATCTTTCTCACTCCGTCACAGATGCCAGAAATCGAACAGACTGGTATTATCTTGCTGATAAGTGCCAGTCTTGGGAAAACCCTCGTATGCACCGTGACGGGCATTGACTGTCACGTCTTGGTGTCATAAGGCTAGGTCGGACGGAAAGTAATGGCGCCTTTGAAGGGTTGATCGGCACCTGATGTTAGTGACTGTCAGATTCATTCGGTGCGCGGCTTTCAGCCGCGCCTTCAGCGTTGCCTTGACTGTGGCCGGGACGCGGTAGGAGTCGCCGATCTTCCTGATGGCCATCCGCAGTACGGGAGGATCGAGCCGGTCGCTGAAGAGCATTGCCTCCGTTTCCGCTGGGAACTCGATGTAGAAGAACGACAGCGCCCAGGCCTGTCCCATCTGGAAGTAGTAGCCGGGGTGGCGGTGTGCTGTCAGCAGCTCCAGGGCTGTGGCTAGGTGCTCCCGGTCGCGGAAACGGTCCATGAGCATGACCGCGCCGACCCGCATCGGGAACTCTTCATCTGTATCCAGCAGTTCGGCGCAATAATGCCACAGCGCTGCCGCAGTCACGGGGCCGTCAACCTTCCAGCAGCTGCAGAGTAGGTCGCAGACGCACCAGTTGTCGATCTCTGGCACCAGCTGCAGGGTGTATGCCAGCCTCTCTACGCCGGACATCGGCGCAGTGCCGATGATCAGTGCGCGCATCATCGACTGCTCGAAGCTCTGCGTCGACAGGGTCAGGAACGCCGGCCAGTCATCATTCAGAACGGTCTTGGCCAACTGCCGGAGCGCCGGCATCCGCACGCCGTACATCCGCTGGGCGGTGGGAACGATGCGGGCGTTGAAAGTCCGGTACGACGGGTCAGCCAGTCCGGCCAGGGCCGTATCGAGCTCGGTCTGGTTCACCGTTGCTCCGCCTCCAGCTCCAGCAGCCGCCGTTTCAGTGCTGTCCCGCCGGCGTACTGGCCAGGGCCATCTGCGGTCACGGCACGGTGGCAGGGGATGAACAGCGGTAGCGAGTTGCGGGCGCAGGCGCTCCCGACCGCCCGTGCGGCACGGGGACTCCCGGCCGCTGCGGCCAGTTGGGCGTAGGTCCGGGTCTCTCCGTACGGGACTGCCAGTAACGCCTTCCAGACCGCCTATTGGAAGACCGTGCCCTGACAGGCCAACGGCAGGTCGAACTTCCGCCGACGGCCCGAGAGGTACTCGCTGAGCTCCTGCGCGGCAGTAGCCAGCAGCGGGTCCTCCGCGTCCGGCAGCACGGGTAGGTTCGCCGCAGGGAGGTACACGCCGGTGATTCGCATCCCGTCCCCGCTGAGGCTGACCTTGCCGATTGCGGTGAGGTACGTGCAAATATGCTCGCTTGCCATACGAGAGAGGTATCAGACGGGAAAATCCTTATTAGTTTCCCTCCGCTGGTCAGGCCCATGATCATCTGCGCCAGCCGCCGCACCGACATTCCGGCCTTCCATGCTGAGTGGCTGATGAACCGGTTGCGGGCTGGCTATGTGCTTGTCCGGAATCCGGTCTGCCGGAACTTGGTTTACCAAGTGGATTTAACAAGGTGCAACGTGGACTGTTTGGTCCTCATTTCGAAGGATCCTCGTCCGCTTCTTCCATATCTGACAGAGATCGCGCGGATGGGCTACATGACCATATTCCAGATCACAATCACACCATACGGACGGGATCTAGAGCCCAGCGTTCCCTTCAAGGCCGATGTCGCAGATGCCTTCAAGGATATCAGCGACCGCGTTGGCGTCGACCGCATGATCTGGCGGTATGACCCGATCATCCTCAATGACTATTTGGATGTCGCCTACCATCGCCGGAAGTTTGACATGCTCTGCCGGGAGCTTGAAGGATATACGCACCGCTGCACGTTCAGTTTCGTGGACATGTACGGGAAGCTAGGCCAGTATGGGAATCGGTTGCGGGCGGTAACCAATGCCGAGATGGATGCGATGGGTGCGATGATGGTACCGATCGCCACAGCTCACGGCATGCGTCTCAGTTACTGCTGTGCCCATCACGATCTCTCTCGGTTCGGTATCGAGCCGCGCGGTTGCATTGACCGTCAGCAGATGGAGGTGCTTGGTATCCCCTATCAAGAGCTCGATAAGCCTTTGCGGGACGGCTGTCGCTGTGTGAAGAACATCGACATCGGTGCCTATGACACCTGCGCTCACGGTTGCGTCTACTGCTACGCAAACGCTGCCGATCCAGCCGTCAGGTCTCAGCGGGTATATAACCCGGCGGGCGAGCTGCTATGGGGAGCAGTCACGTCCGCCGACCAGGTGGTCGTTCTCGATGGACGGAAGGACGCCCGGATTTCGGACTATTTTGATTACAAGCAGTACTGAGCTTACTGTTCCCAGGATTCAGTGATGCCGGCCTTGGCGTCGCTGTTCAGTTCCCGTTGCATCCGTGACTTAGAGAACAGGGCGGAGTCCATGAACGCGACCCAGATGACCTCGATGACAATCGAGGCGGCGATTGCGACCATCGCATTGCCGATGGCCGGTCCTGAGAGAACCGAGACACAGAGTGCGATGGCGATGCCCTTGTTCTTGTAAGATACCATGAGAATGTCGGTGACCCGCTGTGACCAGCTGATTCCGGCATGCTTCTCGAGGGCCTCGGTAGCGGAGCCCAGGCCGAAGTCGCGCAGGAACGCGATGAGCATAAAGACCGCGAGGATGGTCAGGTCGCGCGGGAAGTTGGTGGCACTGACAGACAACCAAACCAGGAAGCCGATAGTGCAGTTCAGGCCTACGGCCATGGCGTTCTTGTTGATCTTCACCTTAGTCAGCAGCCGTGATAGCACCAGCGGCACGGCGATGATCTCGACGACCGTGATGATGACTTTCGTCATGTCAACGACCGTTCCCAGTGTGGCCCAGATGACCAGCGGAATCCAGGCTAAGGCTACTACGTAAACTATGATGGTCGAGCGGAGTGCGTGTTCTAAGTCGCCGCGAAGGATAAGAGACAGCGGTCCGACCGAGGCTGCGAACGGTGCTGCGGCGATGAAAACTAGGCCGTCTGCGTACTTAGCGTAGGTTGGGATGTTCTTCAGAATTAGGAATGCAATGAGCGGGATGGCAGAGGCTATGAGCAGGCCGAGCAGTAGTGCGCGTGCAACCGACTTAGGGTTGTGCGTCGGGCTGAGATTCCGGAACGGAATCCGTGACAGTGTAACGGTCATCATTGCCGCGAGTAGAAAAATTGTGAGGTTGCTGCGGATGTCGGAGGTCAACACCTGAGCGGGGAACCACCCTGCGAAGTTGGTGATGAGCGAGAGGACAAGGGCTAGCCCCATCATGAATGCGGTACTGCTGAGGAGGTCAACGGCTTTCATATGTTAAGCGAACGGTATACCTATATATGGGTTTTCTTTCGCGGGATAACTTAATGAACGCCCGCCCCATTGGGTGGCGCATATGGCAGACGTGAAGCCGGTGACGCCGGGTTGGTTCAATGCGTTCCGGCCGTGGACCCTCCACGGCGCCGTGGTTCCTGTGTTGCTCGGCGGCGCCGTGGCCTATCATGACGGTCACTTCTGCTGGTGGATTTTCGTGCTTGTGTTGATCTGCGGATGTCTCCTGCAGTCGGCGGCCAACCTCCTTAACACTTACGGCGACTTCCAGAAGGGCACGGATACAGTGGATAACGAGACTCGTTCGCCCGAACTGGTTACTGGTAGGCTTAGGCCGAAGCACGTGTTCTGGATGGGGATGGCCTGTCTGGGGGTCGTGGCGCTCTGCGGCTTGGTTTTCATCTGGTATGTCGGCTTGGGTATCCTGATCTTTGGTCTGCTGGGCCTAGCCGGAGCTGGGCTGTATACCGTTGGGCCGTCCTATAAGTACCTCGGCATGGGTCAATTCAGCGTCTTCCTCATGATGGGAATCCTGATGCCGCTGGGTACCTATTATGTGATGTCTGGTCAGCTCTCGGCTGAGGTCTTACTGCTCTCGTTGCCGAACGCGTGTATGATTACGGCCGTACTAAGCGGCAATGAAACTCGCGACTACTTCGAAGACAAGAAGGCCCATGTGGGGACACAGTCTGGTCACCTTAGCTATCGCGCAAGTATGCTCTGGTACCTCTACCTGAATCTGGTTGGATACCCAGTTCTAGTAGTCCTACTGGTCTGCGGTGTGGCGCCGTGGCCTTGCGCTCTGGCCTTCCTGTCTCTCTGGGATGCGTACAGGCTGTACCAGAATAGCAGGCAGGCGCCGGAGGACCCTGGTTGCAACCGCCTGCTGGTACCGCTGGCTTTCCGGCAGAATTGGCATTTCGGTATCCTACTGGTTGTCGGATACCTGATTGGATATTATATAATGGGAGCTTTGTGAGATGGCAATCCGGATGAGCGATGAGGTCAAGCCGAACGGCACTCAGTTTGAGGGTAAGGAAACGTACGTCAAGGATGTGTTCACCGAGATCTCGGGCTACTACGACGAGATGAACGAAAACATGTCGTTGCATATGATCCAGCGGTGGCATCGGTACATGATGAAGCTGGCCGGAAATATCGCTGGCAAACGGTGTCTCGACGTTGGTACCGGGACCGGCGAGATCGCCTTCCTGGTGGCCGAGCACGCCGGCATGCATGGACATGTGACTGGGTTGGACATCACGCCTGCGATGCTGGAGTATGCCAAGAAGAAGATGGCGCTGCGCACGCTTCCCGTTCCGGTGGAGTTTGTGGTCGGCGACGCGCTAAAGTTGCCGTATCTGGAAAATTCCTTCGACCTGATCACTTCCGGTTATATGCTCCGCAACGTCACCAACCTGCAGCAGGCCATAGATGAGATGTACCGGGTGCTGGACCATGGCGGTAGGGCTGTCGTGGCGGAGATGTCTACACCGAACCACAAGATCACGCGCTGGGGCTATCACTGGTACCTGAAGCACATGGTGCTGAAAATGGGCCGCAAGTATGACAAAGGCGAGAAGCTCGACGGAAGGATGCCGGCCTACGATTGGCTGGTGACCTCAATCCAGGGCTTCCCCCATGGTAAGGTAATGGCAGAGAAGTTCGAACAGGCCGGGTTCAAGAACGTAAGGGTGCATTCGAAGAACTTCGGTGCTGTCAACATCTATGTCGGAGACAAGATGTGAACGGGAGCTGGGAGTACTGATCTCGTCCGCCCGCTTTCCTGCCCATACTAGATTTAATCTTTACTAATAATTAAGGAAATGACCCGTCACAGCGAAAGCAGACGTTTTTTTTGCTGTTCATACTCCTCGACGGAGATGGCGCCGTCATCGAGCAGTTTCTTGTACTTCGCAATCTCGTCCGCCGCCGAATATCCGAGGTTCTGAGCCTGTAGTTCTGCCCGTACCAGGTCGCTGAAGACCTGCGGTCTGGTGTCCTTGACGGCCAATGTTCCTCCGATGATCGACTTGATCTGCTCGGCCGACAGGAACTGATAGAGCAACGCACCACGGATTTTGTTCCGGCAGGTGAGGCAGACGGACCCCGCCGGCAGGGTCTCACCGAAAGCACCGATGGCGCCGCCGACGGTCTTGCCGCAACCTACACATTTGGTCGTAGACATGCTTTTCCTTATAGGGTAAGATTGATAAAAAGAGTACTGCCCTGGCGGGCGCGGCCGCCTGGGCTGAAGAGGTTTCGCTCAGATCTTCTTTGCAGTCTTGCAGTTGAAGTACTCGTACATGGCGCGGTACAGCATGTAGTCGTCCGCCTTCGAGGTAACCTCGAGAGGTGCGTGCATGCTAAGGACCGGAACGCCCATGTCGACAGTGTCGAGGTTGTGGACAGATATATCCACGGCGATGGTGCCGCCACCGCCTACGTCGACTTTGCCAAGCTCGCCAACCTGCCACTGAATCTTGGCGTCGTCAAGGATCTTCCGGAGAAAGCCCATGACCTCGGCCGAAGCGTCGTTGGTGGAATACTTGCCGCGGGCGCCGGTGTATTTGGATACAACCGGACCATGGTTCAGGAACGAGCAGTTGTTGTTCTCGAAAGCATCTGGCCAGGCCGGGTCGATGGCGGCGTTGACATCGCACGACAGGCACATGGACCGCCGTAGGACGTGGCGGATCTCCGCACCCCATGCAGAGACGTAGTCTTCGAGGAAGTCCTTCCAGAAGACTGACCGCATACCGGTCGGACCGTCGGATCCAGTTTCTTCTTTGTCGGCGAAGACCATCATAGTCGTGAACTCGGGTGTCTTCGTATCCAGTTCGGCGCAGAACTGCGCATAAGCGCAGACTTTGTCATCCTGGCCGTAGGCGGCGACCATGGAGCGGTCGAATCCTAGATCGGAAGGCGCGAAGGCCGGGGTAGCGCACAATTCTGCCGAGAGGAAGTCCTTCTCGCGGATGCCGTACTTCTCGAAGAGCAGGTTCATGATGTTGAGCTTGACCTTCTGAGAGACCTTGTCATCTTTAACCGGCCAGCAGCCAATCAGAACATTCATCTGCTCGGCATCGATAGCCTGGTACATCGGCTTCTTCATCTGGGCATCAGCTAGGTGGGGCAGCAGGTCGGTGACGCAGAACTGCGGTTCGCCGTTCTCCTCGCCGATACGTACTTTCACGGTCTTGCCGTCATTGAGCACGATCACGCCGTGCAGGGACAGAGGAATGGCCATCCACTGGTACTTCTTGATGCCGCCATAGTAGTGGGTCTTAAAGTAGGCCATGTCGTCGGCTTCGAACAGAGGGTTCGGCTTGAAGTCGAGCCGGGGGCTGTCTATGTGTGCTACACTGATCCTGATACCCTCGGTCACCGGTTGTTTGCCGGAAGTGACTAGGATGAGGTTCTTGCCACGGTTGTTGAAGAAGACTTTGTCGCCCGGTTTGTACTTAGTGCCGGGAACGAACTCCTTGTAACCTGCTTTCCTGACGAGTGGCAGGGTGTAGTCCACAACCTCCCGTTCGGTCTTGTTGCGCAGGAACAGCTTATAGCCTTCGGCGTAGTCCTTGGCCTTTGCGAGAAGTTCGTTGTCAAGGTCTCCCAGATCCTTGGACTGCAGGAACAGGTCGTCCTGGAGTTTCTGGCCGGCGCTTTTGTCGTCTTTTTTGCTGACCATGTTTCCACCCATGATGAAGTGGATACTTGACTGTTTCCCATTGACTTGGGAATGAGAGGTGGGTTTTTTCGCAATTGAATGAGCAGAATTATTTGGGGCTTGTGCATTTTAGTTTGGTCCCTATCTGTACTGCAAAGTTTCATCCAGAATCTGGCTTACGACGAGATGGTTACGGTCTTTCCTGACGCCACTGGCCTTCCTGGCTGTGCACAGAAGTCTTCTCTCCGGAGAAGGGCCCTCGGCGATGTACCTTCGGAAAGTTCATCGGTGCTTTAAGTGCCTGGTGCTATTGGTTCGTATACTGACGTTCGACATCTCTGGTTGGTTATATCCAGGTCTCTATCTGGCTATCGGTATTGTTATCATTGCGCTGATGCTCTTCCTCGGCTCTCGCGGGCTTGAAGGCGGCGCCAAGCTTAGCACGACACTGGCGATTATATCGATCGTCCCGATTGCAGTCACCCTGGTCGGTGCCTTCACCGTCGGGATGTTCGACGTGAGTAGCATCACCACCAACTGGACCCGGGAAGGCTGGAGTGGAGTCTGTAGGATCTTGGCTCCCATGTCCTGTGTACTGGAGCTGATATATGTCCGGAGGGTTTACGCCGGCCATCATAAGTGTGGTCATTTTGCTGCTCTTTGTTCCTCTCTATTTCTTCGTCCAGGTTAGCAGTGATCGTGGAGACGCTGAGGCAGCAGAGAGCGTAACTAACATCAAGACCGAACACTGAACAGACAGCAGAAGTCATCACACACTTGTTTGTTTGTCCAACTCCAGCGTTAGTTTGAGACGGTAAATTTCTTCTTGTTTCTTTAATTAATTATAGAGATAGGTTCGTCCAATCGGTTATTTAAATGGATGGATGTAACTTATATCCATCATAAATATTACATAATTTCTACTTAGTAATGGCATATATGGCACTTATTGGTTATTTTCATATAATCACTATTAAATATTATATGTGTATAAATACATAAGTAACTGATTAATAAATAGACAAATGATATAAATTTGAATAGAATTTTAATCAAACACAGCAATTTGTAGAGAGTTACAATGAATCAGATTTGATGCCAACTTGGTTTTTCCTAGCTCTAGTAGTATTTATACTAAGACTGAAGAGTTTTTTTTGTGATTGCATATACTATTTAATAACTACTTTCTGGTCGGAAATAGCATTAAATAGCGTGAGGAGTATGTTTGGGACAAGCGGTCGCACGAAACCCGACTCTGCTGTGTAAGGAGAAGAAAGGAATGACTGATTTTACCAACGAGAACAAGATGCTCTATGACGCCATGGTGGCCTACAAGGTCCCCGGCATCACCGAAGCCGTCGACAAGGCCCGGAAGGCCGGCATGCCTGCGACGGCGGTCATCGACGGCCTCTCGGCCGGCATGACGCAGGTCGGCGTGCTCTTCGAGCGCGGCAAGCTGTTCCTGCCGCACGTCCTGAGCGCCGCGGCCGGCATGAAGAAGGCCATGGAGGTCCTCGAGCCGGAGCTGCTGAAGAACGGCCAGGGCGCCGCCAAGAAAGAATCGGTCGTCATGGGCACCGTCGAGGGCGACGTCCACGACATCGGCAAGTCGATCTGCTCGACCATGCTCCAGTGCGCCGGCTTCGAGGTCCACGACCTCGGCCGCGATGTGCCGAAGCAGAGCTTCATCGACGAAGTCAGGAAGGGCTGCAAATTCTGCGGCATGTCCGCCCTGATGACCACGACGATGACCGTCCAGAGGGACGTCATCGGCATGCTGAAGGACGCCGGGCTGCGCGACAGGGTCGTCGTCATGGTCGGCGGCGCCCCGGTGACCCAGTCCTACGCCGACAAGATCGGCGCCGACGTCTACGGCGAATCGGCGAGCGAGACCGTCGCCCGCGTCAAGGACCTGTGAGAGGCGATAGACATGGCAGCAAAAGAATTCTACACGAGGATGGGCGACGGCCACCGCGTCGCCATGACCAAAGAGCAGATCATGGCCGATCTCCAGGCCGGCAGCGCCGACGCCGCCGACATGGGCGGCATCAAGGCACTGGATTCCAATGACATCGAGGCCCTGTGCGACATCGTCTGCGACTCCAACCGCGTCGTCGGCGTCAGGCCCGGCATGGAGGTCCCCCTGACCTACGATATCGGCCAGCTCGACTTCACGGGCGACAACGGCAACTCCGGCAACGGCGTCGACATGGGCCGCCTCGAGGGAGCCCTGCTCCACGAGCGCGCCCTGGGCGCCGACACCTTCGAGCTCGCCCACTCCGACTACAGCATCAAGCCCGTGAAGCCCATCATCTCCATGGAGATGCAGACGATGGAGGAGGTCCAGAACGAGATCGTCATCCCGTACTTCTACGGCGCGATGCCGAACATGGGCCTCTACTACGCCCCGGACGGGCCGTACGGCAACCCGGCGGACCTCATGAGGGAGTTCAAGATCGAGGAGGCCATGGGCGAGGCGGAGAAGTCCGCTGCCCACCTGGCCCGCGACATCGAGTACGTCGCCACCAAGATCTACGACGCCGGCGCGGACGGCTTCGACTTCGACACCACCGGCGCCGCCGGCGACGCCGACTTCGTCGGCACCCTGAACGGCGTCGAGGCGCTCCGCAGGAGGTGCCCGGACGCATACATCAACGTCGGCGCCGCCGGCGAGTCCGTCATGGGCATCCACGGCTCCATCGAGTACAGGGGCGAGGTCGCAGCCGGCCTCTACCCGCACCAGCAGTGCAAGCTGGCCGCGAAGGCAGGCGCCAACGTCTTCGGCGCCGTCGTCAACACCAACTCCAGCAAATCGCTGTCCTGGAACCTCGCCCGCGCCGTCACCTTCGTGAAGGCCTGCACCGCGGCTTCCCCGATACCGGTCCACGTCAACATGGGCATGGGCGTCGGCGGCATCCCGATGTTCGAGACCGCGCCCATCGACGCGGTCACCAGGTGCTCCAAGGCCATGGTCGAGATCGCGCGCGTCGACGGTGTCTAGGTCGGCGTGGGCGACCCCTGCGGCATGGCCGTGTCGCACTACATGGCCTCCGGCATGGGCGGCATCCGCACGGCGGGCGACCTCGTGGCTCGGATGGAGTACGGGAAGAACATGAAGATCAGCGACGCCAAGGCGTACGTCGCGAAGAAGCTCGGCGTCTCGGCGCTCGAGATCGGTGACGAGCAGGTCATGCGCGACCTGCGCGAAGAGCTCGGGATCGGCGTCGTCACAGGACTCCCGGGTGCCCCGCGCGGCATCGCGGCCAAGCTGAACATCGAGAAGCTGCTGGGCATCAGGATCAACAGCTGCGAGAAGTTCCGCGGAATGCTGAAGAACTGAGAGAATAAACCTCTTTGCAGGAGCGGCCCCCGCCGGCCCTTACGGGCACGAGAACGCTCCTGCGGGAAACATCTTGAGGAATTAGAAGGAGGAAGAAAAATGTCTAAAGCAATTTGCTATCCGGCACGTAAAGTCCTGAACGGCGTCAAGTTCGAGCTGTTCACCGACGATGAAATTCGCCAGATCGACCTCGCAAGCAGAGACATTCTCGCCAACTACGGCGTCCAGGTTTCCGATGACGAGTGCGTTCAGGTCTTCAAGAAAGGCGGCTGCGAAGTCGATGAGAAGACCCGTATGGTTAAGATCCCATCTTATGTTGTTGACAGGGCGCTCGCTACCTGCCCCAAGAGATTCTATCTCTATGGTCGGGACGACTGCCACACCATCGAGCAGGAGTGGAAAGGCCGCGTACACTACACCTGCTTCGGAACTGGTATCCAGGTCTGTGACTACAAGGGTCCTGGTAAATTTGTGACCCGCGATTCCACCGACGCTGACCTCGCCATGATCGCAAAAGTGTGCGACTGGGCCGAGGGCATCTCATACTTCTCGCTGCCTGTCTCCGCAAGAGACTGGGCCGGCAAAGGAGCTGAGGATGTTCACGAGATGATCACTTCTCTCTGCAACACGGTGAAGCACTTCCAGCACATCGATCCTGTCGCTGAGCACGTCAAGTTCTATTGGGACATGCTCAAAGCTTACTACGGCGGCGACGAGAAGATGGCGAAAGAGAAGCCTTTGATGTCGATGCTGGTCTGTCCGACCTCCCCGCTGGAGCTCTCGCACAACGCTGCCCAGACTATCTATCAAGGTGCTAAATTCGGTATTCCAGTCAACGTCCTATCCATGGCGATGGCTGGTGGATCCTCGCCTGTTTATCTGGCGGGCACTCTGGTTACCCACAACTGTGAAGTTCTGTCTGGAATAGTCCTGTCGCAGCTCGGTTGCCCCGGCGCCCGTGTCTGGTATGGGTCTTCCACAACTACTTTCGACCTGAAGAGAGGAACTGCACCTGTCGGATCCCCTGAGCTGGGAATGATCAGCGCAGCCGTTGCGAAGCTCGGACAGTACTATGGACTGCCGACCTACGTGGCTGGTATGTAGACCGACTCGAAGGTTCCGGACGGACAGGCTGCCCACGAGAAGACCGTTACTTCCCTGCTGCCTGCGCTAGCCGGTGCGAATACCATTTACGGCTCCGGCATGCTGGAGCTCGGTGTCACGTTCTCTGTCGAGCAACTCGTCATCGACAACGACATTATCGCCATGGAGCGCAAGATTATGGAAGGCATCCCGGTGAACGACGAAACCATGGCTGTCGACGCGATCAAGGAGATCGGTGTCGGTCACGATTTCATCGGCCACCAGACCACCATGGATAACATCGACCTCGCCTCCGACCCGCTGGTCTTCAACAGATATATGCTGGGTGACTGGAGAGCCGCCGGTTGCAAGGATTCCGCTTCAGCTGCGCATGACATTGTCGTTGACATCCTGAAGAACCACAAGGTCGCCCCGATTGACCCTGCCATCCTGAAGAAGATGCAGGTTATCGTCGCCCTTGCGGACAAGGACTATCAGGACAAGGCCAAGAGAGAGGAGAATGAGTGAAATGACACAGAAAGAACTCAATGAGAGAGCAAAACAGGCCGTCCTGACCTACAACGTCAACGGCTCCAAACAGGTGGCCCAGGACGCCATCGACCAGAAGGCAGACCTCGTGGACCTGATCCAGAACGGCTTCACCGCCGGCATCCAGCAGGTCGGCGACCTCTACGAGCAGAAGAAGATCTTCCTGCCGCACATCATGGCGGCCGCCAACGCGATGAACGCAGGCGTCGACCTCCTGACTCCCCACCTCGGCAAAGCCAAGGCCGGGGAAACCTCCGGGCTCGGCAAGTTCGTCATCTGCACCATCGAGGGAGACATCCACTCGATCGGCAAGGACATCGTCGCCATCATGCTCAAGGTCGCCGGCTTCGACGTCGTCAACCTGGGCCGCGACATCCCGCTGAAGGACATCGCCAAGGCCTGCGCGGACAACAAGGCCATCGCCGTCGGCACCTCCGCTCTCATGACCTCGACCATGGTCAACCAGAAGTCCTTCGAGGAGATCATGAAGAAGCAGGGCCTGAAAGGCAAGTGCCTGACGAACGTCGGCGGCGCACCGGTCACCCAGCAGTGGGCGGACGAGATCGGCGCCGACGTCTACTCCGAGAACGCCTCGGACTGCGTCGCCAAGATGGTCAAGGCCGTCAAAGGCTGAAACTTTTCAAACCTAAACCGAGAGCCGGCCCTCCGGCTCTCCCCTTATTAAACTATTTTCGCCGCCGCGAAAGCGGCGACGGGGGTGTTTGTAGTGGATGCAAATGAAATGAAGAAACAGAATACCAAGGAGCGGATGAAGCTCGGCTATGTCATGGCTCTGCTTTGTGCTGTCTTCTGGGGTGCTTGGTATATCCCCGGCAACCTGTCGTTTTATCTGACACCGTTTGTCAATATGCCAATTTTTGATCTGTATGATTATAATGCTGCTGGTATTCTCCAGGCAATTCTCATCACCGGCCTCAATGCGTTGTTCGTGGTGCTGGCGCTCCTGTTCTGGTGTGCCGGTCTTGGCAAGTTCAAGGAGATGAAGCGGTCGATTGTCGAGTTGCGTTGCTGCACGAAGTACTATTTCGCAGGTGCTATCTTCGGCGGTCCGATCGCCATCCTTGGTACCTACATCGCGTCTTACTTCATCGGTCCTGGATTCTCTGCTGTTTCTGCACTGGTCTATCCGGTTATCGGTATGGCTCTTTCCATCATCTGGCTGCACCAGAAGATGTCCAAGCGGGCTACTGCAGGACTGTTCGTTATTCTGATCGGCGGTATTGTAATTTATTCGGTCCAGCTGTACAACGATATGACTGCTGGAACCGCGAACGTGCTCGGTTATCTGGGCGGTCTCATGGCCATTTTCGGCTGGGGTATCGAGGGTGCAGTCGCGGCGAAAGGACTGGATGTTTCCGAGCCCGATGTTGCCCTGACTCTCCGGTTCGTCATGGAATGCTGCATCTGGTGGATAATCATCATCCCGATTCTGCTGCTCTGCGGCGTTCCGCTGCTCGACGGCATCACCGGAATCTTCGAGCCGACCACCTTCTTCGTTCTGCTCATGATGGGCATTACCTTCGGTCTCTGCTACGTTACGTGGTACAAGTCGTTCCCGCTGATCGGCGTCGGCCGCGGCCAGGCTATCGGTTCCCTGTACGGACTGATGGCGGTCGTGTTCCTGCTGGTCTTCACTGGCGCTTATCAATGGTCCTACATTGTCGGTGCGGTCATCTGTATCCTCGGAACATATGTGCTCTTCACTGAGCCGAGCGATGGGCTGGAGTCTCTTCGTGGAAAGAAGGAGGAGTGATTAAAATGACGAAGAATCAGATGGTATGCAAGCCGATTAAATTCCGGATTATCGAACTCCTGATGGATGACGGTGAGCTGTGGAACTACGAGATCATCGATACGGTCACTAAAGAGAACAACCAGACATCGACCTTTCAGCGTAACGATTTGAACTTCGATTGCATTGAGGTCGCCGCTTCTGGTTTCATCGAAGCTATCGATTCGGCTGTTGATGAGGACGGTAGCAAGCTCGGCAAGGATCGTCTTCTGACGAAGTACAAGATTACTGATCTCGGTAAGGCTGAGTACAAGTGGCTTGCTGCGAATGCGAAGGGCGCTAAGAAGGAGACCTGAAGATGTCTGCAAACTGGGATGCCCTTGTTGAGTACTTCTCGGCCGGAATCCCTGGCTCTGAGTACCTCTGGGCGATTGTGATCGTTGCGTTCTCCGTCGTCGGGTTCTATATTGCCCGCAAGATGGTCTACAAGGTCTGACAATCTCTAAACAAACATTTTTCCGGCCCTACAATGGGGCCGGATTTAAGTCTATTTTATTTTTTTGTCATCTGCTTGATAATTCCTTTCAGGCAGTTCGTTCATCGAAAGCTCATCGGTTACTTCAATAGGCGATATAGGTGTCAATCAATTGAATGCAGACGATGCATAAATTCAATTTTTATGTATCCATTCTTGAATATTATATGAATATATGGACAATCTATTTCAATAAATTGTGCGTTCATTTTTAGTTGGATTTGTAATTGTTTATTACTCATCCAATGTCTTTGATATCTTGAAAAAATTATTTGTAAATTAATTAAAAATCGAGTAAAATCTCAAAATAATGATATAAATAATCAGAAACTATGAAACAATCAAATAAAAATTTAACAAAATACATTATTTTTAGATAAATAATCTTAAACAAATAAATTGTCAATACAACGTAATTATTCTTCGTTCATGGATTGGCTTGATTATTATCTCATAAAATAGTTACATATTCTATATTTAAATTTATTCCAAATTGGACGGTTAATGATAAATACTGCGGTTGGAATCACATCCACGTTGCGCCCTTGGTGCGACTTCGAATCTTGTGAAAGAGATAGGAGGAAGAAAAATGTCTAAGCAAATTTGTTACCCGGCAAGGAAGGCTCAGAGCGGCATTACGTTCGAGCTCTTCACGGATGACGAGATCAGGCAGATCGACATGGCGACCAGGGATGTCCTGGCCAACTACGGTGTGCAGGTCTCGGATGATGAGGGCCTCGAGATCTTCGCGAAAGGCGGATGTGAGGTCGATAAAAAGACCCGCATGGTAAAGATCCCGTCCTACGTCGTCGATCGCGCGCTGGCTACCTGCCCGCGCAAATTCTACTTGTACGGACGCGATGAAAAGGCCACCTTTACTCAGGAATGGATGGGTAAGGTTCACTACACCTGCTTCGGAACTGGTATCCAGGTCTGTGACTACAAAGCTCCTGGTAAGTACGAGACTCGTGACTCCAATGAGGATGACCTCGCACAGATTGCCCGCCTCTGTGACTGGGCGGACGGCATTTCGTACTTCTCATTGCCAGTTTCGGCCCGTAACTGGGCTGGCAAGGGCGCAGAGGATGTTCACGAGCTGCTGACCTCGCTCAAGAACACCACTAAGCACTTCCACCATATTGATCCCGTCGCGGAGAACGTTCACTTCTACAAAGAGATGGTTGATGCCTATTACAACGGTGATGACAAGAAAGCTCGCGACATGCCGATCATGTCGATGCTGGTCTGTCCGACCTCCCCGCTGGAGCTTTCGCACAACGCTGCCCAGTGCATCGCGCAGGGCGCTCGCGACGGCATCCCAGTGAATGTTCTGTCGATGGCCATGGCTGGTGGCTCCTCGCCTGTTTACCTGGCGGGCACCCTTGTTACACATAATGCCGAAGTACTGTCTGGCATAGTCCTGTCGCAGCTTGCTTGCCCCGGCGCCCGTGTCTGGTATGGGTCTTCCACAACTACTTTCGACCTGAAGAGAGGAACTGCACCTGTCGGATCCCCTGAGCTGGGATTGATCAGCGCGGCCGTTGCGAAGCTCGGACAGTACTACAAGCTGCCTGTCTTTGTGGCCGGCATGTAGACCGATTCGAAGGTTCCGGACGGACAGGCTGCCCACGAGAAGACTATCACCTCGCTGTTCGCGGCACTGGCCGGTGCTAACATGATTTACGGCTCCGGCATGCTGGAGCTCGGTGTCACGTTCTCGCTTGAGCAGCTCGTCATCGACAATGACATCATCGCCATGGAGCGCAAGGCCATGGAAGGTATCGAAGTCAACGATAAGACGCTCTGTGTCGACGCGATCAAGGAGATCGGTGTCGGTCACGATTTCATCGGCCACCAGACCACCATGGATAACATCGACCTCGCCTCCGACCCCCTGATTTTCAACAGATATATGCTGGGTGACTGGAGAGCCGCCGGTTCCAAGGACATTGCGTCTGCAGCCCACGATGTTGTCGTTGATGTGCTGAAGAACCACAAAGTGGCCCCGATCGATCCGGCTGTCCTCAAGACAATGGAAGCCATTGCGAAGAAGGCTGACCAGGGCTACCTGGCAAAGGCCAAGAGAGAGGAGAATGAGTGAAATGACACAGAAAGAACTCAATGAGAGAGCAAAACAGGCCGTCCTGACCTACAACGTCAACGGCTCCAAACAGGTGGCCCAGGACGCCATCGACCAGAAG
>Ga0183095_10484_pt1 | contig 120365 bp, 111 predicted proteins | sample BioMet4_FD_130346 | JGI IMG/M metagenome (GOLD analysis project Ga0183095, IMG submission 130346) | Microbial communities from bioreactor (seeded with sewage sludge) at LBNL, California, USA - Biofuel metagenome 4 (v2) (version 3) | ecosystem: Engineered > Bioreactor > Anaerobic > Unclassified ...
TCTACATATCCACAGGCGGCGAGCCTCGGGTGCGCAAGGACGACATCATCCGTCTGTGCGAAAAGCACCCCTACTGCGAATTTTTGTGCTTCACAAACTCCACGCTCATCGACGAGAAATTTGCCGACGATATGCTCCGGGTGAAGAACTTCATCCCCGCCATATCTCTGGAGGGGGACGAGGAGGCCACCGACAGCCGCCGCGGCAAGGGCACTTATCAGAAGGTCATGGCGGCCATCGATCTGCTGCACAGAAAGAAGCTGCTTTATGGCATCTCCTCCTGCTACACCAGCCACAACTGGGATTCCATCTCGTCTGAGGAGTATTACGACAAGCTGGTTTCGCTGGGCTGCTCGTTCATCTGGTACTTCCACTATATGCCGGTGGGCAACGATGCCGCGCCGGAGCTGCTGCCCACGCCGGAGCAGCGCACGGAGATCTACCGCCGCATCAGATACAACCGCAGCCACAAGGCCATGTTCGCCATGGACTTTCAGAACGACGCGGAGTATGTCGGCGGCTGCATAGCTGCCGGACGCAGATACTTCCACATCAGCGCCAACGGTGATATCGACCCCTGCGTGTTCATCCATTACTCAGATTCCAACATCCGCCAGAAGACCATCCTGGAGGCCCTGCGCTCCCCGCTGTTCATGGCCTACCACGACGGACAGCCGTTCAACGACAACATGCTGCGCCCCTGCCCCATGCTGGAAAACCCCACGAGGCTCAGAGCGATCGTGGCCGGGTCCGGCGCCAAATCCACGGATCCGCTGTCTCCGGAGAGCGCCGAGCATCTGTGCTCCAAGTGCGACAAGTACGCCGCCTGCTGGGCCCCCGCCGCCGACGAGCTGTGGCACGGCAGCAAGGGAGAGGCTAAGTATCTGGCCAAGAAGGCCGAGGCCGCCGAAAAGAAATAAATCCTCCGGGATATGAAAGACCCCGCCGCTTGAAAAAGCGGCGGGGTCTTGTTTTGAATGTTTTTACTTGATGGCGGTCCAGGTCTCCACGGTACCGGTCTTGGTGTACGTGTGGCCGTTGGCGGCTTCCATGACGTCGTTGTAGTACCACAGACCTCTCTGCACGTCGGCAAAGGTCCTGACGGAACCGGTGAAGGAGGTGTCGAAGCTGCGGGAGAGAACGCGGTTCAGGAAGGTCACGGTCTCGGCGCGGCTCATGGTGCTGCCGGGCCGGCAGCTTCCGTCGGAGTAGCCGGCGATCCAGCCCAGCTTGGTAGCTGTGGCGATGTACTGATACGCCCAGTTGCTGGTGGGAAGGTCGGTGTAGGAGCAGGTGGCGGTGGTGTCGACTCCGTACATGGCCACGACGATCTTAATGAACTCGGCGCGGGTGATGTTCTGAGCCGGACGGAAGGTCCCGTTGGCGTAGCCGTTGATGGCGCCGGCATTGGTGAGGGTGCTCACGGGGGTGTTATACCACTTGTCGGCGGAGATGTCGGAAAAGCTGTTGGAGGAGGAAGAATACATGGTGCGGGCAGTCTCGGTGAGGAGGTTATAAAGCATCTGGGAGGCCTCGGCGCGGGTGAGCTTTCCGGCGGGACGGAAGGTGCCGTCGGGATAGCCGCTGACATAGGAATTGTGGTCGGTGCTGTTGAGCATACCGGCGTCGGCCAGCGGGGTCTTGTCGTCGGAGATGTCGGTGTCGCCGTTCAGCAGGGCCTTGAGCTTTTCAAGAATGGCTTCCAGACGGGACTTGAAGTCGCTGCTGGAGCTGCCGTTTATGAGATCCTGCAGGTACTTGAGTATGTCGCTGTTGGACAGGCCCTTGTTCTTGAGATCCTTGAAGAAGTTCAGCAGATCATTGTCGCTGAGCTTGGAGAGCAGCTCCTCCAGCTTGGAGGTGTCCACATTGCCCAGCAGATCCTTGAGCTTGGAGACGTCGAGATTGTTCAGAGCTTCCTGCAGCTTGGCCGGATCCAGCTTTCCCAGCAGTTCCTGCAGTTTGGTGGTGTCCAGACTGTTCAGCAGATCCTTGAGCTTGGAGGTGTCCAGATTGTTCAGAGCCTCCTGCAGCTTGGCGGGGTCCAGCTTGCCCAGCAGATCCTTAAGCTTGGAGGTATCCAGGCTGTTCAGCAGATCCTTGAGCTTGGAGGTGTCCAGATTGTTCAGGACCTCCTGCAGCTTGGAGGTATCCAGATTGCCCAGCAGATCTTTGAGCTTGGAGGTGTCCAGATTATTCAGCAGCTCCTGCAGCTTGGTGGTGTCCAGGCTCTTGATCAGATCCTGCAGTTTGGAGGTATCCAGCTTGTTCAGAGCTTCCTGGAATGCGGTCTGAAGGTCGGTGCTGGCGGAACCGCTGAGCAGCTTATCCAGAAGCGCCTTGGCGTCGCTGCCGCTGAGCGCGGTCTGGAGCTTGGCTACCAGTTCGTCCATATTCACGGTATTGCCGTTCTGCAGCTTGTCTATCAGATCCTGAAGGGAATTGTCCTTGCCGAACAGATTCTCAAGGAAAGAGGCAAAGGAGCTGAGCGAGGTCAGCTCGGCGTCTGCCTTGGAAGAGGCGGCAAACACGCCGGTGGACATTATGCTGAACGTCATCACAAGGGCGAGCAGCAGGCAGAGCGTTTTCTTGAACTTTTTCATTTTACTTCCTCCTGATTAATGACGATAAGGGGGGATACTGATTTATGACTAAATTGTAACCGATTGAAGCCACAGAAAAATAGAGTATTATTTCTCTATTTTGGGGTAATGGGTATACTCAATTTTTGCCGTCGGCGGCTCCAAGATGAGGAAATGCGTCAAAAAATTATTAAAAATTATTAAAACGGACGCCGAGGAAGCGGGGGAGAACAAAAACCCCCGGCGCATCCAATGCGCCGGGGGAGAGACTTTATGCGGCTTTGCTGAGGATCACTTGGTTCCGGTCCAGGTTTCGGAGGAGCCGTTTCTGGTATAGGTGTGGCCGTTGGCGGCCTCCATAACGTTGTTGTAGTACCACTGACCGTTGGGCACGTCGAAGAATGTCTTGAGGGAACCGGTGTAGGAGGTGTCGAAGCTGCGGGAGAGCACACGGTTCAGGATGGTCACGGTCTCGGCGCGGGTGATGGGCTTGCCGGGAGCAAAGGTGCCGTTGCTGTATCCGCCCACCCAGCCGAGCTTGGCTGCGGTGGCGATATACTGGTACGCCCAGCTGGAGGTCGGGACGTCGGAGTAGGAGCAGGTGGCCGTAGAGTCCACGCCGTACATGGCCACGATTATCTTGGTGAACTCGGCGCGGGTGATGTTACGGCCGGGGCCGAAGGTGCCGTTGCCGTAGCCGTTGATGACGCCCGCGTTGGCCAGAGTGCTGACGGGGACGTTATACCACTTGCCGGCGGGGACGTCGGTGAAGCTGTTGGAGGAGGAAGAGTACATGCTGCGGGAGGTGTCGGTGAGCAGATTGTAGAGCATCTGCGCGGCCTCGGCGCGGGTGAGGTTGCCGGCGGGCTTGAAGGCGCCGTTGGGATAGCCGTTGACGTAGGCGATATGGTCGGTGCTGTTTAGCATGCCGGCGTCGGCCAGCGGTGTGCTGCTGTCGGAGATGTCGGTGCTGCCGGTGATCTTGCCCAGCAGGGTGCTGAACAGATCGTTCCCGATGAGTCCGGAGCCCTTCATCAGCTTGAGCAGATTGGAAAGTCTGGTGGCAATGGGATTGCTGGTGTCGTTAAGGGTGTTGAGCATGGCCAGCAGGGTGCTGCGGCTGAGGGTGCCGGCCTTGACCATTCCGGCCAGGGCGGTGGCCAGATTGGACTGGGCCAGCGTGTCGGCGGGATTGCCGATGATGATGCTCATTATGCTGCCTATATTGACGGTGTTGTCGTTGCCGTTGTCGTTGCCGTTGTGGCCGTCGTCGGAACCGATGACGTTGTTGTTGGCGTTGCCGTTGCCGTTGTCGTTGCCGTTGTGGCCGTCGTCGTTGCCGTTGTTGTTGCCGATGTCATTGCTGTCGTTGTTGTTCAGCAGGTCGTGGGCGGCGGTGGCGGCGTTCTTGATGGCGTCCGCCAGGATCTTGTTGAACAGAACCCCCATGGTGATGAGGCCCTGGAGATGCGCTTCGTCGTTGGCGGGCTCAGTGCTGGATACGGTCTCGGCTGCGGGGTAAGAGGAGGCCGCGAACGCGCCGACGGACATGATGCTCAGCGTGAGCGCCGCGACAAGTATCAGGCAGAGTATTTTCTTGCAGTTTTTCATTTCTGTCACCCCAAAGATTTGTTGTTTGTTTTCCAATATTTCAGCCGACCGCACAGAAACGGCGGCCGGCTGATTTTAGACTGTTTGGTTGTGTTTTGCTCTTATTTGAGAGCGGTCCAGGTCTCCACGGTGCCGGTCCTGGTGTAGGTGTGGCCGTTGGCGGCTTCCATGACGTCGTTGTAGTACCACAGACCTCTCTGCACGTCGGCAAAGGTCCTGACGGAACCGGTGAAGGAGGTGTCGAAGCTGCGGGAGAGGACGCGGTTCAGGATGGTCACGGTCTCGGCGCGGGTGATGGGCTGACCGGGCTTGAAGGAGCCGTCGGAATATCCGGCGATCCAGCCCAGCTTTGCGGCCGTGGCGATGTACTGGTACGCCCAGTTGCTGGAGGAGACGTCGTTATAGGAGCAGGTGGCAGTGGAATCCACGCCGTACATGGCCACAAGGATCTTGGTGAACTCGGCGCGGGTGATGTTCTGGGCCGGACGGTAGGTGCCGTTGGCATAGCCGTTGATGGCGCCGGCGCTGGTCAGAGTGCTGACGGGGGTGTTATACCACTTGTCGGCGGAAACATCGGAAAAGCTGTTGGAGGAGGAAGAATACATGGTGCGCGCGGTGTCGGTGAGCAGATTATAGAGCATCTGCGCGGCCTCGGCGCGGGTGAGCCTTCCGGTGGGCCTGAAAGTACCGTTGGGATAGCCGCTGACATAAGCGATGTGATCGGTGCTGTTGAGCATGCCGGCGTCGGCCAGCGGGGTCTTGTCGTCGGAGATATCGGTGCTGCCGGTGAGCAGGGTCTTCAGTTTGTCAAGGATGGCCTTGATGCGGGAGATGAAGCTGCTGTTCGTGCTGCCGTTTATAAGATTCTTGAGGAATGTGGATATCTCGTCGAAGGAGAAGCCCTTGGCAAACAGATTCTTCAGCAGGCTGATGATGTCGTTGTCGCTGAGGTTCTTCAGGATATCCTCGATGCCGGAGATGCCCAGCTTGCTGAGGAGCTGGCCTATCTCGCTCTTGCTGAGCAGATTGAGCAGGTTTTCAAGGCTCTGGGCGTTGAGCTCCTTGAGAGCCAGCAGCAGGTTCTTCGCCAGCACGCTGTTGCCGGTGAGAACGTCCATGAGAGCCTGGATGTTGTCCTTGTTGGCGGCTGCCAGAGCATCGACCAGCTGACCGCTGGTGAGGTTCTTCATAATGGCCGTGAGGGCGTCGCTGTTGAGCAGGGCTTTGAAGGCATCGATGTTCTCGGCCTTGAGAGTCTCCAGCGCGGTGAGCAGCTTCTGGGGATCCATGGCAGATATCAGAGCCCTCAGACCGTTCAGTTTGTTGGTGCTGAGAGTCTTGAGCAGATCGGCAAGGGAGGTGGTATCGAGATTCTTGAGTATCTCTGCCAGCTTGGCGGGGGAGAACTGATTGACAAGATTGTTGAGGTCGACCGGTGCCAGAGACTTGAGGGCCTCGGCAAGCTTGGTGGCGCTCATGTTGTCCAGAATCTTGGCCAGGTTGCCGTTGTCCAGGGCCTTGAGGGCATTTGCCAGGCTGGTGGCGCTGAGGTTATCCAGCACCTTGGCCATGTTGTCGCTGTTGAGGATATTCAGCAGGGTGTTGAGATTGTCCTCGTTGAAGGTCTTGAGGGCCTCGGCCAGACGGCTGGAGGGGAGATTCTTGACCAGGGCGTTCATGGCGTCGGTGTTGCCCTTGAGCACGTTCATGAGGGCCGCCACGTTGCTGGCGGTCATATCTTCAAGCGCCTTGGTGAGGTTCGCCGGGGAGAGGTTCTCGATAACGGAGGGGAGGTCGGCGCTGTTGAAGTTCTTGAGCAGATCGGCCAGCTTGGCAGAGGGCAGATTGTTCAGTACGGTCTGGAAAGCTTCATTGTTGTTCTGCAGGAGCTTCAGAAGATTCTCAATGTTGGTGGTGTTCAGGGTGCCGAGAGCCTGTGCCAGCTTGGCAGTGGCGTCGGTATTGCCGCTGATGACGTTCAGCAGATTGGTGATGGCGTCATCGTTGAGCGTTTTGAGTATGCCGGCCATGTTTTCAGGGGACAGGTCGCCCAACACGGTGCTGAGATCGGTGGGCGTGAGCTGCTTGAGCGCGTCGGCCAGCTTGGCGGGATCAAGGCTGCTGAGCACGTTCTTCAGGGCCGCGTCGTTGTTCTTCACGGCGTCGATGAGCTTGGCGATGTTGGCGCTGTTGAGATCCGAGAGGGACTTTGCCAGATTGGCCGGATCCAGGTTCGCCAGCGCGTCGGAGATGGCCTTCTTGGTGGCGTCGTCCAGCTTCGCATTGTTGAGAAGCTCTCCGATAAGGGTCTTTGCCTGGGTGTTACCGCTGGTGAAGGCTTCCTTCAGCTTGGCTATCAGATCCTTCTGGGCCTGAATGCCGCCGTTGAGCAGATCCTTCAGCAGGTCGCTGAGAGTGCTGCCTGTGCCGGTAAGCCCGGTGGAGGTCTGCTCCGCCGCGGTGTCGGGGGTGGTACTCTCCGCAGATGCCAGCACGCCGACGGACATGATACTAAGGGTCATGGCCACCGCCAGCAGCAGGCTGAGCAGTTTTCTTGCTTTCTTCATTTTCTCTTCCTCCTGATTATTATGACATGAGCTTTTTGGGCTTTATCATCTATATAGTAAGTTTAGCGCGCCGCATTCACAAAAATAGAGTAAAATTACTCTATTTTGTAACCCGGTTTAAACTTTCTTCGTGCATGCAGCCCGGAAGATACGCCGCCTGTGTCATATGCGCGCCAAAAGTTACAAACTTGTTACTTTTGCACTTTCACTCCGGGGCCGGAGCTCACTTGAGCCCGGTCCAGGTCTCGGCTCCGCCGTTCCTGGTGTAGTTGTGGCCGTTGGCGGCCTCGATGACGGCGCCGTAGTACCAGGCGCCGGTGGCAATATCGGAGAAGGTCTTCAGCGAGCGGGCATTGGCGGCGGCATAGGAGGTGTCGCAGCTTCTGCCCAGGACGCGGTTGAGGAAGGTCACGGCCTCGGCGCGGGAGATGCTCCTGCCGGGACGGAAGGTGCCGTCCGGATAGCCGCCCATCCAGCCCTGGGCGCTGGCGGTGGCGACGTACTGGTAGGCCCAGTTGGCCGACGAGACGTCGGAATAGGAAGCGGAGGCTGAGGGATTAACGCCGTACATGGCGACGATCATCTTCACGAACTCGCCGCGGGTGACGGCAATGGCGGGCTTGAAGGTACCGTCGGCGTAGCCGCTGACGACCCCGGCGTTTGCCAGGGTGCTGACGGCGGCGTTGTACCACTTGCCGGCGTTCACGTCGGTGAAGCTGTTGGTGGTGACGTAATATTTGCTGCGGCTTTCGCTGGTGAGCAGGTTATACAGCATCTGGGCGGCCTCGGCGCGGGTGAGCGTCCCGGCGGGACGGAAGGTGCCGTTGGAATAGCCGTTTATGTAGGCGCGGTGGTCGGTGCTGTCCAGCTCCATGGCGCCGCCGGAGAGGGGCGTGCCGCTTTCGGAGATGTCGGTGGTCTTGCCGGAGGGCTTGAAGATGTTGTTCAGGTCGCAGCCCTTGGCCACCAGCTCGCGCTTTATCTGGTCGATGTAGGAATCGCTGAGAGCGTCCACGCGGGTCATGGTGAGATTCTGTATCTTGCCGCTGGCGGGGACCCAGACGTGCTCGGACATGGTCTCGGTCTCGTAGGCGTAGCCGGTCTTGGGGTCCGTATAGGACGCGCCGCAGAAATACTGGCCGTAGGGCACGTCGTCGAAGGTGGCCATGCCCAGCGCGTCGGTCTTGCCCACGAATTCCACATACTGGCCCTTGAGGCTCATGCCGATCATGTGCACCTCGGCGCCCTCCACGGGCTCCAGCACCAGGTTGTCGGAATCCTTGGAGTAGAAGGTCTTGTCGTTCATGAACACCCAGAAATAGCGGGTCTCGCTGCCCTTCCGGATGTCGTCTTTCAGCTGGCCGTTGGCCTTGGCCACGATGTCGCTGACGGCCTTCTGGGTTATCTTCACGAGCCCGTCGCCCAGCGCCTGCCTGGCGGAGGCGTAGTCATAGTTGGCAAGCTTGTTTGCTATGACGTCCTCCATGTGGCTGACATCTATGCTGGAGATGACGTCCGTCACCTTGCCGATGACTTCGGCGGCAGAGGGGTCCTTGAGATCGCCGTTCAGAAAGTCCTCAATGGCGTTCGCCACGCCGCCGGCGCCGTCGGTGGCGCCGGGGCGAACCACGGCCGCGAAAGCGCCCGCGGGCATCACGCCCAAAAGCAATATTACAGTAAGCAGTACGCAGAGAAGCTTGCTTGACCTTTTCATAAAATATCCTCCAGTGTGCATGCATAATGCCGGTAAATGATATCTGTACACCTATATTTTAGTGCGTTTTGACACGGTTTATAGAGTAATTATTCTCAATTTCTTTACACAGTTTCAAAACTTTGTGAAAAAATGAGCAGTCCTCCCGGCGAAAATCGGTTGACAAGTGTAACACAGCATGATACTATCGTATCACAGTTGTGGCACATGGAGGGATGAAAATGTCAGATAAGCCCGGAATATCGAACAGCGAGTGGAAGATCATGGAGGAGCTGTGGAGCGCCTCGCCCAGGACGCTGATGGAGCTTGTCCGCGCCATGCGCGACAAATACGGCTGGGCCAAGAGCACCACCAACACCACCGTCCGCCGCATGGAGGAAAAGGGGCTGGTAAGGTATGAGGAGGGCTCGCGTTCCAGACTGTACATGCCCTGCTGCGGCCGCGCGGACGCAGCGGAGGCGGAGACGGAGAGCTTTCTGTCCAAGGTCTACGGCGGCAGCGTGGGGCTGCTGGTATCGTCCATGGCGGGACAAAAGAGCCTCACCGAGGACGACATAGAGGAACTGCGCCGCATTCTCAGGGAAGCGGAGGAGGCGGGAAAATGACTGCATGGATAATTTCGTCCTGCGCGCTCATCCTGTGCGTTATTCTGCTCAGAGCGGCGGCCGGAGAACACATTCCAGCCGGGGTGCGCTCGGCGCTGTGGCTGCTGGTGGCCGTGCGCCTGCTGGTGCCCGGCATGGCCTTCCGCGGCGATATCAGCGTGGAGAACGCGGTGCCGTCAGGGCTTGCCCAGTCCACCGGATATACCGCGCTTTCTGCGCCGGAAACGAGCGCCGCCGTATCGGCCGCCGTTCCGCCGGCAGCCTCAGCCGCGGCGCAGAGTACCGCGCAGAGCGCCGCCGTGCCGGAGGACCGGTACGCGGCGGAGAGCGTGAACTGGGTGACTCTGCTGCCGCTGGTCTGGATGTATGGGGCCTGCGCGGCGGCTGTGTGGTTCGCCGGGGTCAATCTCCGGCTGTATCTTGAACTGAAAAATTCCCGGCGGCGTCTGGATATCGATGCGGGCGGCACGCCGGTGTACATGACAGACGCGGTGCCGTCGCCCTGCCTTTTCGGCTTCGTCCGCCCGGGCATATATCTCACGCCCCGGGCGGCGGAATACGACCGCGCAGACAGAGTGATCGCCCACGAGGCGGCGCATCTGGCGCGGCTCGACAACTGGCGGTGCCTGCTGCGCTGCGCGTGCCTGTGCGCGTGGTGGTGGAATCCGCTGGCGTGGTGGGCGGCGGCCCTCTCCCGGGAGGACGCTGAGCTGGCCTGCGACGAAAGGCTGATGAAGAACATGGACGCGGCGGAGCGCCTGGCCTACGGCGGCGCGCTGCTGGACATGGTGGCGGTGGGCCGCCCGGCCGGGGGGCTTATCTGCGTGTCCACGCCCATGACCTCCGGCAAGCGGGAGATGAAGAAGCGGCTGGAGCTGATCGCCAAAAAGCCCAGGACCCGCGTCTCGGCCGCCGCGGTCACGGCGCTGCTGGCCGTGCTGCTGACGGGCTGCGCCTTCACCGGCGCGAAAACGCCGGCGACGTCCGCAAATGAGACAGCGGGGGATACGACGACTCTGACGGCGGAGGAAGTAAAGTATTTCAACACGGAGTTCTTCAACGGCGGCGACACGGAATCCATGCTGCACAACAATATCGCCAACGACTCCTTCGATACGCCCCAGGGCGTGAACCTGTTCCAGATGTTCTACAACGGCACGGGCAGCGACGACGATAGCCCCCTGACCGAAAAGGAGCTTTCGCTGCTGGGCATCTCCGAGGCCATGACCGACGTTGACCGCATGACCGAAGCGAACATGGACAGCGAGCTGCAAAAGAATCTGGACGTCACGCTTGCACAAACAGACGGCCGGGGGCTGCCGCTGTTCACTTACGACCCGGATGCAAAAATCTATTATCATATGCACGGCGACACAAACTACTGCCCGGTCAAGGTGCTTACAGGCTACCGCCATGCAGCTGAGCCGGATATGGTTTATCTCACCTGCACTTCTGGCCCGTCTTCCTCACAGAAGACGATAGGGCTGAAAAAGACCGCCGACGGTTATGTTTTCGTGTCCAGCCGGCTCGACTTTTTGACCGCAGTGCAGTGGAACCTCACCGACGAATCGGTGTCAATCCAGGCGGCCGGGCCGGCCGTGATTGATTACGCCGACGGCAATATCATCGTGTTCCACGGCTCCTACGGGCTTTTCGTGTACGACATCAAGGCGGGAAAGATAACCCGCGCCCTGAATTTTGTCAGCACGCTGGGCACAAATTACCTCAACGGCGATTTAGCCGTCAACGTCGTCGCGGCGGCCGACGGCAGCGCCGTTGAGGCGGCGCTGGCCGGAAACAGTGAGCTGGCGGCCGCATACTGCCTGCACCCGGAGACCGCGTGGTATGTGGAAACCGGATACGGAGACGCCGGCTGGATAAAGAAAACCGGCGCCATTGTGGAGGATGGGAAGGAATCGTATTGCCAGGGAGAGCCGGGCCAGATTAAAAACCCGGCCAAGGCTCCGGAGTGCACTTTAAACGGCGACAGGCTGTCCGATCTCACGCTGTCCATCAACGGCAAGTCCTACAAGCTGTTTGACGGCTGGAAATTTGCCGCGGCGGCGGTGAGTATTGAGCCCGCGGACTACGGCATCACCCAGAACATGCTGGACATGACCACACCCGTGGACTTTTCCGGCATGGGTATTCAGGAGCTGGGCGCGTACTGCCTCAGCTCCGACGGCGCAGGCTCCGAGGGCGGAGCGGCCGAGCTTCTGAACCGTTTCATGGCAGACCCGGTTTCCGTGCTGGGATATATCGATTCCGTGGGCGCGGAGACGGTGACGCAGTCGGGGGACAATGCCCAGACCCGGCTGTGCATGTTCATTGGCGCGCAGGGCGGACTGCAGAGCACGGAAGATGCAAGGACGAAATTTCTCCAGACCGTGAACGGGGTAAAACGGACTTCGACAGGGGCGGACGGAATAAGGGCGCTGGCGGAGCAGATAGTCAGCTTCTCCGGAACGGAATACGACGACTCCGGGGTGAAGGTGCGCATCGGCCCGTCGGAAAAATTTTCCGAGGAGGAAATAAAGCAGGCGGTCAAAGTGACGGAGGCCAAGATCAGGAGCTTCCGGGTGTGCACGCTGAAAAGCCTCACCTATGATGAGATCCGGTCCGATTACGATGTGCAGATGTATCTCAGCAACGGCCGCGGTTCGGTGAACGGCGCCGCGGCGGAGAATACCATCGTGCTGTATTCCGATTTCCACACCTCCGCCGATGCAAAGGACGCGTGGTCGCCTGACGCGGATTACGGCTGGAGCTTCACTCTCATAAGGGCAGACAAAAACAGCCCCTGGGTCGCGGACGACTGGGGGTATTGAAAAAAGCTCCCGCCTCTCAGGAGGCGGGAGCTTTTCATCATTCAGTTCAGTGCGTTTCGTTATACTTTTTGATACCGGCGGCAAGAACTTCCATGGCGCGCTCCAGATCGGGCTTCTTGATGACGTAGGCCATGCGGATCTCGTTCACGCCGTGGTGCGGCGTCTCGTAGAAGCTCTCGGCCGGGGCGAACATCACGGTGTCGCCGTCCAGATCAAAGTCGGTGAGCAGCCACTGCTGGAACTTGTCGGCGTCGTCCACGGGCAGGGCGGCCATGACGTAGAAGGCTCCTTTGGGCTCGGAATACACCACGCCGGGTATCTTCTTCAGACCGGCCACCAGAGCGTCGCGGCGGTCGCGGTATTCGTCGCGGACGGCGGCGAAATACTCCGGTCCCACGGTGTACAGTGCGGCGGAGCCGACCTGATCGATGGTGGCGGAGCACAGACGGCCCTGGCACCACTTCATGGCCTGGGCCATGAGTTCCTTGTTGCGGGAGATGACGCAGCCGATGCGGGCGCCGCAGGCGGAGAAGCGCTTGGAGACGGAGTCGATGACCACCACGTTCTCCTCGTAGCCCTCAAGCTGCAGCAGGCTCATCAGCGGTTCGCCGCCGTATACGAACTCACGGTACACCTCGTCGCCGATGATGAAGAGATTGTGCTCCCGGGCTATGTCGGCCATGAGCTTTATCTCGTCTTTGGAGAGCACGGTGCCGGTGGGGTTGCCGGGGTTGGTGAACAGGATGGCGCGGGTGTGCTCGTTGATGCAGGCCTCGACTCTCTCGCGGATGGCGAATTTGTAGCCCTCCTCCGGAGAGGTGGTGATGGGGTGGATTGATGCGCCGGTCAGACGCACGAAGGTGTTGTAGTTGGGATAGAAGGGCTCCGGCACGATGATCTCGTCGCCGTCGTCAAGGATGCAGGCCATCAGCATCTGCAGGGCCTCGCTGCCGCCGGTGGAGATAAGTATGTCTCCGGCGGAGATGGGCGCGCCGATCTTCTTGTAATAGCCGGCTATGGCCTCCAGCAGCGAGGGGATGCCGGCGGACGGAGCATAGGCCAGGACAGGCTGGGAGAAATTCTTCACGGCGTCAAAATACGCGGGGGGCGTGGCGATGTCGGGCTGGCCGATGTTCAGATGATAGATCTTCTTGCCCGCCTTTTCGGCCTCGACGGCGTAGGGAGCGAACTTCCTCATGGGGGACAGACCGCATTTTTCGATCTTGGATGAGAATCTCATTTTTGCTTCCTCCTGTTAATGTTTATGGTAAAAAAGTACTCAATGTTTCTTCCGACACCATCAATATACCCGTTTTTTTCAGAACATTCAACATAAAAATGACAATTAATGTCTCGCATATCCTTCCGGATGCAAACATATGGTCTGATGTGGCCTGTCCGTTGCAAACGCGGCCGTCTTATGTTAAAATAACAAATTATGCGGAACGCAAATCCGCCGGGCCGGAGCCCGGTATATTCGAGGTAGCCATGAGTATTTCAGTCTTTTTCGCCTGCCTGCTGTGCAGGCTTTTGCGGGGCGCCGCCCGTCTTCTCCACAGGGGCGGCACGGCCATGCCGGGGAGATTTGCCCTCAAGCTCTGCCCAGGGCTGCTGCGTGTCCTGGCCCGGAACGTGCAGACCGTGGCAATAACCGGCACCAACGGCAAGACCACCTCCGCCCGGATGGTGGAGGAGGCCTTCAATGAGGCCGGTCTGGACTATTTCGCCAACCGTTCCGGCGCGAACCTCATCTCCGGCATCACCACGGAGTTCGTGCTCAACTCCACCCTTACCGGGAAGCCGAGAAAGAAGTACGCCGTCATCGAGTGCGACGAGGCCGCCGCACGGCGGGTCTTCGGAGAGCTGAGACCCAAGGTGGCCGTGGTGACCAATCTGTTCCGCGATCAGCTGGACCGCTACGGAGAAGTGACCCACACGCTGGAGAACATCCGCGAGGGCCTGAAAAAGACGCCGGACACCGTGCTGTGCCTGAACGCGGACTGCTCCCTCACCTCGTCGCTGTCCCTCGACCTCCCCAACCGCTGCGTTTTTTACGGCATCGACGGCACCGCGGCCAAGTCCCGGACGAAGCCGGAGATCTCCGACGCCACCCACTGCATCCGCTGCAAGACGGAATACGAGTACGAGTATGTCACCTACGGCCACCTGGGCGGGTTCTACTGCCCTAAGTGCGGTTACGCCCGGCACAGGGCGGACGTGGCCGTCACGGATATCGTGGAGCACACCGCCGACAGGAGCACCGCGGTCATGGACGTCCACGGCGTCCGCAAGGTCGTGACCGTCAACCTTCCCGCGGTATACAACATCTACAACGCCGCTGGGGCGCTGACCGCCGCCGTGGAGATGGGCGTTCCTGCGGACACCGCCGCCGCCGCGCTGGGCGCTTTCAAGTGCGGCTTCGGCCGGATGGAGAAGTTCGATCTGGGCGCGGGCGGCGCCCGCATGATGCTCATAAAAAATCCGGCCGGCTGCAATCAGGTGCTGGATTTTCTCAGGGAGATCAGCGACTCCTTCACGCTGGCGGTGTGTCTGAACGACCGCTCCGCGGACGGGACAGACATCTCCTGGATATGGGATGCGGATTTTGAAAAGCTGCGGGACATGGACAGGAGAGTGAAAAAGGTCATCGTCTCCGGCGACAGGGCCGCGGACATGCTGGTGCGCATGAAATACGCCGGCGTGCCGGAGGAGAAGCTGTCCATGGAGACGGATTATGAAAAGCTGCTGGACGAGCTTGCCCGGCGGCAGGAGCCGGTCTTCATCATGCCCACCTACACGGCCATGCTGGAGCTGCGGGAGCATCTTATCAAGCGCTGCGGCGGCGCGGAATTCTGGGAGTGACGGACATGGAGCTGAAAATTTGCCACATGTACCCCGACGTGCTGAACCTGTACGGCGACAGGGGCAATATGATCTGCCTTAGAAGGCGGCTGGAATGGCGCGGCATAGGCTGCGAGATAAAGAGGCTCCCCATCGGGGAGACGGCCAGCCTGGCGGACTACGACATGGTGTTCATCGGCGGCGGGCAGGACTTCGAGCAGCAGGTGCTGCTGGAGGATCTGCACCGGGGCAAGGACGCCGAGATACGCGCGGCCGTGGAGGACGGCAAGACCTTCCTCACCATCTGCGGCGGCTATCAGATGCTTGGCAACTACTACGAGACCCACGACGGGGTGCGCTGCGATTTTATCGGCGCCGTGGATCTTTACACCGTGGGCTCCGACACCCGCATGATCGGCAACTACAAATACCGCTGCCTGCCAGAATCCGGCGGCAGCGTGGTGGTGGGCTTTGAAAACCACAGCGGCAAGACTTACCTGGGCCGGGGCGTGAGCCCGCTGGGCCAGGTACTCTCCGGCTTCGGCAACAACGGGGAGGACAAGACCGAGGGCGCGCGGTACAAAAACGTGTTCGGCACGTACAGCCACGGGCCCCTGCTGCCGAAAAACCCGGAGCTGTGCGACTACATCATCAAAACGGCGCTCACCCGGAAATACGGCTCGGCGGAGCTCGCGCCGCTTTCCGACGGGGCGGAGGAGCTGGCCCACGAGACCATGGCGGACAAACTTTAAGCAAAGGACAGGACGAATGATAAGATTTTATAACGGCCGGCTGCTGACGCTGGACGGCGGAGTAAAGATATCTGAGGACGAGGTCTGGACGGACGGGGCGCGCATCGCCTACATGGGGCCGAAAAAGGCGGACATGCCCGCCTTTGAGCGGCAGATCGACCTGCGGGGCGATATGGTTATGCCCTCCTTCAAAAACGCCCACACTCATTCGGCCATGACCTTCCTGCGCTCCTACGCGGACGATCTGCCCCTGAACGACTGGCTTTACAGGCAGGTGTTCCCAATGGAGGCGAAGCTCACGCCGGAGATAGTGTACGTCATGACCCGCATCGCCATAATGGAGTACCTCACCAGCGGCATCACGGCCAGCTTCGACATGTACATGAAAAACGACGCCTACGCCCAGGCGAATATAGACAGCGGCTTCCGCACGGTGCTCTGCGGTGCGCTGAACGATTTCGACGCCGACCCTGAGGAGCTGGAGCGGGAGTATCTGAAATTCAATTCCGGCAGCGAGCTGGTCAGCTATATTCTGGGTATACACGCCGAATACACCACCGGGCTGGAGCGCATGAAATACGTTTCAGAACTCACGCACAAATACAAAGCCCCGTTTTTCGCCCACAATTCCGAGACGAAGGCGGAGGTGGAGGGCTGCGCTGCCCGCCACGGGGCCACGCCCACGGAGGTCTTCGAGTCCCTGGGCCTCTTTGATTACGGCGGCGGCGGCTTCCACTGCGTGTGGATGTCTGACAGGGACGTAGAGATATTTGCCCGGCGCGGTCTGTGGGCCGTGACCAATCCCGCGTCGAACCTGAAGCTGGCCAGCGGCATCGCGCCCATATGCCGGCTCATGGACGCCGGGGTAAAGCTGGCCATCGGCACCGACGGCGCCGCCAGCAACAACGCCCTGGACATGTTCCGGGAGATGTACCTGACGGCGGCGCTGCAGAAGTATCTCACCGGCGACGCCGCGGCCTGCGGCGCGGACAGAGTGCTGGAGATGGCCTGTACGGGCTCGGCCGGAGCCATGGGCCTTTCCGACTGCGACGATATCGCGCCGGGGAAAAAGGCCGATCTCATCGTTATAGACCTTTCAAGGCCGAACATGCGCCCCATTCACAACATCGCCAAGAATCTGGTCTACGCCGGGTCCAAGGAGAACGTGAGGCTGACCATGGTGAACGGCCGGGTGCTTTACGAAAACGGGGAGTTCTTCATCGGCGAGGAGCCCCAAAAAATTTACGAAACAGCGGAAAAGCTGCTGAAAGAGATAATGTGATGAAACTCATTGACCTGCATGTCCACACGACCAAATCCGACGGAACGCTTACGCCCGCCGAAACGGTGAGCCTCGCCCGGGAAAAGGGCCTGGCCGCCATCGCAGTGACCGACCACGACACCGTGGGCGGCATCGCGGAGGCGCAGGCGGCCGGGGCGGCCGCGGGCGTGGAGGTGGTGCCGGGCATGGAGGTCAGCACCGGCTGGGAGCACACGGAGATACATCTGCTGGGTTACCTGTTCGACCCGGCGTCCCCGGCCCTCGGAGAGGCCATCGACTGGGTCATAAACGACCGGCGGGAGCGGAACGAAAAAATGGCCGCCCTCATGCGGGCCGACGGCATCCCCGTCACGGCGGAGGAGATGTACCGCCGCTATCCCCAGTCCACCGTGGGGCGGCCCCACTTCGCCGTGAAGCTCATGGAGCAGGGTATGGCCGTCTCCGTGAAGGACGCCTTCGCGCGGTATCTCGCGCCGGGACAGAAGTATTACGTCCGGCGGAACCACATCGCCTTCGACCGTGCGGTGGAGCTCATATGCCAGGCCGGGGGCAGGGCCGTGCTGGCCCACCCGTTCCAGTACAGGTACGACGACGAGCGCCTGCGGCGGCTGCTGGACTACTGCCGGGAGACCGGCGTGTCCGGCGTGGAGTGCCTGTATTCCGGCTACACCCCGGAGCAGGAGGAGTATCTTGAGGCTCTGGCCGGGGAGTACGGCTTCCTGATCACCGGCGGCAGCGATTTCCACGGCTCCCACAAGCCGGAGATAGAGCTGGGCCGCGGCATCGGCGGCACTCTCGCCGTGCCGTATGAGCTGCTGGAAAAACTGAAAAAAAAGTAAAGGCCGCCGGGAATTTTCCCGGCGGTATTTTCATGCCTGCCCGTCCTCCCGCATATGCTGTAACGGCATACTTTTATTTACGGGAGGAATGAACGTGAAAAGAATCGCCGCACTGCTCCTTTCCGCGCTGCTGGCGCTGGCCGCGGCAATCCCCGCTGCCGCGGAGTACGACACGGAAGTGAACTATATGGAGCGCATGATCTCCGCCGCCGTCTCCGGCGACGCGGAGGCAGGAGCCGCAGCAGAAAAGAGCCGGAACGAGAAGATCGACGCCGTCTGCCCCGAATTCGCGAAAATATCCTATACCGACCTCTGCCTGCTGGCAAAGATAATATATGCAGAGGCGGGCAGCGAATGGCTGCCGGACGAATGGAAATTCTGCGTGGGGGAGGTGGTCATGAACAGGGTCGCCTCGCCGGAGTTTCCCGATACGGTGGCGGCGGTGCTGGCCCAGCCCGGCCAGTATTACGGCCCACACAGCCGGTATTTCCAGTCCATAAGGCCGGACGCCAGGCACCTGGCCATAGCCGCGAGGCTCCTGGGCGGTGAGCGGCACATGGTGCCCTCGGTGGTGTTTCAGGCCAATTTTCCCCAGGGCGGGGGGACGTATCTGCGCCTAACGGACAGGGTCCTGGGCAACACCTATCTTTGCTTCAGCAGCAGGCCCGGTCTGTACTGATTTGCTCCGTGCCCGGAGGGCGGCAAACGCCCCTCCGGGCAATTCTGTATTTGAGACAATAAATGAGATTTATTGAGAATAATTTCATTTTGGCAAAGGCAAATATAGCCATTTAACGCGATAAAATATCCGCTTTTTGGGAAACCGAAAATATCTTGCTTTTTTATGTTTTTTCCTGCTGATTTTGCTTGTGTTTTGTCAATGCAGCGGTTACAATGTTCAATGTGATGCACGACTATGTAAATTAACTCGTCATTTTGTATTATTGCGGTTTTTACTGCCTTTCTGTGATTTGGTATCTGCGAGGTGGAATAGAATTGCCTGATGAACGCCAACAATTTGCGCTGTCTCTGAGCCAGCGCAATATTTTATCCCTTGAGCAGATATACGCCGGTACGGCCATAAACATCATCAGCGCGACCGTGCGCATAAGCGGGCGCGTTGATTTTGAACTGCTCTCAAAGGCGCTGAATCTGGTGCTGGAGCGGGATCGCGGCCTGCGCACCCGCATTGTGCGCGCGGACGGCGGGGACGCTCAGGAGTTCGCCCCATTTGAGAAAGAGCAGTTTCCCGTGTACGATTTTTCGCTCACCGATCCAGACGGGTTTTCCCAGTGGGAGAGCGCCCTGGCCCGGGAACCGATGCAGCTGTACGGCGCGCCGCTCTGCCGGTTCTTTCTCTTCCGCACCGGCGAGGAGGAGGGAGGGGTGCTGGTCAGAACCCACCACATAATCTTCGACGGCTGGTCGGAGCTGCTGCTGTGCAACCGGATCGCCAAGACGTATCTGTCCCTCCTCTCCGGCAAGGAGCCGGAGCTTGATGAAGCGCCGGATTATTCCGTCCACGTCCGGCAGGAGCGGGAATATCTGGACTCGGGCGCCTGCCGGAAGGATGAGAGCTACTGGCGGGAAAAGCTGGCTGAGCCGGCTGAGCCGGCGTCCTTCAAGGATCAGCGCGGGACGGGCATAAGCCCTGTGAGCCGCCGGCTTTCATACAGGCTGCCGGAAATACTCAACCATGCCATCGACAGCTTTTGCCGGGAGCACAGGGTGTCGCCCTTCGCGCCGTATTACATGGCGCTGGCCATCGCCGCCCGGAGAATGGGCTGCGGCCGGCGCATAACGGTGGGCGTGCCCATACACAACCGCGCGGACATGGGCGCGCGGCAGACCACTGGCATGTTCGTCAGCACCCTGCCGCTGGTGATGGAGCTGGACGAAAACTGGACGGTGGAGGAATTCAGCGACGCACTGGCGGAAAACTGGCTTGATCTTCTGCGGCACCAGCGCTATCCCTTTGAGCGTATAGAGGCCCTGCCCAGACCCGTGGGCGGGAGGCTTTTCAACATCGCCCTTTCGTATCAGGACAATCTGCAGTACAGGGGCGAGAGCGCCACGGTGCATTTTTCCGGGCGCTGGAATTTCAGCGGATATCAGGCGGAGCAGCTGTGCATACACCTGACCAATCTGGAGGATCACCGCCGCTATACTGTGGATTACGACTACCTGACCCAGCTTTTTACGGACGGAGAGATCGACCGTCTGCACCATACGGTCTGTTCCGTCCTCGACCAGATACTCTCCCGCCCGGACAGGCCCATCCGCGAGGCGCATGTCATTTCCCCGCAGGAGCGGGAACTGGTGCTGTATTCCTTCAACCGCACGGAGTGCGCCCTGCCGTACCGCGGGGTGTGGGAGACCTTCGCCGCGCGGGCGGCGGAATGGCCCGCACGGGCCGCAGTCATCGAAAACGGGGAGAAGCTAACCTACGGTGCGCTGTATTCAAGGGCGCTCTCCGGCGGAGCGGCGATAGCCGAAAGACTGGGCGGTGACGAGCCGCTGGCGGCCGTGCTGCTGCCCAGGGGCAACGAGCTTGCCTGCGCGCTGATGTCCGTTACGGCGGCGGGCGCCGCCTGGCTGCTTTTGGCGCCGGACATGCCGCGGGGCAGGCTGGAGGAGATACTCTCCTCCAGCAATGCGGAGCTTGTCGTGACCTCACGGGACATTCTGGCAAGCTTCGGCGGCAGCCTGCCCGTGCCGGTGATATTTACCGACGCCCTCCGCTCCGGGAGCGCGGATGGCTTTGTCCCGCCCCACAGGGACGCGGAGGAGCTCTGCTATGTGGTCTACACCTCCGGCTCCACGGGAACCCCCAAGGGAGTGGAGATATCCCAGGGCAGCCTGCTGAACTTTGCCCAGGGCATGAAAAGTATTTTCCCGGACGGCGCCATGCTGTCCGTCAGCAGCGTATCCTTCGACGCCTTCGTGCTGGAATGCGCTGTCCCCCTGCTCAACGGCCTCACGGTGGCGTTTGCCGACGCCGGACAGCAGGAGGATCCCGACGCCCTCTCCGCGCTTCTCACCGGCTTCGGCGTGGATTACATGTGCATGACCCCGTCGCGGCTGGAGACGTATCTGGAATATCCGTCCTTCCGGGCGGCGCTTGCCGGGCGGAAGGGAATACTCTGCGGCGGAGAGACGTTTTCCGGTGAGCTTCTCGCAAGACTGAAGGCGCTTACGGAGGCGCATATATACAATCAGTACGGCCCGTCGGAGACCACGGTGGGCGTAAGCACGGCGTCGCTCGACCGCTGCGCGGAGATAACCGCGGGGCGTCCCATGCCCAACTGCCGGCTGTATGTGCTGGACGACAGACGGGAGCCGGTGCCGGTCGGCGTGTTCGGAGAGCTCTATATTGGCGGGACCTGCGTGGGCCGCGGATACAGAAACGACGAGGCGCTGACCCGGAAGGCCTTCATGGCTGACCCGTTTGTTTCGGAGGGCAGGATGTACCGCTCAGGAGACGTGGCCTGCTGGACGGGCGACGGGCAGCTGCGCCTGCGCGGGCGCGTGGACAGGCAGATCAAGCTGCGGGGCCAGAGGGTGGAACCAGACGAGCTGAGGTTCTGCCTGGAAAACCATCCCGCCGTGAGAAAGGCTGCCGTCCGCGCCGCGGAGCAGTACGGCCAGACCATGCTGTGCGCCTATTTCGTCCCGTCGGGCGAGGTATCCGAGCGCGAGCTCATGGAGTATCTCGCGGACAAGCTGCCGGTGTATCTGCTGCCGTCGAGGATAATAAGACTTCCCGCCATGCCCATGACGGCCAGCGGGAAGGTGGACGAAAATGCGCTTCCGCTGCCGGAGGTATCCTTGGGCGGTGAGCCGGAAAACGACATGCAGCTCAAGATACTGTCCGTTTTCCGCCAGGTGCTGGGGTGCCCGGAGCTGGGCGCGGACGGGGACTATTTCCTCTTCGGCGGAAATTCCCTGAACGCCATGGAGACAGTGGGACTGTTGGAGCCCGTCACCGGACGGAGGCTGAAGGTGTCCGAGCTCTACGCCTGCCGCACGGCGCGCCGGCTGGAGCAGTGGCTTTCCGGCGGGGAGAGCGCGGAGGCCGCGCCGGGCCCTGCCCCCATAGTCAGGGCGCCGGAGAGCGAGACCTACCCGCTGTCCGAAATCCAGCGGAGCATATATATCCAGTGCCGCATGGCGCCGGACGGCATGGCCTACCATATGCCGGGGGCCTTTCTCCTCTCGGCCGCGCCGGACAGGCAGCGGCTGGAGCGAGCCTTCAGGGCCCTCATCGCCCAGGACGATATCTACCGCACGGCCTTCGGTTTTGAAAACGGAAAGCTTTCGGCCAGAATACTGCCGCAGGTGAGCTTTGAGCTGCCGGAGCTCTCCGGGGACTGCCTGGAGACGGTCTGGAAAGAATTTCTGCGCCCCTTCGACCTTGAGCGCCCGCCGTTTGTAAGGGCCGCGCTGTGGAAGAGCGAAAACGGCTGGGTGCTGCTTATGGACGTCCACCACATAGTGGGGGACGGCGTGAGCACGCCCGTCATGCTCCGCCGCCTCAACGGTTTCTACGCCGGTGAAACGGCGGAGGAGCTGCCGCTCACATACAAGGATTACGCCGTCTGGAGAGAATCGCTTCCGGATGACGGCGCCATGGCGGCGTGGAAGGAGCGGCTGACGCCGCTGCCGCCTCCGCTGGACATGCCCGCCGATATGCCGCGCCCCCACCCCTTCGACTTCCGGGGCGGCATGTGCAGGTTCACGCTGCCGGACGAGCTGGAGGCGAAGTGCGATGAATTCTGCCGCGCCCGCGAGCTCACGCCGTTCATGCTTTTCGCCGCCGCCTACGGGCTGCTGCTATCCCGCGCCTCCGGCCGTGAGGAGCTTATCACGGGCGTACCCGTCTCTGGCAGGAGCCGGAGCGAGCTGTGGGATATCTGCGGCCCGTTTCTGACCTCGCTGCCCCTGCGTCTCGCCCCGAGGGCGGAGAGCACCGCGGACGAGTATCTGCGGGATGTGCGGCGGGAAACGCTGTGGATGCTGGATCATCAGGAACTGCCGCTGGACAGGGTGCTCACGGAGCTGGGCGTGCCCCGGACCTTCGGTGAAAATCCGCTGTTCCAGACCATGTTCACCTATCGCCCGCTGGACGCGGAGACGCTGGAGCTGGCCGGAGGGCCGCTGACGGCGCTGGAGACTCCCCACGATACCGCCAAGGCGGAGCTGAGTCTGGAGGCCGCCAAAACCGGCGGCAGGTACTGCTTTGAGTTTGAATACGCAGCGTCGGTGTTTCAGCGCCCGACGATAGAGTTTTACGCCCGCAGTATGGTGCGGGCAGTGGCGGCGCTGATCGCCGCGCCGGACGAAAAGCTCTCCGGGCTGGACATCGTCCCGCCTGAGGACAGAATATGCCTGCTGGAGGAGCCGCGGCAGATGACTTCGCCCTTCCGCAACGTGTCCGTCGACGTGCTGATAGCCGAACAGGCCGCCAGGACACCGGACGCCCCGGCCGTGATATTCCGGGGCGAGACCGTCTCCTTCCGCGCGCTGGAGGAGAGAGCCGTGTGCCTTGCCGGCAGGCTGCAGGCCGCCGGCGCGGCCCCGGGCGGCCGGATAGGGCTGTGCTGCCTCCGCGGCAGCGACATCTTCGCGGGCATGCTGGCCATACTCAAAAACGGCTGCGCGTATGTGCCCTTCCTGCCGGACTTCCCCAGGCAGAGAGTGGAATACATGCTGGAGACCGCCAAGGCGGGCACGGTGCTGTGCGACGCTGCAAGCGCGCCGCTGGTGTCGTCCCTCTCCGGCGTGACGCCGGTGATAATGGACGGCGGCAAGGCGCGCTTCGCGCCGCCGGAGCGCCGGGGCGGACTGATGTATATTCTGTTTACTTCGGGCTCCACCGGAAAACCCAAGGGCGTCATGGTGTCCAACACCGCCGCGGCCAACTACTGCGTTTCCATGGGCGAGATCCTCCGGCGGGATGCCGGCAGGGTGCTGTGCGTGACCAACATGACCTTCGACATCTTTCTGGCGGAGGGACTGCTGCCGCTGTCCATGGGCCGCACCGTGGTGATGGCGGACGAGGAGGAGCGCACGCTGCCCTGGCGCATGGCCAGGTGTATGGCTGCCTCCGGCGCCACGACCATGCAGATCACCCCGTCACAATTGGGCATGTGCCTGGGCAACGCGGAGTTCCGGGACGCGGTCAGAGAGATCAAACTGCTGCTGCTGGCCGGAGAGGCCACCGGGGCAAAGCTGGTGGAGGAGGCTTCAAAGGCCACGCGGGCCGAGCTGGTGGACGTGTACGGCCCCACCGAGGCCACCGTGTACGTTTCCTCCTCCCGGCTGGAGCCGGGAAAGCCCGTCACCATCGGAACCCCCTTCAGAAACTGCCGCATGTACGTTCTGGACGGCGACGGCCGGGACGCCTTCCCCACGGCCAGGGGCGAGCTGTACCTTGCCGGCACCTGCCTTGCGGAGGGCTATGTGGGCCGCCCGGACCTCACCGCCGCGGCGTTCGTGCCCGACCCGGGCTTCCCGGGGGAGAACATGTACCGCACCGGCGACATGGCCAGACTGAAGGCCGACGGAGAGATAGACTGCCTGGGCCGCCTCGACGCCCAGATAAAGCTGAACGGACTGCGCATCGAGCTGGACGAGATAAACGGCGCCGCTCTGGACAGCGGAGCGGTCACCCAGTGCGTCACCGTGCCCGCCGAGCGAGCCGACGGCAGCGCGTTCCTGCGCGCCTTTGCCGTGCCCGCGCCCGGCGGAGAGAACGTGGAGGATAATCTGCGCCGGCACATGCGCACCCTGCTGCCGGAATACATGATCCCGGCGGAGATAGTGCTGCTGGGCGCTCTGCCATCGAACCCCAGCGGAAAGGTGGATCTGCCCAGACTGAAGGCCTGGGCCCCGGAAAAGTCCGCGGTCAGGGTCTGCGAGACAGTGCCCGAAAAGCCCACGGAGCTTGCGGCTCCGGCGCCGTCTGCGCCGCCTCCGGCGGGCCGCGCGGATGCGGAGACTCTCCGGAACATATGGAAAGAGGAACTTGGCCGCAGCGAGATAGCGGACGGCGAATCCTTCTTCAGCCAGGGCGGCACCTCTCTGGCCGCGCTGAGCGTCTTGACAAAATACTATTCGGCTGGTATAAACATGACTCTGGCCGAATTCTATGCCAACCCCACCCTTGCCCAGCAGGCGGACATGTTCTGCGCCGGGACCGAAGCTGCCCCGGCTCCCAGAACGCCCGCGGCGCCGTCCGACCCGATGGAGTTCCGTCCTCGACCGGCGCCGTCTGCACCGCCCGCCGCGCCGTCGCTCCCTGCCGGGCGCGTGCTGGTCACCGGGGCCTCCGGCTTTTTGGGCGTACACATCCTGCGGGAGCTGCTGGAAAACGGCCTCGCCGGGGAAGTGGTGTGCCTTATGCGGGACGACAGGCGGGAAAAGCTGGATACGGCGCTGAGCTGCTATTTCGGGCCTGAGTTTGCGGAGAAGTACCGCGGGCGCATAAAAATCGTGCGCGGAGACGTCACGAAAACCCGCTTCGGCATGTCCGGCGGGGAATACGACGCGCTGCGCGCCGGCGTTTCCGCCGTGTATCACACGGCGGCGGACGTGCGGCATTTTGCCAGCGATTCCAAGGCCTGGACCACCAACGTTTTCGGTACCGCCCACACTGCCCAGTTCGCTCTGGACTCCGGCGCGGCGCTGAACCACATATCCACCCTCAGCGTGTCCGGCGAATATCTGGTACGCGACCCGTCCATGACCGCCGTGTTCACGGAATCAGACTTTTACATCGGCCAGAACTGGCACGACAATATATACGTCGAGGGCAAGTTCCTGGCCGAGCAGGAGGTCTACGACCGGATGAAGTCCGGTCTGAACGCCCGGGTGTTCAGACTGGGCCGCCTGACGGGCAGAGATTCGGACGGCATGTTCCAGAAAAATCCCGCCTCCAACGCCGTGTATCTCACGCTGCGGGGCATACAGGCCGCCGGGGCACTGCCGGAGGCCATGGCCGGAGTGCCGATAGACCTGACCCCGGTGGATTTCTGCGCCAGGGCCATAACCGCGCTTTCAAACGGGGACATGCCCGTCTGCCACATCGCAGACCCGGAGCCGGTGACCATGCTGGAAGCGGCCCGGGCCGTCGACCCGGATATCGAGGTTTTGTCCAACGAGACGTTTTCGGCGCGGCTGGCCAGGCTTCTGCCGGAGGACGGGGAGGGTTATCTCCCGCCGCTGGTGGAGATCTGGAACCGCGGCATGCACGACGGACCTGCAAGAATAACCCAGAGCTGGGAAAGGACGACGAAGGCGCTGGTGAAGCTGGGCGCGGAGCTGCCCGAATCGCCGCCGGGAGTGCGGCTGAGGGAATATTCGATTTCACACAGGGCGGGAGGTGCCGAAAAATGATCTCCGATTCCGCCGCGGTAGTGATGGTCGTGGCGCTTATCGCGCTGGGGGCCTTCGCGCAGTGGCTGCTGCGATACCGTTCGCCGCTGCTGCTGCCCAAGATCTATCTTGCGGCCTCGCTGTGTTACAGTGTTTGGGCCGTGGCGCTGCTGGTGATGAAGTTCACTCCGGCGGAGGACATCTCCGCCATCATGATGCTGGACTCCCTAACCTATATCGGCGTGGCCAACACGCCGGTGCTGTGCCTGGTTATAGCTCTGGCATTCGTAAACAACTGGGACAAGCTGCCCAAAAAGTGTATGTGGCTCTTCGTCATCCCGCTGCTGACCAACGTGATGGTGTGGACGAATCCGCTGCATCATCTGTACTACGCCCAGTTTTCCGTGGTGCGCAGCGAGATCGTTTTCGGCCCGTACATGTATGTTTCGGGAACCTATACCTACGCCTGCATGATAGCCTCCATAGTGCTGGTGTCGCGGTTCATGACCCGCACGCCAACGAAGCTGTACGTGCAGCAGGGCCTGCTGTACATCATCGGCATCAGCATACCCCTGGCGTTGAGCGTCCTTGCCACCCTCGGCATCGGCAACATGTCCATAGCCGCCACGCCCATAAGCTTTGTCTTTACCCTGCTGTTCCACGGCATTGACATCTATCAGCTCCATCTGCTGGATGTGCAGCCCATAGCCACCCAGCACATTCTGGACGGCATTTCGGACTGCTATCTGGTCATGAGCGAGCGGGAGCTGGTCATCAACATGAACCAGCCCTTCCGGGAGATGTTCGGGGCGCGGTACAATATTCAGGAGAATCAGTATCTTCTGGGCAGCATCCAGCAGGACAAGGGCGAAAAGACCCCGGTCTACTACCTACTCACCGCCGTGGAGACCTGCCGGGACAGGAAGTCCGGGGTCTCCTACGAGCAGGCCGTCACGATAAACGGCGAGGACGGCGTGAAAAGATACTACTACATCGCAGAGGTGACGCCGCTTTTCATCAGCGACAGGCTCACCGGCTTCGTGTGCATCTACAAGGACATTACGGCGCTGAAAAACAGCCTGCAGCAGCTTGAAAACGGCCGCACCAGAATTATGGAGCAGGAACGTCTGGCCTTCCTCGGCCAGATGGTGGGCGGCCTTGCCCACAACCTGAAAACGCCCATTATGAGTATTTCAGGCTGCACCTCCGCCATCGAAAATCTGGTGACGGAGTGCCGCCAGAACATGGACGACCCGGAAGTGAACGAAGACGATTACCGGGAGATATACGGAGAGATGGATTCCTGGATCGCCAGGATACGGGACTCCTGCTCCTACATGTCGGACATCATCACCGCCATCAAGGGCCAGGCCGCCCACGCCAGCGCGTCGGAGAACGCGGCCTTCACGGTGGACGAGCTGGTGAAGCGCTCGTCGCTCCTCATGCGGCACGAGCTTCTGACCAATCAGTGCCGTCTGGTCAGCGAGAGCGATATCAAGGAGGACATCATCCTCCACGGAGATGTGAACAACCTCATCCAGGTGCTCAACAATCTCATTTCCAACGCCATATACGCCCAGCGGCAGAAGGGCGGGGGCGACATCGTGCTGGGCGTCACCCGGGACGCGGAAAATCTCAGAATTTTCGTGCGGGACACCGGCCCGGGGGTGGAGCCCAGAGTGAGGGACAGACTGTTCCGGGAAATGATAACCAGCAAGGGCACCCAGGGCACGGGCCTCGGCCTCTATATCTCCAACGCCGTCGTCAGGGGCAAATTCGGCGGCAGCATGTGGGTGGAGGACAACCCCGGGGGCGGGGCTGTGGTGGGGCTCTCCATTCCTTTTGAAAACGTTACGTTTACTCCGGTTCCTTCCGGAAAGGCGGGTGGTGAAGAATGAGAAAAAAGCTTAACGTGTCGAATGAAAACAACGGCATATCCATTCTTGCGCTGGATGACGACCCGGTCATGACGCTGACCCTGCAGGCGTACTTCCAGAACGCGGGATACAATGTCGACACGTCCAACGACCCCGAAGCGGCGGTGGAGCTTGTAAGACAGGGCCACTACGACATACTGCTGCTGGACTTCCTGATGACGCCCATCTGCGGCGACCAGGTGGTGGAGCGGATACGTCAGTTCAACAAGGAGCTGTACATAATCCTGCTCACGGGGCACAAGAGCATGGCGCCGCCCATCAAGACCATCCGGGCTCTGGATATCCAGGGCTATTACGAGAAGAGCGACAGGTTCGATCAGCTGGAGTTGCTGGTGGAATCCTGCGTGAAATCCATAAAGCAGATGCGCATCATCCGCCTGCAGAACGACGAGCTGACGGAGGCCAACGGCAAGCTCAACGAGAGCTATCTGGAGCTCATCCGCATCCTGCGGCTCACTGTGGACGCCAGGGACATATATACCCGCGGCCACTCCGACAGGGTCTCCTACTACGCCGAGCGCATCGCCCGCAAAATGGGCCGGGACGACAACTACTGCAACCGTGTCCGCGTGGCCGGACTGTTCCACGATCTTGGCAAGCTGAGCGTGCCTGATTTCGCCCTGCTGAAGGACAGCTCCCTCACGGACGAGGAATATGCGCTTATCAAGACCCACTCCGTGAAGGGCTACGAGCTGCTGTCCTCCGTCTCCGTTTTCAAGGGCGTGGCCGGCATCGTGCGCAGCCACCACGAGCGCTGGGACGGGCGCGGCTATCCCGACGGGCTCAAGGGCGGGGACATTCCGGAGGAGGCCCGCGTCATAGGCGTGGCGGACGCCTTCGACGCCATGACCTCTACAAGACGGTACCGGGCGAGCCTGGGGCTGGAGCACGCGAAAAGCGAGCTGCTGCGCGGCCGCTGGACTCAGTTCGACGGGGATATAGTCGATACGTTCATGGAGCTTCTGGAGGATTACGATGAGATGAGCAGAGAGCTGGAGTGGACCCACGAGGCCGAGCCCCTGCCGGGATCGGAGGCTGTAAGTGAAAAAATTTGAGCTGTACGACATCCCATACTTCGATACCTTCTTCGGCTATGTATCCTACATCAGCGAAAAATTTCCGGATTCCATGGGTATCTGCCAGTACGACCGGCGGGGAAATCTGACGGAGCGCAGCTACGGACAGCTGGGCCGGGACGTGTTTGCGGCGGCAAGGGCCATAAAAGCGGACGGCTTTGCCGGGAAACACATCGCCATCGTGGGCGAGAACTGCTACGAGTGGCTGGCGGCCTTCCTGGCAATAAACTGCGCCGGGGCCGTGGCGGTGCCGGTGGATATCGAGCAGCCGGACGAGACGATAAGAGCCATGCTGCAAAGCGCGGACGTCTCAGCGGCCTTCGCGGCGGAGACATTCATACCCATCTGCGCTCCGCTGACGGAGAACGGCGGTCTGAAAAGGCTCCTGCGCCTTAGCGGCGGGGGAGACGACGGCTTTTTTGCGCTGTGCCGGGAGGGCGAAGGACTGGACACGCCGCTGGGCGGGGAGCTGGAGCCGGATATGGACTCCTCCATATTCTTCACCTCCGGCACCACCAGCTCGCCGAAGCCGGTGCTGCTGTCCCAGCGGAACATCCTGCGCAACGCCACAGAGGGCGTGATGATGGCCCGGGGCACACAGGAGCTCTACGCGCCGCTGCCGCTTTATCACACTTACGGCCTGAACAGCACGGTGCTGGGCAGCATGATAAACGGCGTGCGCATAACCCTCAACGGGGACCTCAAGACCATGCTGCGGGATCTGAAGCTGTCGAAGGCGGAAACGGTGGTGGCCGTGCCGCTGATGGTGGAGGCCGTGTACGGGATGCTGATGAAAAGCGCCGAAGCGTCGGAGAATACCGCGGAGGCCGAGACCTTTCTGAAAAAGCACCGCTTCTGGGGCAGGTTCGGGATGACCCGGGGCCAGGAGGCGCTTTATAAGATCAAGGAGGCCGCCGGACTGGGGAGACTGAACCAGTGCGTGGTGGGCGGCGCCAACATGAGCAGAGAGCTGTGCGAGAATCTGGGCCTGTTCGGCATATCCGTTCTGCAGGGCTACGGCATAACGGAGTGCTCGCCGCTGATATCCGTGAACACGCTGGATTCCTGCCGCATGGGTTCCGTGGGGCATGTGGTGCCGGGCTGCCGGGTAAAGTTCACCGACGGGGAGATACTCGTAAGTGGCACCAACGTCATGAAGGGCTATTACGGTGACGAAAAGCTCACCGCCGAGGCCTTCGACGCCGACGGCTGGTTCAAAACCGGCGATCTGGGCTATATGGACAGGGACGGGTTCCTATATATAACCGGCCGCAGAAAGAACCTGATCGTGTGCAAAAACGGCAACAAGGTGTCCCCGGAAATGCTGGAGGCGCTTATAGCGCCCCTGCCGCTGGTGAAGGAGGTAGTGGTCAGCGGCACCACCGGCGGCGATTCCACGGACGACGTGAAGGTGGTGGCCAGCATCTGCCCCGACCCCCTGCTCTCCGCAGACATGTCGGCGCTGGAGATACTCGAGCGGCTCCAGCGGGACATCGACGAGATCAACAGGACGCTGCCCACCTACCAGCAGATCCAGATGATAAACATCAGGGACGGGGAATTCGAAAAAACGGCTTCGCAGAAGATCAAGCGCAGCGCGGTATGAGGAGGATAAATGTTCGATACGGTAAAGGATATTGTGTATCAGGTCACGGGAAAGACCGGCCTCACCATGGACACGGATTTCGTGACCGACCTTGAGCTGAACTCATTCGACATCATGAACATCGTCTGCGCCTTCGAGGATCGCTTTGACACCGCCATACCCACCAGGGATGTGTGGCAGCTGCGCCGGGTCAGCGATGTCATGGAATATATGCAGAAACGCGGTATAACGGAATAATGGGCGACAGGATATATTTTCTGCGCACCGCCCGGGAGCGGGGGAAGAGCGAAGAACGGCTGCGCGCCGCGGCCGCGAGGGCCGCGGGGCTCAGGGCCGGCGATCCGTCCCTGCTGGTGCTGCGCACAAAAGAGGGAAAGCCGTACTTTCCCGGGGAGAACCTGCATTGCTCGGTCTCCCACAGCGGCGGGATATGGCTGTGCGCCATCAGCGCCGCCCCGGTGGGCGTGGACATACAGCTCGTCGGAGACTGCGACGCGGAGAGGATTGCGGCGCGCTTTTTTCACCCCGACGAGGCTGCGTGGCTCCATAGCAGGGGCAAGGAGGCTTTTTTCGAGGTCTGGTGCGCCAAGGAGAGCTATGTGAAATATACCGGTGCCGGCATGCTGCCAGGTATGGACGGCTTTTCTGTGACGGACGGCGCGGGGATATCGGGGCGCGTTGGCGGCGCGCTTATGCGCAGGGTGCCCTTCGACGAGAGATACCGCCTTTTCCTGTGCGGCGGCACGCCGGGGGAGATAACCGTCACGGAACTGGAAAGCGAATAATAACGACCGCTCAAAAGAGCGGTCGTTATTATTCGTATATAGATCGTTTACAGCTTGCCCTGCTGTTTGCACCAGGCGCGCATGATGAAGGATGCGGGCAGGTGCTTCACCAGCCGTACCTGCTGCCGCTCCGGTATGCCCAGAACGGAGACGGCTTTGCCCAGCTTCATGTCCAGCAGCGCCTTCTTAACCACCTGCTCCGGCGGATAGTAGCGGTTGTAATAGGACACGGTGTCGTCGGTGACGGCGCGGTCGAAAAACTCCGTAGAGACCCAGCCGGGACAAACTGCCATGACCCTTATGCCGCGGTCCTTCAGCTCCATGCCCAGCGCCTGGGAAAAGCTGAGAACATAGGCTTTGGACGCGCCGTAGACGTTGATGTACGGCACCGGCTGGAAGGACGACAGGGAGCCCATGTTGTAGATCCTGCCGCCGCTGCCCATATACGGCAGGGTGACGTAGGTCATGGCGGTGAGAGCCTGGTCGTTTAGGCCGATGATGTCCAGCTGCTCGTCCATGGGCATTTCTGAAAAATCCCCGAACAGGCCGAAGCCCGCCGCGTTAACCAAAACGGCCACCTGGGGCCTGAGTTCCTCAAGAAGCTTTGCGTAAGCGGCGATGCTCTCCCGCTTCAAAAGATCGCAGGGCAGGGGGCGCACCTTAGCCCGCACTTTGCCCCGCAGCTCCTCCAGCCTGCCTTCACGGCGGGCCAGGACCCATATCTCGTCAAATTTCTGCTGCCTGTCCAGCGCGTAGACGAATTCCCGCCCCATGCCGGACGACGCGCCGGTGACCACTGCGATTTTCATATTGAGACCTCCGGATGCATATACTTTTTCGGCGCCGATTTTACTTGGCTTCGCCAAACTGGAAATTGGGCTCCGTGTGGGCAATGAGGCGCTTGATATTCGGAATATGCTCAGCCGTCACCACCGAGGCTGCAAAAAATGCCAATAATGTTTTTGCCGTCCCCACCTTGTATAAAGCGGCGAAAGCGGGCAGAGTGACCGCGGCGGACAGCGAGCCCACCGAGACCTTCTTGCTGCCGAAGGCCGTTGCGGCGAAAACGCCCAGGGCGGAGAGAAAAACTTTGGGATCTATCATCAGGGCCACGGCCGCGCCCACGGCCACGCCCTTGCCGCCCTTGAAGCCGTAATACACTGGCCAGCAGTGCCCCGCCACGCAGGACGCCCCGGCCAGAGCCAGTCCAGGCTTGCCGGCCAGCTTCAGACCCAGCCACATTGACGTCACGCCCTTGAGCATGTCGCCGCCCAGGGTCAGAGCCCCGGCTTTCAGCCCGAAGGTGCGGGCCATGTTCGTCGCGCCGGCGTTTCCGCTGCCGTGATTGCGCACGTCGTCGTGGTATACGTACTTAGAAAGAAGCACGCCGACGTTAAAGGAACCCAGAAGATAACCGGCGCCCGCCGAGATCAGATAGTCGTAGTACATTCCTGCCCCCCGAATACTTAAAAAAATTTAAATATTTACAAATATTATAAACCGCTTATCTCCGCAAATCAACCCGATATTGTGAATTAGGATATTTTTCAGGACAGATTTTACGGGCATTTTACGAATGGGGTGTTTTCAATTTAACATTCCTATTATATACTTATAGTTAGCAGGGAGGCGATTGACCGATGATCTATCTGCTGGAGGATGACGACAGTATCCGCAAGCTGGTGGTGTATACGCTGGGCAGCCAGGGCTTCACGGCCCAGGGCTTCGAAAGACCGTCCCAATTCTGGGCGGCCATGGGGCAAGCCGCCCCGGAGCTGGTGCTTCTTGATATCATGCTGCCGGAGGAGGACGGACTTTCCGTTCTCAACAAGCTGCGCTCGGGCGCGGCCACCAAAGATATACCGGTCATAATGCTCACCGCAAAGGACAGCGAGTACGACAAGGTGATAGGCCTTGACGCCGGAGCCGACGACTATATCCCGAAGCCCTTCGGGATGATGGAGCTGGTGGCCCGGGTGCGCGCGGTACTGCGGCGCATGGATGCGCGATCCGACAGCCGGGAATACCGGCTGGGGACGCTGTATGTCGATCCTGCCAGGCATCTTGTGAAGGTCGGCGGCAGGGAAGTGACCCTGACGCTGAAGGAATTCGAGCTTTTGTGCGTCCTGCTGGAAAAGCGGGGCGCTGTGATGACCCGCGACGCGCTTCTGGAGAGAATATGGGGCTACGCCTTTGACGGCGAGAGTCGCACGGTGGACGTGCATGTCCGCACCCTCCGCCAGAAGCTGGGCGAGGCGGGGGAATATATCGAGACAGTCAGAGGCGTCGGTTACAGGATAGGAGGGGACGAATGACCGCGAAAATATTCCGCAGCACGTTCCTTGTGGGCATACTGTCGTTTCTGGTGTGCGCGGCAATGTTCATGGGGGTGCTGTACGGCTACTTCGAAAACCGGGTGTACTCGGAGCTCAAAAGCGAGGCCGGATACGTCGCCCAGGGCGTCGAGGACGCCGGTAAGAATTATTTCAGGGGTCTGAAGTCCGATAACCGCCTGACCTGGGTGGCGGCGGACGGCACTGTGCTCTACGACAGCGTGGGCGACGCCGCTTCGATGGAAAACCACGCCCAGCGTCAGGAGATACGCGAGGCGCTGACCACCGGCAGCGGAAAATCATCCCACTATTCCACGGTGTATCTTGAAAAGACGCTGTATTACGCGGTGAAGCTGACCGACGGGACAGTCCTGAGAGTGGCCTGCACCCAGAATTCTGTGGCGGCCATTATATTGGGCATGGTATCGCCCATGTGCTGGATACTGGTGCTGGTGCTCATCCTCTCGGCGCTGCTGGCGTCAAGACTGGCAAAGCGCATCACCGGGCCCATAAACAGGCTGGATCTGGACGACCCGAAGCTGGACGACAGTCTCAAAGAACTGGAGCCGCTGGTGATGAAGCTGCGGGAGCAGAACGCCACCATCCGCAGCCAAATGGAGGAGCTGGGCAAAAAGCAGCGGGAATTCACCACCATCACGGAAAACATGAGCGAGGGCTTCATCCTCATAGACAGCGGAGCCAACACGCTCTCCTACAATTCCAGCGCCCTGCGCATACTGGATTCCGCCCCGGAGGACGGCGGCGGCAGCGTGCTGCGTCTGAACCGCAGTCCGGAATTCCGGCGGGCGGTGGACAGCGCCCTCTCCGGCGAGCACGGAGAGGCGCTGCTGACGGACGAGGAGCACTGCTATCAGCTCATGGCCAATCCCGTCACCGCCGACGGCCAGGTGACAGGCGCGGTGCTGGTGATAATGGACGTGACGGAGAAGGAGCGGCGGGACGCTCTCCGTCGGGAATTTACAGCCAACGTGTCCCACGAGCTCAAGACCCCGCTGACCTCCATCTCCGGTTTCGCGGAGCTTTTGAAAAACGGCCTTGTGGCCCCGGATAAGCAGCGGGAATTTGCGGGGGACATATACGACGAATCGCAGCGGCTCATAAGTCTGGTGGAGGATATCATCAAGCTCTCCAAGCTGGACGAGGGCGCGTTCCCGCCGGAGATGGCGCCGGTGGAGCTGTACGCCCTGTCGAAAGAGGTAATGGACCGCCTGGAGCCGGCGGCGAAAAAGCGGAACATTTCCATGGAGCTCACCGGCGAGTGCACCACCGTCAACGGCGTGCGGCAGATACTTGACGAGATGATATATAATCTAATTGATAACGCCATAAAATATAACAAAGACGGCGGCGCGGTGACGGTCTCGGTGAAGCAGGAGGGGGCCGGCGTGCGCTGGACGGTGTCCGATACCGGCATCGGCATACCCTACGCCAGCCAGGACAGGGTGTTCGAGCGTTTCTACCGGGTGGATAAGAGCCACTCCCGGGAGATCGGCGGCACGGGTCTGGGCCTTTCGATAGTGAAGCACGGCGCCAGATATCACGGGGCCAGGACGGAGCTTTCAAGCACCCCGGGCGAGGGTACCTCCGTCTCGATAGTGTTCTGAAAAAACCCGGCGCGTTATGCGCCGGGTAAAAACAGTATCAAGGAGAGGCAATGTTAACATACGACGACATTAGAAACAACGCCGAGATTAAAACCTATATCACCAAGGCGGACGAGTCCCTGGCGGCGCTGGGCTACACCGAGCACAGCTTCGCCCACGTGGGTCTGGTGGCGGAAAACTGCGGCTATATTCTGGAGACGCTGGGCTTTGCGCCCCGGGAGGTGGAGCTGGCGAAGATCGCCTCCTATCTCCACGACATCGGGAATCTGGTGAACCGCATCGACCATTCCCAGTCCGGCGCGGTGATGGCCTTCCGCATACTCAAGGATCTGGACATGGAGCCGGAAGAGCTCGCGGAGATCGTGACGGCCATCGGCAACCACGACGAGGGCACCGGCAAGCCGGTGAGCCCTATGGCGGCGGCGCTGATCCTGGCCGACAAGTCCGACGTGCGCCGCAGCCGGGTCAGAAATACCGACCAGACCACTTTTGATATCCACGACAGGGTCAACTACTCCGTGAAAAAGGCGGAGCTGAAGATAAACGAAAACCATACGCTGATCAAGCTCAAGCTTTCGGTCGATACCCGCTACGGCTCCGTGATGGATTACTTCGAGATATTCATGGACCGCATGCTGCTGTGCCGCAAATCGGCGGAGACGCTGGGACTGCAGTTCAAGCTGATGATCAACGAACAGCAGCTGATGTAAAATGTTTTTACATTCGTTACAGACGCTTAACGCCGGGGAATTTTCCCCGGCGTTTTTTTACGCCTCTTTAACAGGTCCGCGCTTTCGGCCTTAACACGCTTTCCCTATAATTGGAGGTGCAAACGGAAAGTAAATAAAAAAGGAGAACAAAAAATGAAAAAGTTTGGAAAGACCATAGGCGCGGTGCTCGCTGCCGCGGCGCTCGTGACAATGATGACGGCCTGCGGCGGGACGAAGACCGCGGCCTCTACCACCGACACCGCTTCGGCACAGACCTCCTCCGCCGCCCTGTCAGGCACAGTTTCCACCAACGGCTCCACCTCCATGGAAAAAGTGATCGGCGGCCTCAAGGAGCAGTTCATGAACGATAATTCCGGCGTCACGGTGTCCTACGATGCCACCGGCTCCGGCACCGGCATCGAAGCCGTCTCCAACGGCACCTGCGACATCGGCCTGTCCTCCCGCGCACTCAAGGACGAGGAGACCGCCAAGGGCCTGACCGGTACCAAGGTCGCGCTGGACGGCATCGCCATAATAGTCAGCGCCGACAGCAAAGTGTCTGATCTCACCGTGGATCAGATCTCCCAGATCTTCACCGGCGCCGTCACCGACTGGAGCAAGGTCGGCGGAGCCGCCGGCACCATCGCCTGCGTGGGCCGCGAATCCGGCTCCGGCACCCGCGACGGCTTCGAGTCCATCACCGGCACCAAGGATAAATGCAAGCTTGCCCAGGAGCTCACCTCTACCGGCGCTGTCATCGAGGCCGTTAAGAACAATGCCAACGCCGTGGGTTACGCCTCCCTGTCCGCCGTTGAGGGACAGAGCGGCATCAAGGTGCTCACCGTGGGCGGCGTCGCCTGCACGGAAGCAACGGTCCTGGACGGCAGCTACGTCATCCAGCGTCCGTTCCTGCTGGTGACCAAGACCGGCACGACCCTCTCCCCGGCGGCCCAGGCCTTCTTCGACTTCGCCACTTCCAAGGACGCCGCCTCCATCATCCAGAACGCCGGCGCGGTGCCCACCGCAAAGTGATATGACAGCAGCCGAAAGGACGGCTCCGCCCGCAGCGGTCAAAACCGCGGCGGGCGGGAAGCTGAAAAAGAGATCGGCGGGAAAGACAGCCCTGGAAAACGGTATGTCCCTGCTGTTCCTCGTATGCGGCGCCGTGACGGTGGCCTTCGTACTGGGCATCAGCGTCTACCTCATCGTCTCGGGAGTACCCGCCATCAGAGAGATAGGGCTGGGCAATTTCCTGTTCGGCAGGGTCTGGGATCCCACCAACACCACCACAGGCGCGTCTTTCGGCATACTGCCGTTCATCCTCACCAGCGTTTACGGCACCGCGGGCGCCGTGGCCATCGGCGTGCCGGTGGGGATAATGACGGCGGTGTTCCTGGCCAAAGCCGCCCCGCCGAAAATATCCGCGGTAATACACAGAGCCGTGGAGCTGCTCTCCGGCATCCCGTCCGTGGTCTACGGCCTTGTGGGCATGACAGCGCTGGTGCCGGGCATACAGAAGACCTTCGGCCTGTCCTCCGGCGCCTGCCTGCTGGCGGCGATAATGGTGCTGGCCGTAATGATACTCCCGTCGATAATAAACGTGTCGGAAACGGCGCTGAGAGCGGTGCCCGAGGAATATATCGAGGGCTCCCTGGCACTGGGCGCCACCAAGACCGAGACCGACTTCCGGGTCGTGCTGCCCGCCGCCCGCAGCGGCGTGGCGGCGGCCGTGGTGCTGGGCGTGGGCCGGGCCATCGGCGAGGCCATGGCCATCATCATGGTCTCCGGCAACGTGTCCAACATGCCGGGGCTTTTCACCTCCGTGCGCTTCCTCACCACCGCCATCGCCTCCGGCATGTCCTACGCCGCCTACGGCAGCCTTTACAGGAACGCGCTTTTCTCCATCGGGCTGGTGCTGTTTCTGTTCATCATGATAATAAACGCCCTGCTGGGCGTGTTTTCCGGCAAGGGGAGGGCCTGAGATGGAAAAGCTTTCGGGAAAGCGGCGGGCATGGAACCGCACCATGAAGGGCCTTATGTACTTCTGCGCCGGCATCACCTGCATCCTGCTGGTCTTCCTAATGGGCGCCATACTTTACAGGGGCGTTCCGCACCTGTCCTGGGCCCTGGTGTCCGGGGTCACGAGCTACATAAAAAACACCATCGGGATTCTGCCAAACATATTGAATACGGTTTACATAATCATAGTAGCCATGGTGATCGTCCTGCCGTTGGGCGTGGGCGCAGCCGTGTATCTGACCGAATACGCCGCCGACCGGCGGCTGGCCGGAATGATCGAATTTGCGGCTGACACCCTCACGGGCATCCCGTCTATAATTTTCGGCCTGGTGGGCATGCTGATCTTCTGTCAGCTCATGGGACTGAAGGAGGGAGTGCTGGCCGGCGGGCTGACTCTGGTTATGATGGTGCTGCCCACGGTGATGCGCACCACGCAGGAGAGTCTCAGGACTGTGCCGCAGGCCTACCGCGAGGGGGCGCTGGCGCTGGGCGCGGGCAAATGGCGCACCGTGCGCACGGTGGTGCTGCCCAATGCCATCGACGGCATCGTGACCGGCTGCATCCTGGCCATAGGCCGCATAGTGGGCGAATCCGCGGCGCTGCTGTTTACGGCGGGCTTCGGCGTGGAGCTCAACAGCTTCGCCTCGTCGCTGCACGCCTCGTCCGCCACTCTCACCGTGGCGCTTTATATATACGCCGCCGAGCGCGGCGCAACAGACGAGGCGTTTGCCATCGCGGTAATTCTGATGGCCATCGCGCTTTTGATAAATCTCACGGCCAACAGCGCCGGAAAGAGACTCAAACGGGGAAGGGGAGGCCTATGACGGAAAACATCATCGAAACCAAAGCCCTGAACCTCTGGTACGGAGACCATCAGGCTCTGAAGGACGTGAGCATAGGCATGCCCACCAACCGCATAACCGCGCTGATCGGCCCCTCCGGCTGCGGCAAATCCACCTTTCTCAGAACGCTCAACCGCATGAACGATCTGGTGCCGGGCGTGAGGATAGAGGGGGAGGTCAACTACGCGGGCCAAAACATATACGACCCGGGTCTGGACGTCACCTGGCTGCGGAAGCGGATAGGCATGGTGTTCCAGAAGGCCAACCCCTTCCCCATGAGCATATACGACAACGTGGCCTACGGCCCCCGCACCCACGGCATCAAGTCCAGAGCGAAGCTCACGGAGATCGTGGAAAAGTCCCTGCGGGACGCCGCCATCTGGGACGAGGTGAAGGACAGGCTGAACAAGAGCGCGCTGGGCCTCTCCGGCGGACAGCAGCAGCGGCTGTGCATCGCCCGGGCCCTGGCTGTGGAGCTGGATGTGCTGCTGATGGACGAATCCACCTCGGCGCTCGACCCCATATCCACCGCCAAGATCGAGGAGCTGGCCATGGAGCTGAAAAACAGTTACACCGTGGTGATGGTGACCCACAATATGCAGCAGGCCGCCCGCATCTCCGATTTCTGCGCCTTCTTCCTGCTGGGAGAGCTGGTGGAATTCGGCGATACCGAGACTCTGTTTTCCACTCCGTCCGAGAAGCGGACGGAGGATTATATAACGGGGAGGTTCGGATGATGCGCAGCCGTTTCGACGAACAGCTCGAAGAGCTGGACAGGGAGCTGATAATCATGGGCGCCATGTGCGAGGAGGCCATAGCCTGCTCGGTGCAGGCGGCGCTCACACCCGGCGAGTCCCCCGTACCGGAGGGCGAGCAGGTCAGGAGAGTGGGCGAGCTTGAAAGCGCCATCGACCGCAAGGAGCGGGACATAGAGAGCCTTTGCATGCGGCTGCTTCTGCGTCAGCAGCCGGTGGCAAGGGATCTGCACTCCATATCCGCCGCGCTGAAGATGATCTCTGACATGGAGCGCATAGGCGATCAGGCCGCGGATATCGCGGAGCTTTCGGGGTTCATCCGCTCCGCCGACCCGGCCCACATGGAGCATCTGCGCCGGATGGCGCGGGAGACCATAAAAATGGTCACAGACAGCGTGGATTCCTTCGTCCACCGGGATGTTGAGGCGGCCCGGGACGTGGAAAAATACGACGACGTGGTGGACGGCCTCTTCACCCAGGTGAAAACGGAGCTCACCGCACTGGTGGCCGCGGACGGAGAGAACGCGGAGGTGTATCTCGATCTCCTCATGGTGGCCAAGTACTTCGAGCGCATCGGCGACCACGCCACCAACATTGCCGAGTGGGTTGAGTATTCCGTCACCGGAAAGCACGAAAATACCCCCTGATTTTACATTTAACGAAGATTTAACACTGAGAAGATTATGGATTTAACCATCCACCGCTTATATTAAATACGTAAAACAAGGGTAAAATTCGTATTGACAGGAGCGGCAGATGACTATATTCAATTTTCTCACCCTGCTGGGCGGGCTGAGCCTCTTCCTTTTTGGCATGAATCTAATGGGCGAGGCGCTGGAAAAGCGCGCCAGCGGAAAACTGAAGACCGTACTGGGCAGGATAACCACGAAGAAATTCACCGGTTTCCTGCTGGGTCTCGGCGTGACCGCGGTCATACAGTCCTCCTCCGCCACCACCGTCATGGTGGTGGGCTTCGTGAACTCAGGACTTATGAATCTCCGTCAGGCCATAAACGTCATCATGGGCGCCAACGTGGGCACCACGGTGACGGCGTGGATACTCAGCCTCACCGGCATTTCCGGCGACAGCCTGTACATCCAGCTGCTCAAGCCCTCGTCCTTCACGCCGCTGCTGGCCATGGCGGGCATCATACTTTATATGTTCTGCAAGGACGGCAAGAAGCGGGACACCGGCATGATAATGCTGGGCTTTGCCACCCTGATGTTCGGCATGGAGACCATGACGAACGCCGTGGCCGGGCTCAAGGACGTGCCGGAATTCCGCAACACGCTGCTGATGTTCTCCAATCCCATCCTGGGCGTGCTGGCCGGCGCGGTGCTCACGGCCATAATCCAGTCCTCCTCCGCCTCCGTGGGCATACTGCAGGCCCTGTCCACCACGGGGCAGATCACCTTCGGCACCGCCATTCCTATCATCATGGGCCAGAACATCGGCACCACGGTGACGGCGCTGCTGTCCTCAGTTGGCACCAACAAAAACGCCAGGCGCGCGGCCGTGGTGCACCTGATGTTCAACGTCATCGGCACAGTGGTGTGGCTGTCCCTGTTCATGCTGTTTAATTCCATATTCAAGTTCGCCTTCGTCTCAGCCACCATCGATCAGGTCGGCATAGCTGTTGTGCACACCACCTTCAACGTCCTATGCACGGCGCTGCTGCTGCCGCTGAGCGGCTGGCTGGAGAAGCTCTCTAAGACCATCGTAAAGGATTCCCAGGAAGCTGAGAACGCCCAGCTTCTGGACGAGCGGCTGCTGTCCACCCCGGCCATCGCCATCGAGCGCGCCCGCTCCATAGCGGATGCCATGGCGCGGGAATCCGCCGCGGCGCTGGAGAGCTCCATGCGCATGCTGACGGACTATGACTCCGAGACCGCCCGCACCATCCGCTATCAGGAGAAGCGGGTGGACGAGTTCGAGGATATGCTGGGCACCTATCTGGTGAAGCTGAGCAGCAGGCCAATGTCCGACGCCGACAGCGGCGAGGCGGCAAAGCTGCTGCATGTCATCGGCGATCTCGAGCGAATATCGGATCACGCGGTGAACATACTCTCCTCCGCCGAGGAGGTGCGGGACAAGGCCCTCAGCTTCTCCGAGGCGGCAAACAGGGAGCTGGCCGTCATGACCGCCGCCGAAACGGAGATACTTGAGCTGTCCCTTAAGGCGTTCACGGAGGGCGACCTGCGCTCCGCCGCGCTGGTGGAGCCGCTGCAGCGGGTCATCGACACGCTCAAGGAACAAATGCGCTCCCGCCACATCCTGCGGATGCAGAAGGGCGCCTGCACCATGGAGCTGGGCTTCATCTGGTCTGACCTTCTCACCAGCATGGAGCGGGTTGCCGGACACTGCGCCAACATAGCCGGCTGCGAGATGGAGATGACCCACTCCAGCCTTGAGCTGCACGAGTACTCCCACGAGCTCCGGGACAAAAACCCGGATTTCCAGGAAAACTACGAAACCTTCGCCCGAAAATACGCCCTCGTACCGGCACAATAAAAAAAGACTTCCAGCTTACAGCCGGGGCATTCGCCCCGGCTGTAAGCTGCTTTTGGTTAGACCAAGTGATTGGTGCAGACCGCCGAAAGTGAATAATTTAACGTAAAGGCCTTGAATTTCCGGGTCAGGTTTGTTATCTTATGGTTAAGCAAGAACTGGTTCAACCAGATTGACATCGCCAGAGGGGGTGCTTGACATGGTGATGCTGTACATCGACTTCAGGATACCGTGGCTGGTTTCACGCTTCGCGATACGCGGGTCGGACGGCAGAGCTGACACGGCCAAGGCCGCGCGGCTGTTCTCTCCGGAGTCCCGCCGGGCCATCGCGGAATTTCCGGGGCTGAAATGGAAGGTGTGGGCGCTGAGCGAAGACGGGCGAGAGGGTTACGGCTACTACCTTTTCGACAGCCGCGCCGACGCGGAGGCCAGAGCAAAATACGCCAAAAAGTATTATCCCCGCAACGGACTGTACCGCGTGCGCTGCACCGTGAGCGAGGTGCTGGAGGGGCCCTCCCGCGACACCCGCGCGCCCCTCGATACGCCGGCCAATCCACCGATGACCCGGGAAAAATACGACGAGCTCTGCCGGGAACACAGGGGAGTGGACCTGGCGGCCATGCTTTTCAAAAAATAAGAAAGAGGTGTTTATATGAAAGATCTGAAGCATCTGATCTGGTTCGAGAATCTTTTGCAGCAGGCGGACAACGAGCTTGTGGAGCAGGGCAGGAAGGACGGAAATCTGGCGCTGGGCTACACCTGCTATTTCGTGCCCGAAACGCTGCTCAATCTGCCCGGCTGTTTTTCCACCCGGCTGCGCGCGCCCAACACCGGCTCCATCGACGTGGGCACCTACTACATGACCAACAAGATATGCTCCTACACACGTTCCATACTGGAGCGCGGCATCGAGGGCGGCTACAACTATCTGGACGCGCTGCTGTCCTCCGAGACCTGCCAGATGATGCACCGGGGCCACGAGCATTTCGAGCTGCTGGGGCTGGTGAAGAACAACCCGAAGTTCTTCATGTCCATGATGGACGTGCCTTTCTCCGACTCCGACAACGCGGTGGATCATTACGAGGATCAGATACTGACCAAGCTGCTGCAGCCGCTCCACGACACCTACGGCGTGGATATCTCAGACGAGGCGATAAAAAAGGCCATCGACGACCACAACGAGATCTCCGCCATTATCACCGAGATCGGCGACATGAGAAAGCTGCCGAATCCGCCCATCACCGGCTATGAGTTCCAAGTGCTCCAGCTGGTGAGCGAGGTGTGTCCCCATTATCTGGTGGTGGATAAGCTGCGGGAGACGCTGGAGGAGCTGAAAAAGCGCAAGCCCGACTCCAAGCCCTGGTTCCGCGCCCGCATAGTGCTCACCGGCTCCGAGATAGACGACCCGGGCTTCACCAAGCTGCTGGAGGAGTGCGGCGGCATGGTGGTGGCGGACCGCTACTGCTACGGCAGCCTGCCCGGCAGGGAGCAGATAGAGATAAAGGAGGGCGAGACCGCGCTGCGCGCCGTTGCCCGCCACTACCTGCGCACCAGCCAGTGCCCGCGCTTTATGGAGACCGATCGTTCCGCGGGGCGCCGGGAGTATGTGAAAAAGCTGGTGGACGAATACCACGCCGACGGCGTCATATACGAGCAGATGAAGTTCTGCGAGTTCTGGTCCTACGAAAGAGTGCTGGGCGTGCACGTGCTGTACGAGGAGATGGGCGTGCCCACCATCGGCATCGAGCGGGAGTACACCGTCACCTCCGCCGGACAGCTGCGCACCCGCTTCCAGGCGTTCATCGAGAGCCTTGAGATAAAAAATATCCAGGGAGGTAACAAGTGATGGCCGACAAGAAAATCAGGGGCGAGCAAAATCGCTTCATAGAGGGCACAAATATCGAGAAGCACCGGGAATGGCGCGGCCTGAAGGACACCTGGTACGACTACACCCAGTGGATAAAGCTCCTGGGCATAGTGATGAAATTCGTAGCCATATCCCCCTTCCGCATCGCCCGCGGCGTGCTGGAATACCGCTGGATGGGCAGCTATCTCGCCGCCTTCAACATGCGCGACCGCTGCATGGAGGGACTGCGCGGCCCGGCGCTGCAGGTGGCAAACGAGCAGCTTAATACCATCATGTCAGCCACCACCACCCAGATAGGACAGATGATGAAGGGCGACCGGCGCTTCGGCGACAACGATTTTTCCAAAAAAATCGTTCTGCTGGAGCAGACCATGCCGCCGGAGATCATGGCCGGTTTCCCGAACCTGATCCCCATTCCCCTGGAGGTGTATCAGGGCCTGCTGAACTGCTACATGGATCAGAACGCCTGCCCGTTCTACATAGATGTCATGGAAAACGCGGGCCTGCCCGCCGACTCCTGCCGTCTGTCCGCCAACGCCACCGGCGTGGCCATCAACGACGACTTCCCGAAGATAGGCTCCTGCGTCATTGAAAACAACATGCCCTGCGACTCCTCCACCATGAACAGCCAGGTAATCGACCGCAGACTGGGTCTGCCGTCCCTGCCCGCTGAGGTGCCCATGCGCTGGGAGGACCGCAACACCGACAAGTATTCCCTCGTCCAGATGAAGCGCATCATAAAGTTCGTGGAGGACAACACCGGCGAGAAATTCGACGAGGCGGCTTTCTGGGAGGTAATCAATCGCCACAACCAGGAGGTCTCCAACGAGATGGAGAAGTGGGAATTCATGCAGACGCCCTATTCTCCTATCGGGGGCACGGTGGGAGCGCTGTATCACGCGACATACTTCACCTTCTCCGGCGGCCGCAATCCCGCCTTCGTAAAGACCGACGCAAAAGTGCTAAAGATCGCAAAGGATTGCTACGAGCAGAAGCTCAACGCCTTCCCCAAGGCCCGTCACAGAGCCATCATGTGGGGCGGTCCGGCCTGCTACTGGCCGCAGTTCCCCAACTGGCTTTATAACTGCTGGGGCATTCTGGTGGTGGCCAGCATGGATAACTTCTCCGGAAACGTCACCATTCCCACCACCTCCGTGGACGACGCCCTGGTGGGCATAGCCCGCAACCACGAGACCGGCGTCATGCGCCGCCACCTCACCGGCGGCTGGCAGCATCTGGTGGAGTTCTGGGGCGAGGCGGAGAAGTTCAGCTGCGACATGGTCATCCTCAACAACGACATCACCTGCAAGGGCGCGCTGGGTCTCACCGGCGTCATCCTGGATCAGGCCAAGGACAAGAAGACCCACCTGATGATGGTGTCCAACGACATGTTCAACCACGTCACCATTTCCCGCGCCGATATGCGCCGGGAGGTCAACAACTACATGACCGCCGTCATGCGGGAGGAGCCCCTGGACGCGTCCCTGTGCGACTACGACGATTACAAAGGCTGGTAACGTCGGCTCACGCCCATTTTACCGCGCCTCCTTGCTCCGGACGTGACCCGCTTCGCCGCGCTCACGTTCGGACGGGGATGAGGGAAACGGCTCTTACCGGGCAAAGCCCGGCAAAAACGCCGGGCGGAGGACCGGGGAGAACGGGACTTCCCATCTGACGAAAACCGCGCTATAATACAACAAATAAGGAGACATCGGCCATGAATAGATCGGTAAAAACCCTTTTGATCCTGGGCCTGGGCGGCTTTGCCGCCACGCTGGTCATGTACTGGTTCAATCTGGACAACAAGCTCATATATTACGGCGTGCGGCCGCTGCTTGAGAGACTTTACAATAAACAGAAGCGGGATGTGAAAATATAATGGCATTTTCGGAGATCGTCGCGCCAACTCTGCGCGAGCTGTTCGTCGAGCAGATAATCGGCATGATTTTCTCCGGGGAGCTGATGCCCGGCGACAGACTGCCCACGGAGCGGGACCTTGCGGAAAAAATGAATATCAGCCGCTCCATGGTGCACATGGGGCTGGAGGATCTGAGCCGCATGGGCTTCGTCACCATCGAGCCCCGGGCGGGTGCGTATGTCGCCGATTATGCCAGGACCGGCAACTTCGATACTCTGGGCGCCATCGTGAAATACACCGGCGGCAAGTTCAGCGAGGAGATGAACATCTCGCTGGTGGAGGCCAGAAACGCCACCGAGGGCGGGGCGCTCATACGGCTTGCCATGACCCATTCCGGCGATGACATAAGCGCGCTGCGGAAGATGATAGCCGATATGGCAGCCGCGGCGGCGGCCGGCGCGGAGCTCACTGAGATCGCAAAGCACATGCGCGACTTCCATGTGGAGCTGACCAGGCTGAGCGGGAACATACTGTTTCCCCTGATACTCAACTCCTTCAATGACGTCAGCCTGGGCCTGTGGGAAAACTGCGTATCCTTCTGGGGACCGGAGACCATCGTGGAGCAGGAGACGCACCTCATAGACCTGGTGGAGCAGGGCAAGGGCCACGAGGCCGCGCTGTATATCGAAAATATTTTCGAGCATTACCTCGAGGCGCACGGTATACGCAGATAAGCATTATAAAACCGCCGCCGGATTTATATCCGGCGGCGGTTATTTATATTTCTATTATCCCGGGCTTTACGTCCGGGTCGTGGGCGGCCAGGGCCGCCGCACAGCCGGGCTTCGCGCTCTCTGCGCGTATCCACTCCAGCGAGCGCCGGAGCCAGACCTTGTTGAAGGCCAGACCGGGCAGGTCCATGTTCTCCCATGACCGCGCCGCGTAGCCGTTGTCGGAGCATAAAAGCACAAACCTGTTTCCGTTGGTGACCTTCAGCACAATTGAGCCTTTGGTGTGCCCCGGAGTGCTCACGGCGACTATGGAGCCGTCGCCGAATACGTCGTAGCTCCTCCCGTCCGGGCCGATGTTGCCGTAGCCGCGGAAATAGTAAGTCTCCAGCGGCAGTCCGTCGTACAGCTTGGTGCAGTGGTTGGGGTTCGTCCGGTACGACCACCATATCTCTTCCTCGGCTGTGAGAAGGCGCTTCGCCCCGGCCAGGGACTCCAGAGCCTCCACATGGTCGGCATCCAGACTTGTGAGAAATACGCAGTCCAGATCGCCCGGCGAAATGCCCATGGCGGAGAGCTGCTCCGCGGCAGTCTGGCCGGGGCCCACCTCGCCGCGGTAGGTGCGGGCGAGAAAGGGGGAGGTGCGCGCCGTCAGCGCCGCCATATCGAAGCGCCCGTCCGGGCTTACTTTCCGGCTCCAGCCGCAGTCCACCAGCATAAGCCCCCGGGGATGTTCGATGAGATACGAGGCTGCGGGCAGGCAAAGCCGCCGGCGCTCCGGCGAGAGCAGCGCCGCGCTCTGTGCGCGCAGCTCGTTCCCGTTCCCGAAGACCATCTCAGGCGCGACCGATATGCTGCCACAGCGGAGAACGTGTATTTTAATACCCGGCATGTCCGACTCCCCTTTATGCTGACCAAATGGTAAACTAAAAATATCACACGCCGGGCAATATGTCAATGCCGTCTCTGAGCAAATATGCGGACGCGGATGTTTTTTGTTGACTATGCAGGCCGAAAAAGGTAAAATATATTGAATTACTATGACCGGGGGAAGCACGTGAACCAGCTGAGATTCAAAGACGGGAAGCATCTTTCCCATGCCTATATCGTATCCGCGGCCTCGGAGGAAGCGCGCAGCGCGCTCTCGCTGGAGCTGGCGCAGGCTCTTGTCTGCTCAGGCGGCGGGGAGGTGCCCTGCGGCGTGTGCCGCGACTGCCGCAAGGCGGCGGCGGGCATACACCCGGACGTGGTGACCATTGAGCGGCAGACCGACGACAAGGGGAACCAGAAGCGGGAGATATTCGTCGATCAGGTGCGATACATGGTGTCGGATGCCTACGTCCTGCCCAATGAGGCGGAGCGGAAGGTGTACATCGTCAAGGATGCGGACACCATGAACGCCAGCGCCCAGAACGCCGCGCTGAAGCTGCTGGAGGAGCCGCCCCGGGCGGCGGCCTTCATCCTCTGCGCCGCGAACCCCGGCATGCTGCTGCCCACGGTGCGCTCCCGCTGCGAGATCATCAGCCGCAACAGCGCGCCGGAGAAGCCGGACGAAGCCGCGGCGGAGCTGGCGGACGGCTTTATTGCCGCCGTAGCCGCGAAGGACAGGGCAAAATTACTGGCCTGGTGCATGGGGAACGAGGATATGGACACCTCGTCCGCCGCCGCCTTCGCACAGTGCGCGGCGGAAAAGCTGGACGATATGCTGTGCCTGCGCGCACCCGACCGGGGCATGGAAAGAAAACAGATGATGGAGCTCGCGGAGCTTATGAAAAAATGCGGAGAGCGCCTTGCGGTAAACACGGGCGTCAAGCATGTGCTGGGGCTGCTGGCGGTGGACGCCGCGCCGCAGGGAAGGACGACAGATGACAGAAGTAATAAGCGTTAAGTTCAAAAACCACGGCAAGAGCTACTATTTCGCTCCCGGAGGCAGCGCCGTGAAGACCGGCGAGAGCGTGGTGGTGGAGACCGCCAAGGGGCTGGAGCTGGCAGAGTGCTGCCAGGGTAACCACGAGGTGGAGGATTCCGCCGTGGTGCAGCCGCTGCGTCCCGTGGTGCGCGTGGCCACGGAATCAGATATGAGAGTGGCGGAGATCAACAAAAAGCGCGAGAAGGAAGCCTTCGACATCTGCGAAAAGAAGATCGCGGAGCACGGCCTGGACATGAAGCTGGTGGAGGTGGAGTGCAATTTCGAAGGCAACAAGACCACCTTCTTCTTCACGGCCGACGGCAGGGTGGACTTCCGGGAGCTGGTGAAGGATCTGGCGGGCATCTTCCGTAACCGCATCGAGCTGCGGCAGATCGGCGTGCGGGACGAGGCCAAAATGCTGGGCGGCATCGGCATCTGCGGCAGGCCTTACTGCTGCAGTCAGTTTCTGGACGACTTCGAGCCCGTGTCCACAAAGATGGCGAAAATCCAGAACCTTTCCCTCAACCCCACAAAAATATCCGGCAGCTGCGGCAGGCTCATGTGCTGCCTGAGATACGAGCAGGACGCTTACGAGGATCTGGTGAAAAAGGTCCCGAAGCTGGGCTCCTTCGTGGAGACGCCCGCCGGCTTCGGCACGGTGGCGCAGGTGAATCTCCTGAGGGAGAGCGTGAAGGTCAAGCTGGACGGCGAGGGCGACGACGTGTTCCGCGTCTATCCCGCGGCGGACATCGCGGCCGTGCCCGGCGGCAGACCCACGGACGGCTCCGTGCCCAGGTCGATACTGAAGGACAGACCCGTGGCGCCCAAGCCGGCGGAGGACGAGGAGCCGGTGGACGTGTGGAAGGCCCCCGTCATGCTGGTGACGGATGCCGCGCAGCAGGACAGCGCTCCGGCGGAGGCCCAGGTGAAGCCCGTGCCCGTCAGGGACGCGCAGCACCGCGGCCGCGGCGGCCGGGGAGGACACCGTCCGCCCCAGAGCCGCAGGCCTGAGGACGCCGTGCCGAAGCCGCAGGCGCAGCCCAGACAGGCCGCGCCAAAGTCGGAAAAGCCGGCTGACACCAAGCCCAGGACGCCGGGCAAAAACTATCACCGCCGCAGCAGACGCCCAAAACCCAAGACGGGCGGAGAAGCACCGAAGGAATGAACCGCGATAAGGAACGAAAAAAATGAGCGACAACAGAAAAAAACGCAAAAGTCCCATGAGCAGCAAGACCAAGACCTCGATAACGCTGGCTGTGTTCAGCCTGGCCATACTGGTCGTGATACTGTGTATTATGAGCGGCTCCCTGCACTTTCAGAAGAACAGCACCAGCACCGAGCCCACCCCCACGCCGCTGGTGACGGCTCCGCCCTCCACGCCCAGACCCACGGAGACCCCCGCGCCCACGGAGACGCCGGCGGATACCCCCGAGCCCACGGAAACGTACACCGTCACGGTCTTTGCGGGCCACGGCGGCTCCGCAGACCCGTCGGGCACCACCACGGTGCAGTCCGGCGACAGGATAACGGTGGTGTTCACGCCTGACGCCGGCTACCATGTGGATTCGCTGACGGTCAACGGCGAGATCATGGATCCGGCGGACAGCTATACCATCGACGACGTTTCCGGCAATGTGTCGATAGACGTCACCTTCGACACGGACTCCGGTCAGCCGTCGACTCAGCTGCCCGGATAAGCGGATATATGAAAAATAACGGCTGAAGCTTTCGCTTCAGCCGTTATTTTTCTATGTCCATGAACTTCCAGGCGAAGTCGCCGCCGGGTGTAACGGTGAGCATGCCCCAGCTGGGAGCGGCTCCCTGCCCGGCGGAGCCGGGATTTATCACGGCCACCCCGCCCAGAACGTCGTATTTGGCCCTGTGTGTATGGCCGTAGAAGGCGATCTGCGCCCCGGCCTCCTGGGCGGCGTAGGCCAGCCTGTCCAGATTCCCGTACCGCACGCCCAGCGTGTGGCCGTGGGCGATATATATTCGCACGCCGTCCAGCTCAATGGTCCTGGCCAGCGGCAGCGCGGGGTCATAATCGCAGTTGCCCGTCACGCCGTAGACGGGTATGTTTGGGAACTCGGTCTCAATGGCGCCGGTATCACGGCTGCCGTCGCCGCAGTGGATGACGGCGTCCGGCGCGTATTCGCGCACGGCGTCGGTCATGCCGCGGCCGCGGCCGTGGGTATCGGAAAAAACGGCTATTTTCATAAGTATCACCTCGGGGTAGAGTGAATATAATGTTATGAATAAAAAGGCAGAACAGGAGGCGCAGAGATGCGGGATCTGGAGAGCGTGGGCCGGGAGCTCGACCGCCTGGGCAAGACGGAGAAGCTGAAAAGCATCGCTTCATCCGCGGACGGCGAAAAGATAAGCCGGATGCTGGATCCGAAAGCGGTGGAAAAGGCCGCCCGGACGGGCGACGCCGAGGCCCTCAGGGGCATTCTTGCCCAGGTACTCGGTACGGACGAGGGCAAACGGCTGGCAGAGAATCTGAAAAAAGCGATGGAGGAATAAAGGAGGGGCGCGCCAGTGAGCGAGTTCGAGGATAAACTGAACAGCCTGCTGAACGATCCGGAGCAGATGAGCAGGATAACCGAGATGGCAAAATCGCTCATGGGAGGCGGCGGGAACGAGAATGAAGGCAAGCCAGACGCTTCCGGCGACAGCGGCGGGGAAGCGGAGATGATGGGCCGGATAATGAAGCTGCTGAAAAAGTCCGGCACGGAGGAGAATGGGGACAGGACCGCCCTGCTCAACGCCATGAAGCCCTTCCTGTCCAGCGAGCGCCGGGTGAAAATGGACAAAGCCATGAGGCTTGCGAAGCTCGCAAAGCTCGCGGAGCTTGCCGCCGGGGAATTCGGGGGAGACGAAGATGTATAACCGCTACGAGGGAAACACCGGCCGGGTGAGGCGGGAGAACGAGGGAAACACGCGGCAGGAGCGGCATATGCCGCCGCCGCCGCGGCGCCAGCCGCCCCCTCCGCCGCCGCCGAAAGGCGGCTCAATACTGGACGGACTGGGCGGGCTGCTGCCGAAGAAGCTGGAGGGCATAGAGACCGAGGATCTGCTGCTTCTGCTCATCCTCTATCTCATGTACCGCGACAGCGGCGACCGGGAGCTTCTAATAATCATGGGCGCGATGTTTTTGCTGTAAGCAAAAACCCGCGCCCATTGTTCAGCCCTCAGGTATTTTGAAAAGACTCGCGTCCTGGGTGGTGACGCTGGGCGTGCCGGAGGTCATGCGATAGACGAGCGTATCGCCGTCGTAGGTCTCCACGCCCATGAGAATGCCGGTGGTGACGGAGATATATTCCCTGTTGCGATAGCCGAACTCCGGGGTGGAGTACTCCGCCCATATGCAGTTTTCCCCGGCATACTTGGCGTAGCCGGCTCCGGTTATCTTGGAGGCGTCCAGCTTCAGAAGCTCCTCGTAACTGACGCAGCGGGTCCACTGGTCGGCCTCGCTGCTGTCGCTGCCATCGCTGTGCCAAACGCCGGAAACGCCGTCGTACCATATCCATATGCCGGCGGAGGTGAGGAGAATATTCTCCGTGGCCCCGTCGCTGCCGCTCTGGATGCGGGTGCTGCTGCCGGAGACCCAGACCTGCAGCTTGCGGGAGCTGGAGCCGCCGGTCCAGTGATCCTCAGTCGTGAGCGTGCGGGAATAGCTGTCCGGACGGGAAAGGGTGGATATGGCTGCCTGTACCGTCTGGGGCGTGACGTCGGCGGTGGACGAGCCGCTGTCCGCTCCGCTGGCCGCGGGCGGAAGCTGGACCGCCGGGGTGTTGCCTACGGCGGTGCCGAAGACCGCAAAAAGCAGCACCGCCACCGCTGCGGCGATGATGACTATTGAGTATATTACCAGCCTGCTGTCCTTCATGGGGCAAATTCATCCGGCCTTTCACCGGCAAGTCCGGCCTCGTACAGTATCGCCTGGGCGATGCGGGGACAGGCCCTGCCGTCGCCGTAGGGGTTTACCGCTCTGGCCATCTTTTCGTATGCGCTTTTATCCGTGAGAAGCTCGCGGGCCGCCGCGAGCACATCGTCGTGCTCCACGCCGCAAAGCCGCACCGTGCCGGCCTCCACGGCCTCGGGCCGCTCGGTCTCCTTACGCAGGACCAGAACGGGCTTGCCCAGCGCCGGCGCTTCCTCCTGGATGCCGCCGGAGTCGGTCATGACCATGTAGCTCCTTGCCATGAGCCTGTGCATGTCCATGGCGTCCAGCGGCTCGATGAGCCTGATGTTGGGTATACCGCCCAGGATCTCCCCGGCGGCCTTCCGCACCACGGGGCTCAGGTGCACGGGGTAAACCACCAGCACGTCGGGAAATTCCGCGGCCATGTCGCGCACGGCGGTGAAGATGCCGCGCATGGGCTCGCCGTAGTTCTCCCGGCGGTGGCAGGTCATGGCGACCACGCGGCGGGAGTCGAAGTCGATGCCGGAGAGCTCCGGCGAATCGAAGCCCCGGCCGCCGCCAACGGTGTACTGCATGGCGTCGATGACCGTGTTGCCGGTGACGAAGATGTCACCGGTCACCGCCTCGCGGCGCAGATTGGCGGCGTTTTTCGCGGTGGGTGCGAAATGGATGGTGGCCAGACGGCCCACAAGACAGCGGTTCATCTCCTCCGGAAAGGGGCTGTACCTGTCGTATGTGCGCAGACCGGCCTCCACATGGCCCACGGGTATCTGCTGATAGAACGCGGCCAGGGCGGCGGAAAACGTGGTGGTGGTGTCGCCGTGGACCAGCACCAGATCCGGCTTCGCCTGGGCGTATACCCGGCCAAGGCCGGTGAGAGCCCGGGAGGTGACGTCGTACAGCGTCTGATTTTCGGACATGATGTCCAGGTCGTACTCGGCCTTCAGACCGAAGCAGTCCATCACGGAGTCCAGCATCTGCCGGTGCTGGGCCGTGACGCAGATGACGCTGTCGATCTCGGCGTGCTTTTTCAGCTCCAGCGCCAGCGGGGCCATCTTTATGGCCTCCGGTCTGGTGCCGAAGACGGACATTACCTTAATCCTGCCCATCTTTCGCCTCCTCTTCGGGCTTGGGGGGCAGGGGATTTCCGGCCTCGTCGGTGTTTATCGGATGGAGATTGCGGTTGCCGCGGAACACGAAGAACCACACGCCCAGAGCGATGAGAAATGCGGCCACGCCCAGAATCATGCGGAGAGCTCCGCCGGTGGTGGCCAGCACAACGGCCGCCAGACCGAGGATGGCGGAGACGGAGTACAGCACGGCAACGGCCTGCTTCTGGGAGAGGCCCATATCCAGCAGCTTGTGGTGGAAATGCCCGCGGTCGGCCTTGAAGGGGCTCTGCCCGTGGAAAAGGCGGCGGAAGAACGCGAACACCGTGTCCGAAAGGGGGATGGCCAGTGCCAGAACGGGCACGATAAACGTGACGACGGCATAGTATTTGAACATGCCCATGACCGACACCGTGGCCAGCACGTAGCCCAGAAGCTGGGAGCCGGTGTCGCCCATAAAGAGCTTGGCGGGGTTCATGTTGTAGGGCAGAAAGCCGATGCAGGCGCCGGTGAGCGCCGCCAGAATGACGGCCACGTTGGCCTCGGCCACCATCAGCGCCACCACCAGCATTGTGAGGCTGCTTATGACGGAGACGCCGCAGGCCAGACCGTCAAGGCCATCGATGAGATTGACGGCGTTGGTGCAGCCCACTATCCAGAGTATGGTGACCGGCACCGCCAGATAGCCCATGAAGAGCACCTGATTGGCGGTGAAGGCGGCGGGATTGGTGAGCACGTGGATGACCACGCCGTAGGCCACGGCCACGCCGGCGGCCAAAGTCTGCACGCCCAGCTTGATCCAGGGGTTGAGATTCATCACATCGTCGATGGCGCCCATGACCACGATGATAATGGAGCCGAACAGTATGCCGCGCACCTGATCGGTTATGTCGGCGAACAATATTACCGTCAGCAGGAAGCCGAAGAATATGGCGAGGCCTCCCATGCGGGGAATGGGGTGGTCGTGGACGCGGCGCGCCTCGGTGGGAACGTCGATGGCGCCCACCTCCTTGGCGAACATCTTCACCACCGGGGTGGCGGCGAAGGATATGGCGAAAGCGATGACGCAGGACAGTCCTATCTTTATCCACACTGCCGATGAAAATAACATCTTGCAACAATCTCCCTGTCAGGTTAATTTCAGAATGGCTTTTCAACAAAGCCGACTTTTTTGTATACCTTTCGCAGGGTTCTGCGCGCAATGGCGGAGGCTTTTTCCGCGCCCTTGGTGTAGACCTCCTGCAGATACGCCTTTTCGGATATCATTTTTTCGGCGTTCTCCCGGATGGGCCGCAGGGCCTCGATGACGGCGTCGCCCACGGCGGGCTTGAAATCGCCGTAGCCGCGGCCGGAAAATTCCTTTTCGATCTCCTCATAGGTCTCGCCGGTGACGGAGGAGTAGACGCTCATGAGGTTGGCCACGCCGGGCTTGTTATCGGGATCGTAGCGCACGCAGTTTTCCGTGTCGGAATCGGTGATGGCGCGCTTGAACTTGCGGGCGATCTCCTCGGGCTTGTCCATGAGGAACACGCAGCCGGTGGGGTCCGACTTGGACATCTTGGCGGTGGGGTTGGAAAGACCCATGACTCTGGAGCCCACCTTGGGGATGTAGGGCTCCGGCACCTTGAAGGTGTCGCCGTAGATGTTGTTGAAGCGGATGGCGATGTCGCGGGTCAGCTCGCAGTGCTGCTTCTGATCCTCGCCCACGGGGATGTAGTCCGCCTGATACAGCAGTATGTCCGCCGCCATCAGGGAGGGATAGGTGAACAGACCGCCGTTTATGTTGTCCTGATGCTTGGCGGACTTGTCCTTGAACTGGGTCATGCGGGAGAGCTCGCCGAACATGGTGTAGCAGTTGAGTATCCAGCCCAGCTCCGCGTGCTCGTGCACATGGCTCTGGATGAACAGGGTGTTCTTATCCGGGTCGAGACCGCATGCGATGTACTGGGCCAGCTGGGTCACGGAACGGCGGCGCAGCTCCTTCGGGTCCTGACGGACGGTGATGGAGTGCAGATCGGCCATGAAATAATAGCAGTCAAACTCATCGGCAAGCTCGGCCCAGTTCTTTACCGCGCCCAGGTAGTTGCCCAGGTGCAGGTCGCCGGAGGGCTGTATGCCGGAGAGCATTACTTTTTTAGTTTCGGTTTTCGGTTCGGTATTTTCCATTTTTGACACCTCGTTTCGATATTTTGCCCCAATATGTGTTATCAAAGCATTTTATCATCTTAATAACGGCTTGACAACAGACAAAATGTAAAATAGTATGTTGTGGTCAAATGATTTCCGGGGAGGAAGTATACAATATGAACGATGAACACTGGTTCGAGGATATGGAGGCGCGGATACCGAAGGGCGAGGTCCGCACCCGCTTCGCGCCGTCCCCCACGGGTTACATGCACGTGGGCAATCTCCGCACCGCGCTATATACCTGGCTCATCGCCCGCCACGCCGGGGGCAAATTCATCCTGCGCATCGAGGACACCGACCAGAGCCGCCTGGTGGAGGGCGCTGTGGACGTTATCTACAAGACTATGACCCAATGCGGCCTTTCCCACGACGAGGGGCCGGACGTGGGCGGCCCGGTGGGCCCCTACGTGCAGACAGAGAGACGGGGCCTTTACAGGGAATACGCCGAAAAACTGATGGAGCGGGGCCATGCCTACCGCTGCTTCTGCGAGAGGACCGAGTCCGAGGAGGACGCCGGGGACTTTGCCCGGGCGCAGGATCCGTGCAGGGGCCTTTCCCGGGAGGAATCCGACCGCCGCGCCGCCGCGGGGGAGCCGTACGTCATCCGCCAGCTCATCCCCGGGGACGGGACCACCACCTTCCACGACGAGATATTCGGCGACATCACCGTGGAGAACGCCGCGCTGGACGATCAGGTGCTCCTCAAGCGGGACGGCCTGCCCACCTACAACTTCGCCAACGTGGTGGACGACCACCTGATGGGCATCACCCATGTGGTGCGGGGCAGCGAGTATCTGTCCTCCGCGCCCAAGTACAACCTGCTGTATGAGGGCTTCGGCTGGGAGATACCGAAGTATATCCACTGCTCCCCGGTCATGCGGGACGCCCACAACAAAATGTCCAAGCGCCACGGCGACCCCAGCTATGAGGATCTTATCGCCCAGGGCTACGTCACGGAGGCCGTGGTGAACTATGTGGCCCTGCTGGGCTGGAGCCCCGGAGGGGAGCGTGAGATTTACAGTCTGGACGAGCTGAAGGACGTGTTCGACATCTCCGGCATCTCCAAATCCCCGGCCATCTTCGACATCGAGAAGCTCAGATACTTCAACGCCGAATACATCCGGGCCATGACGCCGGAGCAATTCGCCGCCGTCGCGGAGCCGTTCATCAGACAGGCCGTGAAGAACCCGGCCATCGACCCCGCTGGTATCGCGCCGCTTCTGCAGCAGCGCACCGAGGTGCTCACGGAGATACCGGAAAAACTGGACTTTTTCGATACGCTGCCGGACTATTCCCCGGAGCTTTTCGTGCACCAGAAATCCAAGACCAGCGAGGAATCCTGCCTTGAGGTTTTGAAGCAGATCATTCCCGCCTTTGAGGCCGTGGCGGACTGGAAGGATGAAAACATCCTTGAGGCCATGACTGATCTGGTGGCAAAGCTGGGCTGCAAGAACGCCTTCGTCATGTGGCCCGTGCGCATCGCGGCGGCCGGCAAGGCCGTCACCCCCGGCGGAGCCGCCGAGATATGCCGCATTCTGGGGAAGGACGAGACCCTGCGGCGCCTGAACATCGGCGTTGAAAAACTGTCCCAATAAACCAGAAGCCATGTATTAAAAACCCCTTCCGGCAGAAAATAGGCCGGGAGGGGTTTTATACATGCTGAAAATCAGGAAAAAGACCTTCGTGCTGCTGACGTCGTATCTGGCCGCGGCGGTGCTGTATCTGGGAGGCTATGTGCTGGCCACCCATGCCGGCGGGCTGAATTACGCCAACACGGCCCGGTACGGCTATCAGCACGCCTTCGCGGAGGTGGTGACCGCTGTGAGCGATCTGGACGAGACCCTGCGGCGGGGCGCCTTCGCCACCGGCAGCGCCATGACGGGCACGGTGTGCGCCCGGGCCTACGGCGACTGTCTGGCCGCGGAAATGACCATGGCCGCCCTGCCGTTTTCCACCGCCGAGATGGAGCAGACCTCCGGCTTCCTGGGCAGGGTGGGCGATTATACGGACACCCTCTGCCGTACCGCCGCCGGAAGCGGGGGCCTCACGGATGCCGACAGAAAGACCATGTCGGAGCTGGCCGTCACGGCCGCGCAGCTCTCCCGGGAGCTGGCGGGACTGCAGGACGGCATTGACGACGGGAGCGTCATAATGGACGACCCGGAAAACACGCTGCGCACCGGCACCGCGGAGTACAAAAACGCCGCCACGCTCTCGAAAACCATGCTAAAATACGAGAGCGCCTTCCCGGAGCAGACGGAACTGAGCTACGACGGAAAGTACGCATACAGAACCGCTGACAGGGCCCAGGGGGACATCGTGTCACAGCAGAAGGCGAAGAAAAACGCCGCGGAGTTTCTGGGCCTGGACGAAGAACGGGTAAAGTTGGACTATATTTCCCAGAGCGGCGCGCTGAAATATTATTTCGGCGTGGCAGTGCCGGACGGAGAGGGGAGCCTGGTGGTCACCGGGGACGGGAAGATACTGAGCTTCACCGATTCCAGAGCCATCCCCGCCGGAAACCTGAACCTTGACGAGGCGGCGAAGACCGCGGCAAAATTTCTGGCGGGCAAGGGATACGGCAAGCTGAAGCTGACGGGCAAGACCCAGCTGGGCGGGGCCGCCGTGTGTGAATTCGCGCCGGTGCAGAACGGGGCGGTGTGCTATCCGGACATGCTGAAGATCTCCATCGCGCTGGATAACGGCGGCGTGTGCGCCTTCGACGCGAAGGGCTATATACAAAACCACCGGGACAGGACTCTGCCCGCCGGACTGATAAGCTCCGCCCGGGCGGCCCTGGCCCTACCGGGGTCGGTGACGGCGGAGGACAGGGGCCTCGCCCTCATGCTTTCCGCCGGCGGGAAGGAAACGTACTGCTATGAGTACGGCTGCCGGGACGCAAAGGGAAGCGCCTGCACCATATTCGTGAACGCACTGACCGGGCTCCAGCAGGATATCGTGCTGGAGTGAGAAAAAATCGCGGACGGGACGCTTGTTACCGCCCGCGATTTTCGCGCCGCACTTGACGAAAATCAGCTAAAAGAGTATGATATACCAGTATCAAAATAGAAAATAACGTCTTACATAGAACGGAGGGACTCGAATGAGTTTCATTCCCACGGTCACTTGCCGCCGATGCGGGCATCAGTATTCGGCAATACATCGCCGCTGCCCCAACTGCGGGACCCGCCGGGTGCAGCAGTCCGGCAGGACGCCGGCGGGCACGCCCAGCACCGTTAGGGGCACCGCCGCCAACGCCAGAGCCGCGTCAAATGCAAAGTGGCAGATGATATTCGGCCTTATACTTGTGGCGGCCATTATTATAGCGGTCATCGTTCTCGTCTCCTCCGGCCTCAACGGCGAAGGCGCAAAGCCGACTGCCACGCCCTCCGTCTCAATTTCTGCGGCGGCGACCCCGTCTCCGTCGCCCACTCCGACCCCGTCGCCCACGGTGGCCGTGAGCAGCGTCACCATCTGCTATAACGACGATCCCAGAACGGAATTCGCCGTCAGCAAGGGCGGTACGCCCACACCGGTAACGGCGAAGGTCTACCCCGTGGATGTGGATACGCCCGTGAACTGGACGGTCTCCGACGAGAGCATAATTTCCATCTCCGTCGGCGACGACGGCACCTGCAAGGTCACCGGCGTCGGCAAGGGCACGGCGACGCTCACCGCCGAGTGCGGCGGCGTGAAGGCCGAGTGTAAGGTGTACTGCGGCGGATAAAGGCAGAATACGGCGGGGCGGCGCAATGCCGCCCCGCTTTTTTGCGCCCGGACGCGGATAAGGAGAAAAAAAGGTTGACAACAAAGGCTCCATAGGTTAAAATAACGTCTGCTGATGAGGACGATTGGCGCAGCTGGTAGCGCATCCGCTTGACGTGCGGGAGGTCACAAGTTCGAGTCTTGTATCGTCCACCATAAAGAACAAATCCGAACCGTTTGCCCATCGGCAAACAGTTCGGATTTATTTTATTATTCATATCCGGCCGCCCGTATGGGCGGCTTTTTTTCAGCAGGACCAGCATCAGCTGCCCGCGCCGAGCTGCTTTTTTATAATGCGGAACAGACGGTCGGGGTCGATGGGCTTGGTCACGTGGTCGTTCATGCCGGCCTCGCGGCAGCTTTGGATGTCCTCCTCAAAGACGTCGGCCGTCATGGCGATTATGGGCACGGACGCCGCGTCGGGCCGGGGCAGCGCGCGTATGGCGCGGGCAGCCTCGCAGCCATCCATTTCCGGCATTCTTATGTCCATAAGCACCGCAGAAAAATGTCCGGGCTCAGCGGCCTGAAATTTTTCCACGCCCAGCCGCCCGTTGGCGGCGCATTCCACCATAAGTCCCTGATTCTGCAGCAGCATACGGGCTATCTCCGTGTTCAGAGGGTTGTCCTCGCACAGCAGCACCGTGCGTCCGGCAAGATCGGCGGCCGGCAGCGCGTCCTCCGCCGCGGGCCGCTGGTCAGCCCGGGCGCGGGGCAGAGGCAGCGCCACGCGGAACACCGAGCCCACGTTCACCGTGCTTTCCACGGAGATGCTGCCGCCCATCTGGGCGACCGTCCGCCTGACGATGGCCAGGCCCAGTCCCGTGCCCAGAACGTTTGCGGTTTCCGGGCGGCGATCCTGGGAAAAGGTCTCGAAGATATGGGGCAGAAATTCCGGACGTATACCGATGCCGGTGTCCTGCACCCACATGTGGCAGGATAAGCCGTCGGCGGGAGCCTCTTCCCAGACGACTGCCGCGCGCACAGTACCGCCGGAGGGCGTGTATTTTATGGCGTTGGAGAGCAGGTTCAGGAAAATCTTCTGGAATTTGAGCCTGTCGGCCCAGACCACGACGTCCGGGCAGCCGCTCAGATCCGCCTCAAAGCGGAGGGACTTTATCTCCGCCGAGGGCTGCAGCGCCGTAAGCACCGCTTCGGCCATGCCGCGCAGACTGACGGCCTCCGGAGACATGGCCGATTTTCCGCTCTCTATCCGCGAAAGCTCCAGCGTGTCGTTGACCAGATCGAGAAGCAGCGTGCTCGAGGAACGCACCTTGCGCAGATATTCCTGCTTCAGCGCGGGGTCGCTTTCTGCCAGCGCCAGATCGGTGAAGCCGATGACGCCGTTGAGCGGCGTGCGCAGGTCGTGGCTCATGCTGGCCAGAAAGGCGGACTTCGCCGCGTTGGCCTGCTCGGCCTCCAGCTTGGCCGCGCGCAGCTGGCTGATCTGCTCGTGCTCGCGCCTGTATTGGCTGGTGGTATCGGATTTGCATAGGAATATCGTGTCCCGGGATTCGTCGAGATAGGAGAATTGCAGCAGCTTGTGGCGGTGGCGGCCGTCACTGGTGGTTACTTCAAAGGAAAAATCGTAGCTGGGATCCCTGCGCAGCGCGTCGAGAATGGTTTCAAGACGCAGCGCGCGGCTCACGGCGGCGCGCTGATCGGGGGCGATCACAAGATCGAGATCGCCCTCAATGGATTGAAAATAATCCTCATAGTGCTCGAACAGCATGCCGAAGTGCATGGGCTTCAGCCGGAAATATCTTACCTTTCGCGACGGAACGCCCAGCAGTCCCACGACCTCGTAGCCCATCATTGTGAAACGGGATATAAGCTGGGCTTCAAGGATTTTCTCAGTCACGTCGAAGGCGGTTACCACACATTCTATATGACCGTTGGCGGCGGATTTAAACGTGCGCACGGTGGCGGAGACCCAGAAGGGCATCTGGCCGTCCTCGTCCCGCCGGTATTGCAGCGCAAAGGTGGTGTTTCCCTCGTTGTAGCTGCGCAGCAGAGCCGCGCGATCCAGCAGCGCGGCGAGCTTTTCCCGGTCTGCGGCAGCGTGGGGCGCGCCGCTCACCAGGGCGGCGGAATTGTCGTAGGGAAGCGCGGCGTCCAGCGCCAGCGCCCTGCGCTGCACCGCCTCATAGGAGATCGTGCGGTTGTCGGTGAGATCGCTGTGCCATGAGGCGATGCGGTAGTAATCGCTGTTCTGCCGCAGCACCGCCGGCTCTGATTCGGCGGATGGGGCCGTCATCCGGGGCGTGGGCGCGCCTATGGCGCCGCCGTCCTTCCCGGGCAGGCCGGAGAAGTATATGTAAAGCAAAAATGAGCCGTCGTCCTGCCGCACGGCCATGCTGCTGGAGGTGACGCGCACGTCACCCGCGGCGCAGCGCAGCCGGTAGGCCACGCGGCTTTCCGCCTGCGGAGACATGCGGGCATATTCCGCGGCGGCACGGGCTGTGCCCCTGTCCTCGGGCGCGACCAGTTCCCAGAGAGTGTTGCCGAGTCCGGCTACCGCCTCACGGTCACGCCCCAGCAGCGCGCACATTCCGTCGGATATCAGCAGGAGGCGGTATTCATCCTCAAAAGCGCGCAGCACGCAAAGAGGAATGGGCAATGCTTCACAAGCCAGCTTCTGCTCGTCGGTAAGGCCTCTTACCTCGCTTGCCACGGTATCACCTCCATAGATTTTCACATAAATAACGCTTTTTATTATGATATACAAAAACTGCCGCATTTGCAAGTATGAAGTGCATTTGTTACTGCGCTTTGTTTGCGCTGCCGCCCGGCTGAGGACAAAAAGCCGGCAGTCCGGAAATTATTGCCTTGACTTGGAGCCGACTCCAGGTGATACTATACTTTCTGCTGCGCATGGCGCGGGATCCGGCGCCGGGCCGGCCGCGGCGGCGCGGGGAAGGAGAGCAAAAATGGCAAAGATGCTGATAGTATATTATTCCTGGGCGCGGGGCAACACCGAACGCGTCGCAAAACTGGCGCAGAAGGCGACCGGCGCGGATATTGCTCGTATCGAGACTGCCGTGCCATATACCGGCAGCTACGACGAGGTGGTGGAGCAGGGCGAGCGGGAAGTCAAGGCGGGCTTCCGGCCGGAGCTCAAGCTGCTGGACGTTGATCTTGACGATTACGACGTAGTTGCCGTGGGCACGCCCACCTGGTGGTATACCATGGCTCCGGCGGTCTCGTCGTTTTTGAGCGGACAGAGCTGGACCGGCAGGACGGTGGTGCCGTTCATGACCAACGGCGGCTGGCCGGGCAATGTCATCAGGGACATGAAGGCCGCCTGCAGCGGCGCAGGCTTCGCCTGCGAGATGCAGGTGCAGTTCGACTCCGAGGGCGGGTCTGAGCTCGTCACGCCCAAGGCGGACCTGGACGCGTGGTGCCTCCGTCTGAGCAGGCTGATATGAGGGAGCAAAGCCGGCGGCAACAGCTTATGTTACAGCCTTTTTGAAGGCAATAATCGGCGCGGGAGCTTTTGCTCCCGCGCCGCTTCTTGATATCAGTTTTCCTTTGTCCGGGCGGCGACGGCGCGGTATATCAACCAGGTCGCCAGACCGCAGAGCGCCGTGAATATGGTGGCGCCCATCATCAGCGACTCCGGTGGGCAGACGTCGTATAGCGAGCCGAAGCAGGCTATGCCCAGACTGCCGCCGATCCCGCGGTAGGCGATGCTCTTGAAGGTCTGGGCGGAGTTGCTGATCTCCTGGGGATAATTTCTCGCCACCAGCTTCACCATGGAGGTGAAGGCCAGCGGCATGCCCATGCCGCCGATGAGCGCCATAAGCGCCAGCGGAGCCGTGGGCAGATACCGCGCCAGCGCCATGGACAGCATCCTGAGCCCCAGCAGCACAAAGCCGATGCTGCCGAGCACGGGCTCGGGCAGCAGCGCCGGATTTTTATACAGCAGGAAATAGGATATGAACTGCCCGGCGATGGCCACGGCGATCATGGTGGAGGCGTAGCCGGCCGTGAAGCCCAGATCGGTGTAGTACTTGGTGGCGTAGGACAGGGTGCCGATCTCGGCCAGGCCCCAGAGAAACATGAACGAGTAGATGTATACGGATATTTTCTGCTGGAACAGCTTGCGCAGCGGCACGCGCACCTTTTCCCCGGCGGCGGGCTTCGCCCCTCCGGCGGACATCCAAAGGCAGGTGAAGGCGCTGCAAAGGGCCATGGCGATGGAAAAACTGAATACGGCCGAAAAACCGAAGGAGTCCAGAATATGCCCGGAGATGAGGATGCCGGTTATGTATCCGATATTTCCGAAGGAGCGTATGGTGTTGTATCTCCTGGGCCAGTCCGGGACGTTCTGGACGATGAGATTGTCGAAGAGATCGCTGGCGGGCTGATTGAAAAAGCCGTAGGCGAAACAGATGAGAGCAAAAATAAACAGCGCCCGGCTGTGCTGGGTGAGAAAGATCGCCGCCGCGGTGACCAGCATGGAAACGATGAGCGTCGCCCTGGGCCTGCGGGTCTTGTCGGCCACCAGACCCAGCACAAAGGCCCCGGCGATGGCACCCACGAACAGGCAGCTGTATACCAGGCTCGTCAGCCTCCCCGAGAGTCCGCGGGAGGACAGATACATCACGATGTACGGCGAGAAAAAGGCGTCTGCCAGCCAATAGAAGGCTATAAAGAGGCAATACTGCGCATTGCCGGTGAAACTTCCCCGTGTTTGCCTCACTCCAGAGCTCCTTTTCGTAAACAGTCCGGACTCAGTACAGATACCGGCTGAGATTGGCCACGTTCCGCCTGTCGAAGCGGAACGGGTCCGCGTAGTAATCCCTCACGGTCAGCTCCTGACTTATAAGCCCGGTGTAGCCGTTCGTGTACAGCGCCTTGAGAAAGGCGTTCAGATCCCTGTCGCCGTCACCCCATATTCTGTGGCCGTAGGGGTCGCAGTCCTGAAAATGGGTGTGGATGATGTTCTCCGCGCCGAAGGCGTCGAACCACTGCTGGATGGTCTCGCCGGACACGCACATGGCGGTGGTGTCGATCATCATCCTGAAGCGCGGATGATCCACCATTTTGTAAAGCTCGACCATCTGCGGGAGAGTGTACCCGAAGATGGATTCCTGCGGCCGCAGAGCTTCGCAGGCCAGAGTCATGCCGTATTTTTCCGCTTCCTCGCTCAGCCGGTGCAGCATGTCCGCGGCGCGCTTCCGGGCTTCCGCGGCGTCCTCGTTCCAGTAGCCGCGGCCGGAGTTGATCTCCATGATGCCCGCGCCCAGCTCCGCGCCCATGCGCAGGCCGTTGCAGAAATAGGCGAAGCAGTCCTCCACCAGCTCCGGCTCCTTCGCGTCGACCTCGTGCTGGAAGCAGCAGTTTTCCGGGGTGATGACGGGGCAGGAGAGCCCGCGCTCCCGCAGCTTTCTCAGCAGCGGCCGGGTATCGGCAAAGCCGGCGGAATCTATCCATACGCCCTGACGGCCGCCCAGCAGCTCCACGTTGCGTACGCCCAGCTTTTCCATGCTGTCCAGAAAATAATCGAGGGTGTAATAGTCGTAATGTATGTTGAGCTCGCAGAGCCGGTCCTTGCTGAAATATTTCATGGCCTCTCCTCCTCGGCGCAAAAGTACGGCCTGAGGGCGGCGAGACTGCGCTCGTCCGTCCCCACAGGGTCGAAGAAATAGGCCTCCCGGGTCAGCATCTGCCCCAGATGACCGACGTAGCCGCGCTCGTCCAGCAGCGCGGTCAGGTCGTCAAGGGGCAGCAGCCCGTCGCCCCAGGCCAGATGCCCGGATGTGCGCGTATCGGAAAAATGGATGTGAGCGATGTCGCTGCCGAAAAAGTCGAACCACTGCTCAGGCGTCTCGCCCGCGGCGGCGGCCGATGCAAGATCCAGCGCCGGCTTCACCCAGGGCGAAGCCACGGCGGAGAGCAGATTGCCGAGGGCGGGCAGATTGTTCACCACGTTGGATTCTTCACTGGGAAGCGTGCGCACGGCCAGAGTAACGCCGAATTTCCCGGCGCACTCGGACAGGACCTGCAGCGACCGCGCGCCCCGGGCCAGGGCGGAGGAGGGAGCTTCGTCCCTGGCGCCGCCGCTGAGAGCCAGAGTCATAGTCCGCGCGCCCAGCTCCGCCGCCGCGCGGATGCCGTTTTCAAAATACCGCAGGGATTTTTCCAACACTTCCCCATCCCAGGCGCACAGGGAATAGGGGTAGGTGACGGCCTCCGGCGTGAAAACGGCGGTACGGAGCCCGTGGGCCCGTATGCGCGCCCGCACGGCGTCGATGTTCCTCGCGCCCCGGTCGTCCAGCAGCAGGTGGGGCGTGCCGGCCCACAGCTCGATGCTGCGCACCCCAAGGCGCTCCTGCGCCGACAGAAAATCCTCCAGCGGGTAATACCTGTAATGCAGGTTCATGTTGGCGACCTGCTCCCAGCGAAGCATGCTCATCCCTCCCAATAAGATCAGCGGCCAATATCGTGCATCAGCGCCCGCGTGGCGGGGTAGAGACTGTCGTATATGTCCGCGTATTTCGCGTAAACTCCGGCTTTGGCCGGATCCGGGACCGCCGTCCGGCAGTCGGGCATGGCCCGGCGGAAGGCGGCGAAATCCTCAAGCGCGCCGCAGCCGATGGCCGCCATGCCCGCGTCGCCGTAGCTGGCCGTCTGCCAGTCGCTGGCCACGCTCACCGGCTTCTGCAGCACGTCAGCGACGATCTGCATCCACACCGGATTCTTCGTGCCGCCGCCGGCGATGATCACGTTGCCGGGGACGAGGCCGTGCTTTTCAAAAAGCCGCAGATGCTGGCGGGCGGAGTAGGCCGCGGCTTCCAGCGCCGCGCGGTTTATCTGGCTCCTGCCGTGATTGCCGGTGAGCCCGAAGATCACGCCCCTGGCCTGGGGGTCGTCTATGGGGCTGCGCTCGCCGTAAAAATACGGCAGTATCACCAGCCCGTCGCTGCCGGGGGCGACTTTTTCCGCCTCCCGGGCCATGACCGAGTAGGCGTTGGGCCCGCCGGAGGCCTCGGCTGCGAGCTCGGGAGCGTAAAAGGTGTCGCGTACCCAGCGGGTGAGGATGCCGCAGCAGTTGGTGCCGCCGGCCACGGCATAGGTGCCGGGCACGGTGAACACGCTGCTGCCGGGAAAATGATCGGCAGAGCAGGCTTCAAGCTCACTGTCCACACAGTAGATGTAAAACATGGTGGAGCCGAACTGCATCAGCAGGCTGCCGGGCTCAACAAGTCCGCCCGCCACGGATTCGGCGGTGGAGTCCCCGGTGCCCACGATCACGGGCGTGCCTTCGCAAAGCCCGGTCTGCGCGGCGGCGGCGGGGGTGACGTGCCCCGCGATGTCCGTCACCACGGCGCACTCCGCCAGCTGGTCGGCCCGGCAGAACATGCCGCAGCGCTCAGAGTCTATGCTGCCGTCGGCGCGGTACAGCGGGTGGAAGGAGGACTTGGCAAGATAGTGGTCTATCCTGTACTCCCCGGTGAGCTTGGCCGTGAGATATGATGAGCCAGTGAGGAATTTGGCCGTCCGGGCGAAAATCTCCGGCTCGGTTTCCCTGACCCAGAGTATCTTTGCCGCCACGTCGTCGGAGCAGGGCGCGTGGCCGAAGAGGCTTGCCACCCCGTCCTCTCCCAGCTCCCGGCGCAGCCGCGCTATCTGGGGTTCGGCGCGCGCGTCGATGCCGTAGAGTATGGCGGGGCGGAGGGGAGAGCAGTTCTCATCCACGGGCAGGCAGTCGCAGCCCAGCACGCTGGAGCCCACGCAGGCTATGCCGGAAGCCGGGATCCCCGAGCTTTCCATGAGCCCGCGGGAGATGCGGCAGAAATCGCCCCACCATATCTTCTCGGCGTCCTGCTCAAAGTAGTTGGGCCGCGGATTGTCCATGGTGTGGGGCACGGCGAAGGAGGCGGCGATGCGGAGATCCTCCCCCACCAGCACGCCCTTGGATTCGTAGGTGCCGATATCCACGCCCATAAAATACTTTTTCATGGGCGCCTGCCGTTTCTGGCCGCGTCCATGAAGGCGCGCACTTTGCCGGCGTCCACCCGGCCGCCGGCGCTTTTGAACGCCGTGCCCACGCAGGCGCCGTCGCAGACGGCGAGAATGTCGGCGATGTTGTCCCGGCGGCAGCCGGTGTTGCAGAATACCGGCACGCCCAGCTTCTCAGCGCGCTGTCTTACCTCCGCAATGACGGCGGAGCTGGCCTCCTGGCCGGCGCCGGGGCCGGACACGCACAGGGCGTCGGCGTAGCCGCCGGCGCAGAGCGTGCCCACCACGTCGTCCATGCTCCGGGGGGCGAGCCAGGCGTCGCCCTCGGGATTCACCTTGCACAGCAGCCGCAGCTCCGGCCGTCCCAGCGCGTACTTGAGCCGCACGTTCCGGCCGAAGTCCGCGGCGTGGACGCCGTATTCGCCGGAGTAGGCCCCGGAAAAGGCGCTGCGGGCGAAGGCGGCGCCGGTGGCGGCGGCCAGGCGTATGGTCTCTTCCGGCGAGAGCACCACGTTCACGCCGAAGGGCACGGTGATGGATTTTTTGAGAAGGCCGATTATGTAGGCCATGGCCATCACGGTCTCGCCCTCTGAGCCCGGGGAGTAGGGGAGACTGGTCTCGTTGGCGATGAGCACGCCGTCCGCGCCACCCTCCTCCAGAGCGGCAAGATCCTCCGCCGCGTGTTCCGCGGCGGAGGAGAGACTTGTAAATCCGGGGTCGCCCGGCAGGGCGTCCAGATGCAGCAGGGCGATTATCGGCTTTGCCGTGCCGAAGAGTTCTTCAGTCCACATTTTTCTTCCTCCAAGCTCTGCGCCCGGTCATATGTTGCCGGAGAGCTCGTGCATCATGGCCACGTGGAGCTTTATTTCGTCGATGTAGTCCTCCTCGGCGAAGAATTCGTTGGGGGCGTGGATATTGGCCCGCTCGCTGCCGCAGCCCACCATGACGGCGGGTATCATCTTTTCACGGCAGAAAACGCCCACGGGGCTGGTGCCCGCGTTCATGTAGTTCAGGGTGACGCTCTGGCCGGTGAAGCGCTCTGCCGCCCGCTCGACGCAGGCGCAGAAATCGGAATCCGGGTCGGAGCGGAAGGCGGCGTCGCCGGAGAGTTTCTTCACTTCGATGTCGCCGAAACCGTGGGAGTCCAGATGGGCGCGCAGCAGCTCCAGTATGCGGTCGGGGTCCTGCCCGGTGACCAGCCGGAAGTCTATCTTCACCTTGGCGTAGCTGGGCAGCACGGTCTTGGAGCCCTCGCCGATATAGCCGGAATAGAAGCCGCAGATGTTGCAGGTGGGGCTGTAATGGTAGTTCTTCAGCAGTTCCTCGCCGGACATGCCGTTCAGGAAGCCGTCGATGCCCAGATAGTCCTTGAGTCCCGCTTCGCTGAAGCCGTCCTTCTTAAAGACGTCGATGTCCTCCTGCTTCAGGGGAGGAATACCGTCGTAGAAGTGGTCAATGAGGATCTTGCCGTCGGGGGCCTTCATGCTGCTCAGCGCCCAGATCATGCGCCAGCAGGGATTCTGCACGATGGAGGCGTTGCAGGAGTGGGCGTCCATTTTGGCGTTGCGGGCCGTGAGCTCCACGTACAGAAGACCCTTCACGCCCAGACACATGTCGATGGGCCCCTTGTTCTCGCCGCGGTTTCCGCCCTCCCAGTTGTAGCCGTCGCAGTCCAGCCTGTCGCGGTAATGCGCGGCGAACCACTCCAAATTGGGGCTGCCTATCTCCTCCTCGCCCTCGACGATGAACTTGACGCCGCAGGGCAGCTTGCCGTAAACGTGCTGATAGGCGTCCACGGCGCAGAGCTTGGTGGCTATGCCGCCCTTGTTGTCGGCGGCGCCGCGGGCGAAGATCTTGCCGTCGCGGATGACCGCGGAGAAGGGGGGATCGATCCACTCGTTCAGCGGATCCACCGGCTGCACGTCGTAGTGGTCGTAAAAGCCGAAAAGCTTGTCCGTGGCTCCGGGATACTCGGCGATGATCACGGGGTTGCCCGGAGTGGGGCAGACCTGGACCCTGAGCCCCCGCTTTTCAAACTCGGAAACGACGATCTTCACCATGTCCTCAATGCCCTCGCCGGTGCCGGCGAGACTGGGCTGCCGGCAATAGGTCTGCAGGAGCCCCACATATTCGTCCTTGTGCGCGTCGATGTAATCGAAAACCTTCTGCTCGGAAAATTCCATTGTGTTCATCCTTTCTTCCACTGTTCGAATTCAGCGTCGGTGGCCAGCACCGCGTGGGTGTCGGAGACGTTGTGATATGTGCCCTCGTCGTAGTTGATGCCGCTGGACTCGTAGTCGTATACCACGGCGTGGCGGTGCTTTTCCACGATGGGGTTGGTGTGCGGTATCGCGGAAAGCAGGCTCCGCGTATATGGGTGGACGGGGGCGTTGAAAATGTCCTCGGTTGTGCCCGTTTCCACCAGATGCCCCAGATGCAGCACGCCGATGCGGGAGGAGATGTACTTGACCATTGAAAGGTCGTGGGCGATGAAGAGATAGGCGGTGCCGGTCTCCTGCTGGATGTCCTTCATCAGATTTACCACCTGCGCCTGTATGGACACGTCCAGCGCCGATATGGCTTCGTCGGCGATGATGAGGTCGGGGTTGGTGATGAGGGCCCGGGCGATGCCGATGCGCTGGCGCTGTCCGCCGGAAAACTGATGGGGATAGCGGTTGGCGTGCTCCTGGGCCAGCCCCACCTTTTCAAGGATGGAATAGACCTTCTGCTCCCGGTCCTCGCGGCCGGAGCACAGATGGTGCACGTCCAGACCCATGGCCACGGTGTCGATGACCTTGCGCCGCGGGTTCAGCGACGCCATGGGGTCCTGAAAGATCATCTGCATCTTGGTGTGCAGCTGTCCGCGCCTGGCGGCGTCCATGTCCCCGCTGATGTCCATGCCGTCGAAATTGATGCTGCCGGTGGTGGGCTCGTACAGGCGGATTATGCTGCGCCCGGTGGTGGACTTGCCGCTGCCGGATTCCCCCACGAGGCCGTAGGTCTCGCCGCGGTAAATGTCGAAGGACACGTCGTCCACGGCCTTGCAGGTGAACCTGCGGCTCACCCGGAAGTACTGCCGGAGACCGCGCACGGACAGCAGGGGGGTCTCGCCCTCGCGCCCGGGCACGCGGACGGAATATCCGCGGTCAGACTGCTCCATATTCCTCCGCCTCCTTCTTTGCCTTTTCTATGCGCCTTTTGAGAGTCTCCGGCATTTCCACATGGGGCGCGCCCTCCGCCAGCAGCCAGGTGGCTGCCTCGTGGTGGTCGTTTATGCGGAACATGGGCGGCTCCCGCCGGAAATCGATGTTCATCGCGTAGGGGTTGCGGACGGCGAAAGCGTCGCCGGTGATGTTGTTTATCAGGTTGGGCGGGCTGCCGGGTATGGTGTACAGCCTGTCGTCGTGGGTGGAGGTGTCGGGCATGGAGCTGAGAAGCCCCCAGGTATACGGATGCCGGGGATCGTAGAATATGTCGTCCACGGTGCCCTTTTCCACTATCTTGCCGGCGTACATGACGTTCACGTAGTCGGCCACCTTGGCCACCACGCCCAGATCATGGGTGATGAAAATGACGGATATGCCCCGCTCCTCCTGCAGCTTCATGATGAGCTCCAGTATGCGGGCCTGTATGGTCACGTCCAGCGCCGTGGTGGGCTCGTCGCAGATGAGAAGCTCGGGATTGCACGAGAGCGCGATGGCGATGACCACGCGCTGCCGCATGCCGCCGGAGAGCTGATGGGGATAGTTCTTCAGCCGCTTTTCGGCGTCCTCTATGCCCACCTGCTGCAGAAGCTCCAGCGCGCGCTGGGAGGCCTCCTTCCGGCTCATCTTGAAGTGATACCGCATGCCCTCGCACATCTGCCGCTCGATGGACATGGTGGGGTCGAGAGAGGTCATGGGGTCCTGAAAGACCATGGCGATGCGTTTGCCCTTTATGCGCCGCTGCATTTCCCGGGGAGTGAGCTTTGCCAGGTCCTCGGTGACGGTCTCGCCGTTATCGCCATTGTAGGTGAACTCCACTGTGCCGCTGTCTATTGATTCGTTGTTGCTTTTAATGCCCATGATGGTCTTGACGGTGACGCTTTTGCCGGAACCGGATTCGCCCACGATGGCCACCGTCTCGCCCTTGTACAGATCAAAATTCACGCCGCGTACCGCGCTGACCGAACCGTTGGTGGTCTTGAAGGATACGTCGAGGTCGCGGACCTTGAGGATTCTGCTGCGCTCTGCCATATGTTTGTGCACCTCCCTATATCTGCTTCATCTGAGGATCGATGGCGTCGCGGAGGCCGTCCGCGAAGAGGTTGAAGCTCAGCATAAGCAGCGCGAGGATGATGACGGGAGAGAGGATCATGTGGGGATATATCATGGCCGACTTGTAGCCGTCGTTGATGAGCGAGCCCAGGGATGCCATGGGCGCCGGAATGCCCAGGCCGATGAAGGCCAGAAAGGCCTCCATGAAGATGGCGTTGGGTATGCTGAACATGAAGGTCACGATGATCTGCCCCATGGCGTTGGGCAGTATCTCCTTGAAGATGATGTTCCGGTTGGTGTCGCCGATGGTGTTGGCCGCCAGCACGAATTCCTGCTCCTTCACCTTCAGCACCTGGGCGCGCACTATGCGGCTCATATTTATCCAGCCCGTCAGCATCATCGCAATTATGATGCTTCCCATGCCGGGCTTGATTATGAGCAGCAGCAGCGTCACCACGATCATGGTGGGTATGGAGTTGAGAACTTCGGTTATGCGCTGCATGACCATATCGACCTTGCCGCCGAAATAGCCGCTGACAAGCCCGTAGACAACGCCCAGAAGGACGTCGCACAGCACGGCAAGACCGGCTATCTCAAAGGACACTCTGGTGCCCTGCGCCACGCGGGTGAAAAGGTCGCGGCCCAAATTGTCGGTGCCGAAATAATGGTAGGCGGTGCTGACGCTGTCGTTGTAGCCGCTGAAAATGCCCAGCTTTTCAAGACCGGGTATCCGCGGCTTGAGATTGGTTGAAAGCGGATCCACCGTGCGGTAGGAGTAGTGGCTGAGCATCGGGCCGAAAATGGCGAAGAGCAGGATCAGGACGATGAATATCAGACCGATGACGGCGCCCTTGTTGGCGCAGAAACGGTGAAAGACGTCGTGCCAGTAGGACTGGTTCACAAAGGCCTTCTGTTCTTCTTCCCGGTGGTCGCCGGTGGCGGGCCGGAAATCGTCGGGCGCTGACGCCGCGGGATTGAAGGTTTCGTCCATGTTTATCCCTCCTTCGCAAGACGAATGCGCGGATCAATTATGCCGTACAGGATGTCCACGAGGAGCATGGTGAATATGAACAGAACGCTGTACAGAAAGCTGATGCTCAGAGTCACGTTGTAATCGTTCATCTGTATGGCCTTGATATAAAGACTGCCAATGCCGGGTATGGAGAAGGCTTTTTCCACGACGAGACTGCCGGTCATGAGATTGACCACCAGCGGCGCCAGCACGGTGATGACGCCGATGAGGGCGTTGTGCACGGCGTGGGTGCAGATAAGTCTCGTCCTGGTGATGCCTTTGGAATCGGCGAGCAGGATGTATTCGGAATTCAGAACCTCGATAAGCTCCGAGCGTGAGTATCGGGCGATGCTGGCGATGGTGAACATCGACAGCGATATGGTGGGCAGGATCGTGGATTTGAAGGCCTCCTTGCTGGAATACAGCAGAGGAAAGACCTTGAGCTTGTACGAAAACAGATAGCTCAGCAGCAGCGCAAACACGAAGGACGGCAGGCTGACGCCCAAAACAGAGATGGTCGTCGCCACGGTGTCCCAGGGACTGTTGCGCTTGATGGCGGCCACGATGCCGAGGATGAGGCCCACGAAGGTGCCGAACACCGCGGCCTGAAGGCCGATGCGCAGGCTGATAGGCACGCGGGCTTTCAGCATGGTGCTGATGGGACAGTTTTTCTGGATGGCGTAGGATATGCCGAAATCGCCTTTCAGCATGTCCCTCACATAGCGCAGATACCGGACGGGGAAGGGGTCGTTCAGACCGTACTTCGCATACAGGGCGGCCTGCTGCTCCGCGGTCATTTTTTCATCGTTGAAGGGAGAGCCGGGCATGAGGTCGAGCATCAGGTACAGGATAAGCAGGATGACCAGCACCGTGATGACAGCTATGACGACCCGCTTGAAAATGTATTTTTTCATGGCATTAACCTATTTCCCACTTTCAGTTTTCCGCTTGCGGCATGGTTTGCCGGCGCGTACGCCCGCATTAAAAGCAAGACCTGCGGAAAGCCGCGCTTTCCGCAGGTCTGCGCAGGACAGCAATAGCTTTGGAACCTGCCGAACAATCTTATGAACTCGTTATCAGGCCGCCGTATCCAGCGTCATGTACTTGAAGCGGTAGGGGACGCTGGTGAAGTGCTCCACATAGTTGTGCAGCTTGGGATTGACAAGGTGGCAGCTGCCGGTCTGGAACAGCGGGATCATTACGCAGGAGTTGAGCAGAATGTTCTGAGCCTTCACGAGGGTATCCCAGCGGGCCTGGGCGTCGCCGGCCTGAGTGGTCTGAGCCTCGTTGTAGAGCTTGTCGAACTCGGAGATGGAGCAGCCGGTGTAGTTGCTGGCATGGCCGGTGGTGTACATGGCCATGATGGCGGTGGGGTCGGAATAGTCGGGGCCCCAGCGGTGCAGGGCTGCCTGGTAATTGAGGTTCTTCATGTCGTCGATGCGGCTCTTCTTGGGCATGATCTGCAGCTCCACGGTGAAGCCGTCCAGCGCGCTCTCGATGGCGGACTGTACGAAGGGGGCCACGGAGGCGATCATGGCGTTGTCTTCCTCATAGATGAGGGTGAAGGAGCGCATGTCGGTCTCGGCCTTGGCTTTCTCCCAGTACTCCTTGGCCTTGGCAGTGTCGTAGACATACTGGTTGGTGCCGCAGGCGTCGACAAAGTCGGTGCCGTCGGGGCCGTAGCAGAAGCCGCGCTGTACCATGCAGTTGGAGGGGATGGAGCCGTCCTTGAGGATGTTGTTGCAGAGGGTCACGCGGTCGATGGCGTAGGCGATGGCCTTGCGCAGATTCTCATTGGGTACGCCGGTGGAGGTGGTGTTGAAGCTGAGGTACCACTGGAACATGCCCAGACCGCTCTGGAAGGCGGCGTCGTCCTTGTACTGGGCAACGGAGTCGCCGGTGAGGGTGATGGCGTCCACGTCGCCGTTCTGGTAGGCCATGATGGCCTGCTGGGTGTCGCCGATGACCTGGAAGTTCAGCTCGTCGATGTCCACGTTGGCGGCGTCGTAGTAATTCGGGTTCTTATCAAGGGTGACGGTGTTGCTGCCGGTGTCGAAGGAGGTGACCACATAAGGTCCGTTGTACAGCAGATCCTTCGCGGTCAGAGCAAAGTTGCTGCCCTCTTTTTCAAAGAAAGCGCGGTTGGTGGGGGCAAAGGCGGAGAAGGACAGCAGCGCGTCCAGATAGGCGCAGGGGGTGTCCAGCTCAATGACCAGGGTCTTGTCGTCCTTGGCGGTGACTCCCAGCTGATCCAGCGTCTTCTTGCCGGAGGTGACGTCGGCCGCGTTCTTGATGTGGGCGGACTCGACCTCAAAGGCGAAGCCGGTGTTGGCGGCGGGATCGGCTATGCGCTGGATGCCGAACACAAAGTCGTCCGCGGTCACGGGGTCGCCGTTGGACCACTTGGCGTCGTCGCGGATGGTGAAGGTCCAGGTCAGACCGTCGTCGCTGACCTTGACGTCCTTGGCCATGGCAAGCTCGACCTTGCCCTCAGGCGTGACGGAGTACAGACCCTCAATGGTGTTGCCAACGATTACGCAGGAGAAGGAGTCCTCGGCGAGGGTGGGGTCAAGGGCGATAGCGTTGTCGCTCTCGGCGATGGTGATGGTCTTTTTGGAAGCCGTGTCGGTGCTGGAAGCGGTGGTCGTTGTGCTGCTGCCGCAGCCGGTAAGCAGCGTTGCCACCATGCAGAAGCTCAGCGCAAGAGCCGATGCGTTGCGGAACGGTCTTTTCATTTCGTTTCCTCTTTTCTCTACATAATTAAAACGGACGCGGATGAAAGCGATTGCCGGTGCAGCTCCTCTGCCGGATCCTCCCTTTCACCGCCGCTTCATATGCGCGGCGGCAGGCGCTTCGGCATGTCTGCCGATGGGGAAATTCAGCTCTGGAAAACTGCCGCTTTCAATTTGCAATCATTATATATCGTCATAGTAATTTGTCAATATGTTAAATTAAATTTGAGAATTTGATGAAACGGCAGATTGTTGGGAAAGTTTTTTTGTGCAGATTGCTGTTTGACGCGAATGCTACATGATGTTACGATGAATTTCATTAAAAAACAACGCATGAAACTGTTGACAAGTGGCTTGAAATTGTATATCCTGTGCCCTGAAGAAGATATAATACGTTATGTTACATCCTACGGCTTCTTCCCACTCAAGCCCGGAGAAGCGCCGGGAAATTTTAAGGAGGCATATCATGAAACAGGAACATATCGCACAGGTCGAGGCCGCTGTGAGCGCCATCGCGGCGAAGAAGACCATCAACCACTTCTATTTTGCCGCCTGCGGCGGATCAATGGCATTCCTTCAGCCGGCGGAGTTCATATTCGGCCGCGAGTCCGTGATACCGGCGAGCCTTTATACCGCAAATGAGTTTGTCCACGCAATGCCGAAGGCTCTGGGCCCCGACAGCGTCTTCATTTCCTGCTCCCATTCCGGCACCACGCCGGAGACGGTGAAGGCCACCGAGCTTGCCAGAAAGGCCGGAGCCACCACCATCAGCTTTTCCAATCTGGAGGGCTCGCCCCTCTGGAACGCCTGCGAGTATCCCATCCATTACGACTGGGGCGAGCAGGCGCTGGACGCCAGCGATCTGAACAAGGGCGTTCTTTACAGCCTGATCTTCCGCACGCTGAACGCGCTGGAGCCCTGCGACAAATATGTCCGCGGCGTCGCGGCGCTGGATTCCCTGGACGCCGTGACCAAGCGCGCCAAGGCCGCGTACGCGGACTGGAGCGCCAAATGGGGGAGAGAGTTCAAGCGGGAGCCGCTCATCTATTCCATGGGCTCCGGCTCCTGCACCGGCGAGTGCTATTCCTTCTCCGCCTGCCTGCTCATGGAGATGCAGTGGATCAACTCCTCCTTCATCCACAGCGGCGAGTATTTCCACGGCCCGTTTGAGATCACGGACTACGACGTGCCCTTCGTGCTGGTCAAAAACGTGGGCTCCACCCGGGAACTGGACGAGCGCGCCTACAACTTCTGCAGCAAGTACAGCCAGAAGATCGCGCTGGTGGACGCCGCCGATTTCGATATGACCGGCATAGACGAGGATCTGCGGGAGTATTACGCGCCGCTGATCGTGGGGCCCGTGCTGCGTCAGCTGGCGGACGCGCTGGCGTATGAGCGCGGCCATCTGCTCAGCGTGCGCCGCTACATGTGGCGCATGGAGTACTGATCCGAAAGGGATAATACATGGGAGAGGGCGTGTTTGCATGAAGCTCATTGCCGTGGGAGACAACGTCACCGACTGCTATCTTGACGAAAAGGTATTCTATCCCGGTGGGAACGCGGTGAACGTGGCCGTGAACTGCAAGCGGAACGGCGCGGAGGAGGCCGCCTATCTCGGCGTGTTCGGCAGCGACGTCAATGCCCGGCATATTCAGGAATGCCTGACGAAAGAGGGCGTCTCCTTCGACCGGTCGCGCACCGTCGACGCGCCCTCCGGCCAGCCGGGAGTGACCATAAACGGGGAGGGAGACCGCATATTTGTGAAGGGCCCGCGCCGGACGGCGCAGACCCTGGTGAAGCTGCAGCTGCTTGAGGACGACCTTGAGTACATCGGCGGCTTCGATATCTGCCATACCAGTTGCTTTTCCTCCATCGAGGACGAGCTCCCGGCCCTGTCCGGGAAATGCGGCATATCCTACGACTTTTCCGACGAGTGGGACGAGGCGTATCTGCGCCGGGTCTGCCCCTGGCTGAAGATCGCGTTCTTCTCTGGCTCAGACATGACGGACGCCGGGGTGGCGGAGCTGCAGAGCTTCTGCCACGGTCTGGGCGTCAGGGTCGTGGGCGTAACTCTGGGCGGCAGGGGAGCCTGCGTGTCGGAAAACGGCAGGGCCTTCCGCCAGGGCATCGTGCCCACCGAGGTGGTGGACACCATGGGCGCGGGCGACAGCTTCATCGCCGGTTTCCTCACGGAGTACGGCCGGGGCGCCGATATGCCCGCGGCTCTGGCCTACGCCGCCGGCCGGGCGGCGAACACCTGCCGCCAGCACGGCGGCTGGGGCTATCCCCACTCCTTCGTTACCGACTGGCCGGGAAATATGCCGAAATAAAAAGTAAAACTGCGAGCCGCTGAAGCGGCTCGCAGTTCTCGTTATTCTTCATGCGATCTGCGGTATTCCCGGGGCGTGCAGTTATAATACCGCCGGAACATCATGGAAAAGTTGCTGGGGCTGTCGAAGCCGCAGGCTGCGGCAACCTCAGATACGCTGTCGGCCGGATTTTGCAGCAGCGTCTCGGCGCCGCGCATGACGCGGTATTTCAGCAGATACTGCATGGGGGAGAGCTGTATGGTGCGGCTGAAGCAGCGCAGGCACTCCCGCTCGCCGATGCCGGCGGCGCCGGCGATGTCCGCCAGCGAGATATCACCCCGGTAGCGCTCCCGGATGAGGCCGAGCATTTTCTGTAAGCGCAGATCGTCCTGATCCGCGGGGAACGCGGGGTCTGCCATGGAGCCCTCAAATTGCCGGAAAAGGCCATAGCACAGGGAGGACAGCCCTTCCCGCACGGTGAACTCGTAGCCCGGCGGCTCCATGGAGAGCGCGTCGAAGGCTCTTGCAAATCCGTCGATCTCCCGCCGGTTCGTCCCGCCGTCAAAGAGGAAGGCGCGGAAGGCGCGGCAGCCGGTCAGGGGCCCCAGGTACTTTTTGGCATAGACGGAATCAGTGCTTCCCGTGAGCAGAAGAGGGCTGAACACCAGAGAATGCAGCTCGCAGTCAGGCTGCGCCGCCGCGCTGTGCAGTATGCCGGAGTTGATGGCGATACATTCGCCGGCGGAGAGCAGATACGACGCCGCCGGTATCCGCACCGTCAGCGTCCCGGAGGCGACAAAAATTATCTCCAGTTCCTTGTGCCAGTGCCAGGGAATGGAGTCCCCCGGCTGACCGGTGAGCCGATCCAGATATCCGGCGCAGGGAAATTCCGGCGTGCCGTGGGGCAGAAGCTCCTTGCGCTCGGCGTCCAAATTCAGGCCGCAGACCTGTAATCCCATATACTGTCCTCCTGCCGGTCGGTTTTGTTATAGTATAAGTCCGTATTCGTATTGAATCAAGCAAAATTCGGCGGTATTCTTTTGACAACAGGAATTTGGGAGGAAAGCTCATGATTCAGCTGCTGCTGGCCGTCATATATCTTGCTTTTATCAGTCTGGGCCTTCCGGACTCCATGCTGGGCTCGGCCTGGCCCGCCATGTACGGCTCTTTTGGGGTGCCGGTCTCCTATGCGGGCATAATATCAATGATCATCGCGCTGGGTACCATCGTTTCCAGCCTGCAAAGCGACCGGCTGACCAGAAAGCTGGGGGCCGGAAAGGTGACGGCGATCAGCGTGGGCATGACTGCGCTGGCCCTGTTCGGCTTTTCCCTCAGCCGTTCCTTCTGGCTGCTGTGCCTCTGGGCGATCCCCTACGGCCTGGGCGCGGGCAGCGTGGACGCCGCGCTCAATAACTATGTGGCTCTGCATTACGCGCCCCGCCACATGAGCTGGCTGCACTGCATGTGGGGCGTGGGCGCGTCCATCGGGCCGTATATCATGGGCGCGGCTCTCAGCGGCGGGCAGGGCTGGAACGCGGGCTACCGCACGGTGGCGCTGCTGCAGGCGGGCCTCACGGCGATCCTTCTGATGAGCCTGCCGCTCTGGAATAAAAGCGGCGCGGATTCCACGGAAGCGGAGGGCGCACAGGCGGGGGAGGCTCTGCCACTGAAGAGCGTGGCCGGCATACCCGGCGCCCGGGAAGTGATGCTGTCATTCTTCTGCTACTGCGCCCTGGAACAGACCGCGGGACTGTGGGGCAGCAGTTATCTCGCGCTGCATTGCGGGGCTTCGGCGGAGGATGCCGCGCGCTTCGCCAGCCTGTTCTATCTGGGCATCACCGCCGGCCGGGCGGTGAGCGGATTTTTGACTATGGCGCTTGACGACGTGAAGATGATACGGCTGGGGCAGGTATTCATCCTCGCCGGCGTGTGCGCGCTGATATTCTCCGCGGGCAGCACCGGGGCGCAATACGGCCTTGTTTTGATAGGCCTGGGCTGCGCGCCAATCTATCCCAGCATGATCCACGCGACGCCGGCCCGCTTCGGCGCGGACAGATCGCAGGCGATCATCGGCGTTCAGATGGCCAGCGCCTATGTGGGCACCTGCCTGATGCCGCCGCTGTTCGGCCTCATAGCCCGGCATGCCGATATCGCCTGGATGCCCTGGTACCTGCTGCTGTTTCTGGCCGTAATGGCGGTCATGCAGGAGAGGACCGTCCGCAAGACCCGGAAAAACTGACGACGAAAATGAGCTCCCGCCTGCATTCGGCAGACGGGAGCTCATTTTGTTGAAATCAGAAGTTGAACACGAACCGGCTGGCCACGAAGTACTGCCGCCCGATGCATATCGGCGCGCCCTTCTCATCCAGAAAATGGACGGTGATGTAAAAAAGCGGGTCGCCCAGGGAGACGTTCAGTATCTTCGCCAGCTCATGGGAGGCACGGGAGACCTCGATGGATATCCCGTCCCGCGCCACGGGGGAGCGCTTATATTTTTTGTGCAGCACCTCGAACAGAGACTTGTCGGTCAGATCCTCGTCGACCAGACCGGCAAATTCCGGGCAGGGCAGGAAATTGTTCTCCAGCAGCAGGGGGTCGCCGTCGGCGGTGTGCACACGCTGAAGATACACGACATCGGAGTCCTTGGAGAGCCCAAAGAATTTGCACTCGTCCAGCCGGGCCGGGCATATCTCCGTAAACAGGGTCTTTGCGCCGGGCTTCATGCCGCTCATGGCGCAGGCCTTGGAAAAACTGAGCACTTTGGCGTCCTGGGGGATCTTCCGGTTTATCTTGGGAAGATCGACAAAGGTGCCCTTGCCCTGCCGCTTTACCAGATAGCCCTCGTTGCACAGCTCGGCTACTGCGCGCCTGACTGTGATGCGGCTGACCCCGTAAACGTCCGCAAGTTCCAGCTCGGAAGGTATCTTGTCCCCGGTGGAGTATTTCCCGTCGTTTATATCCGCTTTTATGTCCTCCAGCAGCTGCTGGTAAAGCGGCAGTTGGGAACTGACGACCAGTGATGCCATGCCTTGACCTCGCTTTTCATATAATAACTTTACACTAAATAATATCCTTATTCTCCCATAATTTCAACAAAAACTTTTCGCAGCTGCGGCCCGTCGAATTCGACAAGGTATATTTCCTGGGCGCTGCCGGCGAGAAGGGCGCCGCCGCTCACCGGAAACACGCAGTGATTGCCGGCGAACATGCTCTTGAGATGCCCCTGGGAGTTATTGCCCGTGGCGCCGTAGCTGGGCAGAAAATGGGCGTGGGCGTAGGGGGCGTTCAGCGGTACCAGCTTCTCCAGCACGTCGGAGATGTCGGACTCCACGCAGGGCAGCGCCTCGTTCACCATGATGCCGGTGGTGGTGTGGGCCGTGATGACGAAGACCACGCCGTCCTTTACGCCGCTTTGAGCCACGATGGACCGGACCTCGTCGGTGATGTTGATGTACTCCTCAACTTTTTTGCTCATCCGGCTTATCTCCTTGAGAACCACCATCATCAGTCGCCTCCCTTCAAAAACCGCAGCGCGTTGCCGCTGTACAGATTCTCCCGGGCGTCGCCGCGCATGGGCACCGCGTCCAGCGCGCGCTTGATCTTGAAGGCCCGGAAACGCGGGTTGTTGGAGCCGAACATGACCTGATTGCGGAAGCCGCGCTCAAACCACATGGGCCCCATGTCCTGGGTGAAGAGCCGGGATATGGATTCCTCCGGAGAGTCGAGATACAGCACCGACGTGTCGGTGTAGACGTTGGGGTACTTGATCAACAGCATAGCCATCTCCCGCACCCAGGGCCAGGCAAAATGGGCCAGGCAGCAGCGGAGCTGCGGGTGCCTGATGAAGATATCCTCAAAGGCCAGTGGATGGCAGTAGCGGGAGGGGGTATCCGGCTCCCAGCTCATGCCCGCGTGAAAGATTATGGGCTTGTTCTCTTTCTCGCACAGCTCGTATATCGGCTCGGCCGCGGGGTCGCAGGGCATGAATTTCTGCTTGGCGGTGTTGAGCTTGAGACCGTCCAGCTTCAGCTCGCACAGGGCGTGGCGCGCCGCGTCCAGCGCGTCGGGCCGGTGCGGATCCACGCTGCCGAAGGCGTAAAATCTGTCGGGATGCGCCGCCCTGAGCCCGGCGACCTCCTCATTTGTCACCACCCAGCCCCCGGCCGTGGTGGTGAGATCCAGCGCCAGCAGCGCTGTGCGGTCTATGCCGCCCACGTCCATGACCGTGAAAAGCTCCTCGTCGGTCATGGGAGACTGCTTCCAGACGCCGAAGGTGTTCTTGCGGAACTCAAGCTCCTCCGGATCGCCGCATATCCCCTCGTAAAAGATGGGATGCACATGCATGTCGATTACCATTCTTCAACCTCTTTTCAGTGTGACGTCAATAGGGCTCGAATTGGGAGACCACCCCGGCGCTGACGCGGGCGCCCATCTCCATGCAGGCCTGAACTGGCCTGCCCTGCATAAGTCCGCAGGTGAAGCCGGCGATGTAGCTGTCACCGGCGCCCACGGTATTCACGGTCTCCGCGGGGAAGATACCGAAGCTGTACAGCCGGCTTCCGTCCCAGCACAGGCTGCCGTTTTCACCCATGGTGGCCACGACCAGCTGCGGGCCCTGCGCCTGTATGCGCCGTATCCGGGCCGCCACGTCCCGGCCGCATTCGCTGTCCGTGGAGAGAAACGCAAAATCCACATTCGGGAAGATGTCCTCGCAGGAGAATGCCGGGTCGCCGCTGAAGACGGAGAAATCCACCAGTGTGCGGCAGCAGGCCTTCTTCCACACGGGCAGGAACTCCAGTGCCTTGCCGAAAAGATCGGTGTGGACAAGCCCGTGCTCCGCCGCGAAATCGACGTCCGCTTTTGTGGGGCAATAGTTTTTCATCACGCCCTCGTCCATGCGCAGATGTACTCTGTCGCAGGCGTTTTTCAGGGCCATGTGCATCTGACAGGTGTCGCCTTCCTCCACCCGCAGATGGGATATGTCTATGCCCTCGTCAGAGAGCTTCTTCCGCATAGCCTCGCCCATGGCGTCGCTGCCGACCACGCTCACCACCGAAACGGGGAGACCCATACGGGCCAGGTGTATGCCCCAGTCCACGCCGTTGCCGGTGGGATAGGAGCGGCCCAGCTCGTCGTAAACGTCCGTGCAGCAGAACCCCACGGCAGCCAGCCTCTTGTTTTTCAGAATCATTTTCATCGCCTCCAGTTTTGCTATGATGTATTATAACATATCATGTGAGCATATAGCAAGAAAAACCTGAGGCCCGCCTTGCGTTATTCGCAGAGCTATGATAAAATTAGTTACTCTGAATTACGGAGGAACGATAAATGTACAAACCGAAGCTGGAAAAGGATATTCGCTGCCCGCTGGAATACGCGCTGGAGGTCTTTTGCGGCAAGTGGAAGTCGCGGATAATATGCACCCTGGCCCGAGGCAAAAAAATGCGCTACTCAGCGCTGCGGGGCGAGCTGGGCAACATCACGGACACCATGCTGGCAAATTCCCTGAAGGAGCTGCAGGCCGACGGGATGGTGAGGCGCACCCAGTACGACGAGATACCGCCCAAGGTGGAGTACGAGCTGACGGAGAAGGGGCGGTCGGTGGTCCCGCTGCTGCTGGAGATAAACCGCTGGGGCCTTGCCCACGGCGGGGACAGGGTCGACCCCATATGCTCCGGCTGCCCCACAAGGGAGCACGCCGGCTGACGCTAAGAAAAACAATAGCGGCTCAATAATTTGCTAATATATTGAATCTGCGCAGCGCCCTGATAAAATGTGCTTATCAGATAAAAGGAGGCTGCGCGATGAAACAGCTTGATGAAAAGGTCAGAAATTTGTTTGAAAAGCAGGCCCTTTGGTATATGGGCACCGCCTCCGGCGACGCCGACATCTCCGTGATCGGCTTCAAGGAGCTCACGCCGGACGGCCGGTTCATTCTCTGCGACGTGTTCATGAAAAAGGCCCTGGAAAACGTCCTCGCCTCCGGCAGGGCCAGCGTGCTGGCGGCCGACGCGTCGAATATGGAGTCCTACATCGTCTCCGGCAGGGCGGAGTACCTGACCTCCGGGCCGGAATTCGAATCGTGGAAAGAAAAATCCGCCGCCAAGACCGGCGGACGGATGACCGCCAAGGGCGTGGTCATCGTGACGCCGGACACGGTGAGAGTCAAGACCCCCGGCCCCAACAACGGCAGGGAAATGTGAAAAGACTGCGCATCCTTTCTGATAGCGTTCATACTTTTATTGTGTCATCCTGAGATTGTAAGTCTGTTCTTTCAACCAAACACTTCATGCTCTATTCCTCCTATATCATTCGCTCGAAGAGCTGTTCTTTTTCGTCATGGATTCTCTGTTCCGCCTGTGCAATGGCGTCTTTATACCGCTTTTTTTCTTCCTCATAGTGATTTGCAATTTGACTCTGTTCCGCTTCGGGCAGTGCTGAAATCTCCAGTTCCAGAAGATCCGCCGGGCTTAGGTTCATCAGTCCGCTGCCGCGCTGGAAGCTTTGCAGCATTGTACTACCCACTGGGCTTTCCAAAAACAAACGGACATAACCGGGGATAAAGCCCCCTTTTAGCCGCAGAACAATGATATTAGCGGAAGCGATAACCTGAAACCCCTGCTGACTAAAAACAGCCGTTTTCGGTGCTGTGCCACGGCAGGAGAGTACCACATCGCCTTCTTGCAGCTCATAGCGCTTGACTTTGCGCTCATCCTCTGTGATGGCGTCCATATGGTCGTAGTCAATCTCGCCATCCTCTATATCACTGATATTGAGCACTGCGATATCGCCCATGGCTGTGTCTTTCTTCAAAATTGACTTTCCCCGAAAAACATCGGCAATCTCTCTCAATTTAACCTTAGGTGTGGGAGATTCCCGGAACCGCCGCAGGTTTTCATCATCGTCGGAGAGCAGCAATTCAATGCGCCAATCGCCGTGCCCGGCAAATTCTTCGACAGTCAGTGTTCTCCATTTGCTCGGTTCGAGTGTTCCTTTGTGCGCTGCCAGCTCACCTACCTGCACCGCATCATGAGAATCGGATGAAATTGACAGGAGGTATGTTTTGATTGCCGTCCATGGGCGGAAGGTTCCTTCCGGCAGAATCATCAGCTGCTCTACCCAATAGCGATCCAGCACACTCTTTCTAAGCAGGTCATAACCGCCGGACGCAAAGGTGATTTTCGCCGGCGCAATAAAATCCAATGTGCCGTGTTCAGACAGCAGCTTCATCAAATTTTCCAACGCAACGCCGTCATAATCCCGAGTCAAAAACTCCGCGCACTCCTGAGATACTTTACCGCCAAACGCAGGGAGACAAAAAATATAGTCATACTGTTCTGGCATCGGCAGCAGCATATAGATAGAAAGCATCCGTACCGAAATATTCGGATCATCCCGAAACAGAAATTGCAGCAGTTGAAAGAACAGATTGTTCTGCGTTGTTATTGTCACGGTGCCATCAGAGGCAGCAATGATTGAACGCAGCCCTGAAAAAACTCTCTCTGCCTCCGGAACAAGAACGGACTTAGGAGCACGTTGGGCAATGCGCGTACAGACATACTCCGTCAGCAAATGAGGGACGGCAGAATGCCCCTCACGGTCGTTTTCACACACTGCGCTCACAAAATCAAACAGATCTATATCACTCAAGGCCATGTAGATCGCATAAAAGTCTTCCCGGTCTGCTCGAAAGTGGCCAAGCTTTGATTCTGTTCCAAATTTCATAATAGAGAACAACTCATCCACGCCCATCTCAGCCGTGGCAGACGCTCTTGTCATCGCAACACGAAGTGCTTCCCGTATTAGCTGCTCACGTGTTGTAATCTGCCGCAGGTAAAGCGCATTCAGAGCCAATTCTATTTCCTGAGTCAAAATAGGATCACCTCCAGTTTCTGATTGTATTCTATCGCACATATTTTAGTATGTCAATACTAAAATTATATCTTGCATAGATAGTTGTGCCATTTTCTTGTTTTTTTACTGCACCCTTGCTCTTTGAGAAAGTAGTGTGATCTATTCTTTACAGGTGATAGGTGGTACCGGCTCAAGTCGAGAAATAAAGAAAAGGTTATAAAAGCTCCTCAAAACTTGCGTTTTGAGGAGCTTTTTGGAGCTGGTAATGTGACTCGAACACACGACCTCACAATTACGAATATTTGCAGCTATTCAACGACGGTTTTAGATAATTGTATATGTGATTATGATTTCCAAGCAACTGCAGCTAAGTAATTGGGTAACTTCATGCGATGAGAGTCGGAAACCACTTTGCGCATAGTTCATGACACTACCCGTAAACATACAATAGACGAAACACCCGCAAGAGGATGATACCTCTTGCGGGTGTTCTGCCTGCCCCGTACCAGCGTTAAGCCCCATAGGTCACAAAATGTACCTATGGGGCTTAACGCTTCGGATGCGCAGTCTTTTTATATCATTCGCCGGCTTCTTGCTTTTCCGCGCAGGAGGGACAGATGCCCTCAAATATCGTGCGGTGACGGGAGATCGCGCAGCCGGTGGCGCGGGAGACCTGCTCGTCCAGCTCCGGGTCGTAGGGCATGGGCAGATCCGACACCGCGCCGCAGGAGGTGCACAGCAGATGATAGTGGGGCCCGCGGCGGAGGTCGTACCTGTCCGCGCCGGGCACCTTGACGTGCAGTATCTCGCCGGCGTCGCTGAGGAGGGCCAGGTTGCGGTAGACAGTACCGCGGCTTATTCTGCTGTCGGAGGCGCGGACGTCGATGTATATCTCGTCCGCCGTGGGATGGTCGCACCGTGAACGCACGGCATCCAGAACGAGCTGACGCTGGCGTGTGCTGCGTTGCTGCTTCATTTACTTCACCTGCTGAAAAAAGAATGCTTACATATTATCAGAAAGCGTGGCTCTAATCAAGCCGTCGTTGGAAAGCTGCGCAAGTTCTTTCACCTTGTCCATGGACAGGCCCAGCGCCTCGGTTATGCGTCTGCCGTACTCCGGGTCGGCCTTCAGGCAATGAACGGCGTGGCGGTATTTGACGTTCACGGTCACGGGGGCGATGTCGGCGGCGGTGTTTTCCACCAGAAGCTGCTTCTTGTCCTCGGTCATCACCCGCCACAGGTCGCCGCCGGCGCGGAAGCAGTCGTCGGTGGGGTCGTCTTTGGGGTCGTAGCGCCACATGGCGCCCTCAAGCTCCAGCGGCGGCTCCGCCACGTCGGGCTGGGCGGTCCAGTAACCGGCGGAGTTGGGGGTGTAGGCCGGGGTTCGGCCGTAGTTCCCGTCCGTGCGCATAAAGCCGTCGCGGTGGTAGTCGGACACGCCGTCCTTCACGCCCTTGGCCTGGTTCACCGGGATGAGGTTGTAGTTCACGCCCAGACGGTAGCGCTGGGCGTCGCCGTAGACGAACAGCCTGCCCTGCAGAAACTTGTCGGGGGAGAAGCCTATGCCCGGCACCACATGGGCGGGAGTGAAGGCCGCCTGCTCCACCTCGGCAAAGTAGTTTTCCGGCCAGCGGTTCAGCTCCAGCTCGCCCACCTCGATGAGCGGGAACTCGGCGTGCCGCCAGATCTTGGTGATGTCGAAGGGGTTTTCATAGTGGCTTCTGGCCTGCTCCTCGGTCATGATCTGCACGTACATGGTCCACTTGGGATAGTCGCCCCGGGCGATGGCGTTGTAGAGGTCGTGGCCGGCGCTCTCGCGGTCCATGCCGTTTATCTTTTCCGCCTCGGTGTTGGTCAGGTTTTTGATGCCCTGCCGGGTCTTGAAGTGAAATTTGCACCACACCCGCTCGTTTTTGTCGCTGTAGAAGGAGAAGGTATGCTCGCCGAAAAGATTCATGTGCCGGAAGCCGTCGGGGATGCCGCGGTCGGACATGACCACGGTGCGCTGGTGGAATGTCTCCGGCAGCAGCGTCCAGAAATCCCAGGTGTTCTGGGCGGAGCGCATGCCGGTGTAGGGGTCGCGCTTCACGGCGCGGTTCAGATCGGGGAAGTTGTGCACGTCGCGGATGAAGAAGGTGGGTGTGTTGTTGCCCACCAGATCCCAGTTGCCGTCCGGCGTGTAGAATTTCATGGCCACGCCGCGGATGTCCCGCTCGGCGTCCGCCGCGCCGCGCTCGCCGGCCACGGTGGAAAAGCGGACAAAGCAGTCCGTCACCGCGCCGGGCTGCAGCACCTTGGCCCGGGTGTACCTGGAAATGTCGTGAGTGACCGTCAGCTTGCCGTAGGCGCCCCAGCCCTTGGCGTGCATCCTGCGCTCCGGAATGACCTCCCTGTCGAAGTGGGCCAGCTTTTCCAGCAGCCACACGTCCTGCATCATCACCGGGCCGCGGGGGCCGGCGGTGATGGAGTCTTCGTTGTTCTCTACCGGCGCGCCGACTTCGTTGGTGAGTTTTTTGTATTTATCCATGTCAATACCTCCAAAAATTTTATTGCAATTAGGACTTGATACTATTATGCTGCGGCACAGAAGAATAATCAACTGTGAGAACGTACAATAATCTGCCGCCGGATTGTACGAAAACGTGCAGCGGCCCCGGAGCATTCGCTCCGGGGCCGCTTGTGGATCCGCGCGGGAGATATTTTTGTGGCAGGCTCTATTGTGTTTGTACAGCGGAAATCACATAAGCGGCGCGGAGGTAATTTTTGCCGCCCACGGTTTCAAAGAAAGCGATGACGGAATCGCCGAGCGTGAGGTTTTTGGCGGTGATGGTTCTGTCCGCGGCCGTCAGATCATAGCAGCCGCCGAAAGCGTGATCGCCGCTTTTCGCTATAATGCCGTCGATGGTGGTATTACTCGTTTTGCCGTATTCAATCTGTGTCATCCGCACGTTTTCACCGTCGCAGGCACTGACAGAAACGGACAGCGTACCGCTGCTGCTGCTGACGCTGTTTGCCTGAACCGTTTCGTCGGAGGCAGCATACGGATAGCTGACGGCAGTTGCGGCCTGCTCCGAGGATACGACATTGAAGGACGCGGCTGAATCCCTGGCTTCGGCGGTGGTTGACGCCTGCAGCAAAAATGACGCGGTATCTCCGGCGTGCAAGCCAGCCCCGGCAACTGTCAGTTCAAAAGGCGCCTGCTGGACCATATGCGTCACAGCGGTGGTCCCGTCGGCGGCGACGCTCAGGGCGGAAGTGTCGCTGGTGACCGTCCCACTCAGTGTGGCTGAGTTGAATTCGATAAAAGAACAGTGAGCCTCCACCTTGCCCACAATGCCAAAATTATCGCGGCCCAAGGTGGACAGCATTGCCAGCAGGGCGGTGTCGCTGCTGCACAGCTGCGCAAGCCCCGCCTTCTGGGACGGCTGGACGACAAGATGCTGCAGCGTCATGCTTGCCAGTGAGCAGAAGCACTCCCGCGGGCAGCTGCTGTTGGCGCCGACGGCATTCCCATCCGCGTCGGGGACCAGCAGCTTGACTGCATCGACCTTGTCGGAGCCTTTAAAGAGTACTGCGGCCAGAAACAGCGACCAAAATGAGAGTTCTGCCTTTTTCATGCGCCATACCTCCCAGATGTTTGTCTGTTGACTGTTGGCTGCTGCTGTTAGATAGTTTATGATCTCAATATATCATCGAAAATCCGCAGCTGCAATAAAATGTTACAAACTGTGCCAAATCACGCAAAAAAAGTCTCCCCGCGAAACTGCGGGGAGACTTTGAAGCTGCTGTGTTCAGACCGTATGCTTTCCGGAGCAGGAACCGGACGCCGCCAGCCATACTGCCGCGGCGGCGGCCAGCAGCGCGGCGCCGGCTGCCAGATAGACCACAGTGAAGCGGGAGGTGGTGCCGTATATCTCCAGCACGCCGGCCATGAAGCTGCCGGCGGTGAGGGTGGCTATGCCCGCCCCCCAAAGGTGCCGCACGTCCGCGTGAGGCACGCGGCGTTTTTTCCAGAACACCGCGGAGGGCAGGGCGCCCAGCAGCAGCGGTATGGCGAACATGCCGATCATGTATGCGGAGTAGACCCCGTGGCTGAAGTATTCGTATATGGCCGCGCAGACGATAAGCAGCAGCGACGCCAGAAGATATTTCAGGGTCACGCGCCGCATGTAAGGCGCTTTGTCAGTACCCGATGTATACAATGTCGCTCACCTTTCTTTCCTTGATGGTGCTGCCGTTGGTGGTGGGATTGTTTATCACCTGGCCGTTGAAGTACATGGTGGAGGAGCCGCCGCCGTCCAGATTGTAGGCGGTCTGCACGCCCAGGGACTGCATGTACTGCGCAAGCTGGTAGAGACTCAGCCCCGCGCTCTCGCTGGTGCGGCCGTCGGCCACCACGAAGACGTAGTGCAGCGGGGAGATCTCGCCGATGGCTGTGCGGGGATTGCTGGTCATGGACCGGCCCACCTCGCTGTCGGCGCTGACGGTAAGCTGGCCGCCGTCGATGAGGCCGGGGCCGAAGGACAGCACCTGCTGCGCGCCCTTGTCCAGAAGCTCCTGCGCGGTGACGGAGCCCTCCGTCACAATGTCGAAGGAGCCGTCGGAGTACACCACCAGATCCTCCTGATCGCTGCCCGCGGATTCGGAGCGGTACAGCACGCCGTTCCTGATGACGTAGCCGGAGTCCCGCGCGCCGTAATAGTCGCCGTTTATGGCCAGGATTGCGTTGCTGGAGGAGGCGATGGACGAGGTGACGGCGGTGATGTTGCGGCCGTAGGTGCCGCCGGCCAGCGCGGTCTTGAGATACTCAAGGCTCGATACCTGAATGTCGGCTACATAAACGGTGGTGTCGTCCACCCGGGAGGTGGTCACGGTGACGGTGATGTTCCCGTCTGAATATGATGTGTCGGTGGTCTGCGCCGATGAGGACGCCGAAGACGAGGACGATGACGACGAGGACGACGAACTCGCGCCGGAGGACGAGGCGCTGCTGGACAGCGTCTTCGTCTGGGCAGCGGAGCTGCCGGAGGCGGTGGCGTATGAGCGGGGTATGACAAAAGTGTCCAGCAGCACGAAGGCGGTGAACGCCGCGAGAATTATGCCGTAGAGCACGGGAAATTTACGCGAGGAGAAAAAACCTTTCAATGGACTCCTTCCTTTCCGGCGGGCTTTCTGAAAATGATGAATTTCTGCGCCAGCCAGCTGAGCGTGAAGAACGTGAGCTCGGTGACGATCTTGCCGGCGAAGCGGTTGACGCCCAGACCGTTCACCATCCAGCTGAGCAGCAGGGTGTTGCCCAGCAGTATGCAGGCCGCCAGCATGAAGTACTGCGCCCCGGTGATGACGGCGCTCTTGTCGCTCTTGAACACCAGCTTCTTGTTGATGGTGAAGTTTACCGTGGCGCTGACTATCCGGGCAGTGACGTTGGATATCGGGACGCTGGCCGTCCCCAGCCCCGCCGTCAGGATCACCAGCAGGCTGTACAGCCCGTAATCCACCAGAAAGCCGGTGAGGGACGAGGCGGCGAACTTGAATATCTCGCCGTATATGAGAAACGAATCTCTGAGGGGGTTGAAGTGCGAGCAGGCGTTGCCGTCGGAATACACCGTGGCGATGTCGGTCTCCCGGATGGGCGTGTTGCGCTTTGCACACTCCAGAAGCACGTTCATCTCGTACTCGTACCGCTCCCCGCCCACTGACAGCATGAAGGGAATGAGCGACGACGAAAAGGCGCGCAGGCCGGTCTGGGTGTCGCGGACGTATTTGCCGGTGGAGAGCTTGAAGACCCTTCGCGTGAGACTATTGCCGAAGCGGCTCCTCAGAGGCACTTTCCCGGTGAAGCTGCGGCTGCCCAGACACAGGGCGCCCGGGTGGGCGTCGGCGTCGGTGCACACCCGCAGGGCGTCGCTTATGCGGTGCTGGCCGTCCGCGTCCAGCGTGACCACGGTGCAGCCTTCGGGGCGGTGTTCTGAAATATATTTAAGACCGGTCTTGATCGCGGCGCCCTTGCCCAGATTCTTCTCGTGGGTGAGCACCGCCGCGTCCGCGGACGCTTTGCCGAATATCTCCGAGTAATCCGGCCCGCTGCCGTCGTCCACCACCACGATATCGAAAAGGGCGGCCTTGAGCTCGCCTATGAGCTCCAGCAGCACGGGCTCCGGCTCGTAAGCCGGGATGAGAGCTGTCATTTTCATATTTTATGACCATTCCTTCCGCTTTACGCGAGGCATAAATGGCTGACTGAACTGTTTCAGACCTTCCGTCTGTTTTATGCCATCATGATATGCACCCAAGCTTAAAACGACTTAAAAACACAATGCGCGGTTGCGGATTGGATTTCGGAGTGGTATTATCACTGCATGACGATCCGAAAAGCGGGGAGGCGCGAAATGGACGAGGAGATCAGACCCGGCAGATACCGCCATTTCAAGGGCGGCGAGTATCAGGTGCTTTACACGGCCACCCACTCGGAAACGGGGGAGAAGATGGTGGTTTACCGCGCGCTTTACGGCGAGCGGGGCGTCTGGGTGCGCCCGGCCGCCATGTGGAACGAAAACGTGACCAGGAACGGCGTCACCGCGCGTCGCTTCACATATATCGGAGATGGGGAGGAGACGGATGAAAGTACTTCTCATTAACGGGCAGAACCACAAGGGTTCCACCTATCATCTGAGGCGGATGCTGGCGGAAAAGCTGGCCCCGGCGGAGGATATCGACGAGATATTCCTGCCCCGCGACCTGCCGCAGTTCTGCTGCGGCTGCGGCACCTGCTTTATGGACGACGAGAAAAAGTGCCCGCACTACAAATATGTGGCGCCGCTGACGGAGAAGCTGGACGCGGCGGACGTGCTGATATTCGCCACGCCGGTGTACGTCTACCACGCCACCGGCTCCATGAAGGCCTTCCTCGACCACTACGCCTACCGCTGGATGCTGCACAGGCCGGAGGAAAAGATGTTCAGCAAGCAGGCTGTGGTGCTGGCCACCTGTGCCGGCGCGGGCATACGCACCGCATGCCGGGACGTGGCGGACAGCTGCTTCTACTGGGGCATACCCAAGATATACACCTGGGGCGAGTCGGTGTACGCGCAGAAATGGGAGCATGTGAAGCCCTCCCGGATCCGGGCCATGGAAAGGAAAACCGACGAGCTGGCGAGGACCATAAAGAAAAATCAGGGCTGCGTGAAGCCCGATATCAAAACCAGAGGCTTTTTCCGGCTCACGCGGGTAATGCACCGCTTCAACTGGATGGACTCGGACGTGAAATACTGGCATGACAGGGGCTGGGACAAAAAAGTCCGGCCATGGAAGTGAACGAAAGGAGCAAAAACATGAATTACGGATTTATCGGGCTTGGCAACATGGCGGGGGCCATACTCGCCGGCATGCACGGCAGCGGCGAATTTTCCGCCGACAGGATCTGCGGCTTCAACCGCAGCCCGGGCAAGACCCTCGCGCTCCGGGACGGCATAGGGCTCATACCCTGCGAGACCGCCTCGGAGGTCGTAAAAAACGCGGACGTCGTCGTGCTGGCCGTGAAGCCGCAGATGATGCCGAAGGTGCTGGACGAGATCGCGCCCCTGGTGAAGCCGACCCAGACCGTCATGTCCATCGCGGCGGGGCTGCCTCTGTCCAGATATGAAGAGCGCTTCGGCGAGGGTGTGCCGGTGGTGCGTATAATGCCGAACATCAACGCCAAGGTGAAGGCGGCCGTCGTCGCGGTCTGCGGCGGAAAATACGCACGCGAGGAGCATGTGGCTCTGGCGGAAAAGATCTTCGGCACGGTGGGTCAGACCTTCCGCATCGAGGAAAACATGTTCGGGCCTTTCTCCGCCATCGGCGGCGCGTCCGGCGCGTTCATCTATCTATACATAGACGCGCTGGCCGACGCCGGCGTGAAGGCTGGCTTTTCCCGCGCGTTCGCGGTGGAGCTGGCCACCGGCACGGTGCTGGGCAGCGCGAAGCTGGTGCAGGAGACCGGCGAGCACCCCATAGCCCTGTGCAATCAGGTGTGCTCTCCGGCGGGAACCACCATCGAGGGCGTCCTGAAGCTCAAGGAACTGGGCTTCGAGTCCGCCGTGCAGCAGGCCGTCCAGGCCATCATCGACAAGGACGAAAAGCTGGGGAAATAAAAAAACCGCTTTGGATATTCCAAAGCGGTTTTTTCTTCGATATTTACTTTTCCTCGTAAGTCCGGCAGACGTGCCTGACGCAGCAGTTTTCGCAGTCGGGCTTCTGGGCCCGGCACACGGCCCGCCCGTGGAGCACGATGCGGTGGCAGAAGTCGGAGGACTTGTCCGGCGGCAGTATCTTCCGCAGGGCCATCTCGATCTTTTCCGGTTCCTTCAGACCGTCCACCAGACCCAGCCGGTTGGATATGCGGATGCAGTGGGTGTCCACCACGGTAGAGCCGGGCACCTTGAAAATGTCCCCCAGGATGAGGTTGGCGGTCTTGCGGCCCACGCCGGGCAGAGCGGTCAGCTCCTCCATGGTGCCGGGCACCTTCCCGCCGTACTTTTCCACCAGCACTCTGGCGCAGGCGGCGATGTCCTTCGCCTTGGAGTGGTAGAAACCACAGGAGCGTATGTATTCCTCTATCTCGGACACGTCCGCCTCCGCGATGGATTCCAGGGTGGGAAAACGCTCATAGAGGGCGGGGGTCACCTTGTTCACCCGCTCGTCGGTGCACTGGGCTGCCAGCCGCACGGAAAACAGCAGCTCATAGTCCTTGCCGTAGTCCAGCGTGCAGTCCGCCAGCGGGTATTCGTTTTCCAGACAGCGTATTATCTCCGACACCTGTTGGGGAGTTCTCATATCCGGCGCCTCTTTCTCTTTTAGTTTTGTTCATCTTACCATCCCGCCGGCAAATATTCAATCACGAAGGGTTTTTCTTTGAAAAACCGCAAACGTATGCTATACTTAATCATCACGATAATTATTGCCTGACGGCAGAGGAGGCGGAACGATGTATCAGCCGCTGGCGGACGAAATACGGCCCGCCGAGCTTTCCGACGTGGTGGGACAGAAGCATATTCTGGGTGAGGACGGCATGCTCCGCCGGATAATCGAAAGCGGGAACATTCCCAACATGATATTCTATGGGCCTTCCGGCACGGGCAAGACCACCGTGGCCCGCATCATCGCCCGGCGCACCAACCGTACATTGCGCAAGCTCAACGCCACCACGGCGGGGATAGCCGACATCAAGGCCATCATCGACGAGCTGGACACGCTGCTCACGCCCGGCGGGGTGCTGCTGTACCTGGACGAGATACAGTATTTCAACAAAAAACAGCAGCAGAGCCTGCTGGAATTCATTGAGGACGGGCGGATAACCCTCATCGCCTCCACCACGGAAAATCCGTATTTCTGCGTGTTCAACGCCATACTCAGCCGCTCCACTGTGTTCGAGTTTAAATCCGTGCCTGCGGACGAGATCCGGCCGGCCGCGGAGAGGGCCGTGCGCCTGACCGCGGAGAAGATGGGCGTGGAGGCCGACCTGGACGACGGTGTGCTGGAGTACATCTCCACGGCCTGCGGCGGCGACGTGCGCAAGGCCATCAATTCCGTGGAGCTGCTGATGTCATCGGCCGTGCCGAAGGACGGCAGGGTGGAGCTAAGGCTCCGGGACGCCCAGGCCATATCCCAGTGTTCCTCCATGCACTACGACCGGGACGGCGATCAGCACTTCGACACCGTGTCGGCGCTGATGAAGTCCCTGCGGGGCTCGGATCCGGACGCGGCGCTGCACTATCTCTCCCGGCTCCTGGAGACGGGCGACCTGCTGGGCGCCTGCCGGCGCATACTGTGCTCGGCCAGCGAGGACATAGGGCTTGCCTATCCACAGGCCGTGCCCATCGTCAAGGCCTGCGTGGATTCCGCGCTGCAGCTGGGTCTGCCGGAGGGGCGGCTGCCCCTGGCGGAGGCCTGCATACTGCTGGCCACGGCGCCGAAGTCCAACTCCGTGGTCATGGCCATCGACAGCGCGATGGGCGACGTGAAGGCGGGTCGCGCCGGGCCCATACCCCGGGAGCTCCAGAACGTCCACGCGGACGGAGCGGGCTTCGAGCGGGAGCAGGGCTACAAATATCCCCACAGCTACCCCGGCCACTGGGTTCGGCAGCAGTACCTGCCGGACGAGCTGAAGGACGCCCGGTATTACGAATACGGCGACAATAAAAACGAGCAGGCCGCCAGGGCGTACTGGGAAAAAATCAAAGGGGAGAAGTGAAGCTTGGATATACAGGTGGGGGACATACTGACCATGAAAAAGCAGCACCCCTGCGGCTCCGACCGCTGGCAGGTCCTGCGCACCGGCGCCGATTTCCGGCTGCGCTGCCTGGGCTGCGGACACGAGGTCATGGGCGCCAGAAGCAAATTTGAGAAAAACATAAAAAAGGTGGAGAGATAATGCCGCTTATCGTCTATATATTCGGCGCCGTCGCAATCGGCGGAATAGTGGGACTTGTCCTGCTTGTGAAGAACAAGGAGAAGTATACCCAGTCGTCCTATGCCGTGGGACTGACGGTTTGCATAGGAGCCGCGGTCTGCTTTGGCGCGGTGGCCATCCTGACGGCCGTATTTTCAGCCTGATACGGCATAAAAAACCCGCCCTGTTTTTAACAGGGCGGGTTTTCTATTGTCAAATAATCGGAATTACTTCTTGTTGACCATGGAAGCTATCTCGTCGGCAAAGTTCTCCTGCTTCTTCTCAATGCCCTGGCCCTTTTCAAAACGGGTGTAGCCCTTGAAGACGATAGAGCCTCCGACTTCCTTGGCGACGGCCGCGACGTGCTTTTCGACGCTGACGCTGTCGTCCTTGACGTAGGGCTGCTGCATAAGGCAGACCTCGGTGTAGTACTTGTTGACCTTGCCGATTATCATCTTTTCCTTGATGGCGTCCGGCTTGGAGGAGTTCTTCGGATCCTCGTTGATCTGGATCATCATGATCTCTTTCTCGTGCTCCAGAGTCTCGGCGGGGACGGTGGACTTGTCCAGGTACGGAGGGTTCAGCGCGGCGATCTGCATCGCCACGTCGCGGCCCAGCTCCACGACCTTTTCGTTGCTCTCCAGACCGGCGGAGACTTCCATGTTCACCATGACGCCTATGCGGCCGCCCATGTGGACGTAGGGCACGTTCAGACCGGCGGCGTAGCGGTCGAAGCGGCGGACCTTGATGTTCTCGCCGATGACGAGGACCATCTCCTGCTGCTGCTGCTCCACGGTGAGGTCGGTGCCGGCGTATTTGCAGGCCATGAGGGCTTCCAGATCCTTGGGATCGCACTTGGCGACTGTGGCGGCGACGCCCTTGACGAATTCCACGAACTTCTCGTTCTTGGCGACGAAGTCGGTCTCGGAGTTGACCTCGACGACAACGCCCACGCCGTCGACTACCTCGGCGAAAGCAATGCCTTCGGCGGCGATGCGGCCGGCCTTCTTCTGGGAAGCAGCCAGACCCTTTTCACGCAGCCATTCCACTGCCTTGTCCATATCTCCATCGGTTTCAACGAGGGCCTTCTTGCAGTCCATCATGCCGCATCCGGTCATTTCGCGCAGGTTCTTAACGTCTGCTGCGGTAAAAGCCATTTTTTTGTCCTCCTGTATTTGTTGTGTTTTTATCCGAAAACAGGGAGCATGTTATGCTCCCTGCATCAATTCGTGTCTGTTCGCCTTACTGCTCGGCGTCCGCGGTGCCGTCGACCTTCTCGGCTTCGGCGCTGGCCTCGGCAGCCTCGGCCTCAGCGGCGTCGGCCCCCTGACGGCCTTCCTGCACGGCGTTTGCCATGGTGGAGGCGATGAGGCGGATGGCGCGGATAGCGTCGTCATTGGCGGGAATGACGTAATCGACCTCGTCCGGGTCGCAGTTGGTATCGACTATGGCCACGATGGGAATGTGCAGCTTGCGGGCCTCGGCAATGGCGTTATGCTCCTTGCGGGGATCGACAACGAACATGGCGGAGGGGAGCTTCTTCATTTCCTTCACGCCGCCCAGGTACTTCTCCAGCTTCTCCATCTCGCCCAGATGCTTCATGACTTCCTTCTTGGGCAGCATATCGAAGGTGCCGTCTTCCTGCATCTTCTTAAGCTGGGCCAGACGGTCCACGCGGGTGCGCATGGTCTTGAAGTTGGTGAGCATGCCGCCCAGCCAGCGGGCGTTCACATAGTACATGCCGACGCGGGAGGCCTCTTCCTTTATGGCGTCCGCAGCCTGCTTCTTGGTGCCGACGAAAAGAATGGTGCCGTTGTTCTCGGAGAGAGTGCGCACGAAGTTGTACGCGTCCTCAAGCTTTTTGACGGTCTTCTGCAGGTCGATGATGTAGATGCCGTTGCGCTCGCAGTAAATGTACTCGGCCATCTTGGGGTTCCAGCGGCGGGTCTGATGTCCGAAATGGACGCCGGCTTCCAGCAGCTGTTTCATGGAAACTACTGACATTGTGTTTTCCTCCTGATTTTTTGTTTTTTCCGCCGGACGCATCAGCCCTCCCGCCAAGCTGCCGCTGCCGGCAGCCACATGGGGAAAGTCCGCGCCCGTGTGAAATGCTTAAATATATTATCAGAATAGTTGCGGGATTGCAAGAGGATTTTGGCCGTTTTTCCTGAAAAAATAACGTCAGACGGCGCTTTTCAGAAGAATTTCTGCTTTGCGTGGCGGCGGCGGGGCGGATTGTTCTCCAGCTCCACCATGACGATGTCCTCGCCGATGCGCACGATGCAGCTCCAGGGCACGATATAATCGTCCTCGCGCCCCAGAAGGCCGAACCATTTTGCCTTTCCCGGCGTTATCAGCGAGATGAGCTTTCCGTCGGACTGCTCCATCTCCGCGTCGCAGACATAGCCCAGCCGCATGCCGGTTTTTATGTCTATGACTTCCTTGTATCTGAGATCGGAAAAATAGCTTATCATGAGCCCAACACCCCCGTATATAATACGGGGGCGCCGGATTGTCCTATTCCTGGGCCTCGGCCCTGTTTTTGGGGATGGATATGGTGAAGATGAGCTCACTGTCGGTCTCCGTGCGCTCCATGCCGGCGTCGATGCCGCCCTGCTTCATCAGATCGATGCCCCGCATCAGAGTGTTCATAAAGACCCGCACGTCCTTGAGGATGAAGAGCTTTTTCGGTTCCTGGCGGCTGGTAATCTCGTCGGCCTCCTTCACGGCCAGCAGCGATTCCACATATTCGTCCGTCGCCGCCACGGTGAGGTCGTTGTCGATGATGTACTCCAGCGCCTCCCGCTGCTCCTCTGAGCCCGGCAGCCGCAGCAGCGCCCTGCCGTGGCGCTCTGTGAGACCGTGCTCCAGCAGGCTATCCCGCACGTCGTCCGGCAGCTTGAGAATGCGCAGCTTGTTGGCCACGGCGGACTGGGATTTGCCGATGCGCCGGGCGGCCTCCTCCTGGCTCATGCCGAACATATGTATGAGCTGCTGTATGCCCACTGCCTCCTCCACAAAGTCCAGATCGGCCCGCTGGAGATTTTCCACAAGGGCGATGAGGCTGGCGTCCTCCATGTTCACGTCCAGCAGTATGCACGGGACCTCCCTGAGCCCGGCCATTTTCGACGCCCGCAGCCGCCGCTCCCCGGCCACCAGCTCGTAGTGCCCGGAGCGTATGCGCACGGTGAGCGGATTCAGGACGCCGTACTCGGCTATGCTCTCAGAAAGCTCCCGCAGACTTTCCTCGTCGAAGCTCCGGCGGGGCTGCACGGGACTGGGCGATATGTCCTCCGCCGGAAGATAGATTATCCCGCCCCGCCGCGTCCCGGGGCGCCGTTTGACAGCTTGCATTGCAAAGCCTCCCATATAGTATTATCTGACTCAAATTTACACTATATACTGCGCGAATAACGGCGAACCGGGCGGGGAAATATACAAAATGTTGGGCCGCGCCCACATCCCGCACGGCGGAATAAAAAAAGGCGGCGGACCGATTTCTCAGTCCGCCGAAAACAGGGTTGTGGGATAAAGATATGAGCCGGGTTCCCCGGACGGGAACCATTGGATAAGCTGTGACTATAAAATAATACAAGCCCGCCGGCTTGTAAAGAGCGAAAAAACACTGCTTTTGTCGAATGAATATTTTTTTCCGAAAGCGGGCAATATATCACGGAAATCTTTAATAAAGGAGTACTTCATACATGATGGTCATCGATCGCATCGCGCTCATACTCGCCATAATCGGCGGGCTGAACTGGGGCAGCATCGGCCTGTTCCGCTTTGATCTGGTGGCGTTCATCTGCGGCGGCCAGACCGCCGCCGTCAGCCGGGTCATCTACACGCTGGTGGGCCTCGCGGCAGTCTGGTGCATATCCCTGCTGTTCCGCCGGGACGCCTCCGCCGACGACGGCGAGTGACGCCGGCAAAAAACACCGTGCCCCGCATTTGCTGCGGGGCACGGTGTTTTTTCATTTTCCGCTTATCAGCAGCACCAGCAGGACTATCTGCACGACGGTTATCGCCGGAAAGCCGACGGCAAACTTTTTGTGCAGGGTCTTGTGATGGAACGAGTACATGCCCAGCGTCCCGCCCAGGGCGCCGCCCAGCAGGGCGAAGGTGAAGAGCGTGGCCTCCGGTATGCGCCACGCGCCCTTGAGCGCCTTGAGCTTGTCCACCCCCATAAGAATGAACAGCAGACAGTTCATCACGCCCAGGTATATCCAGAGCACGTTCATATACTTATCCATCTCAGCTCTTCTTCCTTCCGGCGTTCTTCTTGGTCTTGGGCTTTGCCCAGCCCTCTTTGCGGCGGGGCTTCGCGGGCTTTTCTTCTTTTTTGGGCGGCGCGGCGGCGGGCCTGCGCTCCTGTACCGGCCGCTTTTCCGGCCGCACCAGACACTCCGGCCCGTAGCCGATGAGATCCTCCCGCCCGGCCTTCTTCAGCGCCTCAATGACCAGAGAACGCTTGGCGGGATTTTTCCACTGCAAAAGCGCCCGCTGCATGTCCTTCTCCCGTGGCGTTTTGGCCACGTACACGCTCTCCATGGTCTCCGGGTCGATGCCCGTGTGATACATACAGGTGGACACGGTGCCGGGGGTGGGGTAGAAGTCCTGCACCTGCTCCGGCTGACGCCCCCGCTTGTTCAGATATTCCGCCAGCGCCACGGCGTCCTGAAGGGTGCAGCCGGGGTGGGAGGACATGAGATACGGCACGATGTACTGTTCCTTGGAGTATCTGTCGTTCATCCGGCGGTAGCGGTCCATGAATTCCTCGTACACGCCGATGTGGGGCTTGCCCATGTAGTCCAGCACGGAGTCGATGCAGTGCTCCGGCGCCACCTTCAGCTGGCCGGAGATGTGGTACTGCACCAGCTCACGGAAAAAGGCGTCGTTCTTGTCCTCCAGCATGTAGTCGTATCTTATGCCGCTGCGGACAAAGACCCGCTTGACGCCGGGTATCTGCCGCAGACGGCGCAGCAGAGAGAGGTATTCCGAATGGTCGGCGTCCAGATTGGGGCAGGGCTCCGGCGCCAGACAGCGTTTGTCGGGACACATGCCGTATTTGAGCTGCTTCTGGCAGGAGGGGTGGCTGAAGTTGGCGGAGGGCCCGCCCACGTCGGCGATGTAGCCCTTGAAATCCGGCAGCTTCGTCAGCGCCGTCACCTCCCGCACCACGCTTTCGGTGCTGCGGGCCGTGACCATGCGGCCCTGGTGGAAGGCCAGGGAGCAGAAGTTGCAGCCGCCGAAGCAGCCCCGGTTGTGGATGACGGAAAAGCGCACCTCCTCGATGGCGGGCACGCCGCCCATGTCGTCGTACATGGGGTGGTACCAGCGGGTGTAGGGCAGCTCCGCAACCTCGTCCAGCTCCTTTGCCGACAGGGGCATGGCCGGGGGATTCACCACCAGATATTTTTTCCCGTCCAGCTGTATGAGGGCCCGGCCGCGGATGGGGTCGTGTTCCTCGTACTCCACCCGGGTGGCGTCGGCGTAAGCGCGCTTGCCGGTGCTCACCTCGTCGTAGGAGGGGAGCGTCACGCTGCCGAAGGCGCACTCCGCCGGGTCGGCGGCCATGAAGGCCGTGCCGCGGATGTCGTGCAGGCCGGCGGGCGGCGTCTTCTTTGCCAGCCGCGCCGCAATCTCCCGCACGGCGTACTCGCCCATGCCGTAAATGAGCAGATCCGCGCCGGAATCCACCAGTATGGAGCGGCGCACTTTGTCGTCCCAGTAGTCGTAGTGGGCAAAGCGCCGGAGACTGGCCTCCAGTCCGCCGATTACCACCGGCAGACCGGGAAAAGCCTCGCGGGCGCGGTTTGAATAGACGATGGTCGCCCTGTCCGGACGGAGCCCCGGCACCTTGCCGGGGGAGTAGAAATCCTCCGAGCGGTGCTTTTTCGCGGCAGTGTAGTGGGCAACCATGGAGTCCAGGTTGCCGGCGCTTATCATGACGCCCAGCTTCGGCCTGCCCATGGCCGCGAAAGCCTCCGCCGAATGCCAGTCCGGCTGGGCGAGGACGGCCACCCGGTAGCCCGCGGCCTCCAGCACCCGGCCAATGACGGCGGGGCCGAAGCTGGGGTGATCCACATAGGCGTCGCCGGTCACCAGCAGAAAGTCGTACCACCACCAGCCCCCGTCGTGCATGTCCTCCGCCGAAACGGGCAGGAAGTCCGCTCTGTCGTATTTTACGGTCATATGAGCTCCCCTCTGTACCAGCCGCTGTCGCCGCCCAGTTTGACGTAGTATCCCCGGGACGTCTCCTCTACCACGCCCACCTCGTCGCCGGGTTTGAGCGCGAGAAAATAGTCGGAGCAGTCGTTGGCGTGGATGGAGCCGTCTTCGTCGGTGTAGATGTATTTCGTCAGTATGTCCATTTCATAGCCGGTGCGCACGTGGCGGCAGCGGGAAAACTCGTCCCCACGCCGGAGTACCTGTATCTCGCTGTCTCCCCAGCGGATGTGGTAGGATCTTTCACTGGGGCTCTGGGCTGAGACGACCTTCTTCACGGGGAAGCGGTCGTAGCGCACGCAGGAAAAATCCTCGCTGCCCTCGAAGGGTATCACCAGGGCGTTCAGCTGGCCGTCGTCCTTCAAAACGCAGCCGCCGTCGATGCTGACGATCTTCCTGTCCCGGTCGATGAGCGGGTCGGCGCGGACTCTGTCCTCGCGGTAGAGGGTCACCGGCCAGTGGCCCACCACCACCCATTTGTCGAATTTCCAGCCCCGCCCGCGGAAATCGTCCATCTTCATGCAGTCGCCGCAGCGCTGCTGATCCAGCGGCTGATCCGGGTGAATGCCGCCGTGGACGAAGGTGTAGTGGGGCGCATCCACCGCCATGGGCAGGGAGCGGAGAAAATCCCACTCCGGCTTGTAGCGCTCCCCCAGCATGGCCAGCGCGGCGGTGATGTCGCTTTCTTCGGTCAGCTCCACGCCGCACTCCCGCAGCATCTCGTAAATTATGCCCTTGCGCTTGTAGAGCACGTATTTGAGGATACGGGAGCCGGTATAGCCCTCCGGGTAATCCACGGCGTCGAACCAGCAGTCGCAGTTGCCGCACAGAGGGTGGACGTTGCCGCCCTGGCACAGCTCCATGACCCGGCGCAGGGTGGCGAGACAGTAGTCGCCCCGCTCAAGGAAATCACCGGCGATTATCAGCGTGTCGTCCGCGCCGAAGCCGGCCTTTTTCAGCAGACCGTCGAAATATGGCAGATTGCCGTGGATGTCCGACACGGCCAGTATGCGCCGGCCGGACGGGATCGTCGGGCGCTCGACTATGAGATTTTCGTTCCAGACGTACATCAGACAAGACTCTTTTCCATGAGCAGCAGATCGGAGATCATGCCGCTCTCCACGTTTATGGCGCCAAAGCCGTACTTTCTGTAAAACGCTATGGCGGGCGCGTTGTCGGAGGCGACGTGGAGCCGTATGGACTTCATGCCCCGCTCCTCGTAATAGCACACGGCACGGCCCAGCAGCTGCACGCCGAGATTTTTCCGCCGGTACTCCGGGGCGAGGTACAGCAGGGTTATCCAGCCGTAGCCCGCATGGCTGCCCCGCAGGGGGTCGAGATCCAGCACGCCGGCAAAGTCGTCGATGCTGTAAAGCTTCAGCACGGCCTGCCGGTCGGAGGCGTGGTGGTTTGCCGCCGCCGTGAGATAGGGCGCGGCCACGAAACCCGTGTCCGTGCCGTGGGCGGCGCGCCACGCGTCGGCATAGCAGGCGGAGTAGAGCCTGGAGTCCTTCTTGGGATCCAGCGGCTCATCCCGGAGATTGAACCGGTCGCGGCCGGAGTTTTCCTTCCACCAGGTCTGACGGGCAAAGGTGCTTATCTCCGCCGGCAGGTGGGAGTTGTCGTTGTAGTATTCCACGGAAAAGCGGCCCCGGTCGTATATGAGATACGCCACGCTGGTGTTGTCGCCGTGGGGCAGGGTGCGGATGTTTTCGGAACTTACGCCGAGAAAATAGGCCAGTATGGTGCGTATGGCCATGCCGTGGCTCACCACGGCCACGGTCTTTCCGTCGTTGGCCTCCGCGATTTCGGTCAGTACCGACAGTATGCGCTCCCGGCACTGGCGGAAGGTCTCGGCCCCGTCCACGCGCCATCTGTCGGGATCGTTGTTGAAATACCCCATCTCCACCGGAAAGTCGTGCTCCACGTTTCCAAAGGGCATGCCCTCCCAGGGCCCGCAGTTTATCTCCCGCAGGCGGGGGGTGGTGTGCAGCCGGAGATCGTGAAATCTGGTTATCGCCTCCGCGGTGGAAACGGCCCGGCGAAGATCGCTGGAATACAGCGTGTCCAGACTCACATCCTTGAAGCGCCCGGCCAGCGCGTCTATCTGCTTGTACCCCATCGGCGTTATCCTGCCGTCCCAGTGGCCCTGCCACAGACGGTACAGATTCCCCTCCGCTTCGCCGTGACGTATAAGATAAATTTTAGTCATTCTGTAACCTCTCGTATGTTGACCCGCCGTCAACAGTAATGCTATAATCAAATCATAATTTATCATTATACAATATCATTTCCAAGTTAACAAGTGGAGGATATCTTGAAAGTTATTCATCTCATCAGCGGCGGCGACAGCGGCGGAGCCAAGACCCATGTACTGTCACTGCTCTCGGAACTGAACAAATCCATGCACGCCGATCTGGTGTGCTTCATGCGGGGCCCGTTTTCTCAGGAAGCGGAGGCCCTTGGCATACCGCTGACGGTGTTCGACAGGAACTTTGCCGACAGCGTGGTGAAGGTCAGGCACATGGTGGCCAACGGCGACTACGACATCATACACTGCCACGGCTCCAGGGCCAATCTCGTGGGCTCCATCATAAAGAGGCATACGGACATTCCGGTCATCAGCACCGTGCACAGCGATTACCGCCTGGACTATATGGGCCGCCCCGGCGCCGCCATCACCTACGGCCGGGCCAACGCCTGGGCCCTGCGGCGTCTGGACTACAAGGTTTGCGTATCCGATCAGATGCGCGACACCCTGATTTCCCGCGGCTTTTCACCCAACAGACTGTTTTCCATCTACAACGGCGTGGACTTCACCAAGGTGGTGCCCAAGACCGACAGAGAGGCTTATTTCCGCGACATCGGCTGCCCGTTTTCACCGGACGACGTGATCGCCGGCATCGGCGCCCGTCTGGACCCCGTGAAGGATGTGGGCACTCTCATCAAAGGCTACGCCCGGGCCCACGAAAAATGCCCGGAGCTGAAGCTTATGATAGCTGGCGACGGCATCGAGATGGCGCGGCTCCGCGCCCTGGCAGCCCAGCTGGGCGTGGAGAAGGACGTTTTCTTCGCCGGCTGGGTCACGGATATGAGCAGATTTTATGGGGCGCTGGACATCAACACCCTGACCTCACTGTCGGAGGCCTTCCCCTATGCCATAACCGAGGGCGCCAGAGCCCATCTGCCCACTGTGAGCTCCGCCGTCGGCGGCGTGCCGCGGCTGGTGAAGCACGGCCAGACCGGACTGCTGTTCGAGCCGGGCGACGACGCGGCGCTGGGCGAAGCGCTGGTGGAGATGGCCTCGGATCCAGAGGAGCGGGCGCGCATGGGCCGCGCCATATACGAAAAAGCGGCGGCCGAATTTTCCACTGAGACTACCTGCCGCACCCAGATAGAGATATACAACGCCGTCCTCCGCCGGGAGGAGATGAAGCGCCTGGGCGAGAGAAACGGCGTAGTCATCTGCGGTGCCTACGGCCACGGCAACGCCGGTGACGAGGCCATGCTGGAGGCCATCGTGGGCGAGATGCGCGGCATAGACAAGTACATGCCCATAACCGTCATGTCCCGCCGCCCGAAGGAGACGCGGATGCTCCGGGGCGTGGATTCGGTTTACCGCTTCAATTTCACCGGCTTCAGAAAAGCCATGTCCGGCGCCAAGCTGTACATCAACGGCGGCGGCAGCCTCATCCAGGACGTCACCAGCCGCCGGAGCCTGCGGTACTACCTGTACACTATCAAGGCCGCGCGGACTCTGGGCTGCCGGGTCATCATGTACGGCTGCGGCATCGGCCCCGTGAATTTCGAGAAGGACGTGGCCAGGGCCAGGGACGTGATAAACCGGAACGTGGACGTCATCACCCTGCGGGAGCCCAACAGTCTGGAGGAGCTCCGGCGCTTCGGCATCGACAGGCCCGAGATCATACTGGCCTCCGACCCCGCCATGAACCTTCCGCCTGCCGAGGACTGGGAGGTGGACACATTTATGAAAGCCAACGGCATGACGCCGGGCGGCGGATATATCTGCTTCGCTCTGCGCAGATGGCCGGGCTTCGACAGCCGCATCGGCGATTTCGCCGCGGCGGCCAGACACTCGTATACCGCTTTCGGGCTCACGCCGGTGTTCCTGCCCATAAACGCGCTGGAGGACAGCCGGGCCTCCGAGCGGGTGGCGGAGCTTCTGGAGGACATGCCGTACGTGGTGCTGCGCTCTCCCATGACCGCCGAGATGACCATCGGCCTCATGTCGCGGATGAGCGCCGTGGTGTCCATGCGCCTGCACGGACTCATCTTCGCGGCGGGACAGGGCGTGCCTCTCGTGGGCATCAGCTACGACCCCAAGGTGACGGCATTCATAGATTATATCGGTCAGGGGCCCTGCATGGGGCTGGAGGACGTGACGGAGGAGAAACTGACCGCGGCGGTGGACGCCGCCGTGCGCCGCAGCGGCGACCGGGAAGGCCGGATACTGGCGGCGGAAAAACTCAGGGAAACGGAAAAGAAAAACGTGGAGGCAGCCAGGAAGCTGCTTATGTGAAACCGGGGGGTGCGACATGAAGACAAGAGGCGCGGTACTGGTGTCCGGCGGCGGCACAAAGCTGCAGGCGCTGCTGGATTCCGTGTACTTCGGCGAGATACCGGATTTTGAGCTGGTGGCGGTGATATCCTCGGACGAGGACGCTTACGCCCTGACGCGGGCCAAGACGGCGGGCGTGCCGGGATATACGGTGGACCCGGCGGTGTTTCCCACCGCGTCGTCCTACAGCATGGCCGTGTCGAACAAGCTAAGGGATATGGACGTGGATCTTGTGATACTGGCCGGATACAGGATGCCCCTGGGCGCGGTGGCCGCGAGCTTCAAAAACCGGATAATTGGCGTGTATCCATCGCTGATACCGGCCTTTGAGAGCGTGGAGGGCAGCGTGCACAGAGCTGCGCTGGAGCGCGGCGTCAGGGTCACCGGCGCCACGGCGTATTTCGCGTCCCCGGAGGGGGGAATCGGCCCCATAATCCTGCAGAAGACCGTGGAGGTAAAGCAGGACGACACCCTGGAGTCCCTGCGCAGCCGGGTAATGGAGGAGGCGGAGTGGAAGCTCCTGCCCGAGGCCGTGACGCTCTACTGCCAGGGCCGTCTGGAAATACGCGGCAGCAAGGTCCTCATAACAGAAAAATAACGCCCCTCGGGGCGTTATTTTTTTCTATATTGGCAAAAACCGCGGGCAGTGGTAGAATGTTAACACCGTTAACGAGGTGATTTTCATGACGCTTAAGAAACAGCTTATCATGGCCGCCATAGACGTGATAGAACAGGACGGTCTGCCGGGATTCACCATGCGCCGGGTGGCGGCAGTGTGCGGCGTGTCCTGCGCCGCGCCGTACAAGCACTTTGCCGGCAAGGAGGAGCTTTTCCTTGCCGTGCTGGACTATGTCCAGGGGGAGTGGCGGAAGGAGCAGGACAGGATCATTGCCGAAAACGAGGGCGATCTGCAGAAGCAGCTGGTAGAAGCCAGCCTCGCCTATATCCGGTTTCTCACGGACAATCCCCATTTCCGCGCGGTGGTGATGCTGCGCGGCAGCGCCGTGCCGGACGAGCGGCAGCGCCGGGCGGAGATGAGCAGCCACACCCGGGAGCTGGTCAGCAAGTGGTGCATAAAGTCCGGCTACACCCACGAGCAGACGGTGCGCAAGACCTTCACCGTGCGCTCCATCATCTTCGGCGCGGTGATGATGTTTGAGAGCGGCGAGCTGGAATATACGGACGAAAACATGGCGATGATCGAAAAGTGCATACGCCGCGAATTCACATTGGAATAAAAAACAGCGCGGCAATTTTCTGCCATATGTTGGTCTCGTATGATATACCTGTTGGCAGAAACGGAACGATAAACTGAAATTTGGCGAATAAGATTATTTATATTTTGCTTGGAAAGATTAATTTGAATTTGGATGTGAGGTTAGACTATGGAAAGAATCAAAAGTTTGAACCACTTTCAAAAAGGTGTCCTAATATTTATGATTACTATGACACTGGTATTTGCGGTGGTTTATCCCACGACAATCTCACAAGTTGGCTTTGAATATAAGAACACAATCCTTACCACAAGTCAAGAAAACGGCAGTACGTTGTATTTGGGTAAAATCCACGGGAAACAGGCATGTTTTACAGTGTCGAAGGATAAGACCGTTGTATTTCAGCATGGCGATAAAACTTATGGCCCCTATACGGCAAAAGAGGACCCCACAGCTATTCCGAAGCTTGAAATAATGCCGGGACATTTGACCGGCGTGGAGCTTCGCAAAGGAGAAGACATTCTGTTTCGTGGGGGCGTCTTGAAAAACGGGGATTATTATTGGATGTGCAATGAAGATGGGACCTCAGATAACGTTGAATTTTTCTATGTAACCAGCGATGGAATCGAGAGGGACGAAAACGGGAATGTGATTGATCCCATAGAGCCATCTGCATCTACCATACTGCAACTGATGAATGATCCCGTCCTGACACATAAGGGCGAATGGTTTGCATTGTTTGGAGCTGTATTCATTTGCGTTCTCAATGCACTTTCTATTTTGTTTGCAGATGAGCTGTTCCGTTGGAATTTGGCATTTCAGATTCGCAATGTAGACCATGCCGAGCCGTCTGATTTGGAAATTACAGGAAGATATATCGGCTGGATTGTTCTGACGATTATGGCATTGGTACTCTTTATTATGGGGCTTCAGTAGCACAACTTCCATTTTGCCGGTGAGAGTATGAGCATAATCCCTGGCTCGATAAATTTCGATTTATCTCTCTGCCGTTTTGAAAATCAACGGCGCTCTTGCGTATACGTTTCACCATGCAGTACAAACTAAACTATGGCAAAGCTCCAGCCTGCAGAATGCAGGCTGGAGCTTTGCCATATTACATGCGCCCGTCTTAGGGCGGCGCTGTTTTTGTTCGTTTCAGTCAAGGATGCGGCCGTCGGTGGAGACGGTGACCACCTGCCAGGGGATGAACTTGCCGCTGTTCTGGAGGGCGGTCTTCACCGCGTGCTCGATGCCGCCGCAGCAGGGCACCTCCATGCGCACCACGGTGACGCTCTTGATGTCGTTGCCGCGCAGTATCTCGGTGAGCTTTTCGGAATAGTCCACTGAGTCCAGCTTGGGGCAGCCCACCAGAGTGATGTGCCCGCGGATGAACTTTTCGTGGAAGGAGGCGTAGGCGTAGGCGGTGCAGTCCGCAGCCACCAGCAGCTTTGCGCCGTCGAAGTAGGGGGCGTTCACCGGCACCAGCTTTATCTGCACGGGCCACTGGGACAGACGGCTGGGGGCGTCGGCTTCGGCGCAGCAGGAGCACTCCTCGGCGGGCTCCTCGTGCTGTATGGCGCGGGCCTGACTGCCGGGGCAGCCGCAGGCCAGCTTCTCCGGCGCCTTGGGCTTCTTCTGACGGGCCTTCACGGCGGCCTCGTCGTAGGCTTTGGCCTCGCGCTCGATGATGTTGATGGCCCCGGCGGGGCAGGCGGGCAGGCAGTTGCCCAGACCGTCGCAGTAGTCGTCCTTGATGAGCTTTGCCTTGCCGTTCACCATGGCGATGGCGCTCTCGTGGCAGGCATCGGCGCACGCTCCGCAGCCGGTGCATTTCTCTTCGTCTATCTGAACTATCTTGCGAATCATTGTTTTTACCTCCAAAATAATGTTTGTTTTTTCTTTGTGATCAAAGAATACTATATCGGATGGAGAAAGTATGTTGTAGAAACAACAGCCGGCAATAATTTTCAAAATTTTTCAGCGGACAAAAAACACATCCGCGGCAAAACGTCCGGTTGCTTTACGGAAAGCAGTATGATATTATAACTATTTGTGAAAAATAAAGAACTCAAGGGGAATACACGATGAGCGACATGAAACAGGAGATACAGCGCCGCCGTACCTTCGCTATAATATCCCACCCGGACGCCGGCAAGACCACGCTGACGGAAAAGCTGCTGCTGTACGGCGGAGCCATACAGCTGGCCGGCTCAGTGAAGGGCAAGGCCACGGCCCGCCACGCGGTATCGGACTGGATGGAGCTTGAAAAGCAGCGCGGCATATCCATAACCTCCTCGGTCATGCAGTTTGAATACGAGGGCTTCTGCATCAATATTCTGGATACGCCGGGGCATCAGGACTTTTCGGAGGACACCTACCGCACGCTGATGGCGGCGGACTCCGCTGTCATGGTCATCGACGCCGCCAAGGGCATCGAGCCCCAGACCCGCAAGCTGTTCAAGGTCTGCGCCATGAGGCACATACCCATTTTTACCTTTATAAACAAGCTGGACCGCGAGGCCCGCAGCCCCTACGAGCTGATGCAGGAGCTGGAGACCGAGTTCGGCATCGGCACCTACCCCATGAACTGGCCCATCGGCTGCGGCCGGGACTTCAAGGGCGTCTACGACCGGGAAAAGCGCCAGATACTGGCCTTTACCGAGTTCCACCGGGGCCAGAACCGCATCGAGCCCATCGAGTGCCCGCTGGAAGACACGGAAAAGCTGGATTCCCTCATCGGCGAAAAGCTCAGAAGGCCGCTCACCGACGACATCGAGCTGCTGGACGGCGCGGGCTACGAGCTGGATCTGGACGAGGTGAGAGCCGGAAAGCTCTCGCCGGTATTCTTCGGCTCGGCTCTCAACAACTTCGGCGTGGAGCCGTTTCTGGAGAGCTTCCTCAAGATGACCATGCCGCCGCTGCCGCGGATCTCCGGGGACGATATCGTCGACCCCTTTGACCCCGGCTTCTCGGCTTTCGTGTTCAAGATACAGGCCAACATGAACAAGGCCCACCGGGACCGCATAGCCTTCATGCGTATCTGCTCCGGCAAATTCCAGCGGGACAGGGAGTATTACCACGTCCAGGCGGGCAAGACCCTGCGGCTGGCCCAGCCCCAGCAGCTCATGGCCGACGACCGCTCCATAATAGACGAGGCTTATGCCGGGGACATCATCGGCGTGTTCGACCCGGGCATCTTTTCCATCGGAGATACCATCTGTGAAAAGGGCATGAACGTGAAGTTTGAGGGCATCCCCACCTTCGCGCCGGAGCATTTCGCCGCCGTGGAGCGGGTGGACACCATGAAGCGCAAGCAGTTTGAAAAGGGCATCGAGCAGATCGCCCAGGAGGGCGCCATCCAGATCTTCCATGAGCCCGGCGTGGTGATGGAGGAGATCGTGGTGGGAGTCGTGGGCGTGCTGCAGCTGGAGGTGCTGGAATACAGGCTGAAAACGGAGTACGGCGTGGAGATTCGCCGCCGGGATCTGCCTTTCAGCGAAATAAGGTGGCTGGCGGATCAGAACCTCGACCCCCGGGATCTGAATCTCACCAGCGACACCAAATGGGTGCAGGACTTCAAGGGCAGCAATCTGCTGCTGTTCACGGCCGACTGGTGCGTGCGCTGGGCTCTGCAGAAAAACGAGGGGCTGGAGCTCCTGGAATTCAACCGGGAGTAAAGGAGGCGGCCGTATGATTCAGGAAGCGGTAGTCACGGGTGTTTACGACGACGGCACGGCAGATGTGGCCGTGGAGCGCGCCGCCATGTGCGGCGGCGACTGCTCCAAGTGCGAGGCCTGCATGTATGAAAACGTCATAAAGACCAGAGCCAAGAATCCCATTTCCGCGCCCCCGGGCGCGAGAGTACATATCGAGACGGACTCAAATCAGGTGTTCCTGGCCACGCTGGCCATCTACGCGCTGCCCATGCTGGTGTTTTTCATCGGCTACGGCCTCGGCGCGCTGCTGGGCTTCAGCCAGGATATCAAGATCCTGTTCGCCTTCGTCTTCCTGGGCGTGGGCGCGGGCATTTCCGCCATCATCCTCAAGGTTCGGCAGAAAAAGGACCCGATGCCCGCGGTGATCACCGAGATCGTCCCCCGGGACAGCCCGCGCAACGACTTCAGTATTTTTTGAACATATAAACAACGACCCTGCCATTCGCATGGCAGGGTCGTTTATTATCCGCTATTACAGCGTGATGTCCATTTCAGGGTGCTCCCTGTCCACGAAGCCCGTCACGGTCTCGCAGCCGAAGGAGGCTTTGAGCGCCGCCTCCAGCGCCGCGGCTGCCTCGCGCACGCGGCCGTCGTTGAAGCCGATAAAGCCGTCGATAGGGAAGAACACGTATCCTGTGTCCGGGCCTATTTTGCCGTGCTCCGACTGCCGCCAGGTCCAGCGGCGGGTGCGCACCTGACTGCCCACGGCGTACACCAGCTCGCCCTCGTCCGGGGCCTCCTCGGCGTCGCCGCCGAAGGGCAGAAACGTGTCGCCCGGGCGGGAAAAGCGTATCTCCATATCCCCGTCGGAGGCGCCCAGATCGTGGGTGCCCATGGGGAGCGTGTATTCCAGCGACACGGCGTTGTTCAGATCCACCAGCGGGTTGATGTGGGGCATGCCCTTGGCCTTGGATATGCGGGTGAACAGCGCCTCGATGGAGCACATGAATTTGTTGGGGTTCATGCCCAGCTTTTTAAAGGCCTCCCGGTAAGGCACGATGTCCGGCTCCTCCTTGACCTTCCGGTCAAGGAAGCGGGACTCTGCCAGCTTTACGGACTTGTTCAGCATGGCCTCAATTTCCGGGTGAGCCCCGGAATTGTCCACGCCCTTCGCCGCGACCACGCCCACGCAATAATCTGGCAGCGCGTCGAATACGGCTCTGTCGATAACAAATTTCATTATAGGTTCCTTCTCCCGCCTGCCGGCTCAGCCCATGACCTTGAGAATGACGGCGGCCACGTCAGCCATTTTGGACGAGGTCTCCATACTCTTGCGGCGAATGTACTCCATGGCCTGATCCTCAGTGATGCGGGTCTTTTTCATAAGCTTGTTCTGCGCCTTGATGATGGTCAGCTCGTCGTCCTTCAGCATGGCCCGGGGCGACATCAGCCGCACCTTCCTGTCCACAAGCTGCACCAGCATGTTAACCGCGCCGGCAAGCTCCCCGCCCTTGATGGGCATGGGCAGGGAAAAGATGTTGGCCGCGCCGCTGTCCTTGATCTCCTGGGCGGTGCCAAGCATCAGAAAAGCGGAAGGCTCGTCCACCCAAAGGGGCAGATCCTCCGCCGCCATGTCCGGAAATTCCGGCCCGCATATGACCACGCCGCTGCCGGTCTCGCCGATGGCGGCGATGACCTCCTGGCCTGTGCCGCAGCGGCAATTGACCGTCACGCCGTGCTTTTCCAGCACCTCGACAATGTTGTCGGTATTTTTTGCTGATGAGAATGCCGCGATAATCCTGCTGCTCATATGTTTCTTCCCCCTGAAACATCTCTCGATAACTGGATTATACACAAACCGCGGACAAATTACAACAGTTTCAGCTGCTGAAAAAGCGGGGAAGTGCGTCCAGGCCGCGCCCATGATTTACTTTTGTTACAAAATATGATATGTTATATATCAAACTGAACGCAAAACGGGAGCGCATCATGGAGCTGAAGGATTTTTTTGAGAAGACGCCCAGGGCCGCGCTGGCCCTGTCAGGCGGCACCGACTCGTCGTATCTGCTGTACGCCGCGAAAAGTCTCGGGGCCGACGTGAGACCGTACTATATCAAAACGGCTTTTCAGCCGGAGTTCGAGTTTGTGGATGCGAAAAAGGCGGCGGAGTTCGCCGGGGCGGAGCTCACTGTGCTGGAACTGGACGTGCTCGGCGCGCCGGGAGTGGCGGAAAATCCCGCCGACCGCTGCTATTACTGCAAAAGGGCGCTGTTCACGGCGCTGACTGCGCGGGCGCGGGCGGACGGATATACTGTCCTGCTGGACGGCACCAACGCCTCCGACGACATGGACGACCGGCCGGGGATGCGGGCGCTGAAGGAGCTGGGCGTCAGGTCGCCCCTGCGGGAGTGCGGACTCGTGAAGAGCGAGATACGCCGCCTTTCGGACGAGGCCGGACTCTTTACGGCGCAGAAGCCCGCCTACGCCTGCCTTGCCACCCGCGTGCCCACTGACACGCCCATTACGGCGGAGAAGCTGGCCAGGGTGGAGCGGTCGGAGAACGCGCTTTTCGACATGGGCTATACGGATTTCCGGGTGCGGCTCACCGCCGGGGACGGAGCGAAGCTCCAGTTCCCCAGGGATCAGCTGATGCGGGCCGCCGCGGAATGGGACGAGATAAGCAAAAGACTGAAGAACGACTTTACCGCCGTGGTCCTTGATCTCAACGGCAGATGAAAGGAAGCCTGATACATGAGCCAGCACGATATTTACAACATCCTTGAACAGGTGAAAGGCGGGGCGCTGTCGCCCGAGGACGCCATGCTGAAGCTGAAGCTGGAGCCCTTTCAGGATCTGGGCTACGCCAAGGTGGATCACCACCGGGAGCTGAGACAGGGCGTGTGCGAGGTCATATACGGCCAGTCCAAGACGCCGGAGCAGATAGTGGGCATCGCCTCAGCCATGAAAAGCCGGGGCCAGAAGACCATCCTTGTGACCCGCATCTCCGGGGAGACGGCGGATTTCATCGCCGGGACCTTTGAAATAGATTATAACGAGGCCGGACGCCTGGGCGTCATCGGCCCCATGCCGGAGCCCGACGGCGACGGCGTCATCGTGGTGGCCACGGGCGGCACCAGCGACATACCGGTAGCGGAGGAGGCCGCGATCACGGCCGAGGCGCTGGGGAACCGGGTGACGCGGCTTTACGACGTGGGCGTGTCCGGCGTGCACCGGCTCCTGTCCCACGCGGAGGACATAATGTCGGCCCGGGCCATCGTGGCCGTGGCGGGCATGGAGGGCGCTCTGGCCAGCGTGGTGGGCGGTCTCGCCGACTGCCCGGTCATCGGCGTGCCCACCAGCGTGGGCTACGGCGCGGCCTTCGGCGGCGTGGCGGCGCTGCTGTCCATGCTGAACTCCTGCGCCAGCGGCGTGTCGGTGGTGAATATCGACAACGGCTTCGGCGGCGGCTATCTTGCCAGCATGATGAACCACATGAGGTCGAAGCCATGAGAACGCTGTATCTGGACTGCGGCATGGGCGCCGCGGGGGACATGCTCTCCGCCGCGCTGCTGGAGCTGACGGACGATCCGGACAGGGAGCTGGCAAAGCTCAACGCCCTGGGCATACCGGGCATCGCATACAAAGCCGAAAAGACCGAGAAATGCGGCATCATGGGCACACGGCTGCATGTGACCTACGAGGGCGAGGAGGAGGACGGCGAGCCTCACCGCGGCCACCACAGCCGCCCCGCCGATATCAGGGCCGTCATTGACGGCCTCTCCATGCCGGCCGAGGCAAAAAGGAACGCCCATGAGATCTACGGGCTCATCGCCGCGGCGGAGGCCGAGGTGCACGGCAGGAGCATGGAGGACATACACTTCCACGAGCTGGGTACCATGGACGCCGTGGCGGACGTGGCCGCGGTGTGCTTTCTCATGGCGGAGCTTGCGCCGGAAAAGGTGATATGCTCCCCGGTCTGCACCGGCTACGGCGAGGTGAAGTGCGCCCACGGCATCCTGCCCGTGCCCGCCCCGGCGGCGGCAAAGCTTCTCAAGGGCATACCCATATACGCCGGGGATACGGAGGGGGAGCTGTGCACCCCCACCGGCGCGGCCGTACTGAAGTATTTTGTGAACGAGTTCAGGTACATGCCGGAGATGAAGTGCGAAGCCGAGGGCTACGGCATGGGCGGCCGGGATTACCCAAAGGCCAACTGCGTGCGCGCCATCATGGGCGAGAGCGGCGAGCAGGCGACGGAGCTGTCCTGCAACGTGGACGACATGTCGCCGGAATCCGTGGGCTACGCCATCGGCGTGCTCAGAAGTGCCGGCGCGCTGGACGTTTTCTGGCAGTCCATAGGCATGAAGAAGGACAGGCCCGGCGTACTTTTGTGCGTTTTGTGCCGGGAGGCCGACAGAGAAAAAATGGTGCGGCTGATGTTCCGCCACACCACCACCATCGGAATAAGAGAGACGCTGTGCTCACGCTTCGTGCTCAAGCGCCGCACCGGCGCGGTGACCACCCCCTGGGGCAGCGTGCGTGTCAAGGTCTCGGAGGGCTGCGGAGTGACGAGGCGCAAGCCGGAGTACGACGATCTGGCCAGGCTTGCGGATGAAAACGGATTGTCCATTGACGAAGTAAAAAAATTTGCGACTGGAGGCAGGGAAGATGCCTGAGGTTCTGAAGCTCGTAAAATCCAATTGCCGAGACTGCCACAAGTGCATACGCTTCTGCCCGGTGAAGGCCATACGCTTCACGGGGCATCAGGCCCATATCATTAACGACGAGTGCATACTGTGCGGCAGATGCTACGTGGTCTGCCCGCACCAGGCCAAGGAGATCGAGGACGCCCGGGAGACCGTGAAGGTCATGCTGCAGAGCATGGAGCCCGTGGTGGCCAGCCTGGCCCCGTCCTTTGTGGCCGGCTTCGACGGCGTCGGGATCGGCGCCATGCGGGACGCCCTGAAAAAGCTGGGCTTCGCCGACGCGGAGGAGACCGCTATCGGCGCCACGCTGGTCAAGCGCGAGTACGAAAAACAGCTCAACGAGGGCAAGCGCGACATCATCATCACGTCCTGCTGCCCGGCGGTAAACACCCTGATCGAGAAGCACTACCCGGAGCTGTGCCGCTATATCTCCCCGGTGGTGACGCCCATGGTGGCCCACGCCATGGACATAAAGCGCCGCCGCCCGGACGTGAAGGTGGTCTTCATCGGGCCGTGCATCGCCAAGAAGGACGAGGCCTACGGCACGCCGGTGGACGCGGTGCTGACCTTTACGGAGCTGAAGAAAATGTTTTCCGACGCCGGGATAGAGGTGGAGCACGAAACGGACGCCGACCCGCAGACCAGGGCGCGGCTTTTCCCCACCGTGGGCGGAATACTGCGCACCATGGATCTGCCTGACAACGGCTACACCTACATCACCGTGGACGGGGCGCGGGAGTGCCGCGCCGCGCTGGACGATATCGCGGCGGGGGAGATTCACCGCTGCTTCATCGAAATGTCCTCATGCGAGGGCAGCTGCATCGGCGGCCCCGTGATGGAAAAGTACGATAACTACCCAATCCGCCACTATCAGATGGCGGTGAAGTACGCCGGGCCGGACGACTTCAACGTCGCCGCGGCCGAGGACGGGGTGTTTTACAGACAGTACGCCCGCCGGGACGTGGTGAAGCCCATGCCCACCGAGGAGCAGATAAAGGATATCCTGCGCTCCATGGGCAAAAATTCCCCTGACGACGAGCTCAACTGCGGCACCTGCGGCTACGACTCCTGCCGGGACAAGGCCGTGGCCGTCTTCCGCGGCATTGCCGACCCCAGCATGTGCCTGCCGTTTATCATGGACCGCTCCGAGCGGTTCTCCAACAACATCTTCGACAACTCCCCCAACGGCCTGATCGTGGTAAACGACGATTTCGAGATACAGCAGCTCAACAAGCAGGCCATGGAGCTCCTCAATATCCGCAGCCAGTCGGACGTGCTGGGCGAAAACGTGGTGCGCATTCTGGATCCCACGCCCTTCTTCCAGGTGTTCGAGACGGGCAAGAAGCTCACGAACCAGCGCAAGTATTACTCCGACTACAAAAAATACTTTGAGCAGACCATCGTGCGGGACAAGGCGTCCCACATGCTCATCTGCATCCTCCGCGACGTCACCGAGGAGGAGGTGGCCCGCCGCAACAAGGAGGAGCTGGGCCGCAAGACCGCGGAGATCGCGGACAACGTGGTGGACAAGCAGATGCGCATCGTGCAGGAGATAGCCTCGCTTCTGGGTGAGACCGCCGCAGAGACCAAGGTCGCCCTGACGAAGCTGAAGGAGTCGATAGATATAGATGAAGATGAATGAGTTTTTCGCCGACACAGGCTTCCAGAGCCTGACCCATTACGGCGAGGAGCTGTGCGGCGACCATGTGGAGATCGTCCAGCAGGGAGAGCCGCAGGATCACAACTCCAAGATCATCGTCCTGGCGGACGGCCTGGGCAGCGGCGTGAAGGCCGGCATACTCGCCATCCTCACCTCCAAAATAATCTCCACCATGCTGGCCGCCGACCTGAAGCTGGAGGACGCGGTAGAGACCATCGCCGCCACCCTGCCGGTGAGCCCGGAGGTGAACACTGCCTTTTCCACCTTCACCATCATGCACATCGTGGACAATCAGCGAGCGCAGATAATCCAGTACGAAAATCCAAACATAATACTGCTGAGGGACGGCAAAAACTATGAGATCCCCTCCACGTCCATGCAGATAGGTGACAAGACCATCCTGCATTCCGAAATAAAGCTCCGGGAGAACGACATCTTCTTCCTCATGTCGGACGGAGTGCTGTATGCCAGCGAAAACGGCGTTTACAACGAGGAGTGGGACAGGGACCACATCATCTCCTACATGGAGACATTCTTCAACATCGGCTTCACAGCCAAGACCCTGACCACCATCCTGCTGGAGGAGACCAAGCGCCTGTACGGCGGCAAGCCCACCGACGACGCCACCGTTTGCACCGTGCGCATCCGCCGCCGGGAGAGCGTGAATCTCTGCTTCGGCCCCCCGTCCAGCTACGACGACAACCGCCGCATGATGGCGCTGTTCTTCGCCAGAGAGGGCAAGCATATCGTCTGCGGCGGCACCACCGCCAAGATCGCCGCCGGATATCTGGGCAAGCAGATCACCATGAGCGACCTGACCCCAGACCCGGATATTCCTCCCATCTCCGAGGTTGATGGCATCGACCTTGTCACCGAGGGCATCATCACCGTGAACAAGGTGCTGGAATACGCCAAGGACTATCTGGACGAGAACTCCTCCTTTGAGGAGTGGAGCTATAAAAAGGACGGCGCCTCTCTGATCGCGCGGATGCTGTTTGAGACCGCCACCGACGTGAACCTGTTCATCGGCAAGGCCGTGAACCCGGCGCACCAGAATATGAAGTTCAATTTCGAGGTGAAGATGCGTCTGGTATCGGAGCTCACTGACTGCCTGAAAAAGATGGGCAAGATCGTGCTGGTCAACTATTTTTAAAAGGAAGTGGCCCTTATGTTCAGAGAGATGCGCCGCAAAACCCAGCAGCTGCCCCAGGAGGAGTGCGAGGCCGTGCTCCGGCGCGGGGCTTACGGCGTCCTCGCCGTCAGCGGGGACGAGGGATGGCCCTATGCCGTGCCGGTGAGCTATGTATACAGCGGCGAAAAGATTTATTTCCACTGCGCCCTGGCGGGGCACAAGCTTGACGCCATAAAAGGCGAGGAGCGGGTGTCCTTCTGCGTGGTGGATGAAAACGAGCCCCATCCTGAGACCTTCACCACCTGGTACCGCAGCGTGATCGCCTTCGGCCGGGCCCAGATACTGACCGACGCCGCGGCCAGGCGGGCGGCCTTCGAGGACTTCGCCGCCAAGTATTCGCCGGACGACGAGCCGGGCCGTCTGGAGGAGATCGACAAGCTGTTCGACCGGGCCAATATCGTGGAGATAAGCATCGAGCGCCTGACCGGCAAGGAGGCCAGGGAATTAGCCCAGCGCAGGAAAGAAAACGTATAAAAAGCTGCTGCAATATTTGCAGCAGCTTTTTTTGTATTATATGCTTATTGAAAATGCAAAGCGACAGACCAAAATTTAGTTATGCAAACAGATGCGACCCCATTTCTCTCCCATTCTGGGAGAGAAACCGTGTCGCCCGCGAAGGAGAGCAGACCAAAGGGGGATTGCGATGTTCCCCCTTTGGAAACCCCTTTTGTGAGCGCCACCGTGCGTCGAACTGCGCCATACAGCTCTGCGGCTCCCTGTTCGGTCGCCGCTGCCGCTTCCGGCGCGCTCTCCTTTCAAAACCGAACCCGCTGCGCTTGGCTTCGGTTTCGCGATAGGTATACCGGCCCCCTTGCAGGGTCAACCCCCGGGATACGGTGGACGAAAGACGAAGAACATATAAGGATTGCGAATCGCCCTCATATTGCCCAGTCAGCCAAGCTATCGATGCGGGCGGGCATAGCGAGCAGCGGAGCCCACTTCGGTGACACAATGCCGAGAGCGGCGCAGCCTCTTAAAATCAGGGCGGCGGTTAATAGTCAAAGCCCATGCGGCAGACCGCCTGAGCCCTTTCTT
>Ga0183095_10369_pt2 | contig 120122 bp, 91 predicted proteins | sample BioMet4_FD_130346 | JGI IMG/M metagenome (GOLD analysis project Ga0183095, IMG submission 130346) | Microbial communities from bioreactor (seeded with sewage sludge) at LBNL, California, USA - Biofuel metagenome 4 (v2) (version 3) | ecosystem: Engineered > Bioreactor > Anaerobic > Unclassified ...
ACTCATCTTTCGGCACGCGAACTTTCTTCATTGTCGCAAGCCAATCGCGGTTGCTGTCCGCAACACCTACATACATTAGTGAGACGCTTCTCAGTCCCTTTTCTCTAAGCTGTAGCACTTCATCAACTATGCTGTTGCCGAAACCTTCTACGGGAGTGGTATCTCTGGGCTGTCTGCGCCAGTGCCAGACCCGAAACAATGTAAGTATTTAATCAATCAGTTAAAAAAAGTATTCTCGCTGTCAATACGTAAAATTTCTGCTCTCAGGCTAAGAGTGGTGACTTCTAAGTCAAAAAACTTTGGAAATATACTTGGGCGCATGATATTCCCAGCTCTATTTACCAACTCTTTATGTCTTTCACCTCCTCTACAAGTCAATCCTTTCAGATAGCCGCTATTATTGAAATGTATGTTAGCATTGCTCTTGTAAAATAATTATAGCTTTATTCTTTTTGATATATCTATAAAAGTATTTTTTCACTTATATTTGCGGATTAAAATGAGCGAATGATAATGGAAGTGGAGAAAATATGTTTTTACTATTATTCTATTCTTTCATTATTAGGTTGCTTTAGCATATAATATCAATTGAAAGATAAGCAGATATATTGTAGAATAAAGACGGAGAGATAGATAAAAAGACATCTCGCCGTGTTTAAAAAGTCAGGCTTTTCAGGTGCATGACGCAGATATATTCAAGCTTTCTTTCTTTAGGTGTTCTATATTTCTATTGGAGCGAAATGAGTAATTCAAAAGTATTTAATAATGTTCGCGACAGTAATGGATTTAACGAATAGTGTTGAATATAAAGATTTTAGATAATAAAAATTCTGATGCAACTTCACGAGCAATCGGACTCTATTCTGTGGAGAAAATTTCTTGAAGGAGACTCAAAGGCATATTCTCTCATCTATGACCGGACTGTGCAAAGCCTTTTTCAATATGGCATGCTTTATACGGCTGATAGAGAATTAGTGAAAGATTGTATTCATGATATTTTTGTGAAAATATACACTAACCGCGCTAACTTAGCCCCAACAGATAATATAAAAGCTTATTTAGGTATTGCCCTTAAGAATACTATATTTAATGCGCTAAAGAAACAAAATGTCTATTCTTCTATTGAAGATATGAAAGATGTGGAAAACATTGGAGATACTTCAATAAGCCCTGAGAATTTATACCTTGATATTGAGTCAGAGGAGCAAGCTAATTCTGAAATTCATCACCTAATGTCACAACTTACCGTTCGGCAGCGAGAAATAATCTACTATCGTTATTTGGAGGATATGAGCATTGATGAAATTAGTAAAAAGATGGAGGTTAATTACCAATCTGTAGCAAATACCATACAACGCTCACTTACACGAATACGTGCTTTTTTAAATAAAAATAAAAAATAAGCCGATTTTTTATGATTAGGTGAGTATAAAATGATTTTTCTGCTGTTTTGCTAATAACATAACCATTAATTTATGGACCGTTATTGGCTATCAATCGATTACTCTACTTATACTTTTGAAGATTTTCTTCAGAATGATTTTTTCGTTTCTTCAATGAAGAACCCTACAGCGGATACTGAAGAGTTTTGGCATAATTTCGAACTGTCTAAACCAATAAACTTAGACGAATTTATTGCTGCAAGAAAGTGCCTATCAATATTTTCTAATCCGGATATTCTTTTGTCTAAAAATGAACTTAGAAGCTTGTGGACAAGCATTGATTTGGATAATCATGCTTCTGCAAAAGTGAAATTCAAAGATCTCAAGTTTATAAAATGGGTAGCTGCAGCTTGTCTTTTGGCTTTTATTGTAGGCTTTTATTTTCTGAAGAATAAACCTGTTGTAGAGAGTATTTCTTCTTTTGCACTCGAAGCTAAAGCTTCTTTACCTGTGAGTGATGAGACTCTTTTAATTCTATCAAAGAATAAGGTCATCCGGATGGACGAACAAGAATCTAATATTTCTTATAGTTCTGATGAGATAAAAACGAATGGCTTAGAAATAGGGAAGAGGGAAACCGATTATTATAATCAATTAGTTATACCCCCAGGCAAGCGTTCTGTGCTGACTTTTTCAGATGGTACCAAAGTCTGGGCTAATGCCGGAACTCGATTGATATATCCGTCTGAATTCCGAAAAGAAGAACGAGAAATATATGTTGATGGTGAAATTTATTTGGAAGTGGCAAAAGACGCTAAACGCCCCTTTTATGTTAGGATGAAAAAGATGAGTGTCAGAGTATTAGGTACGAAATTTAACGTGAATGCCTATGAATCTGAATCGTCATGCAATGTTGTTCTTGCTGAAGGTAAAGTTGAAGTAAGAACAAGTGAAAATCAGAAAGCTATTCTGAAGCCTAATCAAATGTATGCTCTATCGGGTAAAAAACAGAATATCCTGCAAGTGAATTCTGCCAATTATACATCTTGGATTCATGGACTTTATAATTTCGAGGATGCTAATCTTGGATATGTAATGAAGCGTTTATCGACCTATTATGGAATAAATGTATTTTGTGACCCCCAACTTATCAATATAAAATGTTCGGGGAAAATTGATGTGAGAAAAAGTTTCGAAACCGTTATAAATGATTTAGCTTTTGTTTTACCAATATCTTGTGCCTATGATAAACCACACTCAACCTATAAAATTATGAAAAAGTAAACTTTTTGTTATCCATCTTCTAAATTAACCTTTATGATATTTTTAATGAATAGCGGATGATATATCTTATCATCCAGGCACTTTATTTGCCTTTTTTGACCTATGTGAAACTAATAATATAATAGAAATTTAATCACTTTATTATGAAGAATACCTATTCGGGAAAGTCTTTCAGGATATTGCTTTGCTTGCTTTTATTTACGCAAATATGCTTTGCAGCTACCGGAAAGGCGAATTATTCCCAACTTAAAACTCTTTCGCTTAATGTTAACAATGGAACATTGCGAGACGTTTTTAAAGAAATAGAACACAATAGCCAGTTCGTTTTTTTCTACGTAAATAATGCCATAAACTTAGATAGAAAAGTCTCTATAAATATTAAGGGTAAGAAAATAGATGAGGTTTTGTCTGATCTTTTCAAAGGAACGCCTTATACTTATCATATTTCTGACAGGCAGATTTTTGTTTCGAATGGAAAATCTGAAACTCCTGCTGTAAACCAACAAAGTACAAGAAAGCTGACCGGACGTGTGACTGATGAAAAAGGAGAACCACTGATTGGAGTTAATGTTGGTGTGGAAGGAGAAGCACTAGGTGGCATTACCAACTCAGACGGTATGTATCAGTTATTTGTGAAAGAGAAAAATGTTACGCTTAAGTTCTCGTACATTGGTTTCAAACCTCAAGAAATAAAAATAAATTCTTCTACGAATATTTATGATGTGGCATTGGAAGAGCAGGTCAATGAGTTGGAGGAAACTGTTATTATTGGTTACGGTACTCAACGTAAAATAAGTAATATTGGAGCGCAATCTACATTAAAGATGCAGGATTTGAAGACTCCCTCTGCTAGTTTGACCACTACATTAGCCGGTCGTTTATCTGGAGTAATTGCTGTTCAGCGAACAGGAGAACCAGGCAAAGATGCTGCTGATATATGGATTCGTGGTATAGCTACACCGAATACTTCCAGTCCTCTTATTTTAGTAGATGGTGTAGAGCGTGCTTTTAATGATATTGATCCTGAGGATATTGAATCGTTAACTACTTTAAAAGATGCTTCGGCGACTGCTGTTTATGGTGTACGTGGAGCAAATGGAGTTATTATAATTAAAACTAAACCGGGAAAGATTGGTAAGCCAACTATCAGTACCGACTATTATGAATCGTTTACTCGTTTTACCAAAAAGGTTGACTTGGCAGATGGTATGAGTTATATGCGCGCTGCTAATGAAGCATTAATAAACGATGGACTGACACCCAAATACTCTGATGAACAAATTCTAAATACTCAGCGAAGATTAGACCCTTACTTGTATCCCAATGTCGACTGGTTGAAGGAATGCTTTAACGACTGGGGGTACAATCGCCGTGTTAACGTGAATATCCGTGGAGGTAGCGAGAAAGCAACATATTATGCATCTGTAAGCTACTATAATGAAACCGGTATGACGGCTACCGATAATAGCATAGATAGCTATAACTCTAAAATGTCTTATAGCCGCTATAATTTTACAACTAATGTCAGTATAAATGCTACTCCTACTACCAAGGTTGAAATTGGAGCACAAGGTTATTTAGGAGAGGGAAACTACCCGGCAATTTCATCCAGTGATATTTACAATTCCGCAATGTCCATTTCGCCGGTTGATTACCCTAAAATGTTTTATATCAATGGGCAGGCTTATGTGCCTGGTATTAACCCCAATGGAGGATTCCGAAATCCTTATGCCGATGCTACCCGTCGTGGTTATAGCAATTTGAGTAAAAACCAAATCTATTCGAACTTACGTGTGACGCAAAACTTAGACATGATTACGCCGGGTTTAAATGTGACGGCAATGTATGCTTATGATGTTTATAACGAAGTCAGTCTAAATCAGAGTCGTAGGGAATCAACATACTATTTCACTAACACTACTGTTCCTTATGATTTGAATGGTTATCCCATCCTGAGTAAGACATATACAGGATCTGATGTACTGAGTTACAGTCAGTCTTCATCCGGTAATAAAAAGACATATCTTGAGGCAGCTTTAAACTACGATCGTACATTTAATGATCATCGTGTCAGTGGTTTGTTCTTGTTTAATCAACAGCAAAAGTTACTTTACCCTCAATCTACATTGGAGGCTGCCATTCCATATAGGATGATGGGTATTGCAGGGCGTGCCACTTACTCTTGGAAAGATCGCTATTTTGCAGAATTTAATATTGGCTATAATGGCGCTGAAAACTTCTCTCCTAAAAAACGTTACGGTACTTTCCCTGCTTTTGGTATAGGATGGGTCTTATCAAATGAGAAATTTTGGGAACCCCTTTCCAAGGTGGTTTCATTCTTGAAAATCCGTTATACGGATGGTAAGATTGGTAATAGTAATGTTTCTGACAGGCGCTTTATGTATCTGGATCAAATGACTCAAAATGGAGGTTATGGATATGTTTTTGGCCCTAATGGTACAAAATATGGCGGTTATGAAACAGTGAATAACGCTGTTGACCTGACATGGGAAGAAGCACGCAAACAGGATTTGGGCTTTGATGTGAAATTATTTAATGACGATCTCTCTATTGTATTTGATTTATTCAAAGAACGTCGTAAGAACATATTGTTGAAGAGAGAGAATTCAATACCTTCTTTTATTGGTTATAATATGGCAGCTCCTTATGGGAATGTAGGAATTGTTGATAATAAAGGTTTTGATGGAGCAGTGGAATACAATAAGCGTATTGATAAAGATTGGACAATCTCTTTCCGGGGGAACATCACTTACAATAATAATAAATGGGTGAAAGGTGAACTTCCCGATCAGAAATACGAATGGATGAACCAAACCGGGCAGAGTATTAATGCAAAAATGGGTTATATAGCCGAAGGGCTTTTTACCCAAGCTGAAATAGATGATATGGCTCGTTGGGAATCTCTGTCAAATGAAAATAAAGCTATAACACCTGCTCCTTTTGCTACCCAATTTGGAACGGTAAAGGCTGGTGATATCAAATATGCCGATTTAAATAATGATGGTAAGATTGACGCTTATGATAAAACGTACATTTGTCGTGGAGATGTGCCTCAGATAGTATATGGCTTAGGCTTTACTGTTGTCTGGAAAAGTCTATCGGTGGGCATGATGTTCCAGGGAGTACAAAATGCCGAGCGGATATTGGCTGGTAATAGTATCCAGCCCTTTAATGGTGGTGGAGGCTCAGGTAATCTATTCAGTAATATCGAAGACCATTGGACTGAAGATAATCCGAGCCAAAATGTATTCTATCCTCGCCTGTCGTATGGTAGCGAAACCGTTGATAATCAGAATAACTTTCAACCTAGCACCTGGTGGCTGCGTGATGTTAGTTTCTTAAGACTGAAAACCTTACAAATTTCATATAATTTACCTAAAAGTTGGGTGAGCAAAGTTGCTTTAAAGAATGCTGCTATTTATGTGATGGGTAATAACTTATTTACATTGAGCAAATTCAAACTATGGGATCCGGAACTAAATACAGATAATGGTTCTTCTTATCCTAATACAACATCTTATTCTTTCGGGGTTAACTTTACGTTCTAAAATTTAATGAATATGAGAAAATATAGTCATAACTTATTGAGTATTATATCACTCTTTTTTGTGATAACTTCTTGTTCGAATTATTTTGATCAAATACCAGAAGACCGCTTGTCTCTTAAAGAGGTTTTTCAAACTCGTGATGGTGCATTGGGATATTTAGCTGGTGTATATACATACCTGCCGGACGAATTTAATCAACGTCAGGTTCATGAAACCGCTTTATATCGTACACCGGGCCCTTGGACTGCTGCATCCGATGAGACGGAATATGTTTTAGCTGACAACAAAGCTAAAATGATTAATAATAATACGATAAATGCCACAGAAGAAACAATGGTGAAATATCGCTGGAAAAGCTGGTTTACCGGGATACATGAGGCTGCTGAATTTATGCAGAATATTGACCAGACACCAACCGATCAGGTGAGCGCATCCGAAAAACAACAGTGGAAGGCTGAAGCCAAAGCTTTACAAGCTATCTACTATTTTTATCTTGTACGCACTTATGGCCCGGTTCCTATCTTGAAAGAAAATTATAAGCAAGATACTCCAACGGATAATTTGCAATTATCAAGAGGTACGGTAGACGAATGTTTTAATTATATAGTACAGTTGTTACAGGAGGCTCAAAATGAAGGATTGCTGAGTAATGCTTCTTCTGATGCTGTCACTGGATTGGGACGTATTGATAAATCCATAGCACAGGCTTTTATGATAGAAGCCTTAACATATCGTGCTAGCTGGTTATTCAATGGTCAATGCACATATTATGCCAATTTAGCCAATAATGACGGCACAAAAATTTTCCCTTCTACTCCCGATGAAAATACGATAAATGCCAATTGGAAGAAGGTGGTGGATGCGTGTGAAACCTTTTTTAGCCAATATGGCACTCGCTATCAACTTATGTATACGGACAAGAATGGAAATGATGTATCAGGCCCCGATGCCACCAACTTCGATCCGTATGAGTCGTATCGCAGAGCTGTTAGAACTCCGAGGAATGAGATCACGAAAAATAAGGAGATGATTTTCTACCGTATAGATAATTCCGCCGGAACTATGGAATATGACCGTATGCCTAATGATCGTCGTATTAGTGATGGTAATTATAAGGGGGGAAGTTTGCTTGGAGCTACGCAAGAGCAAGTAGATGCTTATTTCATGAAAAACGGACTTTCTCCAATAACCGGATACAAGGCTGACGGAGTAACTCCCGTGATAAATGAAGCCTCGGGTTATGCCGAAAGCGGATATAGCCAAGCAAACTATACATCTGCTACCGGTCAGATATATGCACCGCTGGGTACATATATGATGTATGTAAATCGTGAGCCACGTTTCTATGCTGATATTACATTTAATGGACAGAAATGGTTTTCGGGCACTAATGGTGGTAATGTAACAGACTTTACCTACAGTGGTGAATGTGGTAAAAAGGGAGGTGTGAACGATTACTCCAGTACCGGTTACCTTGTACGTAAATGTATGGGTTCGGGCGACCGCAATCAAGCTCTGGTATGTGTATTGCTTCGCTTATCTAATATCTATTTTGATTACATGGAAGCACTTTGCCATGTTAATCCGACGAGTGATAACCTTTGGGAATATATGAATCTTATCCGTCATCGTGCCGGAATACCTATGTATGGAGAAGGAGATAATGCCTTATCACGCCCGACGGATAAAGATGCGATTATGGAACTTATCCGTAAAGAGAAACGTGTGGAATTAAGCTTCGAGAATTGCCGTTACTTTGATGTTCGCCGTTGGGGATTGACAGATGAATTTTTCAATAAACCGGTTCATGGTATGAACGTGAATGGTGATGGGGAGAGCTTTTATCAACGTTCACAAATTGTTGAACGTACTTTTGGACGCCAGTATTTCTTCCCAATTCCGCAAGGCGAGATTGATATAGATAAGAATCTTATGCAGAATACCGGTTATTAATAAATTAATTAAATGAAAAGATGAAACAATATATGTTATTATCCACATTACTTTTTAGCTCAACCTTGCTTTGTACTACGGCATGTAGTGATGACAGTAAGTCTGAATATAAACTTGATTATGACGTTGTGACTCCTTATACCAATGCAGATACATGGACTGCTTACGACGCATTTAATGATAAGCTTTTAGATAAGCAGACCCATATCTACAAGAAGAATACCGATACCGCTGATGGTGCGAATACCAAAAGCACCGTAGGAGCTATCTGGACACAAGCTATTTATTGGGATATGGCGATGAACGCTTATAAACGTGCTGTAAAAGATGGTAATACCGACAAACAAACCTATTATCAAGGCTTGGCAAGTGAAATCTTTGAAGGGAATAAAAACCACTATGTTGGCTTTAACTGGCATGATCAAAACCAGGAAAACGGTTGGTTTATATACGATGATATCATGTGGTGGACAATCTCAAATGCACGTGCATACGAACTCTTCCATGATGATAAATATCTGACTCTTGCCGATGAAAGCTTCTGCCGTGTATGGTATGGATCGTATATTCTCAAGGATAGGGGCTCTTTTGACAAACAAAACGGGGGAATGTTTTGGATGTGGAATAATAGTAATCCATCCGATAATAGTGACACGGGTAAGATGTCATGTATCAATTTCCCGACTGTTATAGCTGCAGCCACATTGTATAATGGAATTGCAACTTCAGATACCAAACATCAATCAGATGATACAGCCGGATTTGGTGGAGACGCTAATTACCCCAGATGGTTGAGCCGTAATACATATTTGGATAATGCCAAGCAAATATATGCATGGGCAGTGAAGAATTTATATGATGGCAATACCGGTAATGTTGCAGATAGTCGTCATGGTAATGGTGTGGATTGGGGAGCAACTGTGTACAACCAAGGTACATTTATAGGGGCTTCTTGTCTGCTATATAAAATAACAGGAGAAAAAGCCTATCTTGACAATGCGGTTATGGCTGCAAATTATACGATGAATACCATGTCGGCACCGTTGTATATTCTGCCCTATAGGGATGGAGAAGAACAAGGCATTTATACGGCAATCTTTGCCCAATATATGGCTATGTTGATATATGACTGTGGTCAGACGCAGTTTTTACCATGGATGCAACGTAATATAAACTATGGCTGGAGCTTCCGTGATAAGCGTAATTTGACAGGGAAAAACTATATAAAGGGTCCTGACTCTACTGTATCTTGCTATGATGCTTCCGGAATACCGGCATTGATGCTTTTGTTTCCCACAGATAAATAAATTATAATAAAAAGAAAATGACTATGAATGTAAAATATTCAATGTTACCCGGATGGCATTCTATCTGTGCGCTGATATTTATATTTTTATTGGCTGCTTGTTCGGAAGAAGAACATAACTATACTGCAACTCCCGAAATAAATGATACTTATATTACCCAGCTGGATGATGTGATAAAACAAATGACAGCGCTACAGCAAAATTCTGATTACGGTAATAAAAAAGGACAATATCCTACTGAGAGCCGTTCTATCTTGACAGATGGTATAGATGATGCTAACAGAGCTATCTTATTAATAAAGTATCAAAATCCATCTCCCTCCGAAAGTGAGAAAAAGAGATATTTGGATAATGCGGAAAAAGCTATTGACAAATTCAAAGCTTCGGTTCGCACAGAAGATGCCGAAACGATTCCTGCCGAATTATTTGTTGACGGCAAATCCAATCAATCTTATATTGATTTCGGACGAAGCAAAGATTATACTGTATTTGGAGATGCCGGAAATCAATCTTTTACTGTAGAATTATGGGTGAAGATTAAAGAACACGGACCGAATGATAACAGTATGTTTTTGTCGACTTTCTACTCTAATAGCACCGCTCAGTGGAGAAACGGCTGGATGATGTATTGGCGTAATGCAAATGGCGGTATATATCGTACAACATGGGGAGGTATCCTTTCGAGCAACAGATGGGGACTTTGGGAACCCAGTTTTGCCGCACCGGCTGATAATGAGTGGCAATATTTTGTCTTTGTTTATAGCGATAAGGGACTTGACGGCAATCCGAATTTGCGCGGTAAATTATATTTGAATGGTGCATTAGTTAGCACACAAGGAAACAGTAATGCTTCAGAGGTATATAATTCATCGGATTATGCCAATTATGACAAGCCTATGACCGGTTTCTGCCGTTGGGTCAACGATAATACAATGGAAGAAGGTTTTTCCGGCTATATGAAGAATATTCGTATTTGGAAGGAAGCTAAAGATGCTACTTATGTTCAGTCTGCTTTCAATGGACAAGTCAGTGTCAGCGGAAAAGAGAATAACCTCGTTGCAGCTTGGAACTTTACAGAGAAGCCTCTCGGAGCAAACGACGAAGTATTGGATTTGACAGGTAAGCATACCGCTCAATTGATAGGTACTTATAAATGGGAACGCAAATAATCATAAAATTTAAATTTTTATATATGAGACAGTTTGGAAGAAATAATGCCGGTGTCAGGTACTTGTTTATGCTGATATGCATGTGTTGCTTGTTTACTGCTTGTTCTGAAGATAAGGATGTGAAATATATCACAGATACCCATTTGAGTATCCTTCAGAAGAACCGTGAATCTTTGCTGTATTTATTGAATAACTCTACTTATGGTACCACTCCGGGAACCTATCCTAGTAATAGCAAAGACATTTTGAACCAAGCAATCGCCGAATTAGATTCGTCTATTGATAAGGTGAAAAATGGAGAATTGACTGGAGAATCGGATATTGAAGGTGTTGTAGCTCATGTAAATCAAGCAATAGACGCCTTTAAATATACCAGACTTTATAATTTGTCGGCGGAGGCTCGAGGCTATATCGAACAGTTGAATGCAAAGGCTTTGGAATATACTGCGATATTGCAAAATGCATCGCTTTGGGGCAATCATAAAGGACAGTACCCATTGACCAGCAAAGATCTCCTGCAAAAAATCATCGATAGTTTGTATGATGTTTCTGAACGCGCCATGTCCGGGACTATTGCCAATTTCACCCAAGAGCTTTTCAATGATGCCATAGAAGAGGCTGCAGACAGCATGCAAAAGATTGAAGCAACAAAGTGGACAGAGGATCATGTGACATGGAATCTCTATGTCGATGGTAATAATGGCGGTTATATAGACTTCGGTTATAGTGATGATTATGTGAAATTTGGTGATAATAATAATCAAGCTTTTACTATTGAGCTATGGGTTGACGTTACAGAATACTGTAATAAAGCGGGAGAAGATAACAGCACCTTCTTGTCTACAATGACACAAAAAGATTATTGGAGCGGATGGAGAGCACAAGATCGCACCAAAGGCTTGTTGAGGACAATGGTGGCACACTGGGAAGACCAAGGACCATCTAATCCGAGAGAGTGGGAGCCGGGATGGAAGAAGTCGGATAATTGGACCCGTAACAGATGGACTCATTACGCCTTTTTGTTTAGAGATAAGGGACTGCCGGGATTTGATACTCCTACCGATGTGAAATGCTATTCTATGATTGATGGTGTTAGGCAAGGTGAGGTCATCCGCGTGGGCGAAACATGGCGAACTTATATTAATGACAATAGCTTGAAGTATAGAATACCGATGACCGGATTCTGTGCACTGGATGAGGATGGCAATCGTAAGGAATGGTTCTCCGGTTATATTAAGAAAATACGTATTTGGAAGACCAATCGTACGGAAGATCAGATTAAGCAATCTTATATGGGTGTGGAAAGTGATGTCACAGCCAATAATGCAAATCTAGTTGCTGCTTGGGATTTTGAAAGTACCGGAGCTATGCCTACAGGCACTGAGATCAAAGATTTGACCGGCAGACACACAGCCACACTGAAAGGTCCTGATGGGTCATACAAATGGGTTGAGTCTTCATCGATCAATCAATAAGAATATTCAATAGCGTATTAGTCTAAAATAGAAGTCCCCATTACATTAGCCGAATGCTGTGTAAATGGGGACTTTTTTATTTGCTTTGTGTAAGCTGTTTTGTGATTTCATTGTAAACCCTCGGCAGGCGGTTTTTGCACGGTCTGCCAAAAGGCTTACTTTATTTCTTGCGATAACTTGTATGTGCTTATTTTATCTCTATCACGAACTCATCTTTCGGCACGCGAACTTTCTTCATTGTCGCAAGCCAATCGCGGTTGCTGTCCGCAACACCTACATACATTAGTGAGACGCTTCTCAGTCCCTTTTCTCTAAGCTGTAGCACTTCATCAACCATGTCATTGTCAAAGCCTTCGGCCGGAGTAGTATCCACCCTCAGTTCGGCTGCCTGCGCCAGTGCCAGACCCAAAGCGATGTAAGTCTGCCTTGCGGCGTGGGCAAAGTTCTCTTCTGCCGGCTGGTCGAGGTAAATTGCTTTGATCTTGTCGGTGTAGCTACTGAAACGGCCACGTGGTAAGCCTCTTTCATCGGTGGTATAATCATATATGTGGTCTATTCTTTCAAGCGTATAGCGATCCCAAGCGGCAAAGACGATAACGTGCGAACATTCCTGCATGCATTCGGGATTTAAAGCTCCTGCACTTAGCTTCTCCTTGATTTCCTGATTCTCAACTAAGATAACTTTGAAAGGTTGTAAACCGGATGATGTAGGAGCCAAGCGTGCTGCTTCCACAATTTTGTCTATGTCCTCTTTACTTACTTTTTTGCTTGGATCGTATGCTTTAACGGCATGCCTCCATTGTAAATCTGCTAATAATGCCATAATTTTATTCTTCTGAAATAATTGTTAGTAATATAATAAACAGTGCAGGTTATGCCTGCGCAATTTTTTTGTTATCGTTTATTCTTTTTGCCCCGTACAAGTATGCTTACCAGACCCGTTACAATCTTTCTTATGGATGATATCCAATATCTTCTCAACCGATTCTTTGAGGGCTTTCAGCTCTTCCATAGGTACTTGCATGGACGCCATTAAGTTTTCGGGTAGGTGTTTCGCTCTTACTTTTAGCTCCTCCCCAACCTCTGTCAGTGTTATGTTTACGACACGTTCATCGCGGGTGCTCCTGCTTCTTGATACGATTCCTTTCTGTTCCAACCTTTTCAACAACGGAGTCAGCGTACCACTATCCAATCTCAACTTCTCACCAATCTGATTTACCGTCTGCTCTTTATGCTCCCACAGCACCAACATAACCAAATATTGGGGGTAGGTTAAATCGAGCTGATCTAAGAATGCCCGGTACTGGTTTATGATTTCTTTGGCCAGTGCATAAACCGGAAAGCATACCTGATTCTCCAACTTTAATAAATCTGTCATTTCTTTCTTTATTTTCCGCTGCAAAGATAGGTGATAATATATTGCGCACAATATAATTGGATAAAATATTATATAATAAAATTTAATTGTCTGTCTATATATTGTGGATTCATTTAAACTGTCTGCAAAATTAAAGAATATTATAACCGGAGCTTTTGTGAATGATACACCGAATAAAAAAAACATCAAACGGAGTGAGAAATAGTGGTGTAATTTAATCTGCTAAGGAGGTTTGCTTATAGAAGACTGAAGAGAAATTTTGGGGTATTTACTTTGTAATTTTGTTTTTTATAATTTTTAAAGTAAATATTTTAGAAAATATTACTTGTTCATTTATAGGTGTTTACCTGTTTTTTTAGCGTTAAACTGAAAAAGTCTTTGTCTGCTTGCTGAAAACCTTTTTATTTTATGCTTGCAAAAGGAATGAAATGGTATCTCGTAGAAAAATTATGAATAGCCAAAATATAAAAAACCAACACTATAGTCACGCCAAACCTCCCACTGAAGAGGCTCCCTAATCTTCTTATGTATAATTAAAATTTTGTTAGTGCCGCATACTTATGATACTTGTTTTTCAGGTATGCGGTTTTTCTAGCGTAGGGCTCTGGTTCTCGTATGCAAGGGCTTTGCTTCTTGTACCGAAGGGCTGCGGTTTTCCTACCGGAGGGCTCTTGTTTTGTATCCCGAATATCATAAATAATCAACTATTAAAATAAAATGAATGTCATGAAACAGACAATAACTACTACTCACATTTGTGGGCGTTGCAAATGCGAACTTCCATTGGAAGAATTTTATATTAACAAAAAGTCTCAACGTCCAGATAACTACTGTAAGGAGTGTCGCAAGGAAACTAGCCGTACTCAGCGTAAGAATAGTAAGGCTTCAAACTCGGTGGAAGAGACCCGAAAATATCCGGTGATCACCGAAATTCAGGATCGTGAATCGAGGATGAAACTCATTATGCATGCGTTGGAAGTGGTGCGCGAAAGCATTGAGCGGAAACGGAGGAAGCGTTCCAGAGGCGAATACTTTAATACAGAAAACTAAATAACCACATAATAATTATGTCAAAGATAAAGAAGCGGGGATTGGATTATTTCCCCATGAGTACCGAATTTGTACGTGATCGCCTTGTACACCGCATTATGAAGCGTGAAGGCGATGCGTCGTTCACCGTGCTGGTGGATGTGTTTTCATACATCTATTCCAGTGAGGGCTATTACGTTTGTGTCGACGATCTTTTCTATGAAGATCTTGCGGCCAATCTTTATGAGAAGAACGCGGATGATGTGAGACGTATTGTTCAGCTAGCTTTGGAGTATGGCATTTTTGATGCCGGACTTTTCGAGAAGAAAAAGATTCTGTCTTCTGCCGAGATACAGCGGCAGTATTTGTTTAGCACCAAGCGTCGGCTGGGTTCGCGGATGGAGCCTTGCTACTGTCTCTTGTCCGATGGAGAACTGTTAAGGGCATCCGAGAAAACTGATGAAGAAAAAATAGCTTCTGATAGTGCTGTGAAAGGCATTGGACGTGCCGAACCTCAAACTGATGATTTATCGGATAACGATGATGATGTAACATTTACCCCCATAAATGTTACATCAAGTACACATAGCATAGCACAGCATAGCATAGCACAGAATAGAAAAAACTCCACCCTCAATCCCTCCTCAGGAGGGACGGGATTTGAGGAGAGGAGAGAGGAAGTTCCCTTAAACAAACTAGAGGGTGATTCTGAAACGGGCAATTTTGAATCAGGTGGCTTTGAAACGGGTCATTCTGAAGCAGGTAACTCTATGGCAGGTCATTCTAAGATGGGTAATCTTGAAGCAGGTCATTCTGAAGCATCTCATTTTGAAGGGAGGCATTCTGAAGGGGAGCATTTTAAGACATGTAATTCTGAAACGGGTAACTTTAAAACGGGTGCCTCTGAAACAGGCAATTCCTTATTCGGTAGCAGCGGCGGGAGTAATGTAGCGGGAGAAGTCAAGTCGGCTACTGCAAAGCAAGTCTGGACGGATGAGGCTATAGGCAGCCTACAAGCTCCTGTCGACGGTATGCAACGTAATCTTAGCGGGTTGGTCTTTAGTATGCGGCAGTATCATGTGCCCCCGGGCGAGCAATATGCGGTTATTCGAAGGAGTAATTACGGGGTTATCGGGCATCCCGTTTGGAAAGGTTTCTGTGTCTTACGTGAGAGCCATGGCAAAATCCACATGCCGGGGCGCTATCTGTTGAGCCTATGTTGCAGTCGGAGTTATAAAACGGCAGAGACGGATAAGGACAGACAGCGGGCACAAACAAAGTATTGTACAACTTGATTACTGATAATGATTTGAGTAAAGGAGCTGATCAGGCTATTTGTAAATTCATTAACGCAACTTGTTAACGCGGTTTTATATATTTGGGAGTATGTTTAGGCGTGAAGTGTTATCTTTGTATTGTCGTTAAGCTTAAGACATGAATCGATTAGTTTACTTAAAATTATTTTATTATGGCAGTAATTTACAAACCATTCCAATCCTCTTTCAAAAACAAAGCTGGATTGAAACTCTTTTATCCGCGTGTGGTGCAAACACGCAATGTAAGTACGGAAGCGATTGCCCGTGAAATAGCAGGATACTCTTCACTCTCATCCGGTGATGTGAAAAACACCATCGACAATCTGGTAACCGTGATGAGTCAGCACCTGCAATCATCGGAGAGTGTCACCCTGGACGGTTTCGGATCGTTCAGAATCACTATGAAATCGGGAGGCAAAGGTGTGGAAAAAGAAAAGGACGTATCCGCTGCACAAGCTAAGATGCAGATCCGCTTCCTTCCCGCCTACACCCGTAATCCAAATCGCAGTATCGCAACCCGTTCGTTGGTGACCGGTGTGAAATGTGTACGTTTCGATCTTGTCGATCAGGCCGGTAGTGGGGAAGTCCCTGGAAACGGAGATAACGGGAATAATGGTGGCGGAAACGGCAAAGACGATAATCCGCTGGGTTAATAATTTAGAAAAAGCAGAAAGGAGGTATTAAGTTATGGCTATGAAAAAAACGACTTGGGATCTTGTATTTAAGGTGATTATCGCTGTGGTTTCGGCGCTTGCCGGAGCCTTGGGAGCGGGAGCTACCAACCTTTAATAAGGGCTGTGATCTAGTGTAAGGTTTCTCTTTTTGCGCGCGAAAAAAGAGGAACCTTTTTGGGTTGTAATTGGGGAGTGATGAGTAAACTTTCATGTTTGCTATAAAAACTTAAGAGAGAGTTCCTTCAGCAAACAGATGAAGGAGCTTAGTATTATTCAATAATGATAACTAGACTTAAATATGTGAAATTGGTGAAAAACATTGTGCTATTTTTAGCATATGGATTAAGCTCTTGTAGCTATTACTGGAATTAGATGCTCATCGTGTATTCCCTAACATTCGAGTGCTGGATCTCTGCGCTATAATAATTAACAATGTGGAAATGATTTTATCGGTATAAGATTGAAAAAGAATGAGTAAGAATGTCATTGAGATCATTTTTATTAGAAAATTATTAATTTAATTGAAAGTATTTATATGTAAATTTATTTGTTTAGCAAATATTCACTAACTTTGTTAACAGTGAACTTTTGTTTTACATTTTGTGTATTGGTGAATTAAGGTGCAATCTGAAAGGTGCACATAAAGAGTAGATATTAATAGTTGAAAATAAATAAAAATATGTTTTATATACAACCAACGGAAAAATGGATTGACGAAGTTGTAAATGTTATTAACGAAAATCGTTTGAATCCTGAAGATTCAAAATTCATGATGGCTTTTTTCTCTTCCATGGATTCAGAATTTGTTGATTACTTTCTTCGTAATAAAATGCAAATATCTTCCTTTAGTGGACATAATTTCCATATATTTACGCCTTTAATATTTGAAGAGAAAGTTATTCCAGATGAAGAATGGCGGACTATTAGAAATGAATTTAAAAATTCAGGAATTCCTATAAGCACAGAACCTACATTTATCTTCTTTAATATTTCAGAATCAAAGCAAAATAGATATGAACCACATTTTTTTGCAGGCTTTGAATGTACTACATTTAATGAATTTCCGAGAAAATTAAAGAATGCGATAGATAAGAGTATTGAGATTAAAAATACCAATCAATTAAGCAAAAAACTTATAGAGGTTTTTTGTAGTAAAAATATTATTCCAATTGATAAGGTTGACAATATATTGAGGGAGACTATTAGTTGTAGATTACCTCAAGCTAAAATTTTCATAAGCCATTCAAGCATTGATAAACCATTTGTTCATAAATTGTCCAAAGAATTGTCCAAAGATTCTTCATTAAAATTTTGGATTGATGAAAATGAAATATTAGCAGGAAACGATATTCAAGAGACTATTTCTAGGTCATTAAAAGAGATGGATTATTTATTGCTTGTGATTTCAGAGAATTCCATAAAGTCACCTTGGGTTAATTTTGAAGTGTCACAGTTTATAGGCTTTGCTGAGAATAATAGGGTAATTCCAATTATTTTATCAAAAGGACAAAAATTCTCAGACCCAATAAATAATTTGATTAGACGATTAAAATATATAGATTTTTCAAATGAGAAGAATTGGAATGAAAGTATTACTTCCATAAAGTTGGCACTATCAAAAAAGACTTGTAATGAAAGTCTATTCAATGAAGTCGAAGTTAACTTTAATGACGCTGTTGATAATGCTGTTATAGGAAATAATAATAAAATAACTATTAATCAAATAAAGAAAAAAGTTGTTCAAAAATATCCTGAAAATTGCATTGGTGCAGATACGGTCAAGGCAAATTATATCGGATATCTAATAGAACGTTATAATGTATATAAAAAATATGAGTTAGCAAAAGATCAAGTAAATTATAGTATATTTGCGAGCCATTTAAAAAGACGTTATAAAATAGCACCTACGCGAACTTTATATAACTTACATATCAATAAATTTGATGAATTGTCAAGTTACATTCAATCAAGGATTGATCAAACAAAACTTGCAAAAATCAAAGGAAAAGGGCATAAGAATTATTCAACTTTTGAAGAATTTGAAAAAGAACAAAGATAACGTTATTTCTCAAAGGAAATTTAATCCAATAAAAGCTGACAATATTTACTTTAACGTGAGTGTGTTTGCTGTTATCTTAAATACTTACATGCATCTTCTAAACGATATTCGGGTGAACACTCAAAGAGATAATTCAAAAGATTCAAATGGCCTGCTCCAAAGATGACAAGGATTCTATCAGATGGCTTTGCATCAACCCGTTGAATGTTTCTGAATATTCTTAGATTCCTATTGAACCATCGTCCGGTTTCAAAGTCTACGCCGGTATAGTCATAAGGGGTCGATTCATATTTAAAGTGGCCTATCAGATAGTTACCAAGGCTTTTCTCTACATTCTCTTTCTTGTTCAGCTCTAGTAACTCAGAGATAATTCCCCTTTCCTTAAATATGCTTTTTGGCTCAAACGCTTTTATTGAATCGGGATGCTCACTAAAACTTTTCTCAAAATTGATATATTCTTTGGTGCTTTCATCGTCTAGCAGTTTCTCAATTTTATCGTAGGTATTACCCCATTCATCTACACAATACAACTTCTTTATGCCCATCTTTTTAGCTAAACGGAACCCGATCTGTTGGTCTTCGCTTCTTTTCAAATCATATTTCCCTGCTATGTATTCCTGATATAACGAATCTATTTTAGTCTGTGCTTTGTGAGGTCTGGAAAAAACGGATGATACCCACCCAGCTAAATCGGTGATACCCGTTCACTTTAATGCACGATTCAGTAGGCGTTACAAAAATAGTTATTTTTTTCTCATGCTTTCACCAGTAAGCAAAAAACGCTGTGCTGTATGCACGATTCTGTCCAAAACAGCATCTGCCACGGTGGTGTTTGCATCCAGTATTTCATACCAGTCTTCCACTGCCAGTTGACTTATAATGATGGTTGCCTTCCGTGCATGCCTGTCTTCAATCATCTCCATCAGATCAAGCACCTGTTGACCGTCCAGTTTCTTTATCCCAAAGTCATCCAGTATCAACAGGTCCGTTTGCGCCGTTTTGTCGAAGAATCGCGGTAAAGTGGCTTCCATACGTGCAACGGCAATCTGTTCGAAGAGCTTCTGTATTCCGTAATACCTGACCTTGAAGCCGGACAGACAAGCCTGATACCCGAGTGCGGTAGCGAGCCAGCTTTTGCCTGTTCCTGCCGCCCCCGTAATGATAACAGGAACTCCTTGTTTGATGTATTCACCTGTGGCAAGACGCAGGATGAGTGTCTTGTCAAAGCCGCGTGAAGCATCGAAGATCAGTTCTTGGACGGATGCATGGTATCGGAAGTGCGCTTCTTTAATCAGGCGGGTGTTACGATTTTCTTTCCGCCCGTCATATTCCGCCTGCAGAAGTAGTTGTAGCCCGTCTGCCAGAGAGAGTTCCGCTACTCTGCGGGTTTCCAGTAAAGATGTCCAGCAGTTTGCCATTCCGGGCATTCTCAGACTTTTGAGTTGATTTGCAATTTCATCCATTTTTAATTGTTTTTTTAGTTAGACGTTGAACAGTTATTTAAACTCGCTTTTACCTCTTATATTCCGGTGTTCTTTAGGAGGGGACAGACTTTCCGCCCGGCTCTGATCCAGTTCGTCAAGCCCCCTGCATTTGCTTTTCACTAAGTTGTTTATGAACGGATAGTTATAGCGCTGACACTGCAAAGACGTTTCACAGGCCCTCTGGAAGAGGAGAGGATCGGTTGCCCTGGCCAGATGAAGTAGTCCGTCGCAGCTCTTATAATAGACCTCTTCAGGCTGTGCGGCGGTCAGAAACATATAACGTACCACTTCTCCAAACTCAGCCATAATGGAAGACGCCCTATTGATATAATGCTCCTTAGAACGCTCCCGATATGCTTTGGCGTGGGAAGCCAAATGCTCGTTGATAAGGGTATATTTACCTTCAGCATAGACTCTTGGGTGTGTGGCTATACATTCTTGCCCACTGAAGACTTTGACAAGGGTACGCGTATAGATAACCTTAACCTGTCGGTGAATATATGTGTAGGGTACCGAGTAGTAATGCTTGTCGCGTCCCAGGTAGATACAACCGTTGATTCCCACCTTCAGGCTCGTGTAGCTCTTTATTTGGAAACCTTGTTCGGGTAGAGGCTTTAAGGCCGGTTTTTCTATGGCCAGAAAATGTTCCTCACGGGAGTAAGGGTGCTGCTGCATGCGTTTGCGGTTGTGCGCTTTCATTTTTTCTGCGATGGCAGTGTTGAGCTCCTCCAGCGAATAAAACCTCATATTCCGAAGTTCGGCATATACGCGCTGATAGACCAGCTTCACATGGTTTTCCACCGTGGATTTGTCTTTCGGCTTGCGTGGACGTGCGGGAAGAACCACACAGCCGTAATGGTTGGCAAAATCCTCCAGTATCCTGTTGATATCAGGCTCGTATGGATCAGACTTAACCACCGCGGCTTTCAGATTGTCAGGAACCAGTATTTTGGGCACACCTCCTATTGCCTCAAGAAAGCGCATGACGGCATAGACGAAGTCTTCACTCTTCTGCGAAGGGACTGCAAGAGCATAGCCGTAGTCCGTACAAGGCAAGCTAGCTACAAAGGTTTGAGGACGTACAATCTCTCCCGTCTCACGGTCGATGTATTCCAGCGTATCCCCGGCAAAGTCAAGATAGCCTTTTTCCCCGGGCACATAAAGATCTTTCAAAATAGTCGAAGGACGTTCTTTGGCCTTGCTATTCTGACCGTAGTGATAGCGGAACTGGGTTAACTGGTAGCCATTGGGATTCTCAAGGATGTATTCTTCCCAGAGTTTTTTCAGAGTGACATGTTTATGTCCCATTTGTCGCTCAAAATAAGGGAGCTTGAACTTAAATGTTTCAAAACGGTCGTCAACGTATGCGGGATGTCCTCCAGTCATACGATACTCAAGCACCGGGTCTTCCAGTTCCAAAAGTTCAGTGAGCTTCATGCGGTCTTCAACAGCCCTGCGGACATATTTGTTGACCGTCTCTTTATTCAAGCTCAGATTATCTGCAATCTTGCGGTTAGAAACTCCATCTAAATGTTGACGTAATACTTGTTTTATCTTACTCATTTCTTTCGTTTTACCTGCCATGGCTGAATCGTTTAGTGAAATGCCTGCAAAATAAAAAAATGAATGGCAATGCTCCGACTTTTTGAGAAAGCAATCTGAGTGAACGGCAATGCTCCGTTTCGGGTTGATTTCCAAAAGATTGGAAAGCTAAAGTGAACGGCAATGCTCCGTTTTATGAGTCATTTTCCTGTCTTGGATGATGACTGGGTGGCAATGCTCCGTTTTTTTGCTCGGTTTTGCTCATTTTCTTAAGAAATGAACGGGAATGCTCCGTTTTTTAGGCCCGTTTTAATCCGTTTTTAGGGATATTTAAAATCGGTTTTATGGGTGGGAATACTCCGATTTATCCAGAGGTCTCTCTATTACGATAATGGTAGGTTTAAACTTGGCTAACTTACTTACCAAATCGTTAATCTCGTCTTGGTATTTGGGCTCTAACACGTCTATTTGGTTATCATCAGTATATTGTACCTTGTCTAAATTTGGATAACTGAAATGAAAAGTTCCTAATGTTAGAACTGGTATTTTATCTTGTGCAGCAACAGGTAATAGCAGCAGGGCAAACAGAAGTAAGAAGAGTGCTTTTCTCATTTTAAGATTTTGATTTTAGATGACAAATCTACTAATAAATAATTGAAAATCAATATCGCACTTCTTTGCTTTTCCGGCTATGCATAAAAACAATCCCGCTCAAAACAAAAGTTCTGAGCGGGATTAGTGTTCAAGTTTGATAAGGCATTAAATGCCTACTTTATGTCTTTAGTCGAATGTTCCGTAGCGGGTAGGTAATAGTTTCCGGTCGCCAAGCGTGTTGTCAACGCGAGCCACGTTTACCCAGAACTTATTATCCCGTACGCTTTGGATGGGGTATGCCGCTTTCTCACGCGAATAAGCATGCTCCCAATTATCCGAAACCACTTCATATTCAGGATGGGGAGCGTTGACCAATACGTTATCGGCGCTACTGGCTTCCCCTTCTTTTACATCCTTAATTTCGTTCCAGATGGATAGCATGGAGTCGACAAAGTTATCCAACTCGGCGAGACTTTCGCTTTCAGTTGGCTCTATCATTAATGTTCCGTGCACAGGGAAAGACAGGGTAGGAGCATGATAACCATAATCCATCAGTCTCTTGGCGATATCGTTCTCCGTTATGCCGGTCTCTTCAAATATCTTTCTACATTCTAAAATGAGTTCGTGCCCTACAAAGCCGTTCTCTCCACGATAGACTACGCCGTATGTGTCTTGCAGACATGCAGCAAGGTAGTTGGCATTCAGAATGGCTATTTTGGTAGCACGGGTCAAACCTTCTATTCCCATCATGGCTACGTAACCGTAAGGGACGAGCAAAAGGCCGGCACTTCCAAATGGAGCGGAGGCTACTTCGTTGGTAGAGTTACCAAAGAACGGATGTCCCGGTAAGAATGGTATCAGATGATCGGCTACACAAATGGGGCCTATTCCGGGGCCGCCACCGCCATGAGGCGAAGCGAAGGTCTTGTGCAGATTCAGGTGGCAGACATCGGCTCCGATAAATCCCGGATTGGTGAGTCCCACCTGCGCATTCATGTTGGCTCCATCCATATAGACTTGTGCCCCGAAGGAGTGTATAATCTGGCATATCTTGACGATTTCCGTTTCGAATATTCCATGTGTAGAAGGATAGGTGATCATCAATGCCGCCAGGTTATCTTTGTTCTCTTCTGCTTTGGCGCAAAGATCTGCCATGTCTACATTGCCCTGTTCGTCGCAGGCACAGATGATAGGCGTGAAGCCGGCTTGTACTGCCGAGGCAGGATTGGTGCCGTGGGCTGATGCCGGAATGAGCACTTTGTTGCGGTGACCTTGACCAATACTTTCCAGGTATGAATGAATGACACGCAATCCGGTGTATTCTCCTGCTGCACCCGAATTGGGTTGGAAGCTGATGCCCGAAAATCCGGTGATGGCTTTCAGCATCTCGCCGAGATTGTGGATCATTTCGCTATAACCCTCAACTTGATCTTCAGGAGCAAGAGGATGCACGCCCATAAATTCCGGTCGACTGAGCGGTAATAGTTCTGAAGCGGCATTCAGCTTCATTGTGCATGATCCTAAAGAGATCATTGATTGAGCTAAAGAGATGTCTTTACGGTCGAGGCGTTTGATATAGCGCATCATTTCCGTCTCGGTATGGTATTTGTGGAATACTTCGTGAGTGAGATAGGGGCTGCTACGTCTGAATTCTTTGTCAATGTGACTATTCGTTGTGACATTCTCCACTCTTGTCCAATCGCTTCCTGCTGCAATGGCAAATATCGAAATCAGTGTGTTGACGGCCGATATATTGGTAGTTTCATCAATGCTCATCCCCACATCTCCGTTTGCAAAATACCGTAAATTGACTTCTTTGCTCAATGCGATTGTTTGTATTTGTTGTGCAGAGATATTTTCGGGAAGACTAAAACGAAGGGTATCAAAATAGCGGGCGTTAATCTGGGTATATCCAAGTTTTGTAAGTTGCTTTTCCAGGCAGACCGCTATGCTGTGGATTCGTTCGGCGATATTATGTAACCCTTCCGGCCCGTGGTATACGGCATAGAAGCCGGCCATCGTTGCCAGTAGTGCTTGTGCCGTGCAAATGTTGGAAGTAGCTTTTTCGCGCTTGATATGTTGCTCGCGTGTTTGCAGTGCCATACGATAGCATAACTTACCGTACTTGTCTTTTGATTGGCCGATAATTCGTCCCGGCATGCTGCGCTTATATTCATCTTTCGTTGCAAAATATGCAGCAGAGGGGCCTCCATAATACACCGGTACGCCGAGGCGTTGTGTACTGCCGAAGACGATATCCGCTCCCCATTCTCCCGGAGGAGTGAGTAGCACGAGGCTTAAGATATCTGCTGCTACAGCTACCTTGCTTCCGTTTGCATGTGCTTTTTCTACAAAAGCGCGGTAATCTTCCACATTCCCGTCGGCATTGGGGTATTGCAATATGCAGCCGAAAGTGTCGGGCGTGAAATCGAAATCGGCATACTTACCTGTGCGGATCTCTATATTCTGCGGGATGGCACGTGTCTGCATTACAGCCAATGTCTGGGGGAAGATATTCTCATCGACAAAAACGACGTTGGCGCCACTCTTCTGCATCTCACGCGACCGCAGATTGTACATCATTGTCACAGCTTCCGCAGCGGCGGTTGCTTCGTCCAATAAAGAAGAATTGGCAAGAGGCATTCCTGTAAGATCGGATACAGCCGTCTGAAAATTGATGAGTGCTTCTAATCGTCCTTGCGATACTTCGGTCTGATACGGAGTATATGATGTGTACCATACCGGATTCTCGAGTACATTACGTTGGATAACAGCAGGAGTAATCGTGTTGTACCAACCCATTCCAATGTAAGTGGCATAAAGCTTATTCTTTGCAGCAAGTTCACTAATGTGCTTCCCGAACTCATATTCTGTCAGAGTGGGTGGAAGTGAAATTGTCTCTTTTAAGCGAATATTTGCCGGAATAACTTTATCTATGAGTTCGTCCAAACTGTTCACTCCAATTTTATGAAGCATGTGTTCTTCGTCTTTATGACTAATGCCAATATGACGACAAGCTAAAAGATCGGTTTTCATATTTTTAAGATTATTACCTAATTATACTTTGGGTGGTTTTTTACGTGCTTTATATACTCCGGAAAAAGGGATTTTCGACCTTTTCAATACCTATGGTGGTTGGTGCGCCGTGACCCGGATAAACAATTGTTTCGTCGGGTAAGACAAACAACCGGCTACAGATATGCTCTATTAATTCATCGAAATTTCCTCCGGTAAGATCGGCTCGTCCGATGCTGCCTTGAAACAGTACATCTCCGGAAAACATGCAATGATCGGTGGCGCAATAAAATACTAAGCTTCCCGGTGAGTGTCCCGGAACATGTATTGCTTCCAGTTTTGTATTTCCAAAGGTTATGATATCGCCGTCATGTAGATATTTTCCAATCGGTGCGGGCGTTTCCTTCCATTCAAACCCGAACATGCGGGTTTGCTTCGGTGCTTCTTCCACCCAGAACTCGTCAGCTTGATTGGCTTCTATAGGCAGGTTATATTGCTCTGATGCAAAGCGGTTGCCAAATATGTGATCAAGATGCAGGTGAGTATTGAGAATGTGCTTTACCTTTAGCTTTTTGCCTTCGATAAAGTTTTTTAGCGCTTGCTTCTCTTCTTCATAATAACATCCCGGATCAATTATTATAGCTTCTTCTGTGTCGTCCCATATAATGTAACAGTTTACGGGAAACATGTTAAATTCAAATCTCTTTATTTTCATAAGATGTGTTCATTATTGAATGCAGACATTAGGGAGCTGCATAAACTACTTTTTTGGTCTCGAAAAAGTCCTCTTCGAAATAATCTTTCAAATCGTAAATAGCGACTTTATGTTTAAAGAGCGTAATCTCATTTTCCAATTCTCCTCCTTTGAGGCAGATCAGTCCATTGGGTAACGCATTTTGTTGATGCTTATCAATATTCTTACGTATGATTTTCAATAGGTCGGGCAACGGCATTACAGCGCGACTCACCACAAAGTCGAAAAGCTGGTTCTCTTCTTCGGCTCTTGCATGCCTGAAGGTGACGTTCTCCAGTCCTATGCTATTGGCAACTTCCGTAGCGACACGTACTTTCTTCCCGATGCTGTCCACTAGATGGAATTTTACTTCGGGAAACAGTATGGCGAGTGGGATGCCGGGAAAACCACCTCCCGTACCCAAGTCCATTATGCGGGTATTGGGAGTGAAGCGTATAACCTGAGCTATTCCCAGTGAATGGAGCGCGTGGTGCTCGTATATATTGTCTATGTCCTTACGTGAAATAACATTTATTTTAGCATTCCAATCTTTGTATAAATCATATAGGGCAGCAAATTGCTGCTTTTGCTTTTCCGTTATATTTGGGAAATACTTTAAAATAATCTCCATAAATGCTGTGTAGTCTTACTATTTTATTTCTTTTAAAATGGGTTGTTCTTTTTTTAGCAAGCGGTCTATCACCTCATAAGGTAAAGTGATTTTTACGGTTCCCATAGCGTATGGGGTAATTTCGTAAACGTTATAAAAGAAGGTGATGCCATACTTTGACAGATAGAAGTTTTCTGTCGGTTCTAAATCTCCGGTACTGGTATATCCCATGTCTTCCAATGCCTGATGTGTTGCCACCTTATTATCTGTCATAAGCTGATTCCATAGCAAGTCTGTGAGAGCCTCTTTGTAGTCCTCGCCCTCAAACAGATCATCAAGATGCAATGGTCGTAGAGTTTTTAAATCAATATTATAGAAAGTTGAAGAATACATTCCGTGTGCACCTCCGGTATATTCACTATAATCCACCCGATAAACAAGTAGGCTTTTTTGGTATAGTTGGACGTGACCTTCTACGTTTTTGTAATAAGAATACCATGACAAGATTGCTTTCTTATCTTCATTGTCCGCTTCATCTTTCTTGTACATTGGCTCGAGGTCTCTACGGTAATCCGTCACATATTTCTGGGTATATTTTTGGATTGCCGTTTTGGGAGGCAAAATTGCAAATGTATCTCCTAAACACGCAGATAAAAAGATTGTATTCAAGCTGTCCTGAGTCTTTTTATCTGTCGATTTTATAATGTATTGAAAGTTGATTATAAGATTGCAGCCTGGCTTTGCTGTATCGCCGAATAAGTGGACCGTCTTATTTATCTGGATACTATCGAAGTTTAAATTTCCGGCATTTTTGTCTCCTTTGTTTGTACATGATACAAAAAATATACATACTGTAAAGAATAGCGTCAGAAGACTTACATATTGCTTTTTCATGTCAGTTATTTATTAATTTTAAGTTGTCATTAATAGCTTCCTTATCCACAAATATAAATCTTAATTCGCTAATATAAACTATAAAATAGAAAAAAGATATTTGGATACTCTAGGGTAAACAAATCCTTTGTTATCTTTGTTTTAAGATTGCATCTTCTTATATTTTAAGGCTTTTATGCTTTATTCTGAAACACATTAATGAGCTTATCTCTGCGTAAAAGATGCTTGGTCCTTTTTCATAACAAGGTTATAGATAAAAAAATGGGTGATATTATAAAGAAGTCATTTCCTGTGTTAAATATGCATTGTGCCGGATGTGCCAATAATGTAGAAAAGTCCGTTAGGCATTTGGCTGGAGTGAAAGAGTCCTCGGTTAATTTTGCAAGTAATTTGCTGTTAGTTTCTTATGATTCTGAGCAACAGACACCGGAAAGCATTCGTTTAGCAGTTGTAGCTGCCGGATATGATCTTATCGTGAATGAAGATCACATGGAAGAACGTCTGGAGGAAAAACGACAAAAGAGCTACCGTGCTTTGAAGTATCGTGTCATCGGTGCTTGGATTTTCTCTGTTCCATTATTAATCCTTTCCATGGTGTTCATGCATTCGCAGTTTTCGAGCATCATCCAGATGATATTGACCATCCCTGTTTTGGCAATCTTTGGTACTCCTTTCTTCGTGGGTGCATGGAAGCAGTTGCGTTTGCACAGGAGTAACATGGACACATTGGTGGCGCTAAGTACTTCAATTGCCTTTCTGTTTAGTGTATTCAATACGTTTTTTCCTGAGTTCTGGATTGCCAGAGGACTGGAACCGCATGTTTATTATGAGGCATCGGCTGTTATTATTGCTTTTGTCCTGACGGGCAAATTAATGGAAGAAAGCGCCAAAGGCAATACTTCCATTGCCATACGTAAGCTGATGAAGCTTCAGCCTAAGACTGCCCGTGTCATAAATAGTGACGGGCTTGAAGAAGAAGTGCTGCTGGACTCGCTACGCGTGAATGATCTGATTAGTGTGCGTCCCGGTGAGCAAATCCCTGTTGATGGTTGCTTGGTGGAAGGTACGTCTTATGTGGATGAAAGTATGATTACCGGAGAGCCTTTACCTGTTGAAAAGAAGGTTGCTTCTGAGGTTCTTGCGGGCACAATAAATCAAAAAGGTTCTTTCGTTATCCGTGCGGCTAAGGTCGGTCGTGAAACGGTTTTGGCAAATATAATCCACATGGTGCAGGAAGCTCAGGGCAGTAAGGCTCCTGTGCAAAGAATAGTAGATCATGTGACGGGAATATTTGTGCCGGTGGTACTGGGTTTGTCGGTACTGATTTTCGTATTATGGATGGGCTTTGGCGGTATGGATGTGCTGTCCCGGGCCATATTGTCGGCTGTGTCGGTATTGGTGATTGCTTGTCCCTGTGCTTTAGGCTTGGCTACTCCTACGGCTTTAATGGTGGGTATCGGTAAGGCTGCCAGTGAGCATATCTTGATAAAAGATGCAGTAGCTTTAGAGCTGATGCGAAAGGTGAATGTGGTGGTGCTCGATAAGACCGGAACATTGACTGAAGGTCGTCCGACTGTTGTTGGGTGGCTTTGGGCGGAAGCGCAAAAAGCAAATCTGAAGAACATCCTTTTGGCAGCGGAACTAAAATCGGAGCATCCGCTTGCCGGAGCAATCATTGCTGCACTTCAAAGCGAAGATGTGACTCCCGCGACTGTTGATTCTTTTCAGAGTATCACAGGGAAAGGTATAAAAGTAAGGTACGATGGGGCTGATTATTGGGCAGGGAGCCATAAGCTGCTCAAGGATTATGCAGCCGGACATTCGGAACTTCTAGGTCAGGAACTGGTGGAGTTTGAGTCGGATGGTTGCAGTATGGTTTATTTTGGTTGTGATAATGAGTTGTTGGCTGTTGTGGCCATAAAAGATAAGATAAAGGACACCTCTGCAAGTGCCGTTCAGCATCTGCAAGATCAAGGTATTGATGTATATATGTTGACCGGTGATGGTGAGCGTACTGCTATGACGGTTGCCCGGAAACTTGGTATAAAGCATTACATAGCTGATGCTCTGCCGGATGATAAGGATCTCTTTATACGTGAACTTCAGTTGCAAAGAAAGACGGTGGCAATGGTGGGTGATGGCATCAATGACTCGCAAGCTTTGGCTCGTGCCGATGTGAGTATTGCGATGGGGAAAGGAACCGATATTGCAATGGATGTGGCGATGGTCACTTTGATGACTTCTGATTTGTCTCTATTGCCCACGGCAATCAGTCTTTCACGTCGTACCGTGCATCTCATTCATCAGAATCTTTTCTGGGCGTTTATTTACAACCTCATAGGAATTCCTATTGCGGCAGGAATACTGTATCCGATCAATGGAGTTCTTCTCAACCCTATGCTGGCGAGTGCCGCCATGGCGTTTTCGAGTGTGTCGGTTGTATTGAATAGCTTGCGTATCAGGCGATAATACTTTAATAAGCTCAGAGGACTTTGTTATAATAAGCGAAATGTTTTGTGTACATTAGGCGGTAACATTAGACACAGATGACTTTAGTATAATAAGCAAAGTCTTTTGTGCATCAGATGATAATACTTTAATAAGCTCAGATGACTTTGTTATAATAAGCAAAATGTTTTGTGTACATTAGGCGGTAACATTAGACACAGATGACTTTAGTATAATAAACAGAGTGTTTTGTATATCAGATGATAATATTTAAAGGAAATGGAATTACAGATTAATGATTGGGGACTTATTCCTTATGCAGATGCTTGGAACGAGCAGGAAATATTGTTTAATGGACTTGTACAAGCTAAGCAAAACAGTGAAAGCTATATAAATCATATCATTCTTTGCGAGCATCCTCATGTGTACACTCTTGGGCGTAGCGGCAAAGAGCAGAATATGCTGCTGAATGAGAAACAGCTCGAAGCCATCAATGCTTCATTGTATCATATTGATCGGGGAGGGGACATCACGTACCATGGTCCGGGGCAATTGGTTTGCTATCCCATTATCAATCTCGAAGAATATAGTCTGGGCTTGAAAGCATATGTTCACTTACTCGAAGAGGCGGTTATTGGCGTGTGTGCCGATTATGGCATTGTTGCGGGTAGATTGGACAATGCAACGGGAGTATGGTTGGATACCGGCACTCCGCGTGCCCGTAAGATATGTGCGATAGGAGTACGGAGCAGTCATTTCGTGACGATGCACGGATTGGCTTTCAATATAAATACGGATTTACGGTATTTCAGTTACATCCATCCTTGCGGTTTTGTCGATAAAGGCGTGACTTCCTTACAGCAAGAATTGAACCGTGAAATTCTGATGGATGAGATAAAAGACAAATTGGCTTCTAAGCTTAAAGTACTGCTGCTATCGGCAAATGCTCAGTAAGTTCTCTTAGGTTTATAGGCTTTGTCCGGATGATTTTCTTAATTATTTTCTAATGACTCTTCTGCTGATTTCCTTCTTCGGATGAGCATCCTTTTTTCGAGTGGGGTATTCTTCAGGTATGAAATTGATTGTTTCAATAAAAGCTTCTTTATGATAAAGAGGCTGCATTAGCATAGCAATAATCCTATTGATCTTTATTTCCTATTCATTAGGCGATCTCATTCAATTATATCACTGTCGGCTTTTTGTGAGTATTTTATATACTCTATGGATCGTTGTTGGGCATCGTCTGATAACTTTAAAGCAGAAGCAGAAGCAGAAGCAGAAGCAGAAGCAGAAGCAGAAGCAGAAGCAGAAGCAGAAGCAGAAGCAGAAGCAGAAGCAGAAGCAGAAGCAGAAGCAGAAGCAGAAGCAGAAGCAGAAGCAGAAGCGGCAATCTCATTATGAGATTGCCGCTTCTGCTTTATTCCGACCTGAGGATATGCCAAAGCTATTCTCAGAGTCTTTTCCCTATTTTAAGATGCTTTTGGACTGGCATTTGAGGGCATCTTTATTTTTTCAGCCATTTGTCAAGCCATTCAAAGAATGTGCGTTGCCATAATATACCGTTTTGAGGTTTCAATACCCAGTGGTTTTCATCAGGGTAAATCAATAACTCCGCAGGTATTCCACGCATCTTGGCAGCATCAAATGCAGCCATAGCCTGGTTTGCTAAAATGCGGTAGTCCTTTTCACCGTGGATGCAAAGGATAGGAGCGTCCCATTTATCAACAAATTGATGTGGTGAGTTCGCAAAGGTACGTTGTGCTACGGCATTTTGCTTATCCCAGTATGCTCCACCCATATCCCAATTGGCAAACCATTTTTCTTCAGTCTCCAAGTACTGCATTTCCATGTTGAAGATACCGTCATGAGCAATAAATGCTTTGAAACGTTTGTTGTGATGTCCGGCGAGCCAATACACTGAAAAACCTCCGAAACTGGCCCCAACGCATCCCAAGTGATCTCTGTCTACATAAGGTTCTTTTGCCATTTCATCAATAGCTGTGAAATAGTCTGCCATACACTGACCTCCGTAATCTCCGCTGATGGCTTCATTCCATTCTAAACCAAAGCCGGGGAGACCGCGACGATTGGGGGCTACGATAATGTAGTCGTGAGCCGCCATAATCTGGAAGTTCCAGCGGTAACTCCAAAACTGGCTTACCGGGCTTTGAGGGCCTCCTTCACAGTAAAGAAGTGTCGGGTACTTTTTATTCGGATCGAACTTGGGAGGATAAATAACCCAAGTCAGCATTTCTTTGCCATCGGTTGTCTTCATCCAGCGTGATTCCACTTTACCCATCTCTAATTGATCGTAGATGGCTTTATTCTCATAGGACAGCTGCTTGACGTTGGCGAAGGACTTACCTTTTCTAGTGTTGTCGATAGCATAGATTTCATCGCCGGCACTCATTGAATGACGCTTTGCAATTATCTTGTTGCCTGCCAAAGCTAAAGAACCATAATCGAATACCCCCTCTGTAAGCTGGGCTATATTATCTTTCTTTAAATCGACATTATAGATTTGAGTCTCACCATGCCATACACCATAGAAGAATATGCTTTTTGAATCTTTATTCCATAAGAATCCATCCACATTCGATTCGAAAGCTTTGCTTACAAAACGTTTCTCTCCGGTAGCCAGATTCATGATGAAGAGACGGTTTTGATCAGCTTCGTATCCATCTCTCTCCATACTTTGCCAAGCGATGTATTTACCGTCCGGTGAGTATTGCGGGTTGGTGTCATAGCCCTTATTCTCTTCGGTGATATTGATTGTCTTCTGATCATTTAAATCGTAGATGTAAATATCGGAATTAGTAGATAGGGCATAAGCCAATCCGGTTTTCTTACGGCAGGTATAAGCTACCTTATCTGAGGCAGGGCTCCACGCCAATTGCTCAATGCCGCCAAATGGTTTCATCGGACTTTCGTATGGTTCTCCTTGCAATACGTCCTTGATGTTGTGAATCGCACTTCCGTCGAAGTCTGCAACAAACGGATGGGGAGCTGTTGTCACCCATTCATCCCAATGTTTATACATCAGGTCGGTTATGATAATACCTGTAGCCTTAGGCAGATCAGGATGCTTATCGGCTGTGCTGTTTATCGTTTTGGTCTGCGAAACGAAAAGAAGTTTTTTCCCGTCGGGAGAAAAAGAGAAAGCTTCAATGTCACTTTCGTAATGAGTCAACTGTTTGCGTTCAGTACCATCGGGATTCATTTCCCATATCTGGTTACTGCCGCCTTCATTCGAGAGGAAGGCCAGTTTACTGCCTCCTTTTATCCAACTTACTTCATTTTCTTGCCACGGCGTCTGCGTAATCTGTTTGTTGCCGGTTCCATCGGCATTCATCACGAATACTTCCCGATTACTTTTATTCTCGGGCACACTGTAATACGCGACAGTATATGCTATCTGCTTTTCATTGGGAGACACAACTACTCCACCGATTCGTCCCATGGCCCATAAAGCTTCAGGTGATAGCCGCTGATTGGTAATTTTAATATCTGATTTCCCGATCAGACTCTTGTCCTGTTCTGTATTAGCTTGCACTTCCATGCAGGACGCTGACATGACTGCTGCTGACATAAGTAATAGTTTTATTGGTATCATATTTATGATATAATTAATATTAGTGGCGAAGATAGATATTTTCCTATATTTTTTTCTCTTTCCAATTTCCTTTCTTCATATAGATGTATGAGAAGAGTCCTATAAATGTGGCATAGATATGCTCAGTAGTCCAGCACAGGGCTACATTTCGGACTACGAGCACTATATAGGTCATGTAGAACATGTAAATGGTAAGCGCCGAAAATTCCAGTAGAAGAGCTGTACGGGTATTTCCGGTGCCTGATACCGCCTGGAAGTATATGTTGGCCGGTATCATGATGATGTAGGCTGAACAAAGCACCCAAAGCGAAGGTATTGAGGCCTCAATCAAGCCGGGTATATCGGTATAAATACCTATTACCAGATGGGGGAGTAGTGAGCACGCCAATGCTATGGGCAGAATAAAGGTGTAGGCAATGCGTATATGTTGTTTGATGGTTACTGCAACGTACTCAGCTTTTCCTGCACCGATCAGATTACCGGTTAACGAACTGCATGTGGAAGCATAAGCAATAATGATCATAAACATGATGCCCGACACATTACGAACAATGTTGGTTATTGCGAGCGGACGTTCGCCGAGGTGCTCCATAAACAGAAAAAACAAAAACCATGTTGACAACGAAATGAAATTTTGTATCATTGTCCATACCGAGATATTTAGAATATGTTTCAGCACCGAAAACTTTATGCCATCCAGTACGTTCAGCCCATACTTCTTGTAGTCTATATGATAGCGTGTATATAGGATAAAGAATATGACGGAAATCATTTCGGCAAGTGAAGAACCTATTGCAGCTCCCGCTATTCCGAGTGCAGGAAAACCAAACTTTCCGAAAATCAGGATATAATTGAATAGTACGTTTGAAAGTACCATTATAACCGAGTTAAGCGTTAATGTGCGGGTCTGGGTGGTGCCCACAAAAAATGCACGGAACATGATGCCAGCAAAAGAGAAGAAGAAGCCGAAAACCCTCCAGTTCAAGAAGCTGATGGCCGCCTTGTATACATGCTCAGAAGATACGATACGTTTAAGAATGATTGGCGAGAAATATTGGGATAGAAAGAACATAACCACAGCTAAGGCTAGTAAGAAATAAATCCCTTGGTAGAATATTCTTCCTATTTCTTTATATTGCCGCTCTCCGTTTCGTCTGGCTATAAGAATCTGCGAACCGATACTGAAGCCGTATGCGATCATAAAAATTGCGATATAGTAGACCCCTGCTATAGCCGATGCTCCCAACTCAACTTCTCCCACACGCCCAAGAAAAGCTGTATCAGTCATACCTATCATTTGTTCCATGACTAAACTGATCAGGACAGGAGTCGCGATATGTCTTATTTCTTTGTTTGAATATGCTGTTTTCATTAAGTTAGTATAATAAGCCTATGATGGTTGTTTGATGATGACTAAGGACAAATAAAGCCGGATAATAATATTAACCGGCTTTATCTTGTAAATATACGAAAAAAATATTATTTCTTTCCTTGTCTTGCCTTCTTCATTTCTTCCTGTTGTTTTTGCATTGCTTCGAGTCTCGCCGCAAAACCGCTTTGTTTGGTTTTCTTCGGGTCTTTTTTATTCATCTCGAGCTGAGCCAACAATTGTGCTTCATCCGTTGTCTTGCGAAGAACAATTGTGGTTAATACACTGATAAGGGTAGATATAAAGTAGTAATAGTTCAATCCTGCCGGATAGTCATTCAATATGAATAAGAACATTATAGGCATCAGGTAAGACATCCACTTCATTGCTGCCATTTGAGGTTGAGCACCTGTGTCTTGTTGCTGCATCATAAATTTAGCATTAAGAACATTGACAGCTGTCATCAACAGACAGAACAAGCTAAGGTGACTTCCTAAGAATGGGATATGGAATGGGAAATTCACGATAGCGTCGTATGTAGAAAGGTCGTCAGCCCACAAGAAGCTTTGTTGACGTAATTCTATAGCGCTTGGCACAAACATGAACAATGCCATAAGAATAGGGAACTGTATCAACATTGGCAAGCATCCACCCATTGGACTTACGCCGTACTGGCTATATAATGACATGGTCTCTTGCTGCTTTTTCAAAGCATCTTCCTGCTTAGGATACTTCTGACTGATTTCATCTATTTTGGGTTTCAGCACGCGCATTTTGGCAGATGAAATATAAGTCTTCCATGTTGCCGGGAATACTACCGCCTTCACGATTAAAGTCATAAGCAATAAGACGATACCCATTCCAAGTCCCCAGTTGGACAACCAGTCGAATACGTTGATTGTAAACCATTGATTGATCTGGCGAACTACAGGCCATCCCAGATATACCAGCCTGTTCAATTCCCATTTGTCGGTGCGACCTTTATCTAATGCCGTTAAAGTCTTGTAGTGGTTAGGACCGAAGTAGAAGAACATTTTAGTAGGCACTTTACCTGTCGGGTCAAAGCTAGTACTCGTTTCGGCTGCGTAGTCTTTAATATATCCACTTCCTTGAGCATCCATTTTAGAGGTAAGCTTCGTCTTCTCGAAGCTATTGTCGGCAATAAGTACGGATGAGAAGAACTGATTCTTAAAAGCAATCCAGTTTAAGTGCTCGGGAATGCTTTTTTCCTGATCCTTGCTCGCGGACAAATAGTCGGTTTTATCTCCTTTTACCTTATAAGTAAGTTCGGAAAGACGATTTTCGTAGGTATATCCTTTCTCTATTTGGCGAGCACGCTGTGACCATTCCAAGTCTACAGTTTTGTTGCCGGCGGCGAGCTTTCCATCCATTCCTACAGCCTCGATGATGAAGTCAACCAAGTAGCTATTGGAATGCATGATGTATTTAAGATCGATATAGCTTAAGCTGTCGGCAGCAAGACGCATGGTAACCGAGCTATCCGTCGGGTTTACTATTGAGAAATAGTAATCTTTTGTTTGAATGGTTTGCTTTTGATTGTAGAAAAGCAGATTCAGGGATGAATCAGTCATGTCAAACAGAGTCACAGGCGTTTTTTTGTCCTGACCTTTGTATTCTTTTAATAATGCCGAAGTAACTCGTCCTCCTTTGCTCGATAATGTAATCTGAGCTAATTCATTCTGGATAGTGATCGTGGAATCTTTTCCCTGAGTTGCATTATAAAAGAGTGAAGAAGAATCGGCTCTTGCGGCTTCTTTCTCGTTGGCCAATGCAGCTTCTGCTTTGGCTTTGAGTTCCTTCTCATGTTGTTGTACTAAAGTAATGGAATCATAATAGCGCTTCTGTGCTTCCGTTTGCTCTTTGCTGGGGCGACTGAAAAAGCTGAATCCTATTAATAAGATTGCTATTAGTACAAGACCTGTAATGGTATTTTTATCCATAAGGAGTGAATTCTTTATTTTATAAAATTATTTTTTATTGGTAGCCTGTTGATGTGCTACCGTAGCTTTAATAAATGATACAAATAATGGATGCGGATTCAGTACCGTACTGCTATATTCCGGATGGAACTGAGTACCGATAAACCACTTTAATTCGGGTATTTCAACGATTTCCACCAAGTCGGATTCCGGATTAACGCCCACACATTTCATTCCCGCAGCTTCATATTCGTTTTTGTAGCTGTTGTTGAATTCATAACGATGGCGGTGACGTTCCTGGATATGTTCCGAACCGTATGCTTCGTAAGCTTTGCTTCCTTTCTGCAATACACACTCGTATGCTCCCAGACGCATTGTTCCCCCCATGTTCGTGATAGATTTCTGCTCTTCCATGATATCAATCACGTTGTTCGGCGTTTTTTCATCCATCTCACGTGAATTAGCATCGGCATATCCCAATACATTCCGCGCAAACTCAATAGCAAGGCATTGCATTCCGAGGCAGATACCAAAAGTAGGAATGTTGTGAGTGCGGGTATATTTTGCAGCGACGAATTTACCGTTTATGCCACGTTCGCCGAATCCCGGGCCTATAACAATTCCGGCCATACCTTCCAAAGCCTTTGCAATATTCTCATCGGTAAGCTTTTCACTGTTTACAAAATCCACTTCCACTTTGCAGTCGTTGTAGGTACCGGCTTGCGATAAAGCTTCGCGAATGGATTTATAAGCATCTTGTAAATCGTATTTTCCAACTAATGCAATATGAATAGGCTTGGTCTTTTCCGCTTTATGGCGACGTTCCAAGAAAGCACGCCAAGAGTTGAGATCGGGAGCAGTACCTACGGGTAGACCCATTTTCTTCAGGATTGTTTCATCCAATCCCTGGGCTTGCATCAATAGAGGAACTTCATATATTGTCGGAGCATCAATGCTCTGTACAACGGCATTTTCGTCTACATTGCAGAATAAAGCCACTTTCTTTCTTAAACCGATGTTTAGTTCATGCTCAGCTCTCAGTACAAGGATATCCGGTTGTATCCCCGCGCTTTGCAACTCTTTTACCGAATGCTGGGTAGGCTTCGTCTTCAATTCACCGGCAGCCGCAAGGTAAGGCACATAAGTAAGATGTACACATAGCGCATCTTTTCCCAATTCCCATTTAAGCTGACGGATACTCTCCAGATAAGGCAATGACTCAATATCACCTACGGTTCCACCGATCTCGGTGATTACGAAATCAAATTTATATTTGTTACCCAGTAACTTTACATTTCTTTTAATCTCATCGGTAATGTGAGGGATAATTTGAATGGTCTTACCAAGATAGTCTCCACGTCTCTCTTTATCTATCACACTTTTGTATATGCGTCCGGTAGTAATGTTGTTGGCTTTGGTTGTCTGAATGCCCAAAAAGCGTTCGTAATGACCCAAGTCAAGGTCTGCTTCATGGCCGTCAACTGTTACGTAACATTCTCCATGTTCATAAGGATTAAGAGTTCCCGGATCTATATTGATATACGGATCGAACTTCTGAATAGTGACTTTATATCCTCTTGCTTGTAGTAGCTTGCCGATAGATGACGAAATGATGCCTTTTCCTAGTGAAGAAGCAACACCACCGGTAACGAAAATATACTTTGTTTCTCCCACGGTTCTATATTGTTAATTTATTGTTTATGCATGCATAATAAGTGCACAATGTTATTTTGCACACTCTCTTAAAAAGCGCAAAATTACAAAAAAAAGAGGAAGAACATAAAGTTTAGGTGAAACAATTATTAAAAGAATGTCTTTCCGTATTATTATGTTAGCAATCTTTTATTTTTGTTTCCTATGTTTTCTGAACATTTTGGTTTACTTTTGCCGCTAAATAGCTTAATTAGATATGATGAAAGGTAAATATTTGACACTATTGGTTGTTATTGCGCTGTTTCCCTTGTCGCTATCGGCTCAAAGCGCAATGAAGAATGCTTCATTTATCCATCAGGAACAGCATTCAGTTAAGGCAGACACATTATCGGGAGTATTGAAACAATACTTTGTTCTTAAGTTGAAAACCGCAAATAATGTAGCAAAGATAGACACGGTATCCATACTGTATGAGAGACTTTTCGGAGTCCTGGATTATTTGAATGATCCTATTACTCCCGAACGCTATATTGCTTCCAACCCTGATTTCTACCGCTTATTCTTGCCACTGACTTATTATAGATCTCCAATGGCGCGCTTGTCCACACTGGAATGGCCACCAAAGAAACAAAATGCTGATTCTTTGACAACTGCATTGTTGCCATTCGATGAAAGTCTTTTTACCACGAAAGATAAGGCGAATAAAATCGTAGACAATACATTATTGAGCTTATACGTCAGTGATCCGGGTAAGATTGTTGCTACGGAAGATGAAATTATGCATCTGAAAGCTTTTAAAGATAATATTCAAAAAGAAATATCATCTAAACCTCCTGTTACCAAACTATTTGCCCGTGAAGCTGTGGTTGGTGTGAAGGAAGATGCCGAACTGGTTATTAGAAAACCGAACTGGTGGATTACCGGTGGTTCGGGTTCGTTGCAACTGACTCAGAACTATGTTTCGGATAACTGGTATAAAGGAGGGGAGAGTACCAACTCTTTTTTAGCAAATCTTCAATTGTATGCCAACTATAACGACCAGGAGAAAATTCAATGGGAAAACCTGGTGGATGCCCAGTTGGGATTTGGTTCTACTGCATCCGACAAATACCATAAATATCTTGTAAATACAGATCAACTCCGAATGGCTACCAAGTTAGGGATACAAGCTGCTTCCAACTGGTATTATACGATTTCTTCAGAATTTAAGACTCAGTTCTCGCATGGCTATAAAGCTAATTCCCAGGAATTGTATTCTGCATTTTTAGCACCTGCCGATCTTTCAGTCAGCATTGGTATGGACTATAAATTGAGAAAGAAGAAAATGAATCTTTCCGTCTTCATGGCACCTTTGACGTACGCGCTTCGCTATGTTGGTAACAAAGATGTGAATGAAGTGAATTTTGGTCTGGAAGAAGGAAAATGTGTCCGTCACAATTTCGGTTCTCAAGTGCAACCTACGCTCGACTGGACCATCATTCCTACTATAACTTTGAACTCCCGATTAAACTACCTGACCAGCTATGATTGGGTACGTATAGAATGGGAAAATACAGTGAACTTTGTATTGAACCGTTATTTATCGACCAAGTTATATGCCTTCGGACGTTTCGACGATAGTAATGCCCCTACAAAAGGAGACAGCCACTTCCAGTTGAAAGAATTATTGAGCTTTGGTATTAATTACAAATGGTAGACTGATTCCAATCTGTAATTTTGCCGCATCATGTGATAACCAAAATATTTACCATATTATGAAAGAAAAAATTTTAGTTACAGGTGGAACCGGATATATTGGGTCCCATACAGTTGTTGAACTCCAAAATGCCGGGTACGATGTAGTTATCGTGGATAACCTTTCCAACTCAAGTGCAGATGTTGTAGATAATATAGAGAAAATCTCCGGTATCCGCCCTGCTTTTGAAGAGGTGGATTGTCTGAATTTTGCAGATTTGGAGTCTGTGTTTTCTAAATATCAGGGTATTAAAGCTATCATACACTTTGCTGCAAGTAAGGCTGTGGGTGAATCGGTTCAGAAACCTTTGCTGTATTATAGAAATAACTTGGTGTCTCTTATCAACTTGCTTGAATTGATGCCCAAATATGATGTGAAAGGCATTGTCTTCTCTTCTTCGTGCACAGTGTACGGTCAACCGGATATCCTTCCTGTGACCGAACAAGCCCCCATAAAAAAAGCTGAATCTCCTTACGGAAATACGAAGCAGATTAATGAAGAGATTATTCGTGACACCATAACTTCCGGTGCTCCGATTAACGCTATTTTATTGCGTTACTTTAATCCTATAGGTGCGCATCCTACCGCTATACTTGGAGAGTTGCCGAATGGAGTTCCCCAAAACCTTGTACCGTACTTGACTCAAACCGCTATGGGTATCCGTGAAAAATTGAGTGTCTTTGGCGATGATTATAATACTCCTGACGGTTCATGTATCCGCGACTTTATTAACGTTGTCGATCTGGCTAAAGCCCACGTAATTGCTATCCACCGTATTCTTGATGATCTACAGAAGGATAAGGTTGAAGTTTTCAACATTGGTACAGGTATAGGACTTTCAGTGCTTCAATTGATTCATGCTTTTGAAAAAGCCACAGGTGTGAAGCTGAACTACCAGATTGTAGGTCGCCGTGCCGGTGATATAGAAAAAGTCTGGGCAGACCCTGCTTTGGCTAATAATGAATTGGGTTGGACAGCTGTTGAAACCATTGAAGATACTTTGCTTTCTGCATGGAACTGGCAATTGAAGCTCCGTGAGAAGGGTATTCAATAATATTTTTAGATTATTTAACACAGTAAATAAAACAAACGTATTTTACTGTTGTTAATTAAGAGCAAATCAACCTGAAACAGTTTATGTGTATGTGAATATTCGTAACTGATAGATATGCCTCCCCGGCATATTAAGGTAAGATTGCATAGTAGTTTTGTCGTGTTTTATTTTGTGTTTGTGTTGTGAATAAGCCTTGTCGAGAGATAAGGCTTATTTTTTTGTTCGACTGAAAGGGCTAAATGCCTTTGCTATCATGCTCATACATCGGTAACCTTCTTCTTCCTGTCTACACGGCAGTTGAAATGCCTTTTTCGTTGCGTTTAACCGGCAATAACACCATCTCTTAATCCGTACTCTGAGGTGTCTAAATATTTTTATTATCACGTTTATACATCGGTAACCTACTTCTTCTTTCTATCTGCACGGCAGTTGAAATGCCTTTGTTGTCGCGTTTATGCTCTTTCGTTCGGTTGGATACAGCCTTGTGAGGGCTTGAAAATACGATCATTTTTCGCATAAAATCAGAAAGGCTTTCGTTGCGGAACCGTAGCCCTTTGGTTCTTGTACCGATGCGCTACGGTTTGCATACCACAGCCCTACGGTTTGAAAACCGAAGCCCTGTGGTTCCCGATAGATTCTTCTCGCTTGCAGTTTGCTTAAACCAATGCTTTTTATTCGTTACACCAAAGCGTGAATTGCTGTTTATTGCAGCACCCCTTGATGAATAAAAATGTTCTCTTCTCTTTTGATATCAGGTATGGTGGCAGTCGCCTCGAAAAGTCCGAATACCGAAGAGCCAGAACCACTCATTGCGGCATAAATAGCCCCTTGTTGGTAGAGCTCGTTTTTAATTGCTTCAATTTGAGGGTGCTGTGGAAATACGCTTTTCTCAAAATCGTTTACCATGAGTTCTTTCCATTCGCTTACCGGCTGACTTACGACATCTTTCAGTGCTATTGCCGGGCGTTGCGGAGTGATGTGTGAAAAAGCTTCCCGGGTAGAAACGAAGATATCCGGCTTTATCAGTAAAATGCGGTATCCTTTAAGTGAAAGCGGGATGGGAGAGAAGAGGTTTCCCGTTTCTTCGGCATACACCGGCTTATTGGCTATGAAGAAGGGGCAATCGGCTCCCAATCGGACGGCATAATCTTCCAATTTCTCATCCGATAAACTCAACAGGAATTTCTCATTGAGTAACTTAAGCATGAAAGCGGCATCCGATGAGCCGCCTCCCAATCCGGCTCCCGACGGTATGTGCTTATAGAGATGAATTTCAACAGGCGGTAATCCGAATTCGCTGTCCAGCAAGTGGTAAGCTTTCACCACGAGGTTGTCTTGCGGGTTTCCGGCTATTGGTGTGCCGTACTGATGTAGTTGGCACTTTTCTTTTGATTCTGTCTTCGGCACCTCATTTATCTCCAAGGCATCTTCCAGTGCAACGGGATAAAACACCGTTTCCAGATTGTGGTAACCATCCGGGCGCTTCTCAACGATATTGAGTCCCAGATTTATTTTAGCATTTGGAAATGTAATCATTGCGTTGTTCCGTATTTTTTTGATCTCATTGCCCGTGTCATCCGCATTTTTGCCTAAGCTATTCACAGGCAGACTGATAACTCGTGGTGTTATTAACCGTTATGACCAGGCAAAGTTAATAAATAATGGTTGCTTCCCATCACAAGCCTAAATAAAACCGTATATATTTGTCCGGTGAGCTATATTTTAGAAGATTTGAAGTATCTTTGTTTCCCTTTTTGAAAAAACTATAACGTAAAATGGCAGAACAGAAAAGAATTACTCGCAATAACAAAACGAAAATACAACCGGTCAACGATTATGGACGCCTACAACCACAGGCACCTGAACTTGAAGAGGCGGTATTAGGTGCCCTAATGATTGAAAAAGATGCATATTCATTAGTGAGTGAAATTTTGCGACCCGAATCTTTTTATGAACATAAACATCAGCTAATCTATTCCGCCATTACCGATCTAGCGGTAAATCAGAAGCCGGTCGATATTCTTACGGTGAAAGAGCAACTCGCTAAACGTGGTGAGTTGGACGAAATTGGCGGTCCGTTTTATATTACCCAACTGAGCAGCAAGGTTGCTTCTTCGGCGCATATCGAATATCATGCTCGAATTATAGCTCAAAAAGCCCTTGCACGCGAGTTGATCACTTTCTCCAGTAATATTCAAAGTAAAGCTTTTGACGAAACATTAGATGTGGATGATCTGATGCAGGAAGCTGAAGGGCGATTGTTTGAGATCTCCCAACAGAATATGAAGAAGGATTATACGCAGATTAATCCGATTATTGAAGAAGCCTATCAGTTGATTCAAAAAGCAGCTGCCCGTACCGATGGTTTGAGTGGACTTGAAAGTGGATTTCTACGTTTGGATAAAATGACTTCCGGTTGGCAGAACTCCGATCTTATTATTATAGCTGCACGTCCTGCGATGGGTAAAACGGCGTTCGTGCTTTCAATGGCCAAAAATATTGCAGTAAACTATCGCAATCCGGTAGCCTTGTTCTCGTTGGAAATGAGTAACGTACAGTTGGTAAACCGTTTGATATCCAATGCGTGCGAAATTCCGAGTGAGAAAATTAAAAGTGGTCAGTTGGCCGATTACGAGTGGCAACAGCTCGATTATAAGCTGAGAGATTTGCTGGATGCTCCTTTATATGTTGATGATACCCCTTCATTGTCCGTCTTCGAACTTCGTACCAAAGCCAGGAGGCTTGTACGTGAGCATGGGGTGAAGATCATCATCATTGACTACCTTCAGTTGATGAATGCCAGCGGTATGTCTTTTGGCAGTCGTCAGGAAGAAGTCAGCACAATCTCCCGTTCGCTTAAAGGGTTGGCAAAAGAGTTGAATATTCCGATTATCGCCCTTTCGCAGTTGAATCGTGGTGTTGAAAATCGTGAAGGAGAAGACGGTAAGCGTCCCCAGTTGAGTGACTTGCGTGAATCGGGAGCCATTGAGCAGGATGCCGATATGGTATGCTTTATCCACCGTCCCGAATACTATAAGATTTTTCAATCGGCTGATGGAGAAGATTTGCGTGGTATGGCCGAAATCATTATTGCAAAACACCGTAATGGTGCGGTGGGAGATGTACGTCTTCGCTTTATCGGGCAGTACACCCGTTTCCAGAATCCGGAAGACGATATGATTGCTCCCCATCCTGCTGATGGTGCAGCTACGTTCGGTTCAAAGATGAATGCACCTCAAAAAGGATCCATACCCCCTCCCCAGGAATATGCAGTTTCTGCAAACAATCCGTTTGGCGGTATGGATGATAACGGACCATTGCCTTTCTAGGGGAAGTGTGCGGAAATATGGTTTTTGATGATTATTGCAAGGTGGAAGATACCAAAACTTAATTTAAATAGTGACTCGTTTTTTCTACAAGATTTGGCATGTATTTATTCTTTTCATGCAAATTTGTCTTTGGTAGGAGGAACGTCCCTGGCTTTACAGATAGGGCAAATGAAAGAGTATTTAATCTTTCAAACAGCCAATAGGTACAACATAGACGCCATCTTTTCTTTTATATGCGTAGTTACCGGTTCCTGTTAAAACCATCATGAATGCCGGTGAAAACATTTTTTCAGTATCTATCTTGCTTGCAAGTTTTAGTAGATTCTCTGCACCTTCATTAATTAATTTGTCACCCCCTAATTTTATCTCAATAAGTCCGTACTTGCCATTTCTCAAGTGAAGCACTGCATCGCATTCGAGTCCATATTTATCTCTAAAATGGTACACATGCCCATCCAACGCGTCTGCATATATTCGTAAATCGCGCACACAAAGTGTTTCAAAGAAAAGCCCCATTGTACTAAGATCATTTATGAGGTCCTTAGGCCCCAACCCTAATACTGCTGTGCCTATGGAAGGGTCTACAAAGTATCTGGTATTTGCTGTTCGTATGGCTGTTTTGCTACGAAGGTTGGGATTCCAGGCCTCTGAATCTTCAATGACAAAAATCTTTCGCAGAGCGTCAATGTAGGAAGAGACGGTTTTTTCACTCGCTCCTTGCTCGTCATTTGTGGTCAAGTCTGCTACGAGAGTGCCTATAGAAGCTTGCGATCCCTGATTGCGTGCATACGAGCGCATCAGCAATCGTGTTGTAGTTGTGTTTCTGTTTACACCGTCTACTCTTGATATGTCTTTTTTGATGACAGCATCAACGTAGTCAAAAGCTTGAGAAAGGGCTGCTTCTTCGCGCATACCACATGCAAAGGGCCATCCACCTCGACATATCAGAAAGGCTAAATCTTCTATTTTAAGTGTGTTTATAGCAGCTATCTTTTCGGGCGTCTCAAACAATTCCGCCAAACTGATGCTTCCATTTGATTCTCTGGATTCGTATAGGTTCATAGGGCGCATGGTGATCCAGCTAAATCGTCCTGTGCCGGAATGATGAATGTCTTTTTCATCGGCAGGTACTGCCGACCCGGTTAGGATAAATTGCCCGACATTACGTCTGTGGTCTACCTCAAAACGAATGCTATCCCATAGCTTTGGTGCGAGTTGCCATTCGTCAATTAATCTGGGAGTATCACCCTTAAGTAAAATTGAAGGGTCGATCTCTGCCATTTGGATATTGCTTTCCAAAGAGGTGGGGTCATCCATATAAAGGACACTATTTGCATGTTGTTCCGCTGTTGTGGTTTTGCCACACCATTTTGGACCTTCAATGAGTATTGCTCCTTTACTGGAGAGTCTTTTACTCAGTATTTTATCTGCAATTCGTCTTTTATATTCCATGTTTTGTCCTATTATAATTGCACACAAAGATACTTCTTTTTCTATGACTTCCGTATTTGGCTATAAAATATTTCCGTATTTGGCTATAAAATGCTACCGTGTTTGGCTAATACTTGCATATTTTCTTAATGAATAATTTCTACTCAACCAAAAAATCTTATTAACTTTGCGAGTCACTTTTGAAAATAGTAAAAAATATACGATATGAATATCTCTTATAACTGGCTTAAAGAGTATGTGGATTTTGATTTAGCCCCGGATGAAGTAGCTGACGCTTTAACTTCCATTGGTTTGGAGACGGGAAGTGTGGAAGAAGTACAAACCGTTAAAGGCGGACTCGAAGGTCTCGTGATTGGCGAAGTACTGACATGCGAACCTCATCCTGATTCCGACCACATGCACATCACTACCGTAAACCTGGGTAATGGAGAGCCGGTGCAAATAGTCTGTGGTGCTTCAAATGTGGCTACCGGTCAGAAAGTTGTTGTGGCTACCATCGGGACGAAGCTTTACGACGGTGAGGAATGCTTCACTATAAAGAAATCGAAACTTCGCGGAGTGGAGTCAAACGGAATGATTTGTGCAGAAGATGAAATCGGTATTGGTACCGACCATGCCGACATTATAGTTTTGCCTGATACAGCCGTTCCCGGTACGCTAGCTAAAGATTATTATAACATTAAGAGCGACTTTGTCTTGGAAGTGGATATTACTCCCAATCGTGCCGACGCATGTTCTCACTATGGAGTAGCTCGCGATTTATACGCCTATTTAAAGCAAAACGGAAAAAAGACCGCATTACAAAAACCGTCTGTTGACGCTTTTGCTATAGAAAACGAGAGTCTTGATATTAAAGTAACCGTAGAGAATACCGAGGCATGTCCCCGTTATGCCGGTGTGACAATCAAGGGAGTGACAGTGAAAGAAAGCCCCGAATGGTTGCAAAACAAACTTCGTATCATCGGTCTCCGTCCTATTAATAATGTAGTTGATATCACGAATTATATTGTGCATGCTTTCGGGCAACCTTTGCATTGCTTCGATGCCGATAAGATAAAAGGCAATGAAGTTGTGGTAAAAACAATGCCAGAGGGTACTCCGTTTGTGACATTAGACGGAGTGGAACGTAAATTGTCCGATCGTGATCTGATGATTTGCAATAAAGAGGAAGCAATGTGTATTGCCGGTGTTTTTGGTGGTCTCGATTCGGGATCGACAGAGACAACAACCGATGTGTTTTTAGAAAGTGCTTATTTCCATCCGACATGGATTCGTAAAACGGCTCGTCGTCATGGTTTAAATACCGATGCTTCTTTCCGTTTCGAGAGAGGTGTTGACCCTAACGCAACTATATATTGCCTGAAGCTGGCAGCATTGATGATTAAGGAACTTGCCGGTGGCGTAGTTGCTTCTTCAATAAAAGATGTTTGTCCTGAACCAGCAAAAGATTTCGTCGTTGAATTAAGCTATGCCAAAGTTCACTCTTTGGTAGGTAAAGATATTCCGGTTGAAACAATCAAAAGCATTATTGCCAGTCTGGAGATGACTATCGTTAGCGAAACGGCAGATCAATTAACTCTTGCTGTTCCTCCTTATCGTGTGGATGTGCAGCGCGATTGTGATGTAATTGAAGATATACTCCGTATTTACGGTTATAATAACGTTGAAATCCCGACTACTTTAAAATCGAGTTTGACTACAAAAGGCGAACATGATAAATCGAATAAGCTGCAAAACCTGATAGCTGAACAGTTGGTCGGATTTGGTTTCAATGAAATACTGAATAACTCACTGACCCGTGCCGCTTATTATGAAGGTCTCGAATCATATCCATCCCAACGGTTGGTGATGTTGATGAATCCGCTGAGTGCCGATTTGAATGCTATGCGTCAGACTTTGTTGTTTGGTGGTCTTGAGAGTATTTCCCATAATGCAAATCGTAAGAATGCCGATCTTAAATTCTTTGAATATGGTAATTGTTACTATTTCAACGAAGAAAAGAAGAACCCCGAGAAAGTACTGGGTGCTTATTCCGAAGATTACCATTTGGGCTTGTGGGTGACCGGCAAGCGGGTGGCAAATTCGTGGGCTCATCCCGATGAAAGCAGCTCGGTATATGAGTTGAAAGCTTATGTCGAAAATGTATTCCTTCGTTTGGGATTGAATTTGAAGAATCTGGTTATCGGCAATTTGAGTGATGATATTTTCGCTTCTGCTTTGACGGTACATACAAAAGGAGGAAAGCTTCTGGCTACCTTTGGAGTGGTGACTAAAAAGATGCTTAAAGCATTCGATATTGATAATGAAGTTTACTTTGCTGATTTAAACTGGAAAGAGTTGATGAAAGCAACACGTTCCGTAAAAGTCAGCTATACCGAGATTCCTAAGTTTCCCGCCGTACGCCGTGACTTGGCTTTACTGCTGGATAAGAAGGTTCAATTCTGCGAAATTGAAAAGATAGCTTATGACACGGAAAAGAAGCTTCTGAAGTCTGTTGAGCTATTCGATGTGTATGAAGGCAAAAACTTGGAAGCTGGAAAGAAGTCGTATGCGGTTTGCTTTATTTTGCAGGATGAGACTCAAACCCTGAACGATAAAGTGATTGATAAGATCATGGGCAAGTTGGTGAAGAATCTGGAAGACAAGCTAAATGCTAAATTGAGATAGTAATTTTAATATAATAATAAAATATAGACCAATGGGAAGAGCGTTTGAATATAGAAAAGCTGCCAAATTGAAGAGATGGGGCCACATGGCCAAGACCTTTACTCGTCTGGGTAAACAAATTGCAATTGCTGTTAAGGCTGGAGGACCGGAACCGGAAAATAACCCTACCTTACGTTCGGTAATCGCAACTTGCAAGCGTGAAAATATGCCGAAAGACAATATTGACCGCGCCATAAAGAATGCAATGGGTAAAGATCAGAGTGAGTATAAGAGTATGACTTATGAGGGATACGGACCTCATGGAGTAGCAGTCTTTGTAGATACCCTTACCGATAATCCTACCCGTACTGTTGCCGATGTACGTTCGGTATTCAATAAGTTCGGTGGAAACATGGGTACAATGGGCTCTTTGGCTTTCCTTTTCGACCATAAGTGTATGTTTACTTTCAAGAAGAAAGCCGAGTTGGATATGGAAGAGATGATTCTCGACCTTATAGATTATGATGTGGATGATGAATATGACGAGGACCCTGAAGAAGGCACAATAACTATTTACGGTGACCCTAAAAGTTATGCCCAGATTCAGAAACACCTTGAAGAATGTGGCTTTGAAGATGTCGGTGGTGAGTTTACTTATATACCTAACGATTTGAAGGATGTGACTGCCGAACAACGCGAGACACTCGATAAAATGGTGGAACGTTTGGAAGAATTTGATGATGTTCAGACGGTTTATACTAATATGAAGCCCGAAGAAGAATAACAATAATGAAATATACTTATAATACAAAAGGCACTTGTAGCCGTGTAATAGAGCTGGATGTTGAAAATGGGATTGTGGAAAAGATCACTTTTATTGGTGGCTGTGACGGCAATCTTCATGCTTTATCCAACTTGGTGAGGGGGATGCGTGTGGAAGATGTGATGGCAAAACTCGAAGGAGTTTGTTGCGGTAACCGTCCCACATCGTGTGCAGATCAACTTTGCCAAGCTTTGCATGAGATGGGATTCTGATCTATTGCTTTTGTTTATTCTTCATATAGCCCCGGTGTCATTGTGATGCCGGGGCTCTTTTTTTGAAAAGCTTCATTTGTTCTCTAGCCGGAATTTTGTATTTTTACGTTTTTAATATTGAACTGTATGAAAAATATAATACAAGACTTGAGACGTAGAGACCATAAACGTTATTTGGGTGGTTTGGACGTTTTCAAATATATCGGTCCGGGACTGTTGGTGACGGTTGGATTTATTGATCCGGGCAATTGGGCTTCTAATTTTGCAGCGGGTTCCGAGTTCGGCTACACTTTATTGTGGGTGGTGACGCTGTCCACCATTATGCTCATTGTTTTGCAACATAATGTAGCCCACTTGGGCATTGTTACCGGTTTATGCCTGTCGGAGGCTGCTACGCAATATGCTCCGAAGTGGGTTTCACGTCCTATTCTATGGTCGGCTGTGATGGCTTCCGTTTCAACCTCATTAGCCGAGATATTGGGAGGAGCTATTGCGTTGCAAATGCTGTTTGATATCCCTATTGTGTGGGGAGCTATTCTCACCACCGCATTTGTCATCATCATGCTTTTCACGAATTCGTATAAGAAGATTGAACGGACTATTATTGCTTTCGTTTCATTCATTGGTCTTTCTTTTATCTATGAGTTGTTTTTGGTGAAGATTGATTGGCCGATGGCAATTGAAGGTTGGGTGAAACCTTCTATTCCCGAAGGAAGTATGCTCATTGTGATGAGTGTTTTAGGAGCCGTGGTTATGCCTCACAACCTGTTTCTGCATTCCGAAGTGATTCAAAGTCACGAGTATAATAAGCAGGATGATGCTTCTATCCGTAAGGTGCTGAAATTCGAATTGTTCGATACGCTCTTTTCGATGATCGTCGGTTGGGCTATCAACAGTGCTATGATTTTATTGGCAGCCACCACCTTCTTCAAACAAGGAATAAAGGTAGACGAGTTGCAACAGGCTAAATCTTTGCTCGAACCTCTTTTAGGAGACAGTGCGGCAGTGGTTTTTGCAATGGCACTGCTTATGGCGGGAATTTCGTCTACCATCACTAGCGGTATGGCTGCCGGTTCCATCTTTGCAGGCATGTTTGGCGAACCATATCACATTAAAGACAGCCACTCCCAAGTTGGTGTAATTCTTTCATTGGGAGTTGCTCTTTTATTGATATTCTTTATCGGCGATCCTTTTAAAGGCTTGCTGATCTCGCAAATGATATTAAGTATACAACTACCTTTTACCGTGTTTTTACAGGTAGGGCTGACTTCCTCTCGAAAAGTAATGGGGCAATATGCCAATAGTAAATGGAGTACATTTGTGCTCTATTCCATTGCTGCTATTGTTACAATCCTGAATATAATGCTATTAATCTCTGCTCTATCATGAACAATAAAATGCTGAACAGTCGCTTTCTGAAAATTATTCCGATTAAATCGGACTCGGAAGTTAAAGGAAAAATCAGTGTTGCATATTCGTATGCCACGACTCCATGGGGGGATATACTGGTTGCATCCACTACCCAGGGTATTTGCTTTCTTGCTTTCCGCACATCATTTAGAAATGAATTGGATGAGTTGAAACAACTGTTTCCGAATGCTCTTTTCGAAGAGCGTAAAGAGATAATCCATGAACAGGCTATACGTGCTTTGTCGGGTCTCAATACAGAAGATCTTCCACAGCTTATTCTTCATATAAAAGGCACCGATTTCCAACTTAAAGTGTGGAATGAATTGTTGAATATTCCTTCGGGTAACGTAGTATCTTATCTTGATATTGCTCGCTCTTTGGGAGACTCCAATGCTTCCCGGGCTGTAGGAACGGCTGTCGGGAAAAATCCGGTATCGATATTGATACCCTGCCATCGTGTACTGAGGAAAGATGGTGGTTTGGGAGGATATCATTGGGGACTTGACCGCAAAGAAAGCCTGTTGCGTCATGAGGGATATTTGAAATAGTATCCGGAAAGCTGAACTCTTTTAAAGGAATAATAACGTATAAACTGAAATAGAAAATGAAAATTATAACATACAATGTGAACGGCCTGCGTGCTGCCGCAAGTAAAGGCTTGTCGGAGTGGCTTGCACAGGAAAATGTGGATGTGGTTTGCTTTCAAGAGACCAAACTCCAGCCCGACCAATATCCCAAAGAAATGATGCAGGCTGCAGGGTTTGATAACTACTATCTGTTTTCGGCGGAGAAGAAAGGGTATAGCGGAGTGGCTATTCTGACAAAGCGCCAACCGGATCATGTTGAATATGGCATGGGGCTGGAGGAATACGACAAGGAAGGACGTTTTATTCGCGCTGATTATGGCGATCTCTCCATTGTGAGTGTATATCATCCTTCCGGTACGAGTGGTGATGAACGTCAATCGTTCAAGATGGGCTGGTTGGAGAAATTTCAGGATTATGTGGTGGAATTGCGAAAGTCGCGCCCTAACTTGATTCTTTGTGGTGATTATAATATTTGCCATGAAGCAATAGATATTCATGATCCGGTGCGCAATGCTACTAATAGCGGTTTCTTGCCCGAAGAACGGGAGTGGATGACGCGTTTTCTTGATGCAGGCTTTGTAGACAGTTTCCGCTTTTTGTATCCCGATAAGCAAGAATACACATGGTGGAGTTACCGGTTTAACTCCCGTGCAAAGAATAAGGGATGGAGAATAGATTACTGTATGGTTACCGAGTCTGTACGCCCATTGCTAAAAGACGCCCGGATTTTGAATGATGCCGTTCATTCCGATCATTGTCCCATGTTGCTTGAAATTGCAGATTGATCATGATAGATTTAGAGGAAAGGGTAGATAAGGCTGTAACCTATTTCAAGAGCGGCTATAATTGTTCCCAATCGGTAGTAGCTGCATTTGCCGATATGTATGGATATACCGAAGAACAAGCTCTGCGAATGGCAGCTTCATTTGGAGGAGGTATCGGTAGGATGCGCCAAACATGTGGGGCAGCTTGCGGAATGTTTTTACTTGCAGGATTAGAAAATGGTACGACTGATGCGAAAGATAGGGATGGAAAAGTCGCAAATTATGCATTGGTGCAGCAATTAGCCGGAGAGTTCTCAAAGCGTAACGGTTCTTTAGTCTGTGCGGAACTGCTCGGGCTTAAACAACCTGAAGGTTCTTTTATTCCGGAAAACAGGACGGATCAATATTACCAGAAACGCCCTTGTGTAAAGATGGTTGAAGAAGCTGCACGCATTTGGGCGGAGTACTTGAAAACAAAAAGTGAATAACTAGAGACGTTTTTTTATGACATTTCTGTGAATTTATTTGCTATAATGTGTTATATAACATAAAAATAGTTATATTTGTCGATGAAATAAAATCTGATTTTATTTTAAGATAGGTATTAAAGTATGTCTAATTAAAACTGAACAAAAATGTTAAAAGAAAAAGCTGGTGAAACTGCTGGAAAAATTTGGAATGCACTGAATGAAACCGAAGGTTTAACTGCTAAACAAATCAAGAAAGTCACAAAATTGGTCGACAAAGATTTGTTCTTAGGCCTCGGATGGTTGTTGAGAGAAAACAAAATCTCAACGCAGGAGATAGAAGGCGAATTGTTTGTTAAGTTGATTTAAGATGATGATTGCTAATTTATAAGGGAAGCGCTGATAGGATAATTCCATTACCAGCGCTTTTTATGGGGCTAATCTTTCTTTTTGCCATTTTCCGTCTTCGCCTTTTAAATACAGAATACGGTCATGTAATCTGCTTTCTCTTCCTTGCCAAAATTCAAAACGGGTAGGGGTTACCGCGAAGCCTCCCCAATGATCGGGGCGCTTTATCTCTCTACCTGCCGATTTAAAAGCTTCTTTGGCAAATGCGCGCATAATTTGCATCCGGTTTTCAATTACTCTGCTCTGAGGAGATATTATAGCTCCGATTCTACTGCGGTAGGGGCGCGTCATAAAGTACTGATCGGAAACTTCGGGAGGGCATTTTTCCGCTCTTCCTTCTATGTGTATCTGTCTTTCCAGTTTATGCCATACAAAAGACAAGGAGATGTATGGGTTTTCCGCCAACTGTTGCCCTTTGCGACTTTCATAGTTTGTATAAAACAAGAATTCTCCGTTTTCCAGTCCTTTTAATAAAACTGTCCGGGTGGACGGGTGCCCATCCGGCGAAACGGTGGCGACTATCATTGCCGTAGGTTCCAACTCTTTAATCTGAATAGCTTCGTTCAACCAGAGCTCAAATTGAACAAAAGGATCGCTTTCGGTATTACTGATATCCAATTTATTGCCGAAAGTATATTCGCGTCTTATCTTTGCCAGTTCCAATCCCATATTCACATGCTGTATTTCCTATTATTTTAATCCTGTATTGTTTGCTGATTTGTATATAACAGCTTTAGATAGCTTATTGTTCTTGCTTTCCGCACTGCTATAAACAGATAGAGCCGTTTCTACCGGTTCGTCTCGTAATTGTGTATTAGCCTTTAAAACCAGACTTTTTTTCATTATATTTGCACACGGAAAAATAGATGTTGTCCCTCTGCCGCATATATGCTAATCGGTTTGAGTACTTACATCTGTTTTCGATCTATTTATAATTGACAGATAATCATTAACGATGAAGAATATACGCAATTTTTGTATTATAGCCCATATTGACCATGGTAAATCTACACTCGCAGACCGTCTGCTGGAATTTACCAAAACAATTCAGGTTACCGGTGGACAGATGCTTGACGATATGGATTTGGAGCGGGAGCGTGGTATAACCATTAAGAGCCATGCCATCCAGATGGAATACATATACGAGGACGAAAAGTATATTCTTAATCTGATAGATACTCCGGGACATGTCGACTTTTCATATGAAGTTTCCCGTTCCATTGCAGCTTGTGAAGGAGCGTTGCTGATTGTGGATGCTTCACAGGGAGTGCAGGCACAGACCATATCCAACCTTTACATGGCTATTGAACATGATTTGGAGATTATTCCGGTAATTAACAAATGCGATATGGCAAGTGCCATGCCCGAGGAAGTGGAAGATGAAATTATAGAGTTGTTGGGTTGCAAGCGTGAAGAAATTATTCGTGCTTCGGGTAAGACCGGTATGGGCGTTGAAGAAATTCTGGCTGCTGTCGTAAACCGGATACCTTGTCCGAAAGGAGATGAAGAAGCTCCGCTACAAGCGTTGATTTTTGACTCTGTATTCAACTCCTTCCGTGGAATTATAGCATATTTCAAGATAGAGAATGGAGTAATCCGTTCGGGAGATAAAGTGAAATTCTTCAATACCGGTAAGGAATATGATGCCGACGAAATTGGAGTACTGAAAATGGACATGGTGCCTCGTAAAGAGCTTCGCACCGGTGATGTGGGGTATATTATATCTGGAATAAAAACTTCGAAAGAAGTAAAAGTAGGGGATACCATTACGCACATTGCCCGTCCCTGCAATAAAGCGATCGCCGGTTTCGAGGAAGTCAAACCGATGGTGTTTGCCGGAGTGTATCCTATTGAGGCGGAAGATTTTGAAGATTTACGTTCTTCGCTCGAGAAGCTTCAGTTGAATGATGCTTCGCTGACTTTCCAACCGGAGTCTTCGTTGGCTTTAGGTTTCGGTTTCCGTTGCGGTTTTCTAGGCTTGCTTCACATGGAGATCGTACAGGAACGTCTCGATCGCGAATTTGATATGAATGTGATCACTACTGTGCCAAACGTATCTTATAATATTTATGATAAGCAGGGGCACATGCTTGAAGTGCACAATCCGGGTGGTATGCCCGATGTGATTCTGATTGATCGCATTGAAGAACCTTATATCCGTGCATCAGTCATCACGACCACCGATTATATCGGCTCTATCATGACGCTTTGCCTTGGAAAAAGAGGTGAACTGGTAAAACAAGAATATATATCTGGTAACAGAATTGAAATCTATTATGACATGCCTTTGGGTGAAATAGTCATTGACTTTTATGACAAGCTGAAAAGTATTTCGAAAGGTTATGCTTCATTCGATTATCATCCTAATGGTTTCCGTCCTTCTAAACTTGTCAAGCTTGACATCTTGCTCAACGGAGAGCCGGTTGATGCTTTATCTACTCTGATTCACTTTGATAATGCTTACGATATGGGACACCGGATGTGTGAGAAACTGAAAGAGCTCATTCCCCGGCAGCAATTTGATATTGCCATACAAGCAGCCATTGGAGCGAAAATTATTTCTCGTGAAACGATTAAGGCTGTGCGTAAAGACGTTACAGCCAAATGTTATGGTGGTGATATTAGCCGTAAGCGTAAATTGTTGGAGAAACAGAAGAAGGGTAAAAAGCGCATGAAGCAAATTGGTAGTGTGGAAGTACCGCAAAAGGCTTTCCTTGCCGTGTTAAAACTTGATTGATCAGGCTGTTTAGCTCGATTTCCTATCTATGATTGGGATTTATAGAACGAGGTGGGTGAACAGATCTTATCAATCTATTGTTTGATATTATTTAAAATGAAATAACGATGACACATCTGACTAGAAAGAATCTATTGCCATTGAATGTCGTGGCTAGTATTTTGCTCTTCTTAGCAGCTGTTTTTGCAGCCGTTATAGCAAATTCTCCTTTAGCGCCAGTATATCACGACTTCTTATCGCAAGAATTACAGTTACAGATTGGTAGCTTTAATCTGTTTTCTCACGGGAGTCACAATCTGAGTATGATAGAGTTTGTGAATGACTGCTTGATGACCATATTCTTTCTCAGTGTCGGCCTTGAAATTAAACGTGAGTTACTTGTAGGCGAACTATCTTCTTTCAGGCGGGCTATTCTCCCTTTTATCTCCGCATGTGGCGGGATGCTGATTCCTGTCGCGGTATATTTTCTATTGATTAATCATGGTACTCCCGATGAAAAAGGTATGGCTATCCCGATGGCAACGGACATTGCTTTTTCGCTGGGTGTATTGAGCTTACTGGGTAAACGTGTACCGTTGACCTTGAAAATCTTCCTGACTGCTTTTGCTGTGGTGGATGATATCGGAGGCATATTAGTCATCGCACTCTTTTATAGCTCGGAGGTTTATTACAGCTATTTGCTTGTTGCCGCTCTGCTCTACATCCTTTTATATTATTTAGGAAAAATCGGGGTGACTCAAAAGATTTATTATCTCTGCATCGGTGTTGTCATTTGGTATCTGTTCATGCAGTCAGGAATCCATAGCACTATTTCCGGGGTCATACTTGCTTTTCTCATGCCGGCCCGTCCCCGTATGGATGTGGGGAAATATATCGGACAAATCCGAAGAATCATAAACAAGTTCCCCGTCACTGTTTCCGATGATATCATATTGACGAATAGACAAATTGCTCTGTTAAAACAAGCTGGTCGCGCTTCCGACTATGTGATAAGTCCATTACAATCGTTGGAGGATAACCTGCATGGCATTGTAAACTTTGTCATTCTTCCTCTTTTTGCCTTCGTCAATGCGGGAGTTGTACTTGGAGGCGGAAGCGAATTGATCGGTGGAGTCAGCATTGCTGTCGCTCTGGGTCTACTTATCGGAAAGTTCATCGGTATATTCTCTTTCACATGGTTGGCCATTAAAACTAAATTGGCAATCATGCCTCAAGGTATGAACTGGAAGAATATAGCCGGAGTTTCCTTGCTGGGTGGCATCGGGTTTACGGTCTCTTTATTTATAGCTAACCTGTCTTTCGGAGCCGGTCATCCGGAGCTGCTCAATGAAGCTAAGCTCGGAATCATCGTTGGTTCCTTACTCTCGGGCTTGTTAGGCTATATCGTACTACATGCCGTATTATCACGAAAGCATACAAAAGGATAATCTTACTGTTGTTCCAGCCACCAATCGATCAATCTTCGTGCAATGCTAAGCTTTCGGGGTATTTCCGGCAGGTTTTCCTTGGTGTAGAAATCGGCCGCGCTCAATTCATCTTCTTGCAGGTTGATTTCACCTCCGTCATAATCGGCAATGAAGCCGACCATCAATCCGCTTGGATAAGGCCAGGGCTGGTTTCCAAAATAGGTAATGTTTTTAATCCGCAGTCCGGTTTCCTCCATAACTTCGCGTTGTACACATTGTTCAAGTGTTTCTCCCGGCTCGAGAAATCCTGCAACAAGACCATGGAATGTTCCGCGGAAGTTACGTGCATGAACCAATAAAATCTCTTTTCCGCGGCGTATCAATACAATAACCGCAGTCGAGATAGGAGGATAGATTTCAAAACCGCATGAAGGACATTTCTTCATGATCGAAGTCTTTTGCTCTGCCCGTGTGCCGCAGACCGGGCAAAAGCGGCTATGAGTATCCCAATAAAGAATCTGATAAGCTTTTCCCGCAGCTTTGTAGTCATCATGAGAGATCAGGTCATAACTGGCTCTCAGATTGACCATTGCCCAGTCGGATGTTTCTTCTATTGCTTCGTCAATGGCCAAGGCTTTGACTGTCCTGCCATCGGGAAGAGCCACATCCATGGGTTTACTCTTCGTTTTAATAAATGAGGGAAGTTCTGTATCATATAAGGTCTGCCAGTGAGAGGTGTTTTCACCTCTTTGCAGTAACAATTCGTCTTTATGGAATATGAACCATTGAGTCGCGTCTAACTTTTCCATCTCTATTTAAAGTTATATCAATAAATGCATAAATGTTTGTCGGGATATTGGACGGAGATAAACTTTTCTCGCAAACAATATTATAATATCGACACTCCGCAAAAGTACGGAATTTAGTGACAGGTCTCCTTAATCCCCCTCTATATTTTGCAATAAACAGCTTTTAATAGTACTTCTATACAAAAATACAATCTTTAGGATTTTCAGAAAAACGTTCGTATTGCTCTTTTTGTATATTTGTCCCCCGATTCAAATTAAGAATATAAGTAATACATTATCAGTTATGAAAATACCATTGTTCATCTTTATATTTTTAGGAATATACCTGTTGCTCAACGGGTATCTGTATACCAGAGGTTTACAGATGCTCCCGCAAGGATCCATTCGCTTGATATATTCCATCCTTTTTGTGCTTCTGCCTTTATCCTTCATTGCAGGGATGGTTTGGGAAGATAAGTTTCCCATAAAAATGACGGCAGCTTTACAAACAATTGGCGGTACATGGCTTATCGCTTCGATGTATCTCTTTGCATTCGTGCTCATTCTTGATGTCATTCGTCTTGCCGATCATTATTTCTGCATTTTGCCCGATTTTATAAAGCAGAACTACCAAACGGTGAAGTTAGTCATAGGAGGATCGGCTTTGCTTATTTTGGCTATTGTGTTTATAATCGGAAATATCCGTTTTCACAAAATCGAAACGGTCAATATGACGTTGCATACGGCTAAACATATAGCATACGAACCAAAGATCGTAGTGGTCTCCGATCTTCATTTCGGATATACCATTACAGCGGAAGGTGCTAAAAAGTTTGTTGATGCCATTAACCGCAAGCAGCCTGATATTGTACTCATTTGCGGGGACTTATTCGACCGGAGTCTGCGACCGGTGATACAAGCCCGAATATCGGATGAACTGAAAAGGATAAAGGCCGAAAGAATATATGCGGTTCCCGGTAATCATGAATATTACGGTGGGGTGGATGATGCGTTGAAGTATATGATTGAGTCGGGCATAACCCCTTTACGCGACAGCATAGCCGAACCTTATCCGGGTATTGTGATCGTAGGGCGTGACGACCGCACCAATACAAGGCGGAAAAGCGTAAAAGAGTTGATGCGCGGCCATGAAGCAGATTTTACGATCTTGATGGATCACCAACCTTACGAACTCAATAAAGCGGAAGAAGCGGGAGTCGATGTGCAATTCTCAGGCCATACACATGACGGGCAAGTCTGGCCGATAAACCTGATTGCCCGTTCTATTTATGAAAAATCGCACGGCTATCTCAAGAAGGGTCATACGACATTCTATGTTTCCTCCGGTTTAGGCATCTGGGGACCTAAGGTTCGCATCGGGACACAATCGGAGATAGTCGTTGCTGATATTCAGAAGGAAAATCCTTAAGAGACTGTTATTCTCCGTTCTTTTTCAGCCATTCCAACCTGCGTGCATCGGGGAGGTGCTTTACTTTGAATTGCTCAAACTTCACATTAAAGCCCTTCCCGTCGGGACAGGCTGCCATTACTCCGACCATCACAGGAGTATTATCCTGCATCCAGGCATTGCGCATTAAAGTGTAGTTCTTATCATCGAAAGAATAGAATAGTTCTACGGCATCTATTCGTCTGACTGCTTTAATCCATATATAGGGGACGGGTTTGTCGGTTTTGATCACACTCCAGTCGCTTGTCTTGTGTGTCACCACGCAACTCAGGTTATAAACTCCGTCGACAAATTCTATTCCCGCTTTAATGTAATTCTCATGATCAATGCGGAGCATCAATCCCGCTTGGTCGAAACGTGCTTTATAGTCGCCGGTAATTTTTACTTTGACTTCAAACTCCCCACCGTAGGTTGTGTAATAAAAAGGGGCGTCGTCCACCGTGAAACCGTAATGGGAGATCCGCCAATAATCACTTTGCGGAGTGACAAACATGGATAGCGATTTGTCTTTGATGTTCCATTCTTCCGGTTCATTGAACCATTGCATCTTTTCCAACGTTTGGGCAGTCATCACTTGTATTAAGGATAACAAAAATAGCACAGCAAAAATTTTCTTTTTTGTTTTCATGTTTCGTGATATTAATTCCTATCTATTTGTTTATTTAAGTATTCCTCTGAATGAAATAACCATCAAATTTGATACTTTTGCAAAAGTAAATACTTGTAAATAAACGGGCAATACTGATTAATAACCATTCTTTATGCACTTCTATGGATATTATAACAAAACTGAATGAAGCACTGCTGGAACAGGAATTTTCAACAGGAGGGGAGTTATCCGCTCTACTGGGTAAATATAAGCAGATTGCATCAAATTATGCACAGATAGAGAACTCCATAGCCGTATTGAGTGATATGAAATCCAATGTCAGCTATCTGTTCTATGGCGGAACAGCCGAAAGATTGGGACTTGAAAAGCGAAACCGAAGCAAAACCATCTCTTCCATTTGGGAGGAGGATATCTTCAGTCGCATCCACCCGGATGATTTGCTGCAAAAGCATTTGCTCGAGCTACGCTTTTTCTATTTTATGAAAAGTCTTCCCGTAGATGAACGGATGGACTATTATATTGCCAGTCGGCTACGTATGCGGGATGGTTCCGGTGTATATATTCCCATACTACACCGGATGTTCTATATCGCCGGCCAATCCGATGGAAGCGCATGGCTTGCATTATGTCTTTACAATCTTTCACCGGATACTCCTATTCATGGCATATTCAATTCGGTAAATGGAAACAGGGTTAAATCGGAAGATCAACCGACCGACGATATCTTATCCACTCGCGAAAAAGAGGTGCTTCGATTGATAGATCGGGGCAGAATGAGTAAAGAGATTGCTTCGGACTTATCCATAAGTATAAATACGGTAAACAGACACCGGCAAAATATTCTGGAAAAGCTTCATGTGAATAATTCTATTGAAGCCTGTCGTATCGCAAAGCATCTCAATCTCATCTGATCAATCTATTATTCGGTCACCAGCTCTTTTTCACAGTTAATTTCGCTCAAGAATAATCTGTCGTGCGAAACCGCCAGTACTGTTCCCGTAAAGTCTCTTATGGTTGCCGTTATAATTTCAATGCTGTTTAAATCGAGATTATTAGTCGGTTCATCCAAAATGAAGATATCCGGCGTGTTATTGGCTATCATGAGGCAACAGAATGACAAACGCATCTTTTCGCCTCCACTCAACTCCCAACATTGCTTATCCCATGTATGAACGGGAAAAAGATAGCGGTTGAGTATCGTTTTCACTTCGTGATCGGGCAGATGGCGTCTGTTGTATGCTTCCGTCTGCTCCAATACGGTCAGTCCGTTGTCTATGAGCGAATACTCCTGATCCAGATAGACATAAGAGAACGCTGCCCGCTCCAGTGTACCCTCCACGGGTTCCAATTCACCCGTTATAAGTTTGAGCAATGTTGTTTTTCCCGAACCGTTATTCCCTTTAATAGTAAACCGATCTCCACTTCTCAGCTGAATGCTGATGGGATTAGCCCATAAGTTCGCTTCACTGCCGGGATAGCGGAAGTTAATCTCTTTTGCCGTGACCAGGATTTTCCCGCTATGTAAGTCCGATCCGGCAAAATCCGTTTTAAGTTTATCATTTACCGGCATATTACTTCTTAACTTACGGAGATCTTCCATCAGCTTTTCCGATTTCTCAGCATGCACATCATTCAATTTGGTCGTGCTTTTTTCGGCTTTATCCCTTAGATAATGCATGGCAATCGGTGGTACCGACTTTTTCAGGTTCGTCTTTTCCCCTCTGACATTCTGCTTCGCTTTCTGTTCCGCCATTTCGCGAGCGGTCTTTTTAGCTAGCCGGAGAGCAGTCTGCTTTTCTTCTATTTTTTGCTGTAAAGCGTTGATCTGGATACCTTTCTGCTCCTTAAAAAAGTCATAATTACCGCCATAATATTTTATCTCCGACTGCGAAAGTTCGCAAATGGCAGGAAGTAAATTCAATAAATCGCGGTCGTGGCTGATTACCAATAATGTAGCTTGGGTACGTTTAACGTACTCATACAAATTCTTTCTACCCATTGTGTCGAGGTGGTTTGTAGGCTCATCCATCAGGATCACAGACGGATTGTGCAGTTCCAAACCGGCTAGAAAGATTCGTGTCTTTTCACCACCACTGAGTCCATCCATTGGTCGGGTTAAAGATACATCTTCCATGTCCCACACTCTCAAAGCCGCCTTTGCTCGTTCTTCTATTGTCCAGTCGTCATTCAGGCACGTAAAGTTCTTTTCGGAAGTGTCGCCGCTTAGTATGGCGTTTAGCGCCTCGATGCGTTCGTCTATCTTCATGACTTGGGCTACTGAGAAAGAGTCGTACTGGCCAAAATGCTGTGGAATATAGTAAAATGGGTGTGTCAAAGTTGCCGTACCCGATGAGGGTGACAATTCACCGGCAAGAATACGCATTAAAGTGGATTTTCCGCAACCGTTCTTACCGGTCAATGCTATTTTCTCACCCGGATTAATACTGAGTGTAAGGTTGCTGAATAGCAATTCCTTATCAGGATGGGCATAAGTCAGGTTTCTGATTATAATACTCATAAAAATACTGTGTTCTTTATTGATAAATACTGCTGCACTTGTAGAATGAAAAATAGTGCAAAATTGTTCTAGGAATGGAGAGGGACGACACAGTAAGGGCTAAACATCTACAATTAGTGACGCTTAGCATAATGAAAGAAGCATGTAAAAGGTTGATGTTTACCGAAACGTGTTGTCTTTACTTAGATACTTTCATCGGATCATATATTCGTTAGAGACTGCAAATATAGTTGTTTTCGTCTGATAAGGCATATAGAGCGATGAAAATATACAATGCCAACAGACCCTAATTTGTAAGAGTGAGTAGCCACACTTGGCATACGTGCAAGATTAAGAACAGCTTTTCAGATTACTTATTCATAAACTCTCTTTTCAGCCAGATCTCAAGTAATGGGTCTGGAATAATTGTTTCCCGCTTTTCGGTCTCTATCAGTTCTTTTTTAACCAAAGCGCGCTTCACAATGCTAACATTGGCCGACGAGCCTAGTTGATACTTCTGCAACACCTCTTGCGTTGTAAACTCCTTATGTAAGCCATCTACTAAAGCATGCATAAAATTCATCTGATAAGTGGTAAGGCTCTCTGTTTGCTTCTCAAACAAAGGCGTATTCTGGTCAAGAATATCTTGGCAAGCATCTTTAAAATCCTGTTCTGTAGCTATTTCCTTTGCATGAATCCACACGAGCCAAGCCAGCTGTTGTACATACGAGGAGTGATTATCTACCATCAAACAAATTCTTTCTGCCAGTTCCCGCGATATTTGCTTACCTGTCGACCGGAAACGCCCACATATATATTCCACCCAATCGGGAGTGCTAATTTTAGATAAATAGATGGAATCACCAAATTTATAGAACGGCAAGCTTCTTCTCTCAAAGAGTTCACTCATCAGATGCTTCTTGCTTCCAAACAGACAATAAGAAACGGATTTTTGTAGTTGCCAAACCGTGCGCAAACGCTTCTGAAAAGTTTTTGAATCTTTAAATTCGGCTATCTGCTGAAACTCATCAATACAGACCACGATATTACATCCCTTCTTCCGCGCAATTTTTTCAGGCAGTTGGAGAGTCTCATTGATATCCTCGCTTTTCGGATTAAGCTCAAGAGATATGGAAAAATCAGATGTAGGATCGGGACCTAATGAAATTTTGGGATTGATACGGGAAAGGAACAGTTTGGCGTTCTCCACCCATTCATCCCACTTTGAAGATGTTTGCTTGAGCACGGCAGTTGCGAAAGCATTGTAAAAATCACCATCGCTACGGCATGAAAATATATCTAAATATACAACCTTCAAATTGTCAGCCTCAGCCAAGCCACACACTTTTTGCACCAATGAAGTTTTCCCCCAACGGCGTGGTGAGATTAAGATGGTATTTACTCCATTTTGAAAGTTAGACAGTAGCCTCGAGGTCTCCACCTTTCTATCCGTAAAATTATCACCGGATGTAGCCACCCCAAAAGTAAAAGGTCTATTCTCCATAATTCCATTGATATTTAAGCAAAGATATATAATAAGTTTATTAGTAACAACTTTATTACTAACAAACTTATTACACCTTATATATTGAATTGACGTGTGTATCGTTGTCTCCCAGAATCTCTGATCAAACTATTTGTAGCGGTTTATGGTATCACAGTGCTTTTATTCTCCACTGTATGAGCGGAGAATATACCCAACGCTCCATTAGATATATTATTGGGTGGGTTATTCGGAGTAGTACCGCCTCCAGGACCACTATCATTCATTAAAGCCAATGCTGTATAAAACATGGAAACTTTTTTATCTATGCATTGCATCTCGATACTAATTAAATCTCCCTGCTTAAAATCCAGATCATCATCATTTATTTCCAGTTTAAGAGTGTTTACCAGCCCGTTTCTTATTTCATCATTCAAAACCAAATGTTGATTGATTAATTTATTTTTAACTGATAATACAAACCTGTAATTAGTGATATAATTTATTTCTCTTCCCGCAAAAAAAATGCGAGAAAGGTAGATATGTTGCAGAAGTATGATTTGTTGGAGCCTGCAAATCTTGTTGTTTAAAACCACCTCCAAAAAATACTGGGAAGGAATTGCTGATACGTTTTCCACCTCTTATAGTTCATATACCTTTCAACTATTGCTACTTTTAGAAAGATGTTTCAAGGTATATGAAAGGGAATATTTAGTAATGATAATATACAGTAGGTTTGATGTATTGTGAAAAAGTGTATCTTTGCACCTCTATCCCCATTAAATCTTTTATAATGGACAAGAAATCCCTATCTCTGCACGACGAACAATTTCTTTTAAAACGTTTTTTTAAAGGAGATGATAAAGCTTTTGCATTTATATATGATCGTTATTCCAACGAGCTGATGGCGTATGGAATGGGGTGGGGTATTGAGCGGGAAACGTTGAAAGATGCAATTCAGGATGTGTTCTGTAAATTGTACTTTAATAGAAAGTCGTTTGAAGAAGCCGGTAATTTGAAGTTCTACTTAATCCGTTCGTTGAAAAACAGAATATTGGATCTACAGAAGAGTAGGATGGATACTGTAGATATTACAAACTTTGATTTCTGTATCACTCCCACTGTACTCGATCATCTTATTGTCGATGAAGAACGCGTAGCTATTGAGCGGCAAATACAATCTTATCTGAATATTCTTACCGATCGCCAGCGTGAAGCTGTATACTTACGGTTTATTGAAGAGATGGAGTATGAACATATTGCAGAAATACTCGATATGACTGCTCCTGCAGTTCGTAAGCTTGTACATCGCGCTATTGCGCGAATCAGGAGTGAAGATTTACCTGTACTCTTACTTCTCTATATCTCCTTGAGCCAGGTAAGCTGAAGCTTCTTTTTAAGTCCGTTTCTATCACGTTTTGTGTATTCTTATATTTTTTCTCATTTTTTCTGTAGAAAATGGGAACAGATTTTAATTCTTGTCGTCTATATATTCAAAAGGGAGAATCAGACGAATGAAAAATCAAGATTATAGTACTTACAACGCCACGGATTTTGCTAAGGATAAACATTTTATCGGTTGGCAATTAAATCCGAGTGGAGCCGAAAATAAGTTTTGGCAGGAATTGATGCGGACTTATCCCGAATTAATTCCCGAAATAGAAAGAGCTATTGAGATACTTCGCTCAGTCCGCCTGAATGCTAACGATCTCTCTTACACTGAACGGAAAGAAGAAACCGGCAAACTTCATATTCGTATACTTCGTATGAGAAGACGAAGGACACTGGCACGTACTTTTTATTTGGCAGCTGTGGCTTGTATTATTCTTGCTGTATTTATGTGGCAAAAAACATCCGATATTAAAACTCCGGATAAGGAGATATTGATCAATAGTCAAGTCTGTCTGGTTACAGATAAACATGTCACACAATTACCCCAAAACGCAATTGTTCATTGTCACACCAATGGACTCCTGTCGATAACGTTACGTAGTGGAAAACAAATTACATCGCTGAAAGGAGGTCATGAAATGAATCGGCTGGTTGTACCTAAAGGAAAATGCTCTATCTTGATTTTAGAAGATGGTACAAGGGTTTGGGTAAATCCGGATACCGAAATGAAGTTTCCGACTCTGTTTGCAAAAAACAAGCGTGAAATGCATTTGAGTGGAGAAGCCTATCTGGAAGTAGCGAAGGATAAAAAACGACCTTTTACGGTTATAGCTCCCGATTTTAATATCGAAGTATTGGGAACTAAGTTTAATGTATCGGCATATAAAGATGATTCCAAGCACGAAGTCGCTCTTCTTGAAGGAAGTGTTAAGGTTATTGTGAACGGTAAGCAAGCCGTGAAGCTGGTACCCAAACAAATGGCTATTATTGGAAGGGGAGGGGTTTCTACCCAGATGATAGATGATGATCTGTATGATTGTTGGCAGAAAGGTATTTTGAGAATGTCTAGTGAACCGTTACAAGATATTTTGAGAGTTCTGCAACGCTATTACAACGTGGAAATAAAAACCTTTGCCGGAGTTGACAATCTGAAATGTAATGGGAAGCTATTGCTGTCGGATAGCATTGATGAAGTGTTGCAATCCATTGAAGCAACCGTACCGGTAAAGACAGAACGAAAAGGAGACAAGATAAACATATATTTAACTAAAAAGTAACGGAATAACACTATCTATTTTATGAAGGTAAAAGATTTACTCACACAACGACAGACTTATTTCTTAGAGACGACAAATTTTTATAAAATAATATCTCTTGTATTCGGTCTGATTCTATTGACAACTGCGACTTTCGCACAACAAACCAGACTATCCATTGATAGAAAAAATACTCCTATCATCTCTATTCTTAGCGAGATAGAGAAGAGTAGCGGATATGTAATTCTGTATCCCGAGGAGATTAAAGCCGATCTAAACCAGAAAGTGACTTTATCGGTCGTAAATAAGCCAATAGAGCAGGTATTGCACGATTTGTTTACCGGAACCGATTTCTCATACAAAATCATCGGTCGGCAGATTGCAATATCAGGAAAGAAGAAGTTGAAAAAGGCTCCTGTGCGGAAAACATCCTCTACTCAAGTGCGGATACAGGGCAAGGTTACCGATGCACAGACAGGTGAGCCTCTTTCCAACGTCAATGTCTTTGTAAAAGAGCTTGGGCGCGGGGCTTCTACAAATGAAAACGGAGCTTTCAGCATATCACTGGGTGAAGGTACATACACCCTGCGGGTGTCTTATATTGGTTATTTGACAAGTGTACAGACGCTTAATACCGACGACGGACAGACTTGCAACTTTCTGTTGCACTCGGATACCGAACTGAGTGAAGTGCTGGTTACCGCCAAAAAGAAGGATGAAAACGTAACCCGTACCAATATGGGTGTTGATAAACTGACCATCAGTGAGATCAAGCGTATGCCTGCATTGATGGGCGAAGTCGATATAATCAAAGCTATTCAGTTGCTTCCCGGGGTGCAACCTACTGCCGAAGGGGGATCGGGCTATAGTGTACGCGGTGGATCAGCCGATCAAAACCTTGTAATGTTAGATAATGCAACGGTCTATAATGCTTCACACATGTTTGGTTTCTTCTCGGTTTTCAATAATGACGTGGTAGATAATGTGGAGCTCTATAAAGGCGATTTACCTATAAAGTATGGTGGACGCTTGTCTTCACTTCTGGATGTGGGCTTAAAAGATAGCTATACCGATAAAATAAAAGGAAGCGGAGGATTGGGCCTGATTTCAAGTCGACTGATGCTTGAAGGTTCTTTGGGTGAAAAGACCAATTGGATGATTGGAGCAAGACGTAGTTATGCCGATTTATTCTTGAAGCTTTCCTCGGATGAATCTATCAATAAGAGCATTATTTACTTTTACGATTTGAACGCTAAAATGACTCATCGCATATCCGATAGAGATAAGCTCTCACTCAATCTGTATAGTGGAAACGATAAGTTCGGTGCATCATCTGTTGCCGAGTTTTCTTATGGCAACCGGGTGGGATCGCTTACATGGTCGCATATCTACAATGAAGGATTGATCTCAAAACTAAGCTTTAATGCCACAAACTATCACTATATGTTGCAATCCGAATTGGATAACGCCAGCATCAAATGGCAGGCAGGCATTACCGATTTGGCATTAAGATGGGATTGGAATCACACTCTTAACCAAAATCTCACGCTCTCTTATGGGGCGACCACTACCTATCATCACTTTAATCCCGGGCTTATTAAACAGCCCGATTATCCCGATTTTAAAATACCAAACAACAACACGTTGGAGCACAGTTTGTATTGGTCTGCAGAGCATAAGCTTAACGAGCGTCTGACGGTGCGTTATGGCTTGAGGTTGGCTATATTCCAAAATATGGGCAGTGCGACGGTCTATAAATATGATAATAACTATGAAGTAAGTGACTCTACGCGCTACGGATCGGGAAAGATCTATCATACTTATTACCGGTTGGAACCCAGGGTGGGAATGGTCTATAAATTATCCGAAAGTTCATCCATTAAAGCCAATTATGCCCGTAACACCCAGTTTATACAAATAGCCAACAACTCTTCATCCGGCTCACCGCTCGACCTGTGGTTTCCGGCAAGTCCCAATATCAAACCTCAGACGGCGGATATGGTTTCAGCAGGCTATTTTAAGAACTTCAACAATAACGCCTTTGAGTTCTCTACCGAAATCTATTATAAGAAGATGGATCATGTGATTGATTTTGCCGATCATGCCACTCTACTGCTTAACGATAAGTTGGAAGGAGAGGTGAGAACCGGGACAGGTAAGGCTTACGGCATAGAGTTTATGCTGAAAAAGAATACAGGTAAGCTGACCGGTTTTATTAACTATACGTTATCCCGTTCCGAACGCACCATACCCGAGATTAATGAGGGCAAGACTTACTTGTCACCGTTTGATAAAACCCATAGCATAAATATCTCCACCTCTTATGAATTGTCGAAGAAGTGGAGTATATCCGCAGCTTGGGTTTATGCTACCGGAAATCCCACATCATATCCTACCGGACGTTTTGAAATAGGAGGGGAATACTTCCCTATCTATTCGGGACGCAATGAGTACCGCAAAAAAGACTATCACCGTCTCGACTTATCCGTCAACTATGTGCCGACACATAAACCCGGAAAGAAATGGAGTGGAGAATGGAATTTCTCTTTGTACAATGCTTACGGGCAGAAAAATCCGTGGATCATTACTTATGATCAAAACACACCTAGCGGAATACCGAATGCAAAAATGACTTATTTATTTGGTGTAGTGCCTTCTATCACGTATAATTTTAAATTTTGAAAACAATGACTTACCGAATACTTTACTATACAAAAGGATTGATACTTGCTTTACTGCTAGTCTTGAATCTTTCAAGCTGTACCGAGGATATTACATTGGATACGGACAATACGACTCCGGTAATTGTAATTTATGGTACGATCACCGATGAACCGGTCTATCAGGAAGTGCACATCAGTGCTTCCACCGGATATTTTGAAACGAACAAAAATCCTAAGATATCGGGAGCTACTGTGACGATTTCCGCAGGAAGCGGCGATGTTTATACGTTGAAAGAACTTTCTTCTGCTCCCGGAACTTATCAGACGGAGACTCCGCTGGCGGGTAAGCTTGGAGAAACCTATCACCTGAAAGTAGTGGTCGATTTCAACAATGATGGAGTGCTTGATACTTATGAAGCCACCGCTGCAATGAAAAAAGATAAAATAGAGATGGACTCTATCAATGTCACTCGTGAGCAGATAACAAACCGTAATTTCTATTCTTTCAATATCTATGCTCAGGAGCTTGAAGGTAAAAATTACTATATGTGTCGCTATGAGGTGAACGATTCGCTATACAGTCAGATCAGTAAATATATCATTTTTGACGATCTGAGCTTTGATAATCAATATATCAAAGGAACCTCCATCGGCTATTTCCCCGATAATGTTGACCGGAGCAAATACAAAGATGAAGATGATTATGAATCAATGGTCTTTATCGCCGAGGGTGATCGTGTAAAAGTAAAAATCTCCAATATAGACAAAAAGTACTATGACTTCTTACTCCAATGCCAGGATGAGAGAGATGGTGAAAATCCGTTTTTCGGCGGACCGCTAAGTAATATCTCAACCAATATAACCGGGGGAGGAATTGGTTTTTTTGCAGCTTATTCGGTATCTGAGGCCGGAAGCATTGCAGTAAATGCAAAGAATAAATAACTAGTCAACTAATCTGTTCAAAATGAAATAGCCCGTATTCAACTTAGTAAAGTTGAATAGCGGGCTATTTAAATTGTAGAATATATTTCAATAGAGTGCTTTTTCCAATACTTCACGCATCTTATCCGTACCGGGAAAAGCTACAATCTTTTCGGCCAAGCTGCCGTCCTTTTTATATATTAAATAAGATGGAATAGCATTGAAATCCAGACTCTTCGTTACAAAGCTCCATTTCTCTTTTGATAAGTAATATTGCTCGCCTCCTATGACTTTTATCTGATACCTCCATGTTTCTTCAGGTGATGTATCTCCGGTGATGTACACAAAGACCAAATCTTTTCCTGTAAACTCTTTTTTGAGTACCTCCATGCTTCTTATTGCATCTTGACAGGGAGAACACCAAGTAGCCCAAAAGTCAACCAATATAGCCTTTCCTTTGTACTTACTCACTATTGCATCCATCAAATTACTGTTTGCTACCATAGGAGTTTCGTTGATCTTCAGATTTTTCCCACGTGCCAGCTTTTCAATTAGCTCATAGTTTCTTTTCAATAATATATCTCTTATGCTCTTATTGTTTGTAGAGAAGAAACTTTTGATGTTTTTGATCTGGGCATTGCTCAATTCTTCATATTTGTAATCCAACTGCAATATATACGAGTTTGCAGCAAGCATCTCATAGAAAAGCGTTGAATTGACTCCTATGATATTCTGCAAATTGCTTCTTACGTTATTGATCCATTCTTTTACCGGAGTATCTCTAATCTCCGGTATATGAAATGCTTTGATATTGAGAAAAGCTTTCATGAAATCGGAATAAGTGTAGCAATACATATACCGGGGATCATTTAGATTGAAGCTTTTCAGAAACGTGTAAAATGACTTATCCGGTTCTTTAGCCACATATTTCGTTATGGTATCCTTCGGGTTGGCACTCTTAAAACTTCTTTCAGCCATTTCTTTGTATCTGAAAAGTCGCGATTGAAGATATAGTAAATTATGCGAATCGTTCAGATATCTGAATATGCGGTTGGATAGGCCAAGAGAGTCTGTTGCGCTTTTAACCCTGTTTTTAAGGCTGACTTCCAACTCGTAATGCGCATATTCGCCGGGAGTCATTTTGTGATATTCATTCCATGTATAATCAGTGTTGAATCTTGTTACTGCTTTAACGAAGCCCGTTGCCTCATCTTCGGTAATGTCTAATCCTCCATGAGTTTCAAATTTCGCTTTATTGTCACTGTTGATGGTCATGTTAATATCCAGATCTTTGTTTTGTTCCAGTCCGATGACCTGTATTCCCGAATTCTCGTCGTTGATATGTAAGCTAAGCGCCCCGATGGCTTCATTGCATTCGAGGGGTATATCAAAGCTGAATGTATCATTGAGTTTTAGTGTCCTTTCGTGAACAGTCATTCCTGTGAGTGGATTGTATACCGTAATTGTAAGCTTGAGGCTTTTTATGTTCTCGACAGGAACCGTGGCATTCACTTTTCCCGATATTTTAGCTGTACCCATTTTGATTACAGCTTTAGGAAAATCATTGGTAACCTGACCATTTGCCTGTTGCATATAGGCAAAAATCCCGATTATACACACCAAAATATAACGATGGGCGTTTTTCATATCTGTTTTTAGTATTTATAGTTTTTCGTGACCGATTTAATCTTTTTCGGAGGCTAGTTTGGCTTATCTCCATTTCGGTTTGAATTCCACGCGTTTACCATCTTCAGTGGTGTATTCTTCCAACGAGTTCTCTTTGGCTTGTATGCAGATGTATACCATTGGTTCATCCGATGTATTGCAAAGTCCTCTTACCCCTTGTGGGGCAACCCGTATCACGCTACCTTCGGATATAGGGAAAAGATCTTCATCCACCTGATAATATCCACTACCTTTGAGGATAATATACGTCTCTTCATCTTTTGTATGAATATGGAAGTAGGGGATCTCACTGTGCGGCGGGATGGTAGTGAAAGAAATCTCGGTTGCTGTAGCCTTGGTAGGATCTTTAAGAAATACTTTCCCTTGAATTTCCTGCTTTGTTTTAGGATGAATGAGTGAATAGTCATTCAGTTCACTTAACTTGCCAACATTCACTGCGGCATAATTGGCATTTTCTGATATTAATTTTGTCTTTTTCATTGTCTTTTACCTTAAAAATTTTCGTAATCATAATTTTACAAAGGAAGCAATTGTTTTGAATTTGTGTACTCTCCCCCTAGAGTTTTTTTTCCTGTTTTAATTGCACTGCTTGCACCAATGGCGCTAACGCATTAATATATAGCATGATACACGGGTGTAATTAAGGGAAACAGCAGGGTGCAACTAAATTTAATTGCACCCTGCAATAAATGCCTTTTTTAGCAATGTAATGTGTTGATATTTAGTGTTATAATTGTAAATGGTCTGCATGTAAGTCCGAAATATCTCCCATTTTTTTATCTATGAAAATGCCGCTATTATAGCTTACATCTATTGATATTTCATTAACAACTATTGTAATGAGGCATTACATCTATTGTTATTCAGCATTACAATACTTGTTATTTCCACTTTATTCTCGTCTTTTACATTTCAGGCTATTGTTTTTTTGAGTAGTAATACATAGTCTGTTTTATTGTAACAGATAGTTGGTTGATACCCAACAAACCATCTGTTTGGACTCAACACATGGTCTGTTTTTGCGCAATAGAGGATCTGTCGGATTGCTTTCTGATAAATGGACATAATTACTTCCGTGTATTCACTTTATATATCAACACATGACTTTAAAAAAGTTTTTATCTTTATTTCTAATCTTGTTGATAAATATAAAAAAAAGTAAGTAGTTTTGTATCCGATATTGATTATAATAATATGAATAATCTAATACAAAATAGCACGTAAATTCAGTTTAATAAGATTTTTAAAGAGTATAGTAAATGCTTGCATCGTTTCTATAATGAGTATTTACTTCATAAATGTTTATGCTTTTATATAAGCTTTTATGCTAATAACTTAATATCACTAATGAAATTTATAAACTGGTAATGAAAACATATCGAATAATAATTGTCTGCACTATATTATTGTGCAATCTTTTCCATAGCCAATTAATAATGGCACAAAATAAGCAAGGTGGAATGGTGGAAGTGAATCTGCCTGATTCAATAAAAGGCTATATTGAGTTCAGAGAATATGGTGGTATTGGTGTTCAAAAGACTGATTCAATACCAATCAGCAATGGGAAATGTATATTTAAGTACACATATCGAGAGAATCCCACTTGTCTTAGCATGAATATCTTTCAAAGTGGAAAAAGCGCAAAAGCGCAAGCTATTATTGTAAAAAATCCATATGATATAGCAGATATGGGTAATATTATTTTAGATAATAACCATGCTGTTATACATTTTGTACCTAACATTGTGACCCATTATATCTGCACTTACAATAATATAAAAGGGTCTGGTGATGGGCGTTTAGAAATTACTCTTCCCGACTCCATACATGGTTTGGTATATCAATGGAAACTCAATTTATATAATTATCAGATGAATCCTGTCGATTCTGCACGTATTGTAAATGGTAAATGTATATTTCAATATAATACATCTAATATTTTGGAGGATCCCTTATCATTTTATGTAGATAAAACCCACTTCTTAATCATTCCAGATAAAATAAAAGCAGCCTCTTCTTGGAATAATCTGTTGAAAAATAATATATCAATTAAAGCGAATGCAATTCCTAAAACTTCGTGTGTCGGTATTGTAGGGGTAGTGACCGGTTCTCCGGAGACTGATGTAAACATGCAGTTAGTCAGTAAAATTTCTGGATGTAGAGATCAACAAGGATATATTACAAAAGATTTCATCCAAAAACATCGGGATAGTAAATTGTTATTTAAGACTGTCTCTGCTGATAAAAACAGCTATCTTTCTGTAGATGATTTGAAGGCGTCCTTAAATCTATTCAGTGAAAACCTTCGGCAATCTCCAAAAGGTAAAGAACTTATGAATTATATTAAAGAAAGAGAGGAATATGATAAATATGGCGTCTCCCGTAAGTTCAGTTATTTTGATGTAAATGGAAAGCGGTACAATCTTAACGACTGCCTGAATGGCAAGCAACTTTGTGTGGTTGTGTTTTGGGCTAGCTGGTGTGGTCCATGCCTTCAAGAGATACCACTGCTTAAGGAGTTTTATAAAGAATATAAGGATAGAATATCTATGGTAAGTTTGAGCACTGATACTAATTATAAAAGCTGGGCAAATAAGCTGAAGCAGGATCCGGTTGAATGGCTGAGCTTATCGGGGTTACCCAAAGATCAAAATAAAGTGAAAAATGACTTTGGCGCTAATTCAATCCCATGTTTTATGGTTCTCGATGATAAGGGCAAAATTATAGCTTCACAATACATCCTTAAAGGTAATCAAAGCAGATATTTATCCTTAGAGGATATAAAAGAAATCATCAACCAAAAGATACCTCGATGATTCTTTAGAGTATTTGTCACAATAATATGATTTTAATGGATATTTAAAAGAAGTATGGAGTGATATAATATGACTTAAGATACTTAAAAAAGAGAATGAGGGTGTGTCAAAACAGACACATCCTCTTTTCATATCATAGTTGCTTGGGAGTTTGTCTATACAGCAATTTTCTGAACAGGCGACTGCAAAGTCGCCCCATTCATCCCATCAATCGCTCTTAAGTGTCTGTACAGTGGGAAAATTAGTTCAAGAAGTAGTTTAGAAGCTTCCTTGGCAATTTTAGTGCACATTTTTTTTATATTAAAGGCAATGGCAAAGAAGGCAAAGTCCATTGTAACTTTTTCTTTTCCAATATGTCGGAAGCGACGGTATGCCATATTATATTTCATTTGGCCAAATACGGCTTCGGGCTCTATACACCGCCTCCCTCTATGTTTAATCCCTTCTTCTGAAGTTAACCTCTCACGTGCCTGCTGTTTATATTCATTTAATCGATGATTCACTTCGATTATGCGATTTCCGCGTGCTTTAAAGCAACTGCTGCGCAGAGGGCATCCTTCGCATCTTTGGGCTTTATAACGGGCACTTTGAGTAACATATCCACTGGCGGTTTTCTCCCGTTTGGTTCCTATACGATTCATGTGTTGTCCCATGGGGCAAACGTAATAATCCTGCTCAATGTTGTAATACAAGCTTTCTGGATGAAATGGGTTGGGAACATAACGGGAACGCTGCTCTTTATGAAAGAAGTTGTATTTGACAAAGGCCTCTATCCCGTTCTCCTGCATAAACCGATAGTTTTCTTCCGAACCATAACCGGCATCTGCCACACCGGTACCGGGAAGTCTGTTGTAGCGCTCTCGAAATGAATTAAAGAAAGGAATGAGCGTGAGTGTATCCGTTGGATTGGGGAAGAAAGCGAAGTCGGAAATAAACTGATTCTCTGTTCCTATCTGCAAATTGTATCCGGGCTTGGTCTGACCATTGTTCATGGCGTCTTCCTTCATGCGCATGAATGTGGCATCAGGGTCTGTCTTGGAATAGGAGTTGCGATCCCCTAATATCTCCAGATGTTTTTCGTATTCAGCCAGTTTGTCACGATGAGCTTCAAGTTCCTTTATTTGTTTCTTCTTTTCACGATGAGCTTTTTTCTGCTCCTTGTCTCTGGGTTGAGATTCATGTTCCAAGGCATCTTTGAGTTCATCCACTATCTGAGAAAGCATAGCCGGAGTAAATTCTACTGATTCCTCTTTTGGAGTGTTTTCTTGTGCAATGGTCTCATCTACTTGTTCTAAAAGAACACGAATCTTGTTCATCAGTTTTGTCCGGTTTCTTTCAATGCTCTTGCGCCAGATAAAAGTATATTTGTTGGCCTTAGACTCTATCTTGGTACCATCGATATACTCTACTTCAAGGCTGATAAAGCCTTTGTCTGCAAGGATAAGAACCAACTGAGTGAAGACATTATTAATCTCTTCTTTTACACGATTGCGAAAACGGTTGATGGTAATAAAATCGGGGTTCTCATAACCGGCCAGCCAGATGTAATGAATATCACGCAACAATAGCTGCTCTATTTTACGACAGGAGTAGATATTATTCATATAAGCATAGAGAATCACCTTAAGCATCATTTTAGGATGATAAGGACAACGACCTGTTTCCTTGTAGAGTTTCTTGAAATTATCAAGGTTAAGGCTATCGACAATCACATTGATTATGCGAACAGGAGCATTATCCGAAATATCTTCATCGATTCTTTGCGGAAAAAGAACTGTTTGGTTGGGAGTGTAAGGACGAAAATGTAACTTTGCCATAACGAAAAACTTTATGCCTAAAGATACAAAAACTTTAGGTAATAACAAAACCCAGGCTTGTGAAAGTCTGGGCTTTGCGCATAAAAAAAGAGGATATGTCTGTTTTGACACACCCTCATTTTACTATCTATAATAATACCTATTTAAAACGGACATTTTTGATTCTCAACCCATTGTGGTGTGGAGGATGGAACGGCATTGTGCCCATGCCCTGTTAAATCCTGCACAGAACCATCTTCCTGGACTGTACCATCGAAACTCCAGTACGCTACTAAGCCCGGGGTGGTAGGATCTACATAGCACACACAATCTTCTAATTCGGCTGGAGTCCGGGCTACATTCCATACACGTGCTTCACTTACCCAACCGTTAAGATAGCGTCCGCGTTCTGATCGCCCGATATGGAAGCCATCCATATAATCCCATGAAAGATCGACTTTGCCTCCTGAAGTTGTTACACTCGATTGTGCTTTGCCGTCTACATACATTGTGATGGTTTTGCCATCGTATACACATGCTAAATGATACCATCGTCCGGTAGCAAAATGCATCTCTAACGTCATGGGGTATTTCTTTCCTCCCACCGTACCGGCAGCAAGTTGCAATTGGTCTTTATCACATGACACATCACCAAATCGGAGCAGGAATCTTTCTTCTATACCGATAACCGAGCTAATATACGGGTTACTTCCTTGGAATGCGTTGACGTAGACTTTACACTCCATCGTCAGTTGATCCATTGAATTTACACTACTTGCTCCACTACCCATGAATGAAGGTACAGAGTAATACATACCCTGAATATTGGCAACTTTGGAAGTAATAACCTGATTGAAGACAACGTAAGCTGTACGGGACGATTGCAGTACGCCGAACTCACCTTCGGAGGAAGCTATCGTCACCGGCAAACAATAGGCTACGCCTTTTTTCATCTTATCAGGGTTAACGGTTAATTTGGCTTGTGAAGAGATGTAATCACCACTTTTTATAGTCACACTACCGTCTTGTAAGCTATATGCATCGGCAGGGGGGACTTCGTAATTACGCCCATTGGCTTCGTTATAAGCTTTCATTAATTCGGGAGCTGCTTTAATGACGGCTTTTTGATCTGCTTTGACTTTATCTGTTGCCGTAATTGTTAAACCCATACTGGAAGGGCCATCTACTGTAAAACGGACAATCGGCTGAGACATGGTGCCGGTGAGATATACAACATCTCCAAAGTCGGGACCTTTCTGACAACCTGCCATACAGATTATCAAGAAAGAGAATAATGATATTAATGTATATTTTTTCATATTGATCAAAAAATTATTATTCGGCATAAACATTGAACTCACTGAGGTACATTGTAGTATAATAGTACGAACCATAATAAAGGGTAGCCTTCTTCACGAATTTCACATAGCGGGCTTCATACGATCCATAAAATACGGTATATAATTTCGTAGCCGTTAGTTTTCCTACTTCCGTCCATGTTGTATTGTCTTGACTTACATACACCGAAACGCCTGATAAGTAAGATGAAGCGGCATTTCCACGATAGTTGAGGTTCAAGCCTGATATTTTGAAGGACTTAGACATATCTATGGTTAGAGTAAGATCAGCGCTACTTGTAGTATAAGAACTGAGAGAGAAATAGGTGCTATTATTCCCATCGAACAATCGGTTTGTGGTCGAATTGGTCGGAGAGGAGACAGCCGTCCAGCCAGAACGGTCGCTTACTAATGCACCGCGAATGTCTGTTTCTGTTGCTGCATCGTTAATATTGTTCGTTTCCGTAGTTACTATAACGTAGGTAACATTCATATTAGTACTGGCTGCAGCATTTCCACCGGAAGCTTCAGATATCTTTATCGGGATAAGATAGGCAGCTTCTGTCAGTTTGTCCAATGCACTTGATTTGATTTTGATATTTACGGAATCTGAAGAAGCCATACTATCTTTAGGTATAGTGAGCTTGCTGTTTATCAAATCAATATCCTCAGGAGGTATGCTGCCATACTTGGTTCCTTTTGCTGTATTGTACTTACTAACATAAGAGTTATCCACGCTTACCATTGCTTTAATTGTCGTTTTAGCTTTTTGTGTAGAAAAGACAGGAGTCTTATAATCTACCATGCTAATGCTTCCAATGGCAGTATGTATTACTTTAAAACTTTTTTGAGTATTCCTTAAAAAGACCCGGTTCATAGAATCTCCCTCAAAATCGTATGTTTCATTATCTCCACAGGACATTAAACTCATGAATAATGCGCACAGCCCTACACAGTATAATATATTTTTATATATAATCTTCATAAGATGAACTTTTATAATTAATAGATTGCAGGATTTTGAATCTGAATGGCTTCGCGGAAGCGTTTGTAAGGATATGGATTATCGTTCGCTATATTGTAGTCGCGATGCATATAGAAAGCTCCGAATCCTCCTTTGCGTCCTTTCGCCGGTTGCCATCTTGCATAATTCAACAATTGACCACATTCGTTTTTCTGCCAGTTGTCACCGACGTTCTCTGTGTAGATACATTTTTCAACCGGAAAGCTTCCCAATTGGCCTGGGCTGCCTCCATACGTTTGATTAACCAGATAGTTGACATAAGGCACGCATTCGCTAGGTGGATACTGCCCAAAAAAGTCTATACAGAATATCTTTTCGGGATTAATGGATTTTGGTCCCATCTTCTTACCAATGTATTCGCAAAAGTAGATCATGTTATCACCCGATAAACGGTCACCCTCGGGTTCATAGTCAAGATCGATTCCATCCAAGTTGTTTTCAAAAATAGGATCCATTAAATAGTCTGCATACATTTCGAGCGCTTTATGGCGCATTGCCAACCGCTCGTCATCGGTTCCTTTAGAAGAATCATAGCTATCTTGGAATAGTTGATAGAACTGTTGGTCTCCATAAGCCACTTTGTCTTCGATACGAATGATGGTGGGGCATACCATTTTTGTTCCTTTTACTTTTTGCACAAAGCGTAATTCCTCCCATACCGCTTCATCTTTGGGTAATCCACCCCATAAGGAGCAAATATCCAGGCTATCAGGTAAACCTAAAAAGCGAAGCGCCAAAGAATGGCTTTGTGTATAATCGGCAAACCATCCCCAGGCAATGGAGTGGTCGGAAGCTTTATAATCGCGTAGATTCTGATAATAAAGATCACTGTAAGTATATGGCTTTTGAACTTCCGTAGCTTCTGTATCAGTATCACAGGAAGCCATTGTAAAGCTTATAGAAACAAGCGCTAACAGATATATTAAACTTTTCATATTACAATATTTTTAGGGTTAACAAATTATTTGGCATCCCACCACAGTTTTGTACCGGCAGTATCTCCTTTACCACCCAATAGTGTAACGGCTGCTGTTGTATTGCTCGAATTATTTGAGTACTCGGTTGTGGGGAATTTAAGCCGGCGAATTAATTCGCCGCTGGCAACTTCGCCATTACTTTGATTGGTCACAATTTTAAATATTTTGGGATATCCTGTGCGGCGGATCTCACTCCAAGCCTCTTGCCCATCGGGGAAAATAGCAATCCACTTCTGAATCATAATGCGTTCCAGCTTTTGTTCCATGGATGCGCTCTCATCCCAGGCAACGGTCGTTGTGGTGGTTTTAACGGCATCATTATAACTTACCGGATCATCATAATCCGATGGTGTCTTTGTATCATCTGCAATATAGTTATCGGCACCGCTTGCTCCCTTTGATGAAAAAGAGGTCTTAATCCCGTTGTTATAAAGGTTTTCGGCAGATTCTCCTCCGATGTTCCAGCGCAGTTTGGCTTCAGCCTGTAAGAAATATGATTCTGCGGCATCCATCCACTGCATATTGCTGTTTGTTTGAAAGTTCAAACCGGAAATGCTTGGAGAATAACTGTCTTTATTCGGGCGGTTTATGCCGTTGCGTGCACCGTGATAGTTTCCATCGGTATCAGTAGGGCGGAAATAAACTTTCAAGCGAGGGTCTTCATATCCTTTTAAATAAGATTCCATACTGGCTCCCATACGCATGTCTTTAAAGCTTTGACTAACTTCCCAAAGCGGATTGGTAAATGTAAAGTTTGTATTTTGATGCAATATGGCCGAATCGTCAGCTGATTTCATTAAGCCGATGGCATGGTTGATGGCGGCGGTTGCTTCGGTTTCCGCCTTAGTTCCATCAATATAAGAGATGCGCATAGCTAAACGGAGTCTGAGTGTATTGGCAAATTTGATCCATTTTTCTACATCTCCACTATATATATAATCATATTTGGACAGGACTTTGGCTGTTCCGTTTGCAGTGTGATATGCCGTCAGTATATTGATTGCATTATCCAATTCCTCGAAGAATTTATAATACACATCTTTTTGAGAGTCGTAGGGAACACTTATTGTTGTACCAAATTTTGTATATGGAATAGGTCCATACATGTCTGTGATACGCGACATTCCAAGTACTTTTACAATATCCGCCAGAGCTCCAACCGCAGGCGTGCCATTCTTTTCCGCTTCTTTCTGTATGGATATCCAAGGCTGCATAATGTCGGTGTATGCATCATTGAAGGCGGCGTTATACCAACCTTGGTAAAGTGCATAATGATCGTTATGATAGGTGGCGTATGAATATGTTGTTATATTGGATACATAGCCTGAGAAGATATCTCCCGCGAGCATTTCGGTAATCTGATATTCCCCACCTTTATCTACACCGACAATGAATACGCCTTTCTCCATTTGAGTAAAGAAGGCGCCCGTCGTTAGGTTATCTTGTCCCATTTCTCCCGGAGTAACCTCATTGGGATTGATATTCCATTTGTCAAATGCATCGGTACATGCGGTAAGTCCTAAACAACCGCTCAATACGAGTACGCTGCTAAGAGCTTTGGTATATTTATAAAAATGTTTCATGATCATAGTTCTTTAAAAATTAAGTTTGACAGAGAAGCCTAGATTGCGAAGACTCGGCATCATAAAGTAATCCATTCCGCTGAAGTGCGTACCGGTACTTGCCGTTAATTCTGGATCATAAGGGGCTTTGTTGTAGAACATAAACAGGTTACGGCCGGTAAATGCCAGGTTCATGCTTTTTACAAAAGGTAACCATTTGCTGACCGGTAAATCATAACCCAGTGTAAGTTCTGCTAAACGCACATTGGTTGCACTGTACACATACATGGATCCAGCCCCTGTGCCTACTGTCTGGTAGTAGGATTGTGCAGGAATGCGATAACCGTTGACTAATGCTCCTCCGGCATCACGTGCATCCGCCGTAGCTTTTGATACGCCATAAGCATCCATAAGTGCCTGGGTCATTGAGACTCCTATGCCGCCTACACGTGCATTAATGAGAAATCCCAGAGATACTCCCTTCCAATTGAAAGAGTTGCGCCATCCAAGGGTGTATTTGGCTTGCGAATTGCCGGCATAGATGTATCCGTCTTTATTTGTTCCTGCATTCTTATCAACAAAAACAGCTTTTGAAGTATAGTCTACATTGATGTATCCATGTTCATCTGTCTGGAGGCAGGTTACATACAAGTCGCCTATAGAACCTCCTTCTGTCAAGACCGTCTTTACATTGCCAACGCCACCCATATCCATTCTATGAAGCTCTACGCTTTCACCATTTTTTAATTTGGTCATAGGCAATAACTGTTTAATCTTGTTTCGATTGATGGTGTAAGTCAATGTAGAAGTCCATTTTACCGGTCCGATAGGTTGATTGAGTGTCAAGCTTGCTTCAATACCTTTATTATCAACCCGGCCGGCATTGATGTATATTGATTTATAACCGGAGGCGGCGGATAATGTGGGGTTGAAGAGCTGATTGTAGGTCGATGTCTTATAAAAACTTACATTCAAAGCTATTTTATCTCCCCAGAAATGTGATTGCAAGCCGATCTCCCATGCTTTGGTGCGTTCAGGCTTTATATCCGTATTGGGGTAAGTTGACTGTGTGGTCGGTGTACCCGATTCATAAGGATAAGTTTGATATGCAATGTAGCGGGTAGGGGCATTGCCGACTTCACTGTATGAACCGCGTACTTTTAAGAAGCTTAATACGTTGCTTTTTATAGGCAACAGATCGGTAAGGATGGCTGATAGACCAACCGACGGATATGCAATTGAATTATAGTCGGTCCACGCTAAAGCGGAAGCCCAGTCTACACGTCCGGTAACATCCAGGTAAAGTTTACTTTTCCAGCCTAATTGTGCAGTAGCGAAAACAGACTGGGTTTGATCATGATAGTTATCTTGATCAGGTTTAATCTTGGTGGTATTTAAATTTCTTAAAGTGAAGCTATTGGCAACGGAATTCAAATCACCTCCTATGGAGTAATATCCGTAAACAACGTCTTGAATACTGGTTCCTAAAGTTGAAGATAATGAGAAATCACCAAAGTATTTATTGATGTTCAGCATGATATCACCATAAGTTTGTCGGGTAGAATAGTCCGATTTGTAATATGCTCCCATCTCTCCTGCAAAAATGGCATCGGTGGATGCTGAGTATTTCTTTTCATTAATGGCGGAAGTATAATCCATCTTTGCACGGGCTCCCAAAGTGATGCCTTTGGATATGGTGTAATTCAATCCGGCACTCATTAAGAAACGGTTCTTATGATTGACAAACATGTCGCGCTGGGTTATCCAATAAGGGTTCTGCATGCCGATTCCTAAATTGCCATAAGGCCAATATTGGGTCTTAAAGTTCCGTTCAGGATCTTGATATTGCTCAAATACTTTGTATTTATCAATATCATCGCTCACCGGGAATAGATATGTTGCTACAATGGGGTTAAAGTATTGACCTTGTGCCACCATATTTTGCTCACGAATGTTCATGTAGTTGGCACTTAGGTCAATATGTAGCTTATCATTGAGTACGCTCGTTGTATTCCGAATAGAAAAATTGTAGCGATTCAGCGTATTATTGTCTACTATACCCTGTGCATTTGTGGAAGCCATCGACAGGAATGTTTGATTCTTTTCCGTACCATTGGAAACGGTGACAGAGTTACTTTCATTCCAACCTGTCTGGAAAAAGTCTTTCGGATCATAGCTGCTTGGAGTTGCCAGCTTACTTCCCCAGCTATAATAGCTGCCGCTATCCGAACCATACCTGTTCTGAAATTCCGGCATTACAAACGGGTCGAGAAACGAGGTGCTATTAGAATAAGTTACATTCAGACGCTCTGTGCTACCTTTTTTGGTGGTAATCATGATTACACCGTTGGCTGCTTCGCTACCATATAGCGCAGATGCTGCCGCACCACTTAACACAGACATACTTTCAATATCCTCAGGGTTGACCATGGAGGCTGCATCACCTGATTGTCCCATACCGGTGTAGAGATCACTAGGCTGTGTCGTCTGAAGAGAAGGCATCGGAATGCCGTCAATCACATAAAGTGCATTGTTGTTGCCTGTAATTGACTTCGCACCACGCATGACAACTTTTACTCCTCCTCCTATGCCGGATGAGCTTGTATTAATGGCAACACCGGCTACTTTACCCGCAAGGCTATTCATGAAATTGGCATCTTTTACTCCTACAATTTCAGTCCCTTTTACTTCCTGTACGTTGTAAGATAGTGCTTTAGCTTCTTTTTTGATACCTAATGCAGTGACAACGACTTCATTCAGAATCTTTGAGTCTTCTTCTAAAGTGATATTTAATTCTTGATTGCCAAGCACTTTGACTGTTTTAGTGGCATATCCCACATAAGATATCTCCAAGACTTCTCCTTTTTTCAGCTGTAAAGCAAAATGCCCTTCCAAATCAGTGACAGCGCCATTTGCCTGATCTTTAATTTTTATATTTACTCCAATCAGAGGTTCTCCTTTCGAGTCTTTAACTGTTCCTTTGATTAGGATGGATGAACTGTGTTGCTGCTGTTGTGTCTTTTCGTTGGTCGAAAGAATGATTTGTTTATCAACTACTGTATAGGTAATGTTCGTACCTTTGAAAATATCATCAAGTATTTCCGTGATTTTACCGGAATTATTTCTGACGGAGACCATCCGATTCTTTTGAATCGTCTTATTGTTATAAAGGAAAACGTAATCGGATGTTTCCTCTATCTTGTTCAATACTTGCTCAATAGTTGCATTGGGCATCGAGATGGCTACCCGGGTTTTCTGGGCATAGCCATCCTCGGCAGAAAGCTGTAATGCTACAGCAAAAAGTAATGCCAGGCTAATCTTCATAACTAAGGGAAGTTTTAGATTTAAAGCATATCTATGGGGGAATGCAATAAATGAATGATTTTTTTTCATACCTTTACGGTTAACTAAGTTTATTACTATTAATGAACTAAGGCCAGACTCGAGGTTGGCGTTTGCAAGACTTTAAACCACGAATCGAAAGAATGGGGAAGGGAGCTGCTGGAACAGCTTTCTTCCTTTTTTGTTTTTCATTTGAACTGTGTTATTTCATAGGCTTTTTTTAAAGGGTTACTTAATATAAATCTACTATTATTTTCGTTTTTGTAAATGTGTCGTCAGCTTGTTGGACGGCTTCTTTTGTTGTCCATTTTAGCTTTGCCGATTTAGCCAAATAATCGAGTATCTGTGGTAAAGTTTCATTGCGGAAAGTTGCGCGGTACCTGTACTCTTTGCCATATTTATTGTTCAGCTGAATCTCTACGTTAAAATGCCGGGATAAGCGTTTGAATATATTATCCAAGGTTGCATCTCTGAAAATTAACTTACCGTCTTTCCATGCCACTTTTTCATAGACATCGACTTTTTCTTTGCGCAATGCTTCACTCTCTTTATTGTAGCTTATTTGTTCTCCGGGTGAAAGTACAATTGTTTTATGGTTGGGAGTTATCACATTAACCCGTCCTTTCTCGAGTACTGTTTCAATGCACTTTTCATCGTCGTAGGCAGAAATGTTGAACTTAGTACCATATACATATACACTTAGATTATTGGGCATTTTTACATAAAATGGCCGGTCTTGGTCTGCCTGTACTTCAAAATATGCTTCACCTCTTAGTTCAACGGTTCGGCTTCCTTTTTTAAAAACTGTAGGATAGCGTAATGTTGTACCTGAATTTAGCCATACTACGGATTGGTCGGGAAGTTCATATCGCATGACCGATCCTGTTGCCGCCGTAATTTCTGCATATTGTTCTTTTATTTCCGGTGTGTGAAAATATAGATATCCTAATATCAATGAACTGAATAATAAAGGCAAGGCAAAAAAGGCGGCATACCGTGTCCATTGATTATACATCGCTTTGCGACGGTCTCTTTTTATCCTTTGTTGCATGCTTTGATAGGCTTTCAAAGTATCGATTGATTCCATTTCTTTAATATCTTCAGCCAGTGCTTGGGCTTTTCGAAGCATTGATTCAGAATTTATTTTCTCCATATTCTCATTCTAATATGTATTGAGTATTGCGGTTTTAAGTATAATACAATTCAGCAACTCCAAAAAGGACAAGTAAAGTGCTTTTTTCTCATTTTATTTTTTTTATCGGGTTTTAGAGGGGGATCATACCGAAATGCTGAGGGATTGCATATTCTCTTTATCTATAGGGAAACCGCAGCCCTTTGGTTTTCAAACCGTAGGGCTTTGCTAGGTGAACCGTAGCGCTTCGGTACGGGAACCAAAGGGCTACGGTTCAGCAGTGGATCTCTTTAATATGAGTTATCGCAATCCCTCAGCATTTCGGTATGATCCTTAGAAAGTGGTAGTGATCTATTTTTCGTTTTCTACTTTTCATAGGATAGAAATGGGAGGAATATAAAATAGTAGGTTAGGGAATAAACGATTTTATCCTTAAAAAGCCCATGAAAAATAAACGTTAAAAAGGTTAGCATTCTATAATCTTATTTGCATATTTGCGCAATAAATAATCTAATATAGGCCTGAATATTATGAAAAAAACATCAAATGAAGATAAGGAGGAGGACTTCAAGCGGCTCTATGAGTTGTATTATGCCCCTTTTTGTCTTTATGCGAAAAGGTTTATTGAAGATAAATTTACCCGTGAAGATATTGTGTCGGATGTATTTGTATCATTGTGGAATAATGTTGATTCATTTGATCTCACATCGGATACTGCCGTGGGGTACATCAAAATTTGTGTGAAAAATAGCTGTTTGAATATGCTCAAACACCAGGAATATGAGTGGAATTATGCGGAAACCATTCAGCAAAGAAAACCGTTATATGAAAGTGAACCGGATAGCGTATATACATTGGACGAGCTTTACAAGATGTTGTACGAAACTTTAGATAAGCTTCCGGAGAATTATCGCAAAGTATTTATTGAAAGTTTTTTCAAAGGAAAAACTCATGCGGAAATAGCTGAAGAATTGAATATCAGTGTAAAATCAGTTAACCGCTATAAACAGAAGACAATTGATTACCTACGTACAGAATTGAAGGAGTATATGTTAATCTTATTTCTGTTTTTAATTACTAAGTGTTGGAACTAAATGTATATAAAATTCATATTTACGTGCCTTTTTCCCCTTCCTTTCTTATTGTTATTTTATTGAATCTTCGAATGCTCTTTTCTAAATTTATTTAATAATCTCTCTTTTGACTTGGCTTCATTCTTATATCGCTTATCTTTGCATCTCTTTTTTTAAAGTAATGTAAATATAATTACATGTCCTGCAGATCGAGTGATTATAGATAGGTCATGCTGGAATCATACTATGTATGATTCTTGTGGTGCTATGAGTTCTGCAATGAAAGATGAAAACAAGCATAAAATGAATTGAAATAAGGCTTTGCAATGATTTTATTACTATTAATTAGTTCTATTAATTTTTTTTAGTCAGATTAGTGAGTATAATTTAAAAGCTTATTTGCCATTAATAAATGAAGGTTTGTTAATGCTATGAGAAAATTCATAACCTGTCTTTATGTAAATATATATAAACTTTCCGGGAATCTATATACTGTGAATACAATAGTTTAATGAGACATTGCATTTATTTATAATACTGTTAAGTGAACATGTATTTTACACGGCATTATTTTTAAGTGAAATATAACAGAATGACTAAAGAGATGGTTAAAAAATACTATCTATGGAAAACCAAATAAATGATCAAAGCAAGCAGCAATGGAAGTTGTTTATTGAAGGGAATAATGATGCCTATGCTTGGTTATATTCGCATTATGTCCAACATCTTTATCAGTTCGGATGCCGTTTTACCGACGATTCGGAATTAGTGAAAGATTGTATTCAGGACGTCTTTATTCAGATTTACCAAAATCATAAAAACCTTTCCTTACCCGAAAATGTGAAAGTCTACTTTATGGCTGCGTTAAAGAATTGTTTGTTTAATTCTTTTGCAAGAAAACAACGGTTTGATACTTACATGTCTACTATTTCCGGTGAAGAAGAATATAGCTTTGATCTTTCGGTTGAAGAGTCATTTATAGCCGATGAAACATTGACTTTGCAAGGAGCAGCTGTGTCACGGATGCTCGACAGTCTGTCTGCCCGTCAAAGAGAAATTATCTACTATCGTTTTTATGAGGAACTTGGATATGAAGAAATATGCAAACTGATGGATTTGAATTATCAATCCGCTTGTAATTTAATTCAAAGAGCGCTGACAAAGCTACGGGTTGTATAGGGTAGCAGAGATTCAATAATACGAAATCATAAAAAATGTTTTTTTTGAATTCTTATTATTGGATAAATGAGTAGATATTCGGAATGAACTTGCCTATTAAACAAAGATTAGAAATGAAGGATTTATCAACATATTCAGGTTATACAGTAGTTGAATTGCTCAATGACGATTATTTCTTGGAGTCCGAAAGGAATCCAACGGAGGATAGTCGGAAATTCTGGGAGGAATTGGAGTCACATGACGAGCAATTGCGAATGGAAATAGCGCAAGCCCGGGAGTTTTTGAATACGGTGTCTTTGTGTTCCGGAAAAAAAATGGCAGGTGATGATGCAGATGAATTATGGAAGCGCATAGAATGTAAGAATGCGAATCTTAAAAGAATACATAAGAAAAGAGAGATTTTCTATAAGGTAATGGGTGTTGCGGCATGTCTGGCTATATTAGTTGTGTGTACTATTTGGCTTGATAAGATGACCTCGGTACCTTCATCAATAGATTCCATTATGGCTGTAAAACGACCTAGCGGGGGGACTAATACAGATATACAACTGATATTGTCGGAAAAAGAAAACCTTAAAATAGCCGGTAAGGAGAGTCAACTGAAGTATACTAAAAATGGTAAATTCTCAATCAATTCGAATGTAGAACAGAAATTGGACGATGGAGAGGATACTTATAACCAACTGATTGTTCCTGCCGGAAAAAGATCATCCATTATATTTTCCGACGGTACGCGGATGGATGTGAATGCCAATACCAGAGTGGTATATCCTGTAGTATTCTCGCATAATAAACGTGAGATATATGTTGAAGGAGAAGTCTATCTACAAGTTTCGCCCGATAAGTCCAGACCTTTTATTGTCCGAACCGATCGTATGGATGTGCAAGTGTTGGGAACAGCTTTCGATGTCTGCACTAATCCTGATAGAACGCTTTCTACTGTGGTGCTGGTACATGGGAAAGTTTGGGTACAGACTTCCGACAAACAACAAAAAATTCTAAATCCGGGCGAGATGCTTTCTTATATTGATAATAATGAAATCGGAGTTCGAAATGTTGATGTATCGGAATATATCAGTTGGGCTGAAGGATACTATGAATTTCATAAAGAGCCTATTCGTAATATCGTGAATAAACTCACGCGATATTACGGTAAGAAGATAGCAATAGCTTCAGAATTACTAAATATAACTTTTAGCGGCAAGCTTGATTTGAGAGATGATTTGCAGGATGTGTTGGAATCTATAGCCGGCACAATGCCCGCAGATGTTATCACGACAAAAGATGGGGGCTACCAGTTAGGTCGTGATTGAGTGTTAACCTTATAAATTAAATTATTACAAAATTATTATGAAAAACGGACCTTAAGCACAAAAAAGCAGGTTGGAGTGAAACTGCAATTATCACATCCAACCTGGAATCTTAAAAAAAGAAAATAGTGTTAACTAAATTCATTACAAAGATATGATAAATCACGTAATTCATAGCCATAACAGGGTTATGAAAGGGTATTTATTACCAATTAAAAGTATTTTTTTGTTTTTTTTGTTATCCTTATTTCATACAGTGAGTGTTTCCGCTACAGAATTTTATACAGATTATAAAATTAGTTCTACTCAAGATGAAATGACTGTATTACAGGTTTTTAATTATATTGAGAAAAATGGCAAATACTTTATTTTTTACAAAGATGCAGCTGTTGATCTCAATCGCAAAGTGCGGGTAAATATAGTTGATAAATCTCCTGCTGAAATATTGAATGCACTTTTTTCAGGTACTGATAACTCTTATGTCATAAAAGGGCGGCAGATTACAGTTTTCAAAAAGCCCGCACCTTCTCAAAAAAAAGAAAAGACCATTCGCGTTTCCGGTACGGTGACCGATAAAGAGAAGGCTGCCCTACCTGGGGTGAATGTGAAAATTTCCGGTGAAAGTAATAATGCAGGTACAATAACAGATCTTGACGGGCATTTCTATTTAAATATTTCTGATAAAAATGCTATTATCGAAATATCATACATTGGATTTAAAACTCAAAAAATAAGAGTGGGAAATGCGATTAACTTCGATGTAATACTAGAAGAAGACATTAGCGCATTAAATGAAGTGGTTGTAACCGGCTATGGCACACAGAAAAAAGTATCTATTGTTGGTGCTATTGACAATATTGCTCCTTCAAAGCTTCAAGTTGGTTCAACCCGTTCACTTTCTAATAATCTAGCGGGGCAGATTGCCGGTGTCATAGCTGTAACCCGTTCTGGAGAGCCGGGATATGATAATTCCAACTTTTGGATTCGGGGTATTTCAACTTTCTCAGGTACGACAACTCCTTTGGTTTTGGTTGATGGAATTGAGAGGGATCTGAATAATATTGATCCTGCTGAAATTGAATCTTTTTCCGTATTGAAGGATGCTTCGGCTACCGCAATGTATGGTGTGCGCGGAGCTAATGGAGTTATCATTATCAATACAAGACGAGGCCAGGTTGGTCCTCCGAGTGTCGATGTAAGAGTGGAGCATTCAATTTCCGAGCCAACTAAATTACCCGGCTTTATTGGTGGAGCCGATTATATGGAACTCTTGAACGAACTGAAAGAAAATAAATCCCAACTCCCTTATTCTCAAGAGCAGATTGATAAAACAAGATATGGCTATGATAAAGATTTATATCCGGATGTGAACTGGATTGATCAAATAACGAAGAACTATGCTTATTCTACAAGGGCCAATATGTCGGTTGCCGGTGGCTCCGATTTTCTCCGTTATTCGTTGGTTGCCTCATTGTATAATGAACAGGGTATTATTGCAACGGATAAAACACTACCTTATAACACAGGCATTAACCTGAATCGTTATAATATGCGCGCTAATGTGGATTTGGATATTACGAAAACCACAACTATGCGGCTTAATGTGGGAGGTTATATGCAAAACCGCCACGGACCAAACCATAGTATTGACGATTTGTTTTCTCAAGCTTTTGTGACCAGCCCCATTGTATATCCTACTCGTTATTCTGACGGTACAATTCCACTTGTCTCATATCGAAGTAACCCTTGGGCTACTGCAACACAATCTGGATATACAGTAGGTATTAATACACAACTTCAATCTCTAATTTCATTGGAGCAAAACTTAAGAATGATTACTCCCGGATTGAAGGCTAAAATGTCATTTTCTTTCGATTCATATAATTATAGCGGACGTATCAGAGCTATGAACCCAAGTTATTATAATGTAGCTACCGGACGTGATGCCGAAGGTAATCTGATACATGATATTTTGAGTTATGGCGATGATGCTTTAAGCTTCTCTAATGAAAGTAATTATGGAACGAAGAGAACATATCTTGAAGGTACTCTGACTTATAACCGGACATTCGGTAAGAATGATATTGATGCATTATTCCTTTATAATCAACAGAGTTATGACGATGGTAGCGTGCAACCTTATAGAAAGCAGGGATTTGCCGGTCGACTTTCATACGTGTATGGCGGACGTTATATCGGTGAGTTCAATTTCGGTTATAATGGCTCGGAAAACTTTGCTAAAGGAAAGCGGTTCGGTTTCTTCCCTTCAATAGCATTGGGCTGGCTTGTTTCCGAAGAGCACTTTATGGAAAAGTATAAGAATACGCTGAATAAACTCAAACTGAGAGCTTCGTATGGTAAAGTGGGAAATGATAATATCGGCGGACGTAGATTTGCCTACATTACTACTGTTTATACAGGGCAAGGCTCTTACCAATGGGGAGATCAAGGCCAGATTGACAGAGGTGGTATTACCGAAGGTGACATCGGTGTTGCCGACTTGACTTGGGAAACTGCATGGAAGACAAATATTGGTATGGAACTTGGGTTGTGGAATGCATTGGAAATGCAAGTTGACGTCTTTAATGAGAAACGCTCCAATATTTTCATGCAACGTAGCACTATTCCCACACAGACCGGGTTTATAACTTCTCCTTGGGCCAATTATGGAAAAGTTACCAATAAAGGTGTGGATGCTTCTTTGAACTATAATACTAAGATAAATAAGGACTGGAGTGCCGGATTGCGCTCTACATTCTCCTATGCAATCAATAAGGTTACTGAAAAAGACGAACCGATTGAACGTATCGGTACTTATCGTGGACTGACAGGACGTTCAATGAATACCCTTTGGGGGCTTCAGGCCGAACGCTTGTTTACAAAAGATGATTTTGATGCCAATGGCAATTTGAAATTCGGTATTCCTACTCAGGAAGTGGGAGCATCTACTATTCGTCCCGGAGATATTAAATATAAAGATATGGATGGAGATGGCAAGATTACGGATGCGGATGAAGGATATATCGGTGGAACGAATGACCCCAGAATCGTTTATGGATTTGGAGGTAATCTTGTCTTTCGCCAATGGGATTTGAATATTTTCTTCCAAGGTATTGCAGATACACATCGTATAATAGGAGGATCATCCTACTTTATTCCGGGTAGTGGCCAAGGATTGTTAGGTAATATCTACGATAATTATCAGGATAGATGGACGGAAGAAAACCCTAGCCAAGATGTGTTTTGGCCTCGTCTTTCCGAATCTCCCAATAAGCAGAATTACCGTTCTTCTACCTGGTGGAAAAAAGATATGAGTTTCTTGCGTTGCAAAACGATAGAATTAGGATATACTTTACCCAAAAATATTATTGACAAGTTTCATGCAAAAGGTGTTCGCTTATATTTAAGTGGAAACAATCTGTTTTGTTTCTCTAAATTCAAATTGTGGGATCCAGAATTAGGCTCAGGTGATGGATTAAGGTATCCACCTATGCGCTCCTTATTAATGGGTATTGATGTTAACTTTTAAATAAAAAAGAAAATGAAAAGGTTTGAAACAATAAATATTTTTGCAGGACTTTTCGGCTTGTTCTCTCTCTTCTCTTGTAACTATTTGGATAAGGAGCCTGATACGGAATTGAATATGGATATGGTTTATGAAAATAAGACCAAAGTAGAAGATGTATTGGCTTATGTATATGCCGGACTGCCGAATCCGTCAAAAGCTTGGCTGAATGACATTGGTTGGGAAATTTATGGGGATGATGTGACTCCCTCTAAAAGATGGCAGCAATGGGATTGGGGTAACATTCCTAAAATATTTGGGGAGTGGACTCCAAACACCGGATGGAGTGGAAACTTTTGGGCTGATTATCCGAAAAGAATTCGTGAATCGTATCTTTTTAGGAAAAATGTACATGCATTGCCCGATTCGGATTTACCTCAAGCTGAAGTAGATCGTATGAAGGCGGAATGTCGTTTTCTTGCTGCTTATTATTGGTGGGGGCTGACGGAAACTTACGGACCGATTCCTTTTAAACCGGATTATATTGCTCCTTCTGATTTTAAACTATCCGATCTGTTGGTTGGTCGTACTCCTTTTGATGATATTGTGAATTATTTGGATAAGGAAATGCTTGATGCTTCCAAAGAGCTACCGGCTACTTATGAAAATGTAGAGAAATACGGGCGTATTACGTCTATAATGTGTCTTACTGTTCGTGCAAAAATGCTGCTCTTTGCAGCCAGTCCCTTGGTTAATGGAAATGATTGGTATAAGAATTACACAAACAAAGATGGTACACCGTTATTTAACTCGACTTACGATCCTAACAAATGGGTTAAAGCAGCAGACGCTTGTAAACTTTTACTAGATGAAGCCGAAAAAGCCGGCCATAAATTGTATACTGTTTATAATGCTGATGGTACAGTCGATCCGTTTATGTCTACGGAAAATATGTTCTTTACCAAATATCAGGAAGGAAATAAAGAAATCTTGTTCCCTTATACCAGGACAAGTGACGCCAATGCTAACTATAAATTTTATACACTTAAAGCCGTCACACCCGAATTTGGTGGTGGTGGTGGTATGGGCGTTTATCAAGGATTGGTTGATGCTTTTTTTACTGATAATGGTTTGCCGATAAAAGACCCAAATAGTGGCTACTCTGAAGCTGGTTTCTCTTCAGAAAAGGAGGTTCGTAATACGATATGGACAGAAGGTACGGGTAAAAAAGGTGAAGTCACTGATGTCGGCACATACAATATGTACTGCCACAGGGAACCTCGTTTTTATACTACAGTAAGTTATAATGGTTCTTGGTATGCATTGGCGGGAAGAAAATTTGATTTCTTAAAAAATCATAAGGACAATGGCTTTACGCATGATGCTCCACAAAATGGCTATTTGGTGCGCAAAAAAATATATCCTACCGATAACCCTAAAACAAACAGTTGGAAGACTTCCCGCCCACTTTGGCTTTATAGGTTGGGTGGTGCTTATTTGGATTATGCTGAGGCTGAAAATGAGGCTTATGATAATGGAACTGCAAGAGCCGAGGCGTTGAAGTATCTTAATATGATACGTGTACGTGCGGGTGTCCGCCAATATACCACTTCTGCTGTTGCTGTAAACGATCCGAATTACATCCATGTGGATGATACTCAAGATGCCGTGCGTAAGATTGTGCGGATGGAACGTCGAGTGGAACTATGTTGTGAAGGAACACGCTGGGAGGACATTCGCCGTTGGAGGATAATAGAAGAAATTCCGGAAATGACAGGTGATAATTATGGAATGAATTTCGCTGGAAGTAATGCGGGTGAATTCTATCAACGTGTGGTTTTCCAGACAAGAGTTTGGAAGAAGGCTTATTACTGGTTCCCGATTTATGTCGATGAAGTGGAAAAGAACCCGAACCTGGTTCAATCTCCTTTCTGGAATTAATATTATGGACAATCTAATATTTATGAAGATATGAAAGTCAAAAAACAAATATACTTGTGCTTATTCTTGCTTTTACTGCCTTTCGTTACAGGCTGTAACTCGGATCCTGAGTACTATACGTTAAATTCACCGGATGACCAGATGAAGCTGACCACTTCAGCGGATAGTCTTGTGCTTGAAAGGGTGGATGCCGATAAGCAGGTGGTTACTTTTACCTGGAACGAAGCAACCGATCGTGGGGCTGATACCAAACTGAGCTACTATTTCAGATTGTATCAGGCTGATAATAAAAGTAATCAAAGTGAGTTAATCAAAATAGAGCCGGGGGCACATTCCATTAGTTGGACTGCTCGCGAAATTAATGATCTGTTGACATCATGGAATGTAGGTGTTGGAAATGTAACAACAGTTGTCGGTGAGGTTCTTGCCGAAGTGACAGCTTCGAAGAAGTACCTAAAGCCTGAGATATCAAAAGTCCAGTTTAAGGTTTCCGGTTACGACTCTTCGGACATTATGTATATCATGGCTAACGTTGCGGGACAGAGTCGTGCAATATCTATGGAATCGACTGACCAGGAAGGTGTTTATCATTGGAAGGGGCAGCTTGACCCATGCGAATATTGGTTTACGACAAATAAAGATAACGGATATCCGGCTTATTTAAAAGGTACCGATGGCAATGCTATTGTCTATTCGAAAGATGGCACCGGTGAACATTTCTCCACAGATAAACAGGCTGTATTCGATATTGTGGTGGATTTGAATCAAATGACTGTGACAACAACGATTATTCCTATATACCATCTTTATATGGTTACTGCTGTCGGTGGTCAGGAGACTGTAACGGCATTGACAGATCTTGAAATGGGATCGAATGTTTTCCATTGGAGTGGTACGTTGAATGCCGGTACAGAAATTCGTTTCTCACGTGATAAGAATACGACTTGGCCGGCGTATATTCCTGGAAGCGATGCCGGTTCTTTGGTGGAATCACAATCGGGAAGCATGCTTAAGATAACCAAAACTGCATCTTACGAGATAACAGCCAATGTGGCAGATATGAAATTGATTTGCCTTGATGTATACACATTACCTTATGGTGGATTATGGGGTATTGGTGATGCGTTGGTGAAAGCCGGTTGGAATCTTTCACAAGCATACACTAATTGCGGTTTTAAGCAAGCCGATTTAAAGAATCATCCGGAGATATGGAGCTTGGCGACCGATTTCCAGGTATCGGGAGAAAGTACCTTCAAGATTCTGACTAATCCTAATCAATACGCATCGGAAATTGTTTCTGCCAATCCTTCATCCTTAAACCCATGCAATATATGGTTGGATGCCGCAGTCAGAGCAAATGGTATTGGTGATAATAAATTTAAACCGGGCGTAACAGGTCGTTGGACAGTGAAGCTTGATCTTCACTCCATGAAGATAACGATGGTTCAGTGAAGATAGATTGAACTTGTTTAACTTAATAGTAGAAAAAATGAATAGATATAAATTCGTATTACTTATAGTTTTGCTGGGGTCTCTTTGGGGATGTTCGAGTTCAAAGAACGAAGATACTCCGATATTCGGAGGGACTGTATCCAGTCGTTATACTAATCCTGTAATAAAATTGAGTACCCCTGATCCAACTGTGATCAGGGCCCGCGATGGTCTGTTTTATGCTTACTCTACCGAGGACACTCATAATATACCGATCTATCAGTCTAAAGATATGGTCAATTGGACACTGGTAGGTACTGCTTTTACAAATGATACCCGTCCCTCATTTTTATCTGGAGGTGCTCTTTGGGCTCCGGACATCCGGTATATAAATGGGAAATATGTACTTTATTATTCTCTTTCGAAGTGGGGCGAAATTAATAATAATGGCATAGGTGTAGCTACATCTTTGAAGCCGGGAGGTCCTTTCACTGATCAAGGCAGTTTGCTGATAAGTAAAAACATCGGAGTATTGAACAGTATAGATCAATGTTTCTTCGAAGAAGACGGGCATAAATACTTGATATGGGGTAGCTTTCAAGGTATTTATTGCGTAGAACTTACCGATAACGGATTGAAAATCAAATCGGGTAGTACTCCGTTGAAGATTGCCGGTAAGGCCTTTGAAGGAACTTATATTTATAAACGTAATAATTATTATTATATGTTTGCTTCGGTGGGCTCTTGCTGCGAAGGTCTGAATTCCACTTACCGCACTGTGGTAGGACGATCTACATCTTTGTTTGGTCCTTATCTGGATAAAGCGGGCAATAGTATGATGGACAATGCATACGAAGTTTTGATAGCAGGAAGTGATGCTTTCAAAGGAACCGGGCATAATTCGGGTATTATCACCGATGATAAAGGAGCGGACTGGATAATGTATCACGCTTTTCCCGTGGCCGATCCGGATGCCGGTCGTTGCCTGATGCTTGATCCTATAGTATGGGTGGAAGACTGGCCTACGGTGAAAGACGGTATTCCTTCTTCTTCTCCAATGCAAGGCCCCTCTTTTAATAATTAATTTTATGACTTATTTAATACAAAGAATCATGAAGAAAAATGTTCTTTTTTATATCATGTTTTGTTTAGTCGGTATTTGCATTTTGAATGCATGTGACGATAATGGAGTGGGAAAGCCATTGGCTACTAAAATGAAGATGGAACTTTCGGATTACACGGTTAATATAGGCAAAGTTGCCGCCGACACCACAGTAGCTACCATTCGCTGGATTGATATCAATTCTCCTTCGTACACTTTGACTCTGTCAAATGCTACGAATGCAACGAAGCTTTCACTTCCTGATAGGAGCAAACTGGGACAATATAATGTGAAAAGTATGACTCTGTCGGATAAACAGATTTTGGATTATTTGAGTCAGATGGAGTTAACCGATGAAACAACTCCCACATTGCAACTGAAGATTGCAGGAACAAGAACAGATGGTGTGGCAGATAGTATTTCGGCAACAATCAATGTGACTTATATTCCCGAAGTTATTCATTGATTAACAATAAAATAGGTATAGGGTTATTATATATTCGGGGACCGTGCCTGTATGACACGGTCTCTTTTTTTTCATGCTTAATACTTATGGCTGTAAGTGAAATCAATACAATATCTTTATGCTGCATACAATCGAAAAAAGTTGAGATAGGAACATCTACTATAATAGTGTGATATACAAAAAATAGTATTATTTTTACAGGGTCTAACTTTTTGTAGCAAAATCATCTGATACTCGATTATGAAGGATCTTGAAATGAGCAAAATAGACACTAAATGCTCTTTTTATCTCAATCTGATAAAACTTAAATGAATACCTAATTATAAATATTTTTATATGAAACGAATCTCTTTTATTAAATTTCTTTCTTTATTATGTTTATTGCTTTTTGCCCGTAATGTTCAGGGGCAAACAAAAGCATCCAACATTGTTTACCAAGATAAAGAAGTACGTATTACATTGATAACAGATGGGGTTGTCCGTTTGGAGTGGGAACCCGGGGGTAAGTTTGTAGATAATGCCTCTTTTGTTGCTGTAAACAGAGAAACTTCTCCTGTTAATTGCAAGGTGAAAAACAGTGGAAAAGCCATTGAGGTACAAACATCCAAGATGATTGTGAAGTACTTGAAAAACAGTGGTAAGTTCACTGATGCCAACTTGAGTGTTGTTTCAGCTAAGGGTATGAAACCTTTTGCATGGAAACCGGGAGTTGCAAATGCCGGAAATTTGAAAGGTACTTACCGCACTCTTGACGGATATAATGGAGGCATTCATTGGGATAGTAAAAAAGCAATGCCTATTGAGGATGGCTTGCTCTCTACCGATGGATGGACTCTGATCGATGATTCTAACAGTTATTTATTCGATAAATCAGACTGGCCATGGGTGACGGAGCGTCAGACTTCAAATGGACAGGATTGGTATTTCATGGCTTATGGTCATAATTATAAGTCCGCACTTAAAGATTTCACCTCTTTCTCGGGTAAAGTGCCATTGCCTCCCCGTTATGCTTTCGGATATTGGTGGTCTCGTTACTGGAGCTATTCCGACAATGAGCTTCGTTCGTTAGTCGATAATTTCCATACTTACGATCTTCCGCTAGATGTATTAGTTGTCGATATGGATTGGCATTATACCGAACCGGGTAAAGGTGGTTGGACGGGATATACTTGGAACCGTCGTTTGTTCCCTGATCCTGATGGCTTCCTTAGCTATTTGAAGAAAAATAAATTGCAGGTGACATTGAATCTTCATCCTGCTGATGGTGTTGCTTCCTACGAAGATAATTATCCGGCTTTAGCTAAATGGATGGGAGTTGACACAACTACAACGAAAGTAATTCCTTATGAAGGATCGAACAAGCAATTTATGAGCGGATGGTTGAATACCATTCTTCGTCCTATGGAAAAGAAAGGAATTGATTTCTGGTGGTTGGATTGGCAGCAACGGTTGAACGATGCGAAATACACTAATTTAAGTAATACTTGGTGGATTAATTATGTATTGTTCTCCAATATGGAACGTAACGGCGATACCCGTCCTTTGTTGTATCATAGATGGGGTGGCTTAGGAAATCATCGTTATCAGATCGGTTTCTCCGGTGACTCATTTATCTCATGGGCTTCACTTGATTTTCAACCTTATTTTAATTCTACTGCATCCAATGTGCTTTACGGTTATTGGAGCCATGATATTGGTGGTCATACCGCAGCTAATCATATTGATCCGGAACTCTATGTGCGTTGGTTGCAATTCGGTGCATTAAGTCCCATTTTGCGTACCCACTCTACAAAGAATTCCAACTTGAATAAAGAACCTTGGGTGTTTAATAATGAGTATTTCACCGTTATACGCAATACCATACAGGAACGTTACCAAATAGCTCCTTATGTGTATGCGATGGCTCGTAAGACGTATGATGATGCTCTATCTCTTTGCCGTCCGATGTATTATGATTATCCTGAGAATAAAGAAGCTTATGATAATAAGAACGAGTATATGTTTGGGGATAATATGTTGGTATATCCTATCACTGCTCCGATGGAGAACGGCAAGTCGAAGGTGAAAGTATGGCTTCCGGCCGGAAATGATTGGTATGAATGGCAGACCGGCACTTTATTGAAAGGTGGACAAACCGTTGAACGTACATTCCGTTTGGATGAATATCCTATCTATGTAAAAGCCGGTTCCGTACTTCCTTTCTATGATAAAGAAGTAAAGAATCTTCAAAACAATGAGGAACCTGTTATTGTAACCGTATTCCCGGGACAAAGCAGCTCGTTCAATATGTATGAGGATAACGGAAATGATAAGGATTATGCTACTAAGTATGCTACAACTTTATTGACTTCCGAGAAAGCAGGTAATGTACAAACAATAAAGATCGGTGCCCGTAAAGGTGAATATAAAGATATGCCTGCAAGCCGTAATTTTAAAGTAAGAGTAATGGCATCTGCCGTACCGGAAAAGGTTACGGTAAATGGTAATCCGGTTGCTTTCACTTATGATGGTAACGAACTGGCATTGACAATCGATGTTCCTGAAACAAATTGCTCGGTAGAGAAGACGGTGGTAATCACTTATCCGGTTGATGCTCCTGTAGTAAACGACGGACTCAGCGCTCAGTTACGTCACATGCAACAAGCCGTACTTGCTTTGAAGAAACGTCAGGCAGGAATTGTTTTAACCGAAGAATTGGGTACAATGGAATCTACGGGACGTGCAATAACTTATAAACCCGAGGAACTTAAACAACGTGTTGAAAGTTTCCGCAATAATTATACCCGTTTGCCGGAAGTCTTGAAAGGACAAAAACTTGATCAAGGTACGACAGATTGGTTTATGGAATATGTGAGATAGAACTCAATTATAAACCTAATGAAAATTAAACCTTTTATTCTATTAACTTTGATGACATGCTACTTCTCGGTAGCAAAAGCTCAACTTGTCACTGTCTCAGACAGTGACAAGGCAAGAGCCAAGGCCATCGTTTCGCAAATGACCCTGAGTGAAAAGTTGATGTATATCTCCGGATATCACGACTTCTACATTCGCTCAATCCCTCGTCTGGGTGTTCCTGAAATAAGAATGGCAGATGGACCACAAGGTGTACGTAATGATACAAAAAGTACGATGTATCCTGCGGGCATCCTATCCGCTGCAACTTGGAACAAAGATTTAGTTCGTCGATTAGGAGCATCTATAGGTATGGATGCAAAAGCTAGGGGAGTCAGCATTATGCTCGGTCCCGGAGTCAACATTTATCGTGCACCTATGTGCGGACGTAACTTTGAGTATTTCGGTGAAGATCCTTATCTGGCCAGTGAGGTGGCTAAAGAATACGTTATCGGTATGCAGTCGCAAGGAGTTATCTCTACGATAAAACACTTTGCGATGAACAATCAGGAATGGGACAGGCACCATACCAGTTCCGATGCTGATGAACGGACAATACAGGAAATCTATTTCGCCACATTCCGCAAGGCTGTTGAGCAAGCCCATGTAGGCGCTGTGATGAATAGCTACAATCTGCTTAATGGCGTACATGCTTCGGAAAACCGTTGGATGAATATTGATGTTCTTCGTAATCAATGGGGTTTCCAAGGTATCTTGATGTCCGACTGGGGTTCTGTTTACTCCGGTGTGGCTGCTGCCAATGGTGGTCTTGATTTGGAGATGCCCGATGGAGCATACATGAATGAGAAAAACCTTTTGCCCGCTATTCAAAACGGATTGGTTTCGGAAGCTACTATCGATTTGAAGGTGCAGCATATTTTGCAGACCTTGATTGCTTTTGGCATGCTCGACAGAGAGCTTATTGATAAGAGCATTCCTAAAGATAATCCCGTTACCCGTCAAACCGCTTTAGATCTGGCACGTGAAGGGGTTGTTTTATTGAAAAACGATGCTCACATATTGCCTTTGCAGGGAGCTACCGCTTTTATCGGCCCCAATGCAAACCGTATCCCTACAGGTGGGGGAAGTGGATTCGTTGATCCATATTCTACAGCCACAGTATGGCAAGGTATGCAGGATGTATATAAGAAGAAAGATCTTAAGCTGGTGGAAGATGCCATGTGGGTGAGAGAGATGAAAGAAGGAATTGCTCCATTCAAAGCTGAATACTTCGCTAACCAGAAACTGGAAGGTGCTCCTGCCGTAGTTCAGACTGAAAATGAAATCGATCATGACTGGAAAGATAAAGCTCCTTTGGAAGGGTTACCGGCAGATCATTTTTCAGCAAGATGGACATCGACCTATAAACCTCAAAAGAATGGCCTGTTAAAGTTGCAGATGCAGGGGGATGATGGCTATAGGCTCTATGTGAACGATCAATTGTTATTGGAAGATTGGGGAGATCATGGCCTGACCTCAAGAGATGCGCTGCTCAAAGTGGAAGCCGGCAAGGAATATGCATTCAGAATAGAACACTATGACAATGCCATGGATGCTGCTATTCGTTTCCACGCAAGCGCTTTGGATGAAGGACTCTTGAAATCATACTTATCTAAAGCAAAGAACATTGTTCTATGTTTAGGATTTGATAGCATGACTGAGTCTGAAGGTTTCGACCGTACTTTTGCATTACCTCAATGGCAGGAATTGCTTATTGATGAGATTGCTTCTTTCCACAATAATGTAGTCGTAGTGGTAAATGCAGGTGGTGGCATCAAATTCAAACCTTGGATAGATAAAGTAAAAGCTGTCGTAATGGCTTGGTATCCGGGTCAGGAAGGCGGTAAAGCAATTGCCGAAATCTTAACCGGTAAACTCTCACCAAGTGGTAAGTTACCTATTTCCATAGAAGAAAAGTGGGAAGATAACCCTGTATACAATTCGTATTATGATAAACGGGATGTCACTCATCGTCGTGTATTGTATTCCGAAGGTGTATTTACCGGATATCGTGGCTATGACAAGTCGGGTAAGAAACCATTATTTCCTTTTGGTTTCGGTTTGTCCTATACCACTTTCTCCTATAGCAATTTGTCGCTCGAAAAGTCCGGCGAGAATAAGGTGAAAGTTAGCTTCGACGTTAAGAATACAGGTAAGGTTGACGGCTCTGAAGTGGCTCAGATCTATGTACATGACGTTCAGGCTTCCGTGCCTCAGCCGTTAAAAGAATTGAAAGGTTACGAGAAAGTATATCTGAAACACGGTGAAACAAAACGTGTAACCGTTGAATTGGATGAAGAAGCTTTCTCTTTTTATGATGTGAACAAGCACGGTTTTGTAGTGGAACCGGGTGATTTCGACATTATGGTTGGTTCATCATCAGCGGAATTGCCTTTACATAAGGTGATTACGTTATAATAAATTTGTTTTGTTGTTTAAATTTTATCAAGCAGGACTTCTTGAAGTCCTGTTTTAACACAAGTAAGGCATCCCTTTGGGGATGCCTTACTTCTTGTTATGTAACACGTAAAACCAGTGTACTCTGTATAATATGGATTGCACAAGCTTTATTCCATAGCCGAAGCATCGAATGACAGTGGTAAAAGTGCGCTCATATCTTTTATTTCATATATGCCTTCTTCTCCGTATAATAATATCCGCATGGGGTGTTTGAAACGCTTTTCCGTTTCGAGCATTACTTGGCGACAAGCGCCGCACGGTGGAATGGGGGAGCTTAAAAAGCCACGCTCATTGCGTGCTGCAATGGCAAGTGTTTCTACCGCTTGATCGGGATATTGCGAATTGGCATAAAACAATGTGGTTCGTTCGGCACAAGTACCCGATGGATATGCTGCATTTTCCTGATTTGTTCCGCTCACAATGATACCATTCGAAAGTCTGGCGGCAGCTCCGACTGAAAAATGAGAATAAGGGGCATAGCTCCGGTTTGTTGCAGCCATAGCTTCATCCATTAGCTCACGGTCCGAAGAGCCCAATTCTTTATAATCGTATATTTTGATATCTATTTGTAGCGACAAATTCTTCATAAATAGGTAGTTTTTGGATTTTTGTGTTACAAAGTTATGAAAGGGATTGCGATTTCCAATTCTTTTTAAGAATTTTGTAAACTCAACTGTTAAGGACATGAATAAAACCAAAATATCCCGTATCACAATTATCGCCATATTGTTGATTTGTTCCGTTGCAGCAGTAGCGCAACGTCGCAATGCCCGCTATTTAGAGTATATTGATCGTTATGCTCCACTTGCCATAGAGCAAATGAAGCAGCATAAAATACCGGCTAGTATCACCCTTTCACAAGGATTGTTGGAGAGTGGAGCGGGATATAGCCAGTTGGCGCGTGAGAGTAATAATCACTTTGGCATAAAGTGTGGAGGCAGTTGGAATGGACGTTCGGTACGTCATGATGACGATGCTCCGCAGGAATGTTTCCGCGCTTACCGCAATCCGCAAGATTCTTATGATGATCATTCTACTTTTTTGAAGCGTGGTGCACGTTATGCTTTTCTTTTCAAATTGGATATTACCGATTACAAAGGATGGGCGCGCGGATTGAAGCAGGCGGGCTATGCCACTGATCCGTCTTATGCCAACAGGTTGATTACCATTATCGAAGACTATGAATTGTATAAATATGATCGTAAAGGTGCATTGGAACAAATCAGAAAACATGAGAATGATCCGGTTTACCAGCATCAGGTATATATAGCAAATGGTTTGGCATATATCATTGCACGTGATGGGGATACCTTCAAGAGCTTGAGTAAGGAGTTTGATATCAGCAGCCGCAAACTGGTGAAATATAACGATTTGCAACGCGATTATACATTGACAAACGGTGATATTATCTATCTGAAGGAGAAAAAGAAAAAAGCGTCCGACCAGTACACTGTATATGTAGTGAGAGACGGTGATTCCATGCATTCCATTTCGCAGAAATTTGGTATCCGTCTGAAGAACCTTTATAAGTTGAATGTGAAGGATGGAGAATATGTTCCTGAGATAGGCGATATGATTTGGCTTCGCTAAAAAGGAACTGTTGCATTTAAGTTGAGCGGAGAAAGTGCCTGGTATTTTAATCGTATTATTTACGTTGAAACTATCCGAATTTCCGTATTCAACTCTCTATTAATCATTACTCCTGTGTACAGCAAATCGGGAACTCTCTGGAAGGCCTGTGAAGCAAAGCAGGAAGAACGTTCATGGGATGTATAGCAAACAAGGAAGGCTTTCCGGTTTTTGTATAGTGAGGCAGAAAGTATAAATCATAAAGTGTGAACCATTTCCAGGTATAGTCAGTATACAGCAAATCAGTAAGTTTGTGCCTCGTTCCCTTATATGGGAATTGTTGTTCCTCCTAATGTGCACTCCCGTTCCCCTATATGGGAATTACCGTTTCTCTTAATGGAAACTTCGATTTCCCTATATGGGAATTCTCTTTCCCAAGGCAAGATACCGTCGTACCTCCGCATTGGCATTCCGTTGGCGAGGTAAGTAATGGAGCATTAAACAGCCTTTTGATACTCCAAAGGAGTCATTCCCGTCAGCCTCTTGAAGAACTTGCTAAAGAAAGAAGGGTTAGGGAAGTTCAGTTCGTCCGATATCTGGTAAATAAGCAGATCACTATGCTTCAATAACACTTTGGCTTCGAGGATAACAGCTTGTTCAATCCAGTCCATGACTGTCTGCTGGGTAATTTGCCGGATAATAGTACCCAAATATTTCGGAGTCAGACAAAGCTTGTCCGCATAAAAGCTCACATTCCGCTCTTTTTTGCAATTTTCATTAACCAGATTAATAAACCGGCGGAAGAGCTCCTTGTTACGGAGAGAACCGCTAGGAGCATTTCCGTAATTTTTATCTTGTAAATAACGAAGGTTGAATAACATTGCAGTAAGAGTGTGCTGCACCACTTCCCTGCGGAAAGGAACTTCATTCACTACCGCCCATAGTATGGAGAAATAAGCTTCTTCGAGTCTCCACTCTTTTTCTGTAAGATGAAGCGTAAAGCCTTGTTTCTGATAAGAGTCCGTCAGATTTTCTTTCTCATTGGTAGGAAGGAAATCATTGGTGAAAGCTACTCCTCTAAAATCATAGTTATCGTTGACTTCCATTAGTTCGACAATAGAATTTGGTGGGAGTACAACAATAGTATGCGTGGAGACGGTATATTCAATGAGGTTGATCAAAATACGAGCTGTTCCTTTGAGTACATAGAGCAGCCTTCCTTCTTTCAGGCGGTAGGGTTGCCCTACTTTAAGTATTTTGCTTTGCATGTTGGCAAAGCTGAGTACCACACCTATCTCATGATTAATAAAGCGGCACTCATTATTCTCCACAATACCGTAGTTTTTCAACAAATCGAGTCCTAATTCAAGTGGTTTGCTTTTTTCCATTTATATTTGTTTTATTAGTTCGACAAACATAGGTAAAAAAAGAGTGTATACTGGCAAAAAAAATAAAATAGATAAGGTAATTATGTTTTTATTGCTTTTTTTATTGGATAATCGAACTAATCGAACATATTTGCAAACAAATGGAACCTGGTTGCATATCTTATCCCTTTATCTTTGCAACATCTTTCAAGGTCACCTTTTGGGAATAGATCTTTATTGATATGGAATTCAAAAAATACATAATATGAAACGAACTATTATCTTCTTCTCTTTCTGCATCTGGGCCTCTTTGATGAATGCTCAGCTTACCTTAGACCAATGCAGAAAAAAAGCTCAGGAGAACTATCCATTAGTACGTCAATACGGGTTGATAGAGAAGTCGACGGAATATAATCTGTCGAATGCTTCGAAAGGGCATTTGCCTCAATTTGCCCTATCGGGTAAGGCCACATATCAAAGTGATGTGACCGAACTGCCTGTAAAGTTACCCGGAGTCGACTTAAAAGGAATGTCCAAGGATCAGTATCAATTGATGTTGGAAGTCAAGCAGGATATTTGGGACGGTGGCGAGATTCGTGCTAAAAAGCAACAGTTGAAAGCTTCGTCTGACGTGGAACGCGAGAAACTTAACGTAGATATGTATGCGTTGAATGATCGCATCAATCAGCTTTACTTCGGTATATTGATGCTGGATGAACAATTGACACAGAACCAGTTGCTTCATGATGATTTGGAACGAAGCCATAAACAGGTTTCCGCTTATATCGCAAATGGCATTGCCAATCAGTCCGATCTGGATGCCGTGAGTGTGGAACTGCTGAATACCAAACAAAAAAGAGTCGATCTGGAGTCATCCCGAAAAGCTTATGTGGAGATGCTTTCCTTGTTCTTAGGTGAGAGATTGTCGGATGCAACGACCTTACAGAAGCCTTCTTTTGAAGATTCGGTAGCCCGACTTTCTTCAGCAACAGCATCTGTAAGTGGGGCTGATCTTTCCACATCTACCGTAGGGAACATCAATTCCGACTCGTTATTACTACGGAAAAAATATGCCGGCATAGAAAGCAATCGCCCCGAATTGAATTGGTTTGATGCACAAGGTAAAAGTCTGCAAGTACAAAGAGCTGCATTAAACACCCGCCTGATGCCTCATCTGGGTCTGTTCGTACAAGGTGCTTACGGCAATCCGGGATTGAATATGCTGAAGAATGAATTTACTCCGTATTATGTTGCCGGTGTCCGCTTATCATGGAACTTTGGCAGCTTATATACTCTGCGTAACGACCGTCGGTTGATTGATAACGGTTTCCGCCAATTGGAAAGTAACCGTGATGTCTTCCTCTTTAATACCACGTTGCAATCGGCACAGCAGACCAATGCGATACAGTCGATGCGAAAACAAATGGTGGATGATGATGAAATTATCCGTTTACGTAGCAATATCCGCAAGGCTGCCGAAGCGAAAGTAGCGAATGGTACGATGACTGTGACCGATATGCTTCGTGAAATAACTTCCGAGAATCTGGCCAGACAGGTTAAATCACTTCATGAAATTCAGTTGCTCATGAATGTATGGAATCTGAAATATACGTTGAATAAATAATATACATCCCGTAAAACAGAATAGAATATGAAAGCAAATAAATTGATCAACCTCTTTTCAGGATTGGGAGCATTGGGTCTTCTGGTTCTTGTTTCCTCTTGCGGGAATGGAACACCTAAATATGATGCTACAGGGACATTTGAAACTACAGAAGTGCTTGTCTCTTCGGAAGCTTCGGGCAAATTATTGCATTTCGATGTAGAAGAAGGTAACATGTTGAAAGCTGGTGAAGAGGTAGGTGTGGTAGACACCGTACAACTCTTTCTGAAGAAGATGCAATTGAGTGCGAATGTAAAGTCGGTACAAGAACAACGTCCCGATATTCTGAAGCAGGTGGCTGCAACAAAAGAGCAGATAGAGGTTGCCAAGCGCGAACTCAATCGTGTTCGTAACCTCATCAAAGCGGGTGCCGCCAATCAGAAACAAGTGGATGATGCCGAGTCGACGCTTAAAGTCCTTTATAAACAGCTTGCTGCACAAAACTCCAATTTACAGAATAGTCGCCAAAGTCTAACTTGGCAAAGTTCATCGGTCGGGATACAGGTGGCTCAAGTGGAAGATGAATTGAAGAAATGTCATGTTATCTCTCCCATAAGCGGTACCATATTGGCAAAATACGCAGAAGTAGGTGAGCTGACCGCTGTCGGCAAACCTTTGTTTAAAGTCGCCGATGTCAGTCTGATGTATCTGCGTGCTTATATTACGTCCGAACAATTGGCCAAAGTGAAGTTGGGGCAGAAAGTAACCGTTTATTCCGATTATGGCAATAAAGAACAGAAGAAATATGAAGGTTCTGTAACGTGGATATCCGATCGTTCGGAATTTACGCCGAAGACCATCCTGACCAATGACGAGCGTGCCAATCTTGTCTATGCCGTGAAGATTGCCGTGAAGAACGATGGATATCTTAAGATAGGTATGTACGGAGGAGTGAAATTTTCCTGATTTCTTCTTGAAGATATAGCAGAAAGAGTTTACGACTCCCTTTTCAACCAAATTGAGGAAGAACCTAAACAGGAATGAAATGAATGATATCGAATTGAACGGAATAGAGCAAGCCGTCTGCGTAAATGAACTGACTAAGCATTATGGAGCGGTTGAAGCGTTGAAAGGCGTTTCTTTTACAGTCGGTAAGGGAGAGCTATTTGGACTGATCGGACCCGATGGAGCGGGTAAGACTACTCTTTTCCGCATTCTTACTACGCTCTTATTGGCGGATAGCGGGACGGCTACGGTCAATGGTAGTGACGTGGTGAAAGATTATAAATCCATCCGTAAGCGGGTAGGGTACATGCCCGGGCGTTTTTCACTCTATCAGGACTTGACGGTAGAAGAAAACCTGAATTTCTTTGCAACCGTATTTCATACGACTATAGAAGAGAACTATGAGTTGGTGAAAGATATCTATCAGCAAATCGAGCCTTTCCGCAAGAGGCGGGCGGGTGCATTGTCCGGTGGTATGAAGCAGAAGTTGGCTTTGAGTTGCGCACTCATCCACAAGCCGGATGTCCTCTTTCTCGATGAACCGACTACCGGAGTCGATCCGGTGTCGCGCAAAGAGTTTTGGGAAATGCTTCGCAGACTTAAGGAACAAGGCATCACTATTCTGGCTTCCACCCCAATAATGGATGAGGCGCGGCAGTGCGATCGCATAGCCTTTATCAACGAAGGGCAGATACAGGGTATTGATACTCCGGAGCGTATTTTGTCGCGGTTTGCCGACATTCTTTGTCCGCAAGGACTGGAGCATAATCAGCCTAAAGATGAGGGCGATTATGTGATCGAAGTAGATGGACTGACAAAGACCTTTGGCTCTTTTACGGCTGTCGATCACATTTCATTCAAGGTAAACAAAGGAGAGATTTTCGGATTCTTGGGAGCCAACGGAGCCGGGAAGACCACTGCCATGCGTATGCTTAGCGGATTGAGTAAACCAACTTCCGGATCTGCTTCCGTGGCGGGCTTTGATGTGAAGAAGCAATCGGAAGAAGTGAAAAAGAGCATCGGCTATATGAGTCAGAAGTTCTCTTTATATGAAGACTTAAAGGTTTGGGAAAACATTCGCTTATTTGGAGGTATCTATGGTATGAGTGAAGCCGAAATAGCCCGTAAGACCGATGAACTGTTGGAGCGGCTCAATTTTACAGCGGAGCGTGATACGCTTGTTAAGAGTCTACCTGTCGGTTGGAAACAGAAGCTGGCTTTCTCCGTATCCATCTTTCATGAACCACAAATCGTCTTTCTTGACGAACCGACCGGAGGAGTTGATCCGGCTACACGCCGACAATTCTGGGAATTGATTTATCAGGCGGCGGCTCGCGGTATCACGGTCTTTGTGACCACTCACTATATGGATGAGGCTGAATATTGCGACAGGATATCCATCATGGTGGATGGACAAATTAAAGCGTTGGATACACCTGACAACTTGAAAAAACAGTTTGAAGCGGAATCTATGGATGACGTCTTTCAACAATTGGCCCGCAAGGCTGTCCGTAAAGCAGATTAGATATGAAACAGTTTATAGCATTTGTCCGCAAGGAGTTTTATCATATTTTCCGTGATCGGCGTACCATGTTGATTTTGCTGGGGATGCCCGTTGTGCAAATCATTATTTTTGGTTTCGCCATCTCCACCGAACTGAAGAACGCGAGGGTGGGAGTGATGGATCCTTCGAATGATGTGATCACCCGTCAGGTTATAGACAGGCTCGACGCCAGTGAATACTTCACCGTGACCACCATGCTCCACTCTCCCGGTGAGATGCAGGAAGCCTTCAGGAAAGGGGATATCGATATGGCGATTGCTTTCGGCAATCAGTTTGCCAATCATCTTTATAGTGGAGATGCCCGCATTCAGATCGTATCGGATGCCACCGATCCCAATATGGCCACTACGCAGGCCAATTATGCTTCGGGCATTATTAATGCCATGAATCAGGGACTGATGGCCGAAACCGTTGATGGTACGGGTAAATTATTGAAAGCACCCTCCGGTATTGTAACCGATGTAAAGCTACTCTATAATCCCCAGATGAAAAGTGCCTACAACTTTGTACCGGGAGTGATGGGACTGATCCTTATGTTGATCTGCGCCATGATGACTTCCATTTCGATAGTACGCGAAAAAGAGACCGGGACGATGGAGATATTATTGGTATCACCTGTGAAGCCGTTGTTCTTTATCCTGTCCAAAGCCGTTCCTTATTTTGTGCTCTCTTTTGTCAACTTGGGGTCTATTCTTTTGCTATCGGTCTATGTATTGCATGTGCCGGTTGCGGGAAGTCTCTTTTGGCTGGTTGTCGTATCCATGCTATTTATTTTTGTGTCCTTATCATTGGGGCTACTTATTTCATCACTTACACGAACCCAAGTCGCCGCCATGCTGGTGTCGGGATTAATGCTGATGATGCCTACCATGTTGCTGTCCGGAATGATTTTCCCAATAGAAAGTATGCCTTGGATTTTGCGACTGATAGCCAATATAATGCCTGCCAGATGGTATATTCAAGCCGTGCGTAAATTGATGATCGAGGGTGTGGATATCTCACTGGTGCTCACTGAGATCAGTGTACTTGCAGCAATGGCGGTCGTATTGATAACGATCAGCTTTAAGAAATTCAAGAACCGTCTGGAATAGGTGCATAAGCTTGGACTATTTTAAGTGAAATGATATTTGTTTCAAAGGATTGAGATTAAATAAGATAAACTATGACAATAAAGTTTCTTATAGAGAAGGAATTCAAACAACTGTTTCGTAATCCTTTTTTGCCGAGGATGATACTTATATTTCCCTGTATGATCATGCTTCTAATGCCTTGGGCTGCAAGTCTGGAAATTAAAAACATCAACCTCAATGTGGTGGACAATGACCATTCCATACTTTCCCGAAAGCTGGTGGATAAGATAGGTGCATCCACTTATTTCCGGCTGAATGGTGTCTCACAGTCCTACAATGAAGGGTTGAAAGAGATAGAACGCGGCACAGCCGATATTATATTGGAGATTCCCCGTGACTTTGAAAAAGACTGGATCACGGGAAACAACCCTCATGTATTGGTAGCGGCAAATGCGGTGAATGGAACAAAAGGAGGGTTGGGAAGCGCTTACCTTTCGGCTATTGTCGCAGGTTACTCCACCGAACTGATTGAAGCGCAAGGCTCAAAGTCTTTGGCAAAACCGATCAGTGTCAACAAGCAAGCTCTAGCAAATGTGGAAGTCACCACGCTTAATCTTTTTAATCCGAACTTAGACTATAAGTTGTTTATGGTACCGGCTTTGATGGTAATGTTGCTGACTCTTCTTTGTGGCTTTCTACCTGCGCTTAATATTGTAAGTGAAAAAGAGGTGGGAACCATAGAGCAGATCAATGTGACTCCGATAGGGAAATTTACGTTCATACTGGCTAAGCTGATACCTTACTGGGTGGTCGGCTTCTTGGTATTGACCCTTTGTTTTGCATTGGCATGGTTCTTATACGGGATATTTCCGGCAGGAAGTTTTCTGATTATATATTTATTCGCCGTCTTGTTTGTGCTGGGCATTTCAGGCTTTGGCATTGTGATCTCCAATTATTCAGCGACTATGCAGCAAGCCATGTTTGTGATGTGGTTTTTCCTGCTGATTCTCATTTTGATGAGTGGCTTGTTTACTCCGATACGCAGTATGCCGCAGTGGGCGCAATGGATCACCGTCCTTAATCCGTTGAAATACTTAATGCAAGTGATGCGGGCCGTATACTTGCGAGGCAGTGTATTGTCGGAACTTTTCCCACAACTAATTGCATTGATTCTATTTGCCGTCTTCTTTAATTCATGGGCTGTGAAGAGCTATCGTAAGAGTAAATAAGCGTAACAGAGTTTTTATGTTTAAGATATTAAAAAATATCAGCAAAAGATGAATTATCATTACTGTCCTTTTAAATGAAAATTATATCTTTGGCAGCAAAATTTAATATCATAAACCCTAATGAACACACAGAACTCTTATTTAGCTTCCAAGCCTCACTATGAGATACTTGACGGCTTGCGTGGCGTGGCTGCATTAATTGTTGTTGCTTTCCATTTGTTCGAGACACACTCAGACGGTGACCATCTCGCACAAATCATAAATCATGGTTATCTGGCAGTCGATTTCTTTTTCATGCTGTCCGGGTTTGTGATCGGTTATGCTTACGATGACCGTTGGAATAAGATGTCGTTGGGTGCATTCTTCAAACGCCGCCTTATCCGTTTGCACCCTATGGTGATAATGGGTAGTATAATTGGCGCTGCACTATATTATTTTCAGGATTCATCTTGTTTTCCTCCGATTCACGATACCTCAGTGGGGACGATGCTGCTGGTTATGCTGCTGGGTTGTACCTTGCTGCCTCTTCCGGTAAGTATGGATATACGCGGATGGACTGAGATGCATCCGCTGAACGGTCCTGCATGGTCATTGTATTTTGAATACATTGCCAATATCCTCTACGCTTTTGTATTTCGTCGTTTGTCTAAAATATGGCTTGCCGTGTTTGTCTTTGTGGCAGGATGTGCTACGATGCATTTATGCGTCACATCTCCCAACGGTGACATTATCGGAGGGTGGGCTCTCAATTGGGAACAGCAGTACGTCGGTTTTGTCCGTCTGCTCTATCCGTTCTTTGCCGGCTTATTACTTTCCCGTCTGGGATGGTTAATACCTATAAAGAAAGGTGCTTTCTGGTTTTGTAGCTTGGCTATCGCATTAGTACTCTTTTGTCCGCGTATCGGAGGTGAAGAAGGACTTTGGAAGAACGGCCTTTTTGAAGCATTGTGCATCATATTTGTATTTCCTGCTATTGTTTCGATGGGTGCAGGCGGGAATGTAACCGGTCGTTCGGCTAAGGTATGTAAATTCCTGGGTGACATCTCATATCCTATCTATATCACCCATTATCCGTTGATATATGTCTATACAGCCTGGGTGTGCAAGACCGGAACAAAACTACCGGATGCCGTACCTTATATGATACTTACATTTGTCGCTGCTGTGCTGTTGGCATACGGCTGTCTCAAACTATACGATGAGCCGATTAGAAAGAAGCTCACACAAAAATTCCTGATGAAGAAAAAGACCGTTTAAAAAACGGTCTCTTTTTCTAGTGCTTTTATTATTATGGTTTAATAAACCTTGAAGTCTGTTTATCTGTAGAGAACAGAGCTGCTGTATTGATTAATGCCAAGTGGGAATAGGCTTGCGGAAAATTCCCCAATTGTCGTTTGGTGGTAAAGTCAAGGTCTTCACTGAATAGTCCCAAGTGATTGGAATAGCTCAACAGTTGATTGAACATCTCTCGCGCTTCTTCGCGATTTCCGGTCACGTACAGTGCGCGGACGAGCCAGAATGTACAAATGGTAAATGATGAAGTCGGTGCACCGAAGTCATCGCTATTTTTATAACGGTACATCAATCCATTGTGGAATAATTCAGATTTTATTCGCTGTACTGTAGATATGTATCTAGGCTCAGTAGCTTTGATAAATCCGTATTGTTCCATCAGTAGGAGTGAAGAATCCATGTCGTAGCTGTCGTAGCTTTGAGTGAAACTCTGAATCTCAGTGTTCCATCCATGAGCAAACACGTCTTCTTTAATACGCTGAGCCTCTGCTTTCCATAGATTTTCGTAATCTTTCATGCCAATGTATGCGGCGATATCGGTAGCGCGGTCTAAGGCTACCCAGCACATTACTTTCGAAAAGACGAAATGCTTTTCTATGTTACGAAACTCCCAAATGCTTTGATCGGTGTTATGCCAACTTGCAATAACATCTTTCGCTATCGTCTTAACAATGCCCCACATCTCTTCTATTTCGTTGAGTGTACCCGGGAAGTGCTTATAGTAGTGATAAATAACATCCATAAGATAACCTAACGAATCATTCTGGCGTTGATTGTATGCAGCATTTCCAATCCGTACGGGGTTCGAATTTTCATATCCGGATAGATGAGGAAGTATTTCTTCTTTCAATAGACGGCTCCCGTCAATGCCATACATAATTTGAAAGGAGTCCGATTTAGACTTTAAGATACGTTGTATAAAGCCCATAAAGCGACGTGCTGCCGATTGATGCCCCATCTTCAGTAATGTTTCAATAGACATGGAAGCATCTCTAATCCAGCAAAAACGGTAATCCCAGTTACGAACCTCACCGATTGTTTCGGGTATACTGGTGGTAAGCGCCGCAATGACCGCACCTGTATCTTGATAGGACATTAGCTTGAGAATGAGTAAGCTGCGTGAAATAACATCGTTGTATTCACTAAACTTTTTTGAACGGTTATTCCAGTTTAACCAATAAACTTTAGTCCGCTGATATTCAAGGTATATTCTGTCAATATCAATTGGAATGAGCTTCTGATGATAGGAGAGTAGAAGAAACTCGTCCTTTTCGAGTATTATTTCTGTCTCGTTCAGAATAATATCAGCATCAAAGCTTGAATAAAGAAACATATTATCACGAGCATTTAAAGAAGAAACTGTCTTAATGAATTTAGGAAAGCTTTGATTTACGGCTGTCTCAGCTGCATAATTCATAGCAGGACGGTAGCATATCTTAAAACGTGGCGCACCGCTGATATATCGGATATATCGGTAGACCTCCGATGGAATATAATAATCATTATCGCCCGTGCGATATCTCGGCATAAAATCAATAAGTTCAAAAGCACCTTCGTTTGAAACGAATGAAGTAGCGAGAATATTGGTGTTTTTTATATAGCGTTGACTTGTGATATAATCCTTATTTACCTCTATACCAAAGTATCCTCCTTTGTTTTTATCGAGTATACGGGCAAATACGGAAGGAGAATCGAATGAAGGTAGGCAGAGCCAGTCTATACAGCCTTTGCTTGAAATTAAAGCTGCTGTTTTTCCATTTCCTATGACTCCGTAATCTAAATTTTCCATATTTATTTTCTTTATATTGTTCTTTTATTCATTTTATGATAATAGCCTTTTCAGATTGCCTGGATAGATCATTGTTCGGGACACACTGCTTAGGTCTGAATTATTCCGCTATATTGTTTTATAGTGTTGAAAATCAAGTGTGTATTATTTTGTATTGAACAATGCCGCTTTAATGGCGTTCTATCTTTAACTCCTTATAGTAAAGCGTCCCCAAAAATATTTCATTATGAAGATTATTATTATATCTAACAGATTGCCTTTAAAAATTGTTGAAGAGAATGGAAAATATGAGGTTATACCTAGTCCGGGTGGATTGTCCACAGGACTCGATTCCTTGGATGTTGTCCATGAAAGAGTTTGGGTAGGATGGCCCGGTATGTACCTTGAAGATGGAGTAGAGAAAGACTTGATTAATGACACGCTGAGAGATAAAGGTTATACCCCTGTCTATCTGACTCCGGATCAAATAGAGAAATACTATGAAGGCTATAGCAATAGTGTTATGTGGCCTTTGTGTCACTATTTCCCCAGTTTTATTCATTATGAAGAAGAATATTGGCAGGCATATAAAGAAGTAAATGCTCTTTTTTGTGAAGCAGCTTTAACTGTGATTGAACCCGGAGATATAGTATGGATACAAGACTATCAATTGATGTTGTTGCCCAACATGCTACGCGAGAAAATGCCGGATATCAGTATCGGTTATTTCCATCATATTCCTTTTCCTTCTTATGAGTTGTTTCGCACCCTTTCGCAAAGTGCAGAGTTATTACGGGGACTGTTGGGAGCTGATTTAATAGGTTTCCATACCCATGACTATATGCGGCACTTTATCAGTGCGGTGTACAGAGTCTTGAAACTTGAATGCAATCTGGATGAAATCCAGCTGGAGGACAGAGTAGTGGATGTGGATGCTTTCCCTATGGGAATTAATTATGAGCGGTATCACAATGCGGTTCAGGATGCCGGAATCAGGCAACATGCCGAAGAGTTGAGGAAGAGTCTTGGAAGAGGCAAATTGATGCTGGCTGTAGATCGGCTTGATTATACCAAAGGCATTCCGATGAGACTTGATGCTTTTAACGCTTTACTGGAAGATTATCCCGAGTATCGCGGAAAAGTATCGCTGGTCATGATTGTGTCTCCGTCTCGTGATAATGTCGACATTTATTCGCAATTGAAAAACCGGGTGGATAAGATGGTGGGTGCCATTAACGGACGTTTTTCCACACTGGATTGGACTCCGGTCTACTACTTCTATCGTTCGTTTCAGTTTGAAGAGTTGGTGGCTTTGTACCGCCTTTCGGATATTGCCTTAGTCACTCCTCTTCGCGATGGAATGAACTTGGTTGCTAAGGAATATCTGGCTACAAAAAGAGATGAACCCGGAGTGCTTGTCTTGAGTGAGATGGCAGGCGCAGCCATTGAATTATCCGACGCTTTGATTATAAACCCAACAAATGTGCGTGAGATTGAGCAGGCTATGGTAGGAGCGTTGAGAATGCCTGTCGAAGAACAGCGCAAGAGAATGGCTTCGATGCAGGCTTTAATTTCGGAACAGACTGTGGAACAATGGGCAAAAGATTTTATAGAAGAGTTACAACAGGTCAGAGATAAAAATGTGTCGCTACATCGTAAGATTGTTGGTCGGGATAACTTTGTCCGAATAAAGGTAGCTTATGATAATGCTCGTAAAAGACTTATTTTATTAGATTATGACGGTACATTGGCGCCGTTTAAGAATAATCCGCATGATGCTTTTCCAACTCCTGAATTATTGAAATTGCTGTCTGTACTTTCTGCAGATAAAGCCAACAAAATAGTAATAAGTAGTGGTCGTGATCGTTATACATTGGAAAAGTGGCTTGGACATTTGCCGATTGATCTTGCTGCTGAGCATGGAGCTTTCTACAGGGAGCATGGAGAATGGCATAAGAAACTGGATAAAATAGTCTGGGATAAAGAGATATTAGGCGTAATACAACACATAGCCAAGAGGACTCCACGATCTAAGATAGAGATAAAAGATACTGCACTAGTTTGGCATTATAGGGATGTGGATAGCTGGTTGGCCGATTTGAGGGTGACGCAACTTATCAATGCACTAATCAACCCATCTTCCAGACATAATCTACAAATAATGAAAGGTAACAAAATTGTAGAAGTTAAAAATAATAATGTGACCAAAGGTTCCGAGGCCCTCAGATTATTGGGTAAAGAGCAATATGACTTTATAATGGCGGTAGGTGACGATACCACCGACGAAGATATGTTCATGGCACTACCGGAACAGGCCATTACTATTAAAGTGGGCCGAAACTCAAATGTGGCGAAATATAATATACCTACTCAGTCTCATACTTTAGGCTTTCTCTGGCAATTGAGTGAATAAATCTTCAAATTGAATAACCTTTTGGGGTTGCTGCTTTTATAACTTTCCCGGCCAATTGGAGGAAGAAGTCGTGTGCTTGTTTCCCATGACTCTCGGGCCTTAAACCTTTTCTGTGGTATATCTGTTTCTTATGAGAAATAAAAAATAGAAAAATGAAAAAGCTATTCTCTCTCTTTATGTTTTGCATGCTGGCAACCATAGTGTTTGCCCAGCAAAAGCCTTCTTTGTACGATTTTAAAGTGACCGACATTGATGGCAAAGAATTTAATCTGGCTACCTTGAAAGGTAAGAAGGTCTTAGTGGTAAATGTTGCTTCGAAATGTGGATTAACTCCCCAATATGAAAAGCTACAACAGCTATATGAGAAGTACAAGGATAAAAACTTTGTGATCGTAGGTTTTCCGGCAAATAACTTCAATGGTCAGGAGCCCGGTACGAATGAAGAAATCAAGCAGTTCTGTGTTGACAAATATGATGTGAGCTTTCCGATGATGAGCAAAATTGATGTAGTGGGAGAGAACAAGGCTCCTCTGTATAAATGGCTCACCGAGAAAGTTGTGAATGGAAAGCTTGAAGCCCCTGTACAGTGGAACTTCCAAAAGTTTATGATTGATGAGAAAGGACAGTTGGTTGATTTTGTTCCGCCACGTGAAGATCCGTTCTCTGAGAAAATAATAAAGTGGATAGAGAAATAAGACTAATATGAACACAACTCCCGTCTGTATCACATACAAACGGGAGTTGTCGCATTATTATAATAAGATATTTATTGCTTCATACGTAATACCCGGATTCCCGTCCAGCTATTATTGTTCTTAAGCATTTGCGATAGAGCGATATTGGAAACTATCACTTTCTTTTCTTTAGAAGAAGCATGTATCAGACTCAATTTACCATCTACATAAAAGGCTATGCCCAAATGAGCCACATCGAGCCCGGGAGTATTTGTGGTAATGGCAATGATATCACCATCATTAATCCAAGGCAACCCTTCATTAGGTAATTTATCTTTTGGCAGATAGCGAATTTCTTTTCCACTCAGTGCCTTTTCAAACTTCTTCATTTTAGCCACGTTACCGGGGGAATTACTTAATTGCTTGTACAATTGCGGGTGAGTGGACATGTATGTGATGGATAACTTTTGTGTATCGGTACACCGTGCTCCGCTGATATCCTGGATGAGGCCATAACGAACGCCATTGTTTATCCAGTCTGCAATATAATGTAAGCGTGAGGTATAGCCGTCAATCTTACCGTCACGATAACGGATTTTCTGAAGATTATTCGCAAAATCACCTTCTGCTACCTGACCGTCTTCAAGAGGGGAGAGGGACATAGCCAGCACGTATTCCACGAATGTGGTGCAATCCACTTCATCACAATTGATTACCAGTTCTTCGTTGTCATTAACATCGAGCGTATGAGCTACATAAGGAACGTCCATAAAGCTAATGGCGTTATTCAACATTACGTTTTTATGATCTTGTCCATGGACATTGCCGACTGTAAAACATAATGCACTAAACAGAATAGTTGTGAATGTTTTCATTGATCTTCAAGTTATTAATGAGTATAAAAAAAGGATGTAGCAAATGTACTACATCCTTTC